>Ga0247727_10002124_pt1 | contig 45811 bp, 50 predicted proteins | sample WisWelCaveWW1625_FD_202498 | JGI IMG/M metagenome (GOLD analysis project Ga0247727, IMG submission 202498) | Biofilm microbial communities from Wishing Well Cave, Virginia, United States - WW16-25 | ecosystem: Environmental > Aquatic > Deep subsurface > Groundwater > Cave microbial mat | place...
ATGCGGACATGAGCGATGACAGCGAAAACGGTTCGTCAATCAACACCACGGTTCGCGTTCGGCCAAACAGATGCCAGTGATGCTCGCGCATTTTGAGATGCGGAATTTCAATCTGCCGAAAGCGATTGAAATTGCCGTGCGCATCGTTGCCGGCGATAATAAATAATTTTTTTCCGGCAAGCAGCAATTCGCGCCAGCGCGCGGCGCCCTCGTTCATTCCGGCGAGCGAGCCGTTCCAGATTTGCAGGCCGTTGAGGCGATTATGCTGATAATCGGGCCATTCCCATTTGCCGCGGCGGAGCAGTAGCCACTCGAGGAACGGCGCCGGCGTTTCCGGATGCGCCGCAAATGCGAGCGCGTCGCCGTGTAAAGGTAGCGCAGACATCTTGTCTGCGGTCCCGCGTGGCGGGACGCTACTTTGTTCCTGTGCACGAGGCATTGCTATTTGCGCGAGAATTTCTTTGATCGACAATTCCGGCGCGGTGCGCAACCAGCGTTCGGCGCTGTCGCCGCTGCCAGGCAAAAATTGCGGATGATTGAAAATCAAAAAATGCACGTTGCGCCCGCGCGCGTTTCCAGCGGAAACTTCCTCGCCGGGGATGATCACGAAGTTTTTATTTTGTTCGTTCTGCTTTTTAATGCGCTCGTGCAACGCGCGCCATTTGCGCAACGCCGGATCGTTTTGGAGATAGTTCTCCGGCAAATCGTCGAGATCATACGAATGATCCGTCGCGGCAAAAAAATTCAATCCCTGCGCGGTGGCCAGCGCCGTCATCGCCTCCAGCGGCGCGCCAAATTCAACCTGATCGCTCGTGGCGTCGGTGTGGCAGTGCAGCTCGCCGTGGCGAAAATTCGGCAGCGCCGGCAAAGACTCGTCGGCAAAATAAATTTGCAGCGGCACGTGACTCGTACCGATATAATTGTCATTGAAACAACGAAACGCGTTCTCTTTGTCTTTATAAACAATTTCGATATTAACCTGCGCCACTCGACCGCGCCAGCCATCGCGAATACCGATATAGAAAATTTTCCACCAAAACGGCGCGTCGATGCGCTCGTCAGCGCGCAGCAGCGAAAAAGCGGCGGCTTCCTGTTGCGCAAAACTTATCGTTGCATTGACCTGCTGCAAAACGATGGGGAAACGATTCGCGTCTTTGACCAGCAATAAAACCGGCAACGGCTGTCTCGGCTCAAGGCGATGCGGCGCATCCGCAACGATCTCTGATCGCCGGTAAAACAACCGGCTGGGGATGAATTTGAAACGGTAATGAATTTCGGCGTAGAGCCAGAGGGGGATAAAGGAGAAGGGGAGAAGGGAAGAGAGGGAGAATGGGTGAGCGAACGCCATTCTATTTTTTCTTTCTGCTATTCCAAATCCGCACGGTCTCGTTGGGGTAATCGACCTCGAATTTTTTATTTGCGAGCAACGCCGCGCCAATCAGCGTATCTCGCGATTTGGAAACGAGAACATCAACGCCAAGCTTCTGCCCGTCAAAAACCAGTTGTCCAACATAAACATACTGATCCGGCGCACTCCCGTCTCCCAACTCAAACTTTTCAACGTGCGAAAAGTCGAGGGCGATTTTATTCTTCTCGAAGATTGATATGCACAAATTGCCGGTAAAACCGGTATCGACTACCGCATCCAGAGTTGACACTTTCCCGCTTTTGCCCACAATGGCAATGAGAATCTTAGCTTGAAGATGCTTATCAACGTAACCATGAATCATAATAAGGGAACGCTGCCTTTCATTGAAAATGCTGCCGCGCTTCCGATTCTTGCAAGATAAAATATGGCGGTTGGATGCTTTTTTCTCGCTTTCAGAAGGGCTTTCATGTGGCGCTTGTCGATAAAATAGTCGCCGCTATCAACTTCGATCACGACAAATTGGTTATTGTTTTTGGCTTCCAATCGTTCCTTGAGCTCGGCATATCGTTTTTCGCCTAAACGCACGAGCGTTTTGCTCGAGTATTTAGGCCTGGCTTTGGCTCTGATGGCCGCAAGACTTTTCCTGGCTTCTTTTAAAGTAATTTCGCTCATGGCATTCACCTGCCTTTCACGTTCAATTTTTGTGCTCTATAAAATTAACCAATATCTCGTCAAAACGCAACAGCAATTTTCATAATTTTTCTTCAACCCGTTTAATTTTCCCTCGAAAATTCCAACGATACTGCACGCCTTTCCAGCGCACGGTTGCGGGCAAAAGCACGGTGGGGGCAAAAATGAAACTGTAGAAAAAATAATACATTTCAAAGAGCGGAAAAACTTTCAGCAAATCTTTGCGCGCGAGCCGGGCGGCGGTTTTCCAGAGCAATAAAAAATCGCTGCTCATTAATATAATGAGACAAATGAGCGCCAACGGCAGTGAAATAAACCACGCGGCGAAACCCGCCAGATGGCCGAGGAAAGCGATGAGCATGAATATTCCGGCGAGCATGCCGGCTTCTTTGCCGCCGGCGGCCCAGCGCTGGCGTTGCTCGTAAAATTCGCGCCAGTCAAGCGCGGGCTTGCTGATCATCGTCGTGCGCGAATCAACCGGGAAAATGATACGCCAGCTCGTCTGCTCGTTGATGGCGCGCATCAGGGCAAAATCTTCGATGATGCTGAAGCCGATTTTTTCATAGCCGCCAACGGCATCATACGCCGCGCGGCGAAACGCAAAGTTATTGCCGATGATCGACAGCGGTTTGCCGAGTGCCGCAGCGCCCGCGCCGACGGCGAGCAGATAAATCCAATCGAGGGTTTGAATTTTTGCAAACACCGCGTTCTTTTGCTCGTGTGACGCAAGCAGCGTGAAACCACCCACCAGTCCGACTTCCGGCGTGAAATAACTGACCATTTGTGAAATCCACGCCGGCGGCGGCGCGCAGTCCGCATCCGTCAGGAGAACAATCTCGCCGCGCGTGCGCGCGATGCCCTGACACAATGCGCTGGCTTTGCCCGACATGTTTTCGAGCCGCTGCATCATTGAAATGACACGAAGGTTTGCACATTCGCGCGCAAAATTTTCCGCCAGCTCGCGCGTGCGATCCGTCGAGCGATCATTTATAACAATGATTTCAAATTTGTCGGCGGGATATTCAGAGCGCAACAGGGTCTGCAAACAGGCGGGCAGGCTTTTTTCCTCATTGCGCGCTGCGATTAAAACGCTGACGAACGGTTGATTGGAAGTTTGCGCGTAATTCCGGCGCTGTATTCCATAAAATAAAAGCAGCGCGGCGAGGCCATAAACCACGGTTATCACGACAATGACTGAAATGAGAGGCTGGTCAGGCAAATAGGGCAGAGTAAAAATAGAATCAAAAGCTTTTGCAAGTGTTTTGCTGATGATCATTTTGCCGTTCCTTCGGAAAACCGCAGCATAAATGTTGCGGTACGGTGTTTTGGCGGGCGACAAAATTTTCGCCCCGCCAGGTGAAGCGGGCGAATTGGCCGCGCGCGGCGAAGTAAACCACATAAAACGGATGCAGCAGCGCGGCGAGGGGGAAAACGGCGAAAAGTTTTTTCTCGCCGAAAATTTGGGCGGCGCGCCGCAAATAAAGAAACTCGCCGGCCGCTTTAATCGCAATGATGAGCAGCGTTGGAATAAAAAAATTCCAGCCGGCAATAAAGATGGAAAACCATCCGGCGCCGATTGACAAATTGAGCAGGAAAAACAGCGCGAGCGACAGCGTCAGCAGCGGCTCGTAATGCAGGCTCTTCGAGGCATAACGGGTGCGCTGCGATTGAAATTCGCGCCATGAATTCGGCGGGCGCACGGGCGCGTGCGTTGCGGGGTGAGCGACGTAATGAATTTTTCCAATGCGGGCGGCGCACATTTTGTGCAGCAACAAATCATCGTCGCCGGAAATCCAGTGGGCGATGCCATCGAAGCCTTCGATACGAAAATAGGCGCCGCGACGATACGCCATGTTGCTGCCGGTACAGGTCAATGGTCGGCCATGTCCGCTGCCGCCGGCGGCGACCGCGGCATGGGAAAAATATTCGAGCGCGAGAATTTTTTGCCAGAACGTGGTGCGCGGCGCATACGGTGAATAGCCGCAAACCATCACCACCTCCGGTGTGAAAACGCGCGCCATTTCCTGAATCCACAACGGGCCGGGCTCCGCGTCGGCGTCGGTGAGCAAAATAATCTCGCCGGTGGTGCGCCGAATCGCCGTGTCAATGGCGCGTTTTTTGGGCGCAAAATTTGCGAGCGTGTCGTCAATGCGAAGGGGAATAACATTGTCATACGCCGCAGCAAACGCCGCGATCAGCTCGCCGGTGCAATCAGTGGAACGATCATCGACGAGGCAGATTTCCAATCTATCGGCGGGATAATCCTGTCGCGCGAGCGCCTGCAAAAGCCGGGGCAGACGCTGTTCTTCATTTCTGGCGCAGACGACGAGAGCGACGGTGGGAAAACCATGATTTGGAGATTTCGGCATTTTCTTAAGACGCTGCAGACCAATGCCGAGCCAGAGCAAAATGATGAAATAAAAGAAAGTAAGAAGGAGAAGTAGAGCCGTCATACCCTAAGCCGGACACGCCGGAGCCAAAAAGTTTTTGAAAAAATTCCCAACGGATTGAAAAACGACCAACGGATAAAAACATTAAATGGCAATATCATTGAGGAGAAAGATATTGAATGGTTTTGCTACAAGTTTTGTGTCAAACTTTTTAACAGAACCATGGCAATCAGTTTGCCAAAATCCGTTGGTCGTTTTTTCATCCGTTGGCGATAAAGTTGGAGGCTTTCAAAATATTTTCAATTTCAAAAATCCGCGCGCACTGAAAACGCGGCGCGGCGCTGGGTTTTATTGCGATCGCGAATGAAATCGGCGTTGTGGCGGCGTTCCCACTCCAGCTCCAATTTCAAATAAATATCGCGCCGCAGTTGGTCTTCGAATTGAAATTGATACGACGTTGCGTTGATCGTCGTGCCGGCGAGAAAACCTTTGGCATTGCCGTCTTCCGGGCGATGCGCGCGAAAAATCTCGCCGCGGCCTTTGCGCTGAAAACCAAGCTGCGAAACAAAGCGCAAATCGCGATGCGGCTGAAACGCGGCCTGCAACGTGAAACGATCCGCATTCGGCCCGAAGCGCGCGCCGAGGCCGTCGCCGTCCTGCTCGTAAATATTGACGGAATCGTTGTGCGTGTAAACGAACGGATCGACGCGGGCGTATTCCAGACGCAGCTCGCCGCTGCGCCAGCCGAACGGTTGCGCCCAGTACCAGCCGCCGAGATAGGCGAGTTTGTTGCCCCAGTACGTGCCGATCGGAAATTCCAGACTGAGATCGTCGATAAAAATCTCGCCGTAAAATTTATGGCCGCGCCACGGGAACGCGGTGAAATCAAGGGAAAGCGTGTTGTTGTCTTTATCGCCGAGCAAATGTTCGGCGGCGTGATAGAGCATAAGCGGATTGAGATATTCAAATTCCGCGCCGCGATTGCCGTAAATCACCGATTCGCCGACGCCGATGAACAGACGCGAATGCACGGCGACTTCGAGCCGATGCGCGGTGAAAAATTTGCGTTGGGCGGCGCGCAATTTGGCATGAACGAAAGTAAAACGAAATTTTTGCCAGCGGCGGTCGAGCTTGAGCAAATCCAGCGGCTCATTTTCCTGCGAGAGGGTGAGCTGCGTGAGCGGGCTGATGTTCCACGCGAGCAGATTGCGTCCGGCTTCGACTTCAAACCACGGCAGACGGAGGCGAAAATAGGCGATGGCTTTTTCACGAAACGCGGAGGAGCCGGAGAGCACGACGGGCAATCCCGCGCCGGGCGTTAAGTTTTCCAGACTGTCTTTGGCGCCGCGCTCAAGTATGTTGCTGAGATCAACGGCGGCGAGCAAACGGGGATGCAGCATGACGCGCATGCGAACACCGGCGCGGGTTTGCGAAATATTCGCTTCGCCGCTTTCCCATGCGCCGCGGCGAAACTCAAACCGCTGATGCGCAAACAGATCGGCGAAAAGCTGCGTGTCCATTTCTTCGTAACGGATGAAATGACGCTCGGCGCGAGGTGGAGCCATTTCACCGATAGCGGGATCAGTAAATTCGGCGAGATATTGCTGCAGCAAATTTTCATCGGCGCGGGAAAGCGAGAGCACATCTGTTTTTGCTCTCGCTAAAATTTTGCGAACCTGCTGACGCGAGAGCGGCAAAACGTGCAGGTCAAGCGCGTGCTGCTGCAGCAACGCGACGAGCTTTTCCACGAAAGGATAAACCGGATGCTCGAGCGGAACCGCGGCCGAGGCGGCAAGCGTCGAATCGGATTTATCGGATTGCGCATACACGGAAAAATTGAGCGCGAGCCCCAAAAAGCCGACGCCTATCGGTAACCGTTTTTTTACCTTTTCCCAAAATACGATTTTAACACGGTTCAAAAAAATATAGGAAGACATTTTAAACAAACAATCCGATGCCCTGATTGCAATTGCGGCACATGTCAATCGTTTCGCGGCGGTTGAGCAGGGTGTCGCGAAAATTTTCGGCGGCGTCTGATTTCCAGATCGCCGCGAAATTCGGCGCGGTTTTCATGTCGCCCGAAACGTGATGGCCGTTTTTATCGAAACAGCACGGCACGACCGTGCCGTCCCAGTTGACCAGTGTGGTGAGCCACGGTCGCGGGCAGGCGCCTTTGCCGCGGCTTTTGACGGTGAAATTTTCTGCGGTCAAATGATAGCGCCGAAATTTTTCAGCAGACGGCAGCCATTCCTGCGCTTCGGCAAAGGTTTCCACCTGCACGGTTTTCTTTAAAAAACGATCGACGCCCAGCTCGGCGGCGAGTTTTTCCATTGCGGCCAGCTCGCGTTCATTGTGTTGCATGACGATGAATTGCAGATAAATGTACGGCGTTTTGCGCTGCAATTTCTTTTTTGCCGCAACAAGCGCGCGCGTGCCGTCCAACACTTTTTGCAATTCGCCGCCGACGCGATAACGGCGGTACGTTTCCTGCGTCGCACCGTCGACGGAAATGATGATCGTGTCGAGGCCGCTGGCGACGGTGGCTTCGGCGGTTTTGGCATCGAAATAATGCGCGTTGCTGCTGGTGGTGACGTACAGGCCGCGAACACTGGCATAGGCGACAAACTCATTGAATTGCCGATTGAGATACGGCTCGCCCTGATGAAAGAGGACGACGTACAGCGCGCGGTCGGCCAGCTCGTCGATGAGTCGCTGATACGTTGAAAAATCCATGCGCCCGTTGGCGCGCTCCATCGAGCCATTGCCGGTAACGCACAACGGGCAGCGCAGATTGCAAACGTTCGTCGGCTCGATGGTGAGAATCGGCGGCACGCCCCAGACGATATTTTTTTTCATGATCGCCGAGAGCAGAAACGAAGCGAGCACTTTGACGGCATTCCACACGCGGCGCGGCGTGAGTTTTTTTAACAGTTGCGGAATGGAGACTTCTTTGCCGAGGCCGAGATCAATTTTTTGCGATAACGAAATTTTGGGGGGCGCGGCAGAATCGGCAGGCAAAGGTGTCGCGGCGGGATGAGCAACGATGGGAAGTGAAATTGACGTTGTATTCACAGAAATCAAAATTTTCAGATCAGTTCATTGTTATAAATTGCAAGGTAAGATATTGAAAAGGGGAGGAAGAAGCAAGAGAAAATTCTGCAACCTCGCGGGACTGCTCATTTGAAGGCAAAATTATGGGCAAAACAATTAAAAATATGACAACCGTAGTTATCCAGGAGACAATGGCTTTTTGTTCAGTGTATGCGAGTAATTAAATCTCGCGATCATCATTTCGTGTGTCGGGCACCAATCAGGGATTTACTGCGATCACGCGCCGCTTCTTCATCAATTCTTCTTTTTTCTTCCGCAACGCGCGAGTCCCTTCATGCCAATATTTCAATTCTTCGGCGAGAGTAAGACCGGCGATTTTTTCTTGAACTTTTTTTGCGCCGCGATGCTTCATTTCAACGCAATCTAATTTAGTCTTCATGTTTCATCGCTTTGTTTTGGCAGCAGAGACTCAAGCAAGGAAATTAAAGTGGGCACATAAGATGCGCGGCGCGCGCGATATCCAAGAGACTCGTTTCGTCACGCGGCATAAACGACTTTGGCAGTGTTTAAAATTTCCTGACGGCGTATCCAATTGTGGCTCCGCTCGACGGCGCGTTTGCTAAAAAGATCGATCTTCCGGCCAAATAAGTTTTCCAATTTCTGCTCCATCTGTGAATGCTCAAGCAATCCCCAGTTAGCGTCCGGTTTAAATTGCACCAGGATATCCAGATCGCTATCAGAATCGAAATCATCGCGTATAACGGAACCGAATAGAGCAAACTCACCGATCAGCCAACGCCGGCAAAAATCTGCCAGTTGGTTTTCGGGCAGTTCTATGTTCTGTTTAGTCATGGATTGTATCCTGTAAATCACGACAAATCGCCAACTTTGAATTAAGGATAATCAATTTTTTCGACAAAGTCAATAACTTCGGTGCTCTCTGCTGTTTTTTCATACGATTAAAAAAAATACAAAAATAAATCTATCTTAAAATAAATCTCACGGCACGGAGCACAGAACCTTGCGCTCCAGCGCTTCCAGCTCGTCGCGAACTTTGAGATCGTTTTTCACGAGCGCTTCGACGGTGTTCACCGCGTGAATGACGGTGGTGTGATCGCGCCCGCCGAAGTGCAGGCCGATGGTTTTGAGCGAGTGTTTCGTCAGTTTTTTGGAGAGAAACATTGCGATCTGCCGCGCCAGCGCCACTTCTTTCTTGCGGGTGCGGGCGCGCATCATGTCGTCGGGTAAGCCGTAAAACACGCCGACTTCTTTTTGGATGTCTTCAATCGAGAGATTGCGATGCTTTTGAATGAACATGTCCTTCAACACGTGCCGCGCGAGATTCACGCTGATGTCGAGATGATGCACCGACGCATACGCGAGCAGTTTGATCAGGGCGCCTTCGAGCTCGCGGATGTTGCTGGTGATGTTTTGCGCGACGAGCTGAACCACCTCGACGGGAATCTCGATTTTGTTTTCTTCCGCTTTCTTTTGAAAAATCGCCATGCGCGTTTCGAGATCGGGCGGCTGGATGTCTACAACCAGGCCCCATTGCATGCGCGAAAGCAGGCGCTCCTCGATGCCGGTAAACTCTTTCGGCGAACGGTCGGAGGAGAGCACGATCTGCTTGCCCTTTTGGTGCAGCGTGTTGAAGGTGTGAAAAAACTGTTCCTGCGTTTTGCCGCGATCCATAAAAAATTGCACATCATCCACCAGCAGCAAATCGACATTGCGATACGCCGAGCTAAATTCGACGGTGCGGTTGTTTTGAATCGCCGAAATAAATTCATTGGTGAATTTTTCACTGGAGACGTACAGCGCCGACTTGAGCGTTTTCATGCTCAACGACAGATTACCGATGGCCTGCACGAGATGGGTTTTGCCCAAACCGACGCCGCCGTAAAGGAACAACGGGTTGAACGACGTTTTGCCCGGCGCCTCCGCGACGGCGAGCGACGCCGCTTTTGCGAATTGATTGCCGTCGCCCTCGACAAAATTGTTGAACGTGTAATGCGGGCTGAGCTGCGAAACTGAATCGAATCTTGGCGGCGGAACTTCTGGAGCAATGAGAACGGGAGTTTCGGCTGGAACGTCAGAGGCAGTTCGGGGAGAAATATGAAAATCAATGCGCGTGTCTTCGCCACACACTTGCGCCACGGCGCGGGAAATGAGATCACTGTAGCCGTTCTTAACTTTCTCGAGCCCAAAGTGGCTCGGAATGCCGACGGTTAGAATTTGGTTTTCCAGGCGTAGCCCTTTGGTGGCTTGAAACCATAGCGAGAACGAATGGTCTTGCACGTTATCGCGAATCAAGCCCAGGCATTCAGCCCAGGCGCGTTCTGCGGCGTTTAGCATGGGACCTTCCTCAGATCGGGTTGCTCACAAGTTATCCACAGGAAACTGTACAAACCGTCGTGGGTACGATAAAACCGACGCCGATTCTTTTCTGCACTTTTTTGTGGACACAGGAACGCAACAACCGAAGTTCGTGCGTTAAATATATCTAAAACAACAAATAGTTTCAAGAACTCGGCGCAGAGCAGCAGTGCAAAATATTAAAAATTAAAATTTCTTATGGGCGCGATGAAGCAGCAACCGGCGCGAAAAGTTATCCACATCTTATCCACGCGGGTTTTTTCCAATCGGCCTTTGTGAATTTAGCAAATCGTCATATTTAGTCAAGAGGAAAATTTGGTTTATCTGCGAAAAACCGCTTGACTTTTGCATAATAATAAGGTAATTTATCTGTTTGTGTGCATTTAGGAATTTTTACATATAACTTAAAATTTTAGACAACCTGAGGAATAAAAATGAAACGAACTTTTCAACCGCACAATCGTAAACGCAAAGCAACCCACGGCTTTAGAGAAAGAATGCGCACGAAGGATGGTCGCACGGTGCTGTCACGGCGGCGCGCCAAAGGCCGCAAGCGTTTGACCGTCAGCGACGAGATGTAAAAACATTGGGCAAAATGCCTGCCCTGGCGCCCGCCCCGCGGTGCCGCAGGCCAGTGATTGCCGGCAAAACCATTAAAAGACTTTAATCATCCTGCCGCAATAATTTTGCTAATTTTTTTGCGAGTGCAGCTTTGAGTTTGTGAGTATCGGCGCCAAAAAGTATGGCCTCAGCAAAAACGAAATCATCCGTCGCTCGCAGGATATCTCGGCGATTTTTCAAAACGGGCGTTTTCAGCGAGGCCGTTGGTTCGATGTCGCTTTCATAAATGGAGCGGCTCGAGGCGTTGCCTTCGCGGCGACGAAACGCATTCACACCGCGGTCGCGCGCAATCGCATCAAACGCCGGCTGCGCGAAGCGTTTCGTCTGGAAAAAGAAAATTTTCACACACCGGCGCAGATGGTGTTGATCGGTCACGAAAATATTCTGCAGGCCCGTCTCGATGATCTGCGCGCCGAGATGCGCAACATCGCAATAAAAATAAATAGAGCCGGCAACGAAAAGGGAACTGCAAAGGGCTTTTGAGCCGCAACCCAATGAAAGCTTTTTTCGTTGCGGCTGCGCCCATCGGGTTCCTTTTTTGTTGCAGGTTTATTTTGCAGGCAGCTGGTGTCGATTGCCTTATGAAAACGTTGCTGCTTTTTCTGATTCGCCTTTATCAGAAATTCATCTCGCCCCTGTTGCCGCCGTCCTGTCGTTTCTATCCATCCTGCTCGGAATACGCTCGGCAAGCATTAGCAAAATACGGCGCGCTAAAAGGAATTTGGCTCGCAACCAAACGGCTCGCCCGCTGCCATCCCTGTCATGCAGGCGGGCTCGATCCGGTTCCGTAATTAATAATCGGCTTTTTATCTCATTTTCGCTTTTTAACTTTTGGGTTGTCAGATGGAGTTTGATCGCAAAACAGTTTTAGCGTTTGTTCTCATCGGTGCGCTGCTTATTTTCGTCAACACCGACTTTTATCAAAAGTGGATGTTGGGCGATATGCCGAAGCGGCCGGTGGCTGATTCTACGGCAGTCAGGCAACCGGGTATTTCTCAACAGCCGGTCGAAACCGAAACGTTTGAGTTCGCCGCAAGCACGGATACCGCCGCCGCGATTAGTTTTTTCAGAGAGCGCGCGCAGGAAAAAGAAATCCGCATCGAAACGCCGTTGTACAGCGGCACGTTTACAACGTTAGGCGCGAGCGTGAAAAGCTGGCAGTTCAAAAAATATTCCGATCACAATGGCAATCCGGTTTCGTTGCTGAATAACGGCGCGGACAATCTCGTCGTGCAGTTGGCGACAACGAACGACTCACTCAACACCGGCCAACTGAATTTTACGGTGGATTATCAATTCGGCGAGAGCATTTCATTGCAAGCCGGTGACAAACGCGATCTGGTTTTTACCAAAAATCTTGCCGCCGGTAAATTGCTGCGCAAGACGTATTCGTTTTCTGCAGATGAATATACGATTCGCTTAAAAATTGAATTCGTCAACCTGCGTGATATTTTGCAGGGCTATTCCTACCTGCTGAGTTGGCACACCGGCCTCGCCGTCACCGAGCCGCGTCCGGCGGAAGATATGGGCTATGCAATGGCCTACTCATTGGCCAATAAAGAACTTGAAGAATTTGATGTCGGATCGGATGCGTATAAAAGGGGGGGAAGCGACGATTGGCCAGCGCAATGGGCCGCCGTGCGCAACAAATATTTCACCGTCGCGATCATCCCGCAAGGCCAAACGACAAAGGGCGTGCGTTACGACGGTCGCACCACGAAATTTAATGACGAAGTCATTCACAAATCCTATCAACTCGATCTCGCGATGCCGCTCGAGCGCGAGCGCGATTTCAGCCAGGAGTTCATGATTTACATCGGCCCGCTCGATTACGATATTGTAAAAAGCCTCGACGCCGGTCTCGAAAGCATCATGAACTTTGGTTGGAAAATTATTCAACCGATCAGCAAGGTCGTTTTGTGGACGTTTAAATTTCTCAACTCGTTCATTCCGAATTATGGTCTCGTCATCGTCATCTTTTCGATTTTAGTTAAATTTGTTTTGCATCCGCTCACCAAAAAGAGTTATCAGTCGATGCAAGCAATGCAAACGATTCAGCCCGAAATGACGCGCATGCGGGAGAAATATGCGAACGACCCGCAGAAAATGAATATGGAAATGATGAAGCTCTACAAAGAGCACGGCGTCAATCCGATGGGCGGCTGCTTGCCGATGCTGCTGCAAATGCCATTGCTGTACGCGCTCTTTATTGTATTTCGCTCGACCATCGAACTGCGCCAGGCGCCGTTCTTTGGGTGGATTAAAGATCTTTCCGCGCCGGACGCGATTTTTAAAATTCCAAACTGGTTTTTTGGTGGAAATATTCCACTTTACGGTGACTCGGTCTGTGTGCTTCCGATCGTGATGGGCGCGACGATGTTCATTCAACAAGCGATGACGATGAAAGGCCCGAAACAGAAGGCCATGGTTTACATGATGCCGATCATCATGACGCTCGCATTCAACACCTTTCCGTCGGGGTTGAATTTATATTATACTTTGTTCAATGTTTGGAGTATCTTGCAGCAAAAATACGTGCCGACCGCAGCGCCGGAGAAAAAAGAGAAGAAAAAATCTTACAAGCAGTTTGTCGCCGACTGGCGCAAGCACGGCATGAATTCGTTGTTGTCGCGCCGGCGACTAAAATAGGAGATTGATTGATGACTGCAATTTTGTCGCGGGCTTTCGATAAAGCTGCCACGCTTCCAAAAACATTGCAAAAGCAAATCGCCATGCAGTTGCTCGAAGACATCGAGGCTGAATTAAAATGGGAGCAGGCTTTTGCTCAGTCCCAAGATCAGCTTGCAAAATTAGCCGACAAAGCGCTTAAGGACATCAAAGCCGGACGAGTAAAAAAAATGGGCTTCGATGAGTTATGACATCGTCTTTGACCGATGATTTTCGCGAGTGTTTCAGAAAGCTGCCTCAACGCATTCAGCAACAAGCTCGGAAAAACTATAAACTTTGGAAGCTGAATCCGTATCATCGGAGCCTTGAGTTTAAAAAAGTGCACCATTCAAGACCAATTTATTCCGTAAGAGTTTCGATTGGATGGCGCGCGGTGGGAATAAAACGAGGCGATGAAGTGTAGTGGTTTTGGATTGGCTCTCATGCACAGTATGATCTCCTCGTCTCAAAATTGTAATACAGATTTTTTGATACGCCCGTAAATAAATAAAAATCAGCCTCACTTCGCGTGGGGCTATTTTTTTATGATCACTTTTTCAGAACAAGACACCATCGTCGCGATCTCCTCGCCGGTTGGTCGCGGCGCGATTGTTTGCATTCGCGTCAGCGGCAAAAATGCCAATGTCGTCGTCGCACAATTGCTCGAGCCGAAGAAAGAAATTGAGAAACTTTCGCCGCACGCGCTGCATCTTGTTTGGCTGATAAATAAAGAGGGCCGTCGCTTGGATCAAGTCACCCTCGTGCGGTTCGTCGCGCCGTATTCTTACACCGGCGAAGATCTCATCGAAATTTTCTGCCACGGCGGCAAATGGGTGCCGACGCTGATCGTCGAAAATCTTTGCCGCGCCGGATGTCGACTCGCCGAAGCGGGTGAGTTCACCCGCCGCGCGTTTTTTAATCACAAGCTCGATTTGATTCAAGCTGAATCCGTTGAAGATATCATCGCCGCCGAATCGCCCGCCGGTTTGCAAAATGCGCTGCAACATCTCGAAGGTCATTTCTCCGAACGGATGCGGCAACTCCGGCAAAAACTTTTGCACACCTGCGCGCTTTTGGAATTGGGATTGGATTTCAGCGAAGAAGACGTCGAATTTGCCGACCGCGCGCAATTGCAAAACGAACTCGATGGCTTGGAAAAAGAAATCACTTTTCTCCTTGCCAGCTTTCAACGCGGCCAAGCGCTCAAAGACGGCTGGCGCGTCGCCATCATCGGCAAGCCGAACGTCGGGAAATCGAGCTTGATGAACATGCTCCTGCGCCAGGATCGTGTCATCGTCAGTTCAATTCCCGGCACGACGCGCGACACAGTAGAAGATAGTTTTATGCTCGATGACCAACTCTTCAGACTCATCGACACCGCGGGCATTCGGACGAGTCACGATGAAATCGAATCACAGGGCATTGCCCGTTCGCGCCGCGCCGCCGAGGAAGCTCACATCATTCTTTTCGTGAGCGATCAATCGCAACCGGCGGATCACTTTGACGAAGCGATCGTTGCCGATTGTTCTCGGCTTATGCGTATTTCGGTTACGTCCGAAAATGCAACAACCGTCATTGCGAGGCGTTTTTTGTCCCGCTTTTCGGGACTCCGTAAAGCGGAGCCGAAGCAATCTGCCGATTTTAAAGGGATTGCTTCGCTGGAAAACGCTCGAAATGACGATTCCCAAGTAAACCAGAACGAGCACAATTCATCAGCACCGAAAAAGATCATTCACGTTCGCAATAAAAGCGATTTGCCAAAATCAGCGACCGCAGTTCAATTACCATTTCCAGCCGACGCCGAAATAGAAACCTCGACCATAACCGGCGCCGGAATTTCCGAACTCGAAAAAACTTTCTGCGCTGCGACCACCGATTCAGATCGCAACGGGGAAGTGGTGCTCACGAATTTGCGCCACAAACAATGTTTGGAAAAAGCGTTGTCCGCCTTGCTCAATTCGAAACAATCTTTGAACAACAATCTCTCCGCCGAATTCGTCGCCGCCGACCTCCGCGAAGTCATTCATCAAATCGGCGTATTGGTCGGCGAAGTTACCACCGAGGATATTCTCGGTGAGATCTTTTCACATTTTTGTATTGGGAAGTAACATAGCACAGACGGCCCGTCTGTATTGTTTCACGTGAAACAACGGCTTTCGTTTATTTTTTTGCATTGAAGCGGAAATCTCCAATTGCATCATTCGATTTTTTTCTTATCTTATTGAAAGGCAACTATTCGAAATTTCCGAATAGTTCAAACGGAAGGTAACTAACAAGTTAAATTGCGGGAGTAAAACTATGTCTGATTCAATTCAAGAAAGCAGCGCGTTGGCGGAAATCCTGAATCGCTTAAAAGCGATAGAGACAAAGGTCGGAATGATAGAGACAAAGGCCGAAAGATTTGAAGCGAAAGTCGATAAGCATATCGAAGAGGTCGGTTACGCATTTAAGCTGGCCGCTGCTGATCGCCAGGCGATTCAAAGCGAAATGGACAAACGCTTCAAAGAAGTCGACACACGATTTGATTCGGTTGCCAGCGCCAGCGGAATGCGTGAAGGTTTTATGGCTGCCGCTGCCGATCGCGAAGCGATTCGTCTTGAAATGCGCGGAGGTTTTAGAACAGCAACGGAACGGCATGAAAAATTTAAAAATAAAACGGAAGAGAATAACGCCGAAATCATTCGCATCATCTCTGAGGTTGGAACAATGACCTATCAGAAAATCGACACGAACCATCAAGAAGTAAAAATCTTTCAGAAGAGCATGATCGAAGCATTGGAAAGCATTAATCAATCCTTAAAAAGGGTTGCGCATTTGGAAGAACGCGCCAAACGCGGTAGCAAGGAAAAGTTCGAGCAGGCGATGGCAAAAATTCCTGATGTCGAGCCGGAAGAGTACGACAAACTTTAAGAAAAGTACGCTTCAGAAAAACCAGTTATCCGGAATTTCCAGATAACTCAAGTTGATTGTTTCACGTGAAACATAATGTTTATTCATCCAAAAAGTGTTTTATATTTTAGCTGAAGACAAATCAAAAAATGGCGATTCCTTTGCTACTCGAAAATGGTCTATTGCCATCAGGACTGCATTTGACAGGCATGGATGAAATCGCCGAACACTTCGGGCAAAGTACGGCGAAACGCAAGGCACTTTTTGAACGCCTGCGAGTGTTTTTTGAATTGGCAAAACATTGTGGCGCGTTACGAATGTTTGTGAATGGCAGTTTCGTGACGGCCAAACCAGAGCCCGGTGATGTTGATGTGGTGATCTGGCTGGGAAATAAGTTTCTGGAACTGTTGCTGGAAAAAGACACGAAAGCTCTGCTGTTGCAACAGATGCTTTTAAAAAGGCAACCCGAAGAAGCTTTCGGAGTTAGTGACCAAGAAGGGTGGGATGTTTGGTTTGAATTTTTTTCAGTTTTCAAACAAGACCCAAAACAACGCAAAGGCTTAATCGAGGTGCAATTCAAATGATAACGACTTCGGAACAGTTTGATTTTTCCATTCAACAGCTTGATAAGCTGCGGCAACGGGCGCAAACTATTGAAGCTGATCCGGCAAAAGACATTCTTTTCAAAGAAATGGAACTTGCCGGTGTGCGCGGGATGATTGCCCAGATTGAAAAAGAGATTCGCGTCTACAATCTCGCGCGCTTTCAGGAAACTTTAAAAGAGCTACAGCTTCGTTCTCAATCGACGTCGCCGGAAAGACTTCCCGAACTCTTTGGACAAATGCTTGGCGCGATGAATGAGTTTACTACGGCCATGCAGCCAGTAATTTAGATAAAACCAGCTATTCAGAAATTTCGTATAACTCAAATTGATTGTTTCACGTGAAACAAAGGATGTTCGGACGATCCAGCATATCCAACTATCCGGAATTTCCGGATAGTTCAAGTCGAGCAGTTTCTTCCATTTGCCGAAATCAGAACCGTTGAGAAAAAGCCGATGTACATGACGGATTGCGCCAAGAAGCTTAATGCGTTTCTCGTTCTCATGAAAATTAGGAGAGTGTTTCCATGAAAGATCAACAGTTGTTAGAAAGAATTACAGTCAATCCAAAAGTCATGGTTGGGAAGCCGGTTATTAAAGGCACGCGCTTGACCGTCGAATTCATTCTTAATTTGCTCGCGCATGGCGCAACCGTCGCTGAGATTCTCGAAGAGTACAATGGATTAACGATGGATGACATTCAAGCCTGTTGGCTTTTTGCATCGCGATCTCTTGAGAGTACCTCGTTCATGCCGTTGGAAATGGAGATGGCGTAATGCGTTTTCTCGTCGATGAATGCACCGGCCCCGGTATCGCCGCTTGGTTGCGCAACCAGAACCACGAAGTCTTTTCTGTTTTTGAAGAAGCGCGCGGCATGGACGATGACCCAATTATTGACAAAGCCTTTGATGAGAATTGGATTCTCATTACCAATGACAACGATTTCGGTGAGAAAATTTACCGAGAAGGTCACCCTCATCATGGTGTCGTTTTTCTGCGTCTGAAGGATGAGCGTACTTTCGTCAAAATTAGCGTTATTCAACGGTTGCTCGCAGGTTATGCTGATCAGTTGGCTGATAAGTTTGTCGTGGTTACGGAGACGAAAGTTAGGTTTGCACGCAAATGAATTGCGCTTGACACAGTGGAAGCAAATTGAAGCGCTAAAGTAATCGATAATAAGATTCAAAAGTAGAGTTTCTCAAAGATCGAATAGTTTTGTCTATCGCGTTGTTTCACGTGAAACAAATCAACTGTTTTCATAGTCGTTAATTTAAAGCTACAGGGAGGCTAATATGAGTTTCTGCACTACTTGTGGAGCCGAGTTGAAACAAGACGAAAAGTTTTGTACCAATTGCGGAGTGAGCGCAACAGGAGAAAGCTTGACAAAACACACCCCAAACTATCCAACGAGTACTATCGAAGGTACTTACAAATTCAAGACTCTATTGGGGTATGGAAAATTTATTTCAGGCTTTGGATGGTTAATGATATTGCTTGGCATCGGCGGAGTGTTGATGCCATTATTAGGTTTAGTTTTTACAGGTGGAACAACAATATTGCTACTTGGATGTTTTGCGCTTATAGCATTTGGATTGCCTTTTATTATATCTGGTCAGCTTATATCTTGCTTTGTTGAGATTGAGAAAAATACAAGATTAACTTACCAGTTCTTAAAAAATCAACACTAATGAACAAGATTAATTTTGTTCTAAAAAAACATGTAGTTTTATGAACTCTTCAGTTCTCTACGATGTCCTCGTCATCGGTGCCGGCCACGCCGGAACCGAAGCCGCACTCGCCGCAGCTCGCATGGGCGTACGCACGATGCTCATGACGATGAACATTTTCACTATCGGCCAAATGTCCTGCAATCCCGCCATCGGCGGCGTGGCCAAAGGGCAGTTGGTGCGCGAGTTGGATGCGCTTGGCGGCGAGATGGGATTGGCAACCGACGATGCGGGCATCCAATTCCGCATGCTCAACAAATCCAAAGGCCCGGCCGTGTGGTCGCCGCGCGCACAGGCGGATCGGGTGCAATATGCGACGCGCATTCGTTATGCCTGTGAGCAGCAACCGAATCTCGAAATCCGGCAAGACATGGCAACCGGCATTATCGTTCGCAATGGACAAATCACCGGCGTCCGCACGATGACGGGAAGTATTATTGAGAGCCGCACCGTCGTTCTTACTGCCGGAACTTTTCTTAATGGCGTTATCCATGTCGGTCTCACCAATTATTCCGCAGGGCGTGCGGGAGAGTTTGCGGCGAAAGGGATGACGGAGTCGCTGCTGGAGTTGGGATTTGAGACGGGCCGGTTGAAAACCGGCACTCCCCCTAGACTGAATGGGCGCACGATCGATTTCTCCAAAACTGAGATTCAACCCGGTGATGAGCCGCCGCCACCGTTTTCGTTTCGACACGGTGAGTTGCGTGTCGAGCAGATGCCGTGTCATTTGACGTATACAAATGAAGAAACGCACGCGATGCTGCGCACTGGTTTGGATCGCTCGCCGATGTACACGGGTCGCATTCAAGGCGTCGGCCCGCGATATTGTCCGTCCATCGAAGACAAGATCACGCGCTTTGCGGAGCGGACGCGCCACCAGATTTTTCTCGAGCCTGAAGGCCGGCAGACCACCGAGTATTATGTCAACGGCTTCTCGACCAGTTTGCCGGAAGAAGTGCAGATCAAAGCCATTCACACCATCCCCGGCTTGGAGAACGTGCAAGTCACGCGCACCGGTTATGCGATTGAGTACGATTACTTTCCGCCGACGCAGTTGCATCCGTGGCTCGAAACCAAGCCCGTCGCGAATCTCTTTTTTGCCGGACAGGTGAATGGCACGACCGGATATGAAGAAGCCGCGGTGCAAGGTTTCATGGCCGGAGTCAACGCCGTGCTCAAGGCGCGCGGCGAAGAGCCGTTCATTCTCAATCGCAGCGAAGCGTATATCGGCGTCCTCATCGACGATCTCGTGACCAAAGGCACCATCGAGCCGTATCGCATGTTTACCTCACGCGCCGAATACCGTTTGCTGCTCCGCCAAGACAATGCCGATTTGCGACTCATGCCGCATGGTCATCGCCTCGGTTTGATCGATGATGGCACGCATCAAAATTTGCAAAACAAAAAACGCGGCATCGAAGAGACGATTGCGGCGTTGCGCGAAACTTACGTTCGACCCGAAGAGATCAACGACTTGCTGCGCGCGAAAGGCACGCCGCCAATTTCCCAAAACGAGAACCTGCAAAAAATCCTGCGCCGTCCGGAAATTCAATTGAGTGACCTGCGCGGATTGGGCCGTCTCGAATTGTGGAATCGCGCGAATGATCGTCTGTGGCAAAGCATCGCCGAGCAAGTCGAGATCGAAGTCAAATACGCCGGTTTCATCGAACGCGAGCGCGAGTCGATTGAACGCTTCGAGCGCCTCGAAGAAAAGCGGTTGCCGTTGCAATTTGATTATCGCAAACTGACTGCGCTCTCTGCCGAAGCCCGCGAGAAATTGTACAAGCTGCGTCCGGCTTCGGTCGGACAGGCGGCGCGCATCTCTGGCGTCTCGCCCGCGGATATTTCAGTGCTGCTGATACACCTGCGGCGAGGCTTTGCGAATGGGTCGGATGAGGCCAGTGTTTCGGTTGAAACAGAATCAACGGGGTTGGAAGAATAAATTTTTCCCAACGGATAGATGAACCCAACGGATGAGGTTCGTAGTAGCTCCTTCAGGAGCCGAATGTTTGTTGATTGAGTAAATGTCATTCCGAAGGAATCTTTTTTCAAACCAAGACAAGACTTGCTGAAAAAAACCATATATTGCGCTGAATTCAAAAAAGATTCCTTCGGAATGACATATCAAAGATACGGCAAAACAATTAGAATCAAAATAACATTATAATAAAAATTTAATTGTTTTGCCAATCGCTTTTCATCTGTTGTGTTGTTTCTATCTGTTGGGCAGCTTTACCGACTGCCCATGATCACAAAACCTAAAACATCTGCCGCAGAACAAGTTGCCCGTCTGCAGCAAAGATTTTCTGAACTTCAACGTGCAAATAAGCTCCCTTTTCCCGAACCGGCGCCAGAACAAAATGCGCAACTGCGAAAATACATTGCTCTGCTCTTGGACTGGAACCAGCGCATCAACCTGGTTTCACCCAACGATGAAGAGCGCATCGCCGAACGGCATATTCTCGAGAGCCTCGCGGTTTTGTGGGCGTGGCCATTTCCCCAAGACGCGGCGGTACTCGACCTCGGCAGCGGCGGCGGCTTTCCCGGCGTTCCGCTTAAAATCGTGCGGCCGGATTTGGCGATGACACTGTTGGAGTCACGGCAAAAGAAAACACTTTTTTTGAATACGGTGGTTCGGGAATTGAAACTGGGGAATTGCTGCGTCATAAATGCCCGCGCCGAAGAATTAGCCAAAGCTTCGAACGAAAAATTTGCAATCGTCATCGCCCGCGCCGTGGCGGATTTGAAAACGCTGTGGAAATGGAGCCGACCGCTGCTTGCTGAGTGTGGCGTATTGCTGGCGATGAAGGGAGGCGAGCTTGACGAGGAATTGCAAGCGTTGAAAAAGTTTGATTCACGAATCGAATATCGGATGTTTCGGTATCCGGAAGAGTGGGGCATTGAGACTTCGCGGTGCCTAACGGTGATGTTTTATCATTTATAAAATTTGTATCGCATATTAAAATTTCTTACATTTGAAAAGAGCGTTTATGCCGCCCGTTTCCCATCCGTTCAAAAAAGGCGCGCTGGTTGTTTTATAATCGTAGGATAGCTTATGAATTGGAAAGAATGGCACGAATACGCCGAGAATGAAACTCTCTGGCGAAACCATCAGGAAAAGGGCCTGCTGAAAGCCGAATATGTACGTGATTATGTTTTGCGTCTTTGGTTTGAAGACGATTTGGACGTCTCGATTTACGAATTGGATTTTTATCCGCTCATTATTCAAGACGATCCCGGCCCGGTCTTTTTACGATTGCGGGATAAAGAACACTTTCACTTAGTCGAAGGCGATTACGCTTTAATCTGGCTGAATCCCGAAACTGGCGCATACGACAAAAAGGCCGTCGATGTCGCGCCAGAGTGTATTCGATTTTTCTGTGAAAAATATGGCAAAAAATTGAAAGGCTCTGAAAAGTCGATGCCTAACAAGGCGTCGGTGCCGGAACATGAAACGATTGCCTAAATTCCCAATCCCAAATCCGCCATCAAAATGAGCCGCCAAGTATTTGACGAAATCAAAGACCTGATCACCGCGTCGCGCCATCCCGCGACGCGGAATAGACTTGATCAAAAGCGTTGTATCGCATTGTAAAATTTCTTACTTTACAAAAGTTCGACTTGATGAAATTTTCCAATAAAGGCGATAATATGGAAACAATCACTTACTCTCATGTGCAAGACTTGGTCACGCGGCTGCCAATCACAAAATTGCCGCGGGCGCACAGCTTTTTGGTTGATTTGACGAACAACGACGCTGATACGCAGTCACCTCAATTGGATTTCATGCATCTTCCATTGAGCGAGCGACGCCGAATCATGGAGCAGCAAGCGCAGCAAATGGTTGCACATTACGAGCAAACGGCGGCTGAACGTGAAATCTGGCAGGGGGGAGACTTTGCTGATGAAGATTAGTCGCGGTGAAATTTGGAAAGTGAATCTTGATCCGACGATTGGCGCGGAAATTCGTAAAACCAGACCGGTTGTCGTCATCAACTCTGATGCTGTCGGTGTGTTGCCAATAAAATTGGTCGCGCCGATAACCGAGTGGAAGGATTACCTGGCGCAGAATGTGTGGCATGTGAAAGTCGCGCCGGACAGCACGAACGGATTGACCAAGATATCCGCCATCGACACCTTGCAATTACGCGGTGTTGATGCACAACGATTTGTTGAGAAATTAGGCAATGTGTCCCCAGTCGTGATGAAGTCAATCGTAGCCGCGATTGCAGCGGTGATTGAGTATTAACGCGCAATTCAAAATTATGCGTCGCCAAATATTCGACGAAATCAAAGACCCGATCACCGAGTCGCGCCATCCGGCGACGCGGGATAATTTTCATTTTTTCGGTGGTTAAAGAAAAGGGGAGCGAGAAATGCCGGTTTGTCCACAATGTGGCGGACAACATCTCGGACTTTCGCCCGGAGATGTTTTGCCGCCCGATGCAAAAGTTAGGCGCGCCATTATTCCAGGCAAAGAAGGGCCGCCGTTATCGAAGTCGAATTTCAAGACAAGCGATATGTCTGTCGATCTTGTTGCAAGACCACCGGCTGATACTTTGGCAACGATTGGTGCAGCGAACTATGTCGAGTTTGAAGTGCGGGAAGCAACTAACCTCTTTAAAAAATATCGAACCCAGGTAGTCTTTAGGTGCATTCCCGGCAACCCGTATCATTGTCAAGTTGAAGGCACTAAAACCGATGGTGAAACCAGGTTGTTTGCAGCCTTGATGAACCGGCGCGTAAAACCATAAATTTTAATTTTATCGGCAGTTTTATTTTGGAGGATAAATATGAGTTCCCCAAATAGACGGCAACTGAAAAATTTTGAAATCACTCCCGTGGTCGAATTGCAGCCTTCGTACATGTTTGACGGCGTTGATCAGGGGCCGACGACACGAGAAGAGATTCAAGCTCTTTACAGAAGCGTTGTTCGTCCTCAAAAAATCGCTTCGATTGATTTTCTGCCAGGAACCGACCTTTTGGTGCCGGTCTGCTCCCTCAAGAATCACCTCGAAGACTTGGCAGAAATTTTCAGTTATGAGGTTCACGCACCTTCTGAGACCGAGATAAGCGGCGGGTTTGCCTTTGTTGAAAATGGGATGTATGTTTTGGGAGTGGAGGCTGATTCAACTTTTTGGGATACGAGAGCGTGGGAGCAATCTATTGAGCCGCTCATACAAAATCGCCATACACTAATCAGGCACTCCTGGGATCATCCCTTTGAAGCTTGGCTCGAAAACGACCAAGTTGTTTTTTGGGATAAACGAAGAGATATCCAATATACTGCCCCGTTTAAGGCGTATCGCTCTGAAATACGAAAAGCCGCCGAGCAGCTTAAAGAGTTTGCTCTGGCCTTTGTCCCAATCTATGCGTCAAAATTGAACGTTCCCGACCCCTACGAAGCTGCGATGTGGAATTTTCGCCAGCATCAAGAATGGTTTGAAGAACAAGATGTTCTCGTCGCATAGAACCCAAAACATCCGCAACCTCATGAGCCGCCCAATATTTGACGAAATCAAAGACCCGATCACCGAGTCGCGCAATCCGGCGACGCGGGATAATTTTCATTCTTTCGGTGGTTAAAGAAAGGGGGAGCGAGAAATGCCGGTTTGTCCACAATGTGGCGGACAACATCCCGGACTTTCGCCCGGAGATGTTTTGCCGCCCGATGCAAAAGTTAGGCGCGCCATTCCTGTTGGCAAAGAAGGGCCGCCCATCAGAAAATCAGCCTTTGATGATTCGCGAATGTCTGTTGATCTTGTTGCAAGACTACCTGCCGAAACATTGGCTACGATTCGCGCAATAAGATATGTTGAGTTTGAAGTATGGGAAGCAACGAGTATTTTCAAGCTGGATCAAAACAGGGTGGTTTTCAGATGTATACCCAACAACCCATATCATTGCCAAGGTGAAGGGAAGAAAACCGAGAGCGAGCGCAAAATGTTTGCGGCAATGATGTCACCGCGATTAAAACCGTAGCTTTGCCCAAAAACGTGACTGAAAATTTGAGAGGCCCGTTATGAACCTTAAATCCGATTTGCGGCGGATAAAGGGTGTCAACGTTATCCCCGTGATCGAGCTGCAGCCGTTGTATATGTTTGATGGCGTCGATAAATGGCCGCCGACACGTGAAGAACTGCAAGCGCTTTGCAGAGAGGTGCTTCGTCCGAAAAAAATTGCCTCGGTCAATTTTCTTCCCGGAACCGACCTGCTCGTTTCTGTTGCTTCGCTGCTCGACCATCTTGAGGATTTAGCGGAAATTTTCAGTTACAATGTTCATGCACCCACCGAAACCGAGTTGAGCGGCGGATATGCTTTTGTCGAAAACGGCGTCTATGTTTTCGGAGTCGAAGAGAGTTCGACCATTTCCGATACCATTGAATGGGATCAGTCTGTCGAGCAACTTGCTAAAAATCTGCATACCGAAATAAGACACGCTTGCAATTATCCTTTTGACGTTTGGCTGCAAGATAATCAAGTGATCTTGTGCAATAAACGAAATGACGTCAAATATGCCATGCCTTTAAAGGAATATCGTTCGGAAATAAGAAAAGCCGCCGAACAACTTAAAAAGTTTGCTCTGGCTTTCATTCCGATCTATGCTTCGAAATTGAACGTTCCCGATCCCTACGAAGCCGCGATGTGGAATTTTCGCCGGCACCAAGAGTGGTTTGAAGAACAAAGTGTTCTCGTTGCATAGAATCATACGCCGGACAAGCCGAAACCAAAAAAAGATTAACACAGAGCAAACAGAGAGGGGTAATGCCTGGAAAACTCTTTTTAGCCTTGTGCTCTCCGTTTGCTCTGTTTTCTCCGTGTTGAAAAATTTAGTTATCTTTGCACCGCGTGGCGCGGTGTCTGCGACAAACATTCAACTTGTAACAGACTAAAAAATCCGCAATCGCCATGAGCCGCCAAATATTCGATGAAATCAAAGACCTGATCACCGAGTCGCGCAATCCCGCGACGCGGGAGATCGATGCGAAATCCACCGCCGAGATTTTGCAGTTGATCAATAACGAAGATCGCAAAATTGCCGAAATCGTTGCGAGCGAAATTCCCCACATCGCAGCAGCCGTCGAGTTGCTCGTCGCAGCTTTCAAAAACAGCGGAAAATTATTTTATGTCGGCGCGGGCACGAGTGGCCGGCTCGGCGTGCTGGATGCTTCCGAATGTCCGCCGACGTATGGCATCGATCCGGAGATGATTCAAGGCCTTATCGCCGGCGGCTACAAGGCTTTGGTGCGCTCGCAGGAAGGTGTCGAAGATGTTTTCGAACAGGGCGCACAGGATTTGCTCGATCACGGATTTTTAGCGAAAGATGTCGTTTGTGGTATTGCTGCGAGCCGGCGCACGCCGTATGTCATTGGCGCACTCACCAAAGCGCGCGAGATGGGCGGCAAGACGATTTATCTCACTTGCAATCCGCGTTCGGAGATCACGATTCCAGTCGATGTCGTCATTTGTCCAGTGGTCGGGCCGGAGGTGGTGATGGGTTCGACGCGCATGAAAGCCGGCACTGCGACCAAACTCGTGCTCAATATGCTGACGACGGCGGCGATGATTCGTCTCGGCAAAGTGTATGAGAACATGATGGTCGATTTGCAGATCACCTCGAAAAAAATCGAAGAACGCGCAAAACGCACCGTGATGCAGGTGACCGGCTTGGGCTATGAAGAAGCGAGCCGTGAGCTGGAGCGGGCGGGAGGCCATGTGAAAACCGCGCTGGTGATGATTCTCGCCAATGTCAACGCCGAAGAAGCGCGACAAAGATTGGCGCAGGCAGACGGTTTCGTGCGGCAGGCGCTTGCTTCTTGAACGACCAGAAAATTGCCCAACGGATTAAACAACGACCACCGGATAAAGATGATTGTAATTTGATACAGCTTTAAAATAAAAAACTTTTCCATCCGTTGGTCGTTTTTTTATCCGTTGGCCTCGCCTTGTTCGATTTAAGGATTACATTCTAACTTTGTGGTGCATAATTTTTAATGCAACTGCTCTCCGCGCTCTTCATCATAATCCGTCCGTTGAATGTCGCCATCGCCGGACTTTCGATTTTAGTGGCTGCCAGTCTCGTACAGCCGTTTCATTTCACTGCGCCAATCGCATACGCGATACTCTCGACGGTGTTCATCACTGCCGCTGCCAACGTCATCAATGACTTTTTTGACATCGAAATTGATCGCATCAATTGTCCGCAACGAATCTTGCCCGCTGGCCGACTCTCGCTGAACACAGCCAAAACCTTCGCGATATTTTTATTTGCTTGCGGAATTTTTTTTAGTATATTTATCAATAGGATTGCCGCGATCATTGCGGTTGCAACTTCGCTCTTGCTCTTTGTTTATAGTTGGAAATTGAAGCGTTTGCCTTTGTCCGGCAATGTGGCCGTAAGTTTAGCTACCGCGTTGGCTTTTATTTATGCCGCGCTGGCCGCTGAAAGCGGGTTGTCGAAAATGACGCCGGACGCAATTTACGCAACGAATGCGCGGGCGGGCGATTGGCGCGCCGGACTCTTTCCGGCGGTGTTTGCGTTTCTTTTGCATTTCGGTCGCGAGGTGATCAAAGATATCGAAGATCAAACCGGCGACCGCGTGGCGCACGCGCGCACCTTGCCGTTGGCCTACGGCTTGAAAGCGGCACAAGTCGCGGCAACCATCGCGTTGGTTCTGCTGTTGATCGTCACACTCATTCCGGCAGGTTTGGCGCTTTACCACCAAACTTATTTTTGGATCATCCTGCTCGGTGTTGATCCAGTTCTGATTTTCGCTATCTACGAGTTGTGGAAAAATCCAACGCCGCCGCATCTGCGACAAATCAGCGCCATACTTAAAGTAGATATGGTGGTCGGTCTCACGGCGATTTATTTTGGACGGTAGTTTCATATTACAGAAACCAGTTACGAGCAACCAGTTACCAGTATGCGCGCACTTGTTCAACGAGTTAGCAAAGGTTCCGTTTCGGTCGAGGGAAAAATTGTCGGCGCGATTGAAAATGGATTGGTGATTTTGCTCGGCATTCGCACCGGCGATACCGAAACCGACGCGTGCTATCTCGCGGAGAAATGCGCCCATCTGCGAATTTTTGAAGATGCGAATGGCAAATTCAATCGCTCGTTGCTCGACATTGGCGGCGGCGCGCTGGTGATTTCGCAATTCACGCTTTACGGCGACACGCGCAAGGGCCGTCGGCCCGGTTTTGAAGAAGCGGCGCGCCCGGAAGTTGCCGAACCGCTGTACAAACTTTTCGCGCAGGAAATGCGGCGCTTCCCGATTCGCGTGGCCGAGGGCGTGTTCGGCGCGATGATGTTGGTTGAAATTCATAACGACGGTCCAGTCACTTTCATGTTGGAAAGCAAAAGGTAGCGGACAAGCGAACCTGCTGCTTGCCTTTTGCTTTTTGCGATTTGCTTTATGAAACTGCCTTTAACCTTGCCGGACAAACCGATTATTCTTGCCTCGGCCTCGCCGCGCCGCGCCGAAATTTTGACGAAGCTCGGACTCGCGTTTACTGTTCGCCCCAGCGCCATTGATGAGAATCTTGCGGAAAGCCTGCCGCCCGCGGAATATGCCGTTGAGTTGGCCGAACGCAAAGCCCGCGCCGTCGCCGCCGAGATTTCAACCGGCGTGATCATTGGCGCCGATACCATCGTGGTGTTGGGAAAAGAAATGCTCGGCAAACCGAAATCGGAAGCCGAAGCGCACGAGATGTTACGCCGATTGTCCGGTCGAACCCATCGCGTCTTCACGGGCTTTACGATTCTCGACCGGCCTTCGAATCGCCGTGCGTCCGGCGTGGAAATGACCGAGGTGACGTTTCGCGAGCTCGAAGAGGCGGAAATCGCCGCGTATGTGCGGAGCGGCGAGGCGATGGACAAAGCGGGCGCGTATGGCATACAGGATCTGAGCGCGGTTTTCGCCGAGCGCCTCAACGGCTGTTTTTATAACGTCGTCGGTTTTCCGTTGACGCGGTTTTATCTCACGCTGCGCGCTTTTTATGCGCCGCAGCGATGATTCGACAATTGTGATCGAAAATACAGGGAAGAGCGGTCTATGAAAGAAATCGGAACAAAAATTCAACAAGCGCGTTTGGAAAAAGGCATTCAGCTTGATGAAATTGTTCATCACACCCACATTCAGCTCGGCCATCTTCAAAAAATAGAAAACGGACAATTTGATTTCTTGCCGCGCCCGTATGTCGCCGCCTTCATTAAAACTTTTGCGCAATATGTCGGGTTGAACGGCGAGTCGCTCATCCAGCGCTGGCGCGAGCAGGAAGCGGCGGAAGCGGAAGCCCGGCGCTTGCAACAACAGACGCAGGAAGCCGCCCGGCCAAAAGAGCTTGAGCGCTCGTTGACCGCGCCCGTCATTAAATTAAAACCGAAATCACTTGCCACGCCGGAGGCGACCGCGATTCCGCTGCCGGTTCCCTATCTCAAAGAAATCGGCATCGCCCTCGGCATCATTTTAGTCATGGCCGCTCTGGTTTTTCTCATGTCCGGCGATTCGGATAATGAACCTGAACAAACACAACAACCGGCGGATAACGGCGCACAAACCGTAAAAGCGGAAGACCCCAAACAGATGACGGAGCGCGCGTTTGAAGAGATTTCGCAACAGGCGCAGCAAACCGCCGAAGTGAAACCGGAGCCGCCAACACCGACTGCGACGAACCTGACGCTGCAGGCGCAGTTTGAAAATCAAACCAGCATGCTCGTCGTGACGGACGGTCGCGACACCACGAGCACGATTTATAAAGCCGGTGCTACCCAAACCTATCAGGCGAAAGAAAAATTCAATCTCCGAATCAGGACGGGCGGCAGTGTGACTCTGCTGCTGGCCGGAAAAAATCTCGGCAAATTTGGACAACCCGGCAAAGTGGTGGTGCTCACGATCACAGGCGCGGGCGTGACCGAGCAGCGCGCCTTTACGCCGCAATCGCCCAAACCGCCAAGTGCGTTGCCGCTGGATACGCTGTCGATTCGCCGGCCGCGGCGCTTAAATTAAAATATTATCCTAAAAAATTTATCATGACTGCGAAAATTTTCCGCCACAAAGAACACAAAGCGCACAAAGCCTGCCCTGCCGCAGGCCAGGGAAAACCTTTGTGTTCTTTGTGCGCTTTGTGGTGCAGCTTTGGTTGCGGCCAAAGCCGCGTTACGAAGCGAGTTTTTAATTATCCGGTTTTCTTTCTTTTAATAACCCAAACCGTTCTCGCGCAAAACAAGCCCGATGAGATTTATCAACGCGGTTGGCTCGCGCCGGACTCTTTATACAAAGTCGCGCCGGAATTTTTGCCGCTGCCCGGCGCTTATCAACCGCAGGAAAGCGCCGTGCAGCTTTTGCGCTGCTATAACGAACCGGTCACGGTTTTAATTTTTTTCGGAAGCTGGTGCAGCGACAGTAAACGCGAGGTGCCGCGCTTTTTCACGACGCTCGATCTCATCCACAACAAAAGTATTTCGGCGAAACTCTTCGGGCTGGATCGCATCAAAAAAGACACGGCGGGATTTGCGGAAGCGTTTAAAATCGAAAAGGTGCCCACGTTCATTTTCCTGCGCGGCGCGCGCGATTTTTCCGCCGCCGCGCATTCGGCCCGCGAACACACACAGGGCGAGCTGGGACGAATTACCGAGACGCCATCAATAAGTATTGAGCAGGATTGGGTGAATGCGCTCAAACAAAATGTGGACTGGGCGAGGAAAGTTGAATTTGAGCAAATGCTCATGCAGTTGGGATTTGCTATCGCGTTTTTTATTATGAAATAGGAGAGGACTATGTTGCGTGCCATTCCAACTTCTGAATTCGTCAAACAAATTGAAGAATTTTCCGAGCTTTGCCATTACGAAGATGATCCGATTATTTTAACTCATCAAGGTCACGGTGATTTGGTCGTCATGGGCATTGCGGCTTACAACAAATTGCTCACCAAGCTGCAGTTATTGCACGATGTTGCAGAAGCAAACGCGCAATTCATAGAAAACGCGATTCCCGACGAAGAAGAACTGATAGATCAAGCAATAGAAATCGCCCATGACCAAATTACAGCGCAACAATAACTTCTATGCCTTTTTCAAGAACAATCGAATGGTTTGAGGATTTACCGGAAAACTGTCCGCCGAATAACGCCTATTCGCCGAACCATGATAGATTCTTTCGTTTGGCGAAACAATATCCGCCGACGGAAAGAGACTTTTTCTCTCATCGAAAGCTCTATCCCATGAATAGAAAAATAAAACACAAGGAATCGCTGATTTACTATGACGGGCCGCAACTGTTTTTGGCGCGCGATCAGGTAAATGCGCAGTATTTGTGCCTGCTTGTGGAAGACACCAATGAATTCAACAAATTTCTTTGTGTGCCCATCTCATTCGAGCGTTTAGAAAATTTTTATCGGGAACAAATCGACCTTAGAAAAATTTACGAAGAACCGGAAAGCGGCGAATTGTTTTATGCCGAAATCACGGAAACCGTTCAAGGAGCTTATCAACTCGTTCCTGTATCTTTCGACAGCCTTCCCAAGGAATGGTTGCCCGAGCCCGGATTTATATTTAAGCCGGAAAGAATCAAACAAGAATTGACCGGCAAAGTAATCAAAGCAGATTCCAAACTGGGGGGCTTGGACGCTGCGTACAATAAATAATGAAAAAGATTACACCGGCTTCATCGAGGAAAGTTCCGGCGTAACCTTAAAAGGAATTGTTATTGAAGAGCAAATTTATAAATTCATTTGTGAAGAATATTTTGAAGACGCATCGGGAAATGGGAGAGAAAAAAACGTAATCGTTTTAAAGGGTATCGAGAAAGCTTAATTCAGTAAAATAGGAACTTGCCATGTTACGTACAATCCCCTCTGCTGAATTTGAGCAAAAGCTTGCGTTGTGGGGGTTGGTCATTTCGCTATTGATTATAAAATAGGAGAATGCTATGTTACGTGCCATTCCAATCGCTGAGTTTATCAAAAAACTTGATGAGCTTGCCGAACATTGTCGCACTAGCGATGATCCAGTTACTCTTACCCACAAGAGCCACGGCGATTTGGTCGTGATGGGATCGGAAGCGTACAATAAGTTGCTTCTCAAGCTTCGCTTTGTTTGTGACGTGGCAGGTGCAAACGCGCGTTTTATAGAGGGCGACGTCCTCACCGACGACGAAATAATTGATAAAGCCATGGAAGCCGTCCATGAAAAAATTCAAAGTCGCGTTCGACTCAACAATGTGGCATGATTTCACTGCGATTGCATTATATCGTATTGATCATTTCGGCCATTCGGAAACAGAAGCACGAGCTTACGTCAAACAGCTTCAAGATACGATTCGAAGAAAACTAACAACGTCTCCGATGCGTTGGCCGATCAGCAGGCAAGAGCCTTTACATGAGCTTAATATGCGAATTTGCTTTGGCAAAAGTCTCTCGCCTTTTCTTGTCATTTTTAAAGTTTTTGAGAAGCGTAAATCCGTCATGGTATACCGCATCGTTTGGGAGCGCAGCGATTACGCCAAGCTTTTCGCGATGGATAGCGGAACATAATAAACGTTAGGACAACTGTGTCACAACACATTCACTTCATCGGCATTTGCGGGACGGGCATGGCGGCGCTGGCGGGCATGCTCAAACAGCGGGGCCACAAAATTACCGGCTCCGATCTCAATGTTTATCCGCCGATGAGCACGTTTTTAGAGCAGCAACAAATTTCGGTCTATCAAGGTTTTGCGGCGAAACATCTGCAGCCGCATCCGGAGTTGGTGATCGTCGGCAATGCCATGTCGCGCGGCAATCCGGAAGTGGAATATATGCTCGATAACGGCCTGCGCTTTTATTCATTGCCGGAGGCGCTGAAAGAATTTTTTATTCGCGGCAAATATTCCTGCGTGGTTGCCGGAACGCACGGCAAAACCACGACGAGCAGCCTGCTGGCGTGGACGCTGGAAAGCGCGGGGCTTGATCCGAGCTTTTTTATCGGCGGCATTCCGGAAAATTTCGGGCAGGGTTTCAAGCTCGGCAACGGCCCGCAATTCGTGCTCGAAGGCGACGAGTACGATTCGGCCTTTTTCGACAAAGGCTCGAAGTTTTTTCATTATCTGCCGAATCTGGTGATTCTCAATAATATCGAATACGATCACGCCGATATTTTCAAAAATTTTGAGGAAGTGAAAACCGCGTTTCGTCGGCTCATCAATATTATTCCGGCCAACGGTTATCTGATTGCGTGCAGCGACGATCCGACGATGCGCGAAATGTTGCCGCGTGCGTTCAGCAAAGTTTTAACTTTTGGCGTTAATGCGGAAGCGGCATGGCGTCCGATCATCACGCGCGTGCAGCCGGAGGGCAATGAGTACGTCATCGAACACAGCGGCGCGAAATTCGGCCCGCTGTTTATTCCGCTGGCGGGTGAGCACAATGTGAAAAATGCGACCGCGGTTTTTGCGGCGGCCACACAGCTCGGCGTCTCGCCGGAAAAGATCGACGCGGCGTTTCGCACTTTTCGCGGCGTGCGACGGCGGTTGCAAATCAGATACAATGAAAATGATTTGCTCGTGCTGGATGATTTCGCGCACCATCCGACGGAAGTGCGCGAAACGCTGCGCGGCGTAAAACAGCGTTATCCCAATCGCCGACTGTGGGCGGTGTTTGAGCCGCGCACGGCGAGCACCAAGCGCAAAGTTTTCGAGGACGAATATATCCGCGCATTTGCTCCGGCGGATCGCGTCGTGTTTGCGCCGATGCATCGTCCCGACAAAGTGCCGGAAGCCGAGCGGCTGTCGCTGGAAAATGTGGTCGCGGGCATTCGTCGCGACGGCAAAGCGACCGACGTGGTGCCGACCGGCGCTGAAATGGCTAATTTCATTATTCATCATATCGAGCGAGGCGATGTCATTCTTTTCATGAGCAACGGTGACTTCTCCGGAATGCCGGCGTTGTTTATTGAAAAGCTGGCCTCGCAAGGAAAACAAATCGAAGAGGAAGACCATGATTGACGAGAGAAAGCAAGGCGAAACACCGCAACAGGAAACTCCATCCCCAACGAAGCCGCAACAATCCGAGTATCGACCGAGCGAAAGACCCGAGCGCCAACGCTATGATCGCGGCGGGCCGCGGCGAGACGGATATGGGCGCGGCGATGATCGCCGCGGCGAGCGAGATGATCGGCGGCCCGGCCGCTATCGTCCCTCGGGAAGCGGCGGCTTCGAACGCGCGGAAGACGATCCGCGTATCACCGCGTTGATTCGCGAGACGGAAGAAAAGTTGCGCGAGTCGATTCAACCTGCGCAGTTGCCTGATTTGAATGCGGTGGAACGCAAGCAGATACACCGCCATTTCGAACTCCGGAAACCGGCGTTTGAAACGAAAACCTATCGCGGCGACGGCGAGGCACAGGTGCTGTGGATTTTTCCCGTCGCCAATTTAACCAAATGGGCGGAAGAACAGGCAAAACGCGCCGTCGAAACGGACACCGACATTGCGCTGCCCCCGATGAGCAGTTATGAGCGCTTCCTCGTCCACAACGCTTTAAAAGCGATCGACAGCATCGAAGCGCTTTCGGAAGGCGAAGGCGCGGAGCGCCACATTCGGATTCAGCCGAAAAAATTCGGGCGGGGGTTGAAGAAGATTATCAAGAAGATTAAGCTGATGTAGGCTGGTGGCTCGTTTCTGGTTGCTGGTTATTTTTCTTTCGCTCGAACTCGGCATTTGTCAAGATCAGCAACCAGATTTCATTCTCCCACCAAAACTTTGAGGCGGGGATCGTCACGGATAAAGTCGAAATCGGGGTCACGTTGTATAAAGCAATCCGACATCTGTGTTATAGAGCTTCAGGGATTCTTTTTAAAATCGAAATTTCAGGTTAGCCAAATCAATCCATTCGGCAACTATTCTATTTGTCTTCATCCAGTAGTTTATTGAGCACCGGATGAACTTCGCACCACGGTTCGCCATTGGAGTACTCTAATGCTGCCAACATTTGCAGAAGTGGAGCGACTTTATCGGGTTCGTCGTAACGATTATGAGCGCGAATGGCCCGCAGAACAACTCGATGCTCTTTGGTAAGAAACCGACGATACTCGCCCCGAATTTCAGCCTCAACCCTTCGTATGTGCTCAATATTAATTTGCGTCTGATGACCTATCTGTATTTGCCCTATTGCTCCACGCATGATCCTAGCCATCTCACGAAAAACACCGCCGCTGATAGCTATTGCTGCATTCAAAGCTTCCTCGGTAATCAAGTCAGGATGTAAACGCTTCCGGACAAACATCCGCATAGTTTTATAACCTTCCGGATCAAGCACGTCAGGTTTGACTTGCTCATGTAATTTGATATTGGGAAGAAAAATCGCTCGATCACGAATCGCCTGAAATTCGGGACTATAAAAAAGCGGACTCGCAACGACATAAGCGATTGGACATTTAGGCTGCAACATAGACTCCCAATGCTGATAAAAAATTTCATCGCTTTGCTTTAGATCGGGCTTATCCAGATCATCAATCAATACTAACGGTGGCCGCTTTTCACGGGCAAAAATCGCCATCGCAATCTTGTCAATTACACTCACCAGTTCGTAAAGATTGCGCTCGAAAACTTGTCGCAATTCGCTGCGCGTGATCGGCTCCAATTTAACCTTCGGCGTTTGGCTATATTGACGCAGGAGCTCCCGCTCCAAACGCGCAGTGGGATTCCCCGGCCGATCCACATAAAACGGATTCGTTTCGCCTTTCGGACCCGGCTGCAGCGGTAGATCGAGCTCAAAATTTAACCACGCGCGATCAAGGTCGGTGGCAAGAATGTATTGAAAATCCATAATAAAAAAGAATGGTTAACTTCTTCGAGATATGTTTTTGTTGCGTGCAATTTTACTCTCAAAAGATACAGCGCTTTCCGACAAAAAGCAAGAGTCTATTTCAATAGCATCGGCACGGGAATTGTACAATTTATAAAAGCCTTGGCGCGCAGACGGGCGAACTGTGCCGTTCCGAGACAGGTCGGCTTAAAATTGAACAGCCGGTGAAAAAATTTTGTCTATCGTTACGCAGCGGTTGAGATTTCGCGTACTATAAGAAAACAATTCCGGCAACATTTCCCCGTCGTTGCCATTCTTCCGCTCCGCTGCCGATTTTCTTTGAAACGTTGCTTTCACGATAAATCATCTTTATATTTATAAATCATGCGAATTATTTTTATACTCAGTTTTGGTTTGTTGATCAGCGTGGCCTATTCCGCATTTACCGTCGATAGCTCGGCGCTCAGCGCGTTCGGCAGTTTTCCGTGGCTTTGCATTCTCGCGCTGGCCGGTATGGTGCTCTTGCCGTGGCTCGCCGATACGCTGCGGGTGCAAATCTGGCTGCGCTTTCTCGATAAACGCGAACGCTTCGCCGACGTGTTTCGCATGACGCTCGCGACGGAAATGGCTTCGGCGATGTCGCCGGCGGCGATCGGCGGCAGCGGCGCGAAACTCGGCTGGATGATTTCACGCGGCATTGCGCCCGGTGTGGCCAGCTCGATCATGGCGCTCAACGCGATTGAAGACACAATTTTTTTCGCGCTGGCTTTGCCGCTGGCGTTGTTGCTCTCTTCCGGCGCGAGTGACGACGTCGCGTTGGGAAAAATATGGAGCATGCTCCGCGAGCGCGATTTGACCGGCAGCCGCAGCATGAGTTTTATTTCAATCGGCATCGTGGGGTTGTATCTCATAGTGCGAATCGCGTGGAAATTATTGCCGCCGTCATGGCAGACGCGCGCGAGGGGATGGAAAGAAAAAACCAAGCATCAGCTCATTTTAGCCAAACAAACTTTGCGTTTAATGATCGCGCAGGGACGCTGGCGTTTTGTGGCGACCGTCCTGCTCTCGGGCTTGCACTGGGGCTGCCGCTTCAGCATGTTGACGGTACTGCTCGCCGGATTGCACTTCGCGGTTGACCCCTTTACTTTTTTTGCCTCGCAATGGCTGGTGTTCATGTTGATGAAACTCGTTCCCTCTCCCGGCGGCACCGGCGGCGCGGAGCTGGCCTTCCTTTTTTTCTATCGCTCGATGTTGCCGGAAAATCTGCTGGGCTTGCTGGTGGGCGCGTGGCGCGTGTTGACGTTCACTTTGCCGGTGGGATTGGCGACGCTGCTATTTCTGGCGCTTGTGCGCAATGGAAAATTTATTGAATGGAAGTCTTTCAGATTGAAGAACGCGGTTGAAGCAGCATAAAAAAATATTGACCAACGGATGAAAAGCGGCCAACGGATAATCTTAAAAAAAATCCGTTGGCCGCTTTTTATCCGTAATCATTATCTCGTCCTATCATTTATCCCCTGCGATAAAAAGCCTCAAACTAAAATTGCATTCACCGCTTTCGTTCGTTCCGTAGCCATTTTGCCATTGCGCTCAAAATAGTAAGGTGTATCTTTGAGTTCCTCGTACTCTTTTGGCGAGAAGGGCCAACAAACCATGACTTTTGAAAGAGCCGAATCACCTTTCAACTCGTCATGCAGCGCTTTGACGATAAGATAATATGGATCAGCCCGCACCGTGCGCCATTTCTTCGATAGCACATAAACGCGCACATCCGCTCCATACCCTTTACCCAAAATGACTTCCATATCGGGCAATTTTTTGCGCAGCCGTTTCTCCAACGCCTGCACAATTTTCATTTTCTCTTGCTTAGTAGCCATTCTTAATCGTCAACCTCAAATTCTCCTCGCCCCGCAAAATCCCGATCTCCACGCGGTCGGCTTCTTTCTGCGCCGTTGCTTTTAGAAAAGCTTCAAGACTGCCAATCTCTTCTTTATTGATACGCAAAACAATGTCACCGGCGCGAATACCGCTCTGTGCCGCCGGGCTTTTCTCAACCACGTCCGCGACCAGCACGCCCTCGGTGCGTCCAAAGAAATCGGCAAGCGCGCCGGTCAGCGGTTGCACTTTCATGCCCCAGCCCGTGGCTTCGGTGTGTGTCGGCGGCGCTTCGTCTTCTTCGCGCAAATCCGCAAACGGTTTGAGCAAATGCGGCATCGCAAAAATCGGCGCATTGACGCGCAGCGACAGTGCGATCGCATCGCTGGGCCGCGAATCGAGGCGATGCGTGCGGCCGTTTTGGCGCAGCGCGATTTCCGCGTAAAACACGCCTTCGCGCAAATCAGTGATGGTGATGCGCTCCGCTTCAACGTTCAACGCTTTGAACATGTTCGCGATCAAATCATGGGTGAGCGGCCGCTTGATGGTGCGGCCGTCACGGCCGAGCTGAATCGACAAGGCTTGATCGCCGCCGACCGCAATCGGCAGAAATCTTTTGCCGGCTTCGTCTGTGAGCACGACGGCAATCTCATCGCTGCCCGCGTGCGCCTGCAGCGAATGAATTTTCATGCGCACGGCAGTGGAATCTTTGGCCAGCGAACACGAATTGCCGATGACACAAAACAGAGCGGCAAATATCAAAACGGCGGCACAGCGAAAAATTTTCATTTTTCCATCGCTCCCACCACTTCGATGTGGCTCGTATGCGGAAACATATCGACCGGTTGCGCTTTTTTCAATTGATAGCCCGTCATTGACAACTCTTTAACATCCCGTGCGAAGGTGCTGGGATTACAGGAAACATAAACGATGCGCTGCGGCGAAAGTTCGATAATTTTTTGCACGACTTTCGGATGCATACCGGCGCGCGGCGGATCGATGATAACGACGTCCGGCCTGCCCCAGCGGCGCGTGATGATCGGAACTTGCGCCAGCTCGTCTTTCAAATCCCCGAGCACAAACGAGCAGTTCGCGACGCTATTCAACCGGCAATTCACGCCCGCGTCATGAATCGCCTGCGGCACGATTTCAAAACCGACCACCTGCTTCGCATGCTGCGAAATAAAAATCGAGATCGTTCCCGCGCCGCAATAAAGATCGTACACGATTTCCTTCCCGGTCAGCGCGGCAAACTCGCGCGCGACGGCATAAAGTTTTTCCGCGCCCAGCGTGTTGGTTTGAAAAAACGAATTGGCCGAAATCTGAAAAAGAAACCGTCCGATGTATTCGCGAATAAAACCCGGCCCGTGCAAAATCAGCTCTTCGTCGCCGACAGCGACCTGCGCCTTCGAACGATTGATATTATGTACAATCGTCGTGATCGCTGGAATTTCCGCCCGCAATTTTTCAGCGAGTTGTTGCACCGCGGCGCGCCCGTCGGGAGCCTCCGCCGTCACGATATTCACCATCACTTCATTCGTCTTTTTGCCTTCGCGAATGACGAGAAAACGCCAGAACCCGGTGTGACCGAACGTCGTGTACGGCAACAACGCATGCTGCTCGGTAAACGCGCGCGCGACGGCGAGAATCTGATTGCTCAACGGCGATTGGAGATGGCACTCTTCTATCGCCAGCGTTTTGTCGTACCGATTGCGCGTGTGCAGGCCGAGTGCGAAATTTTTCGCGAGCGTAATTTCATTCTTCGCAATTTCCTCGCGGGTCAGCCAGCGCTGGCGCGAGAAAGAAAACTCCATTTTATTGCGATAGAAAAAAATCTGCGGCGAGCCGATCACCGGCGCTATCGGCGGCTCGGCGATGCCGCCGATATGCTCGAGCAGCTCTTTGACCTGTTGCTGCTTGGAGAGAAGCTGAACATCGTACTCAAGATTTTGCAGCAGGCAGCCGCCGCAATCGGCAAAATGGCGGCAACGCGGGGCGATAAAATTTGAGGATTGCTGAATGACTTCCAGCGTGCGCGCTTCGGCGTACCCTTTTTTCTTTTTAAAAATCTGCGCGCGCACCCGCTGGCCCGGCAGGGCTTCTTCTACAAAAATCACAAAGCCGTTCAAACGGGAAACGCCTTTGGCGCCGAACGCCAGCGACTCAACGTCCAGCTCCAATTCGGCGCCTTTTTTTAAATCAGCCATTTGCTATTGAACCAGTTACGCTATTTCCTGTTTGTGGGAAGTTGGCGACGAGGACTTGACGGCAGCATCGGCTTCCTGACAGCGCTGACACGCGGAAGGTTGTCCAACCGAAGCGCGCCAGAATTTCCAACCGCACAAATGGCGCGAACATAGAAAGCGACCGCACTTGACGCAACGACCGCCGTTTTCCGGCCAGAAATTTTTGCCACACTCTTCGCAACGGAAGGTGGTGATTGCTGTTGAAGTCATTAGCATGTTGAGATTAGCCTTTTTGGTGAAAAGCCATGATTCTCGCTCAAAACAACAGGTTCGAGCCAGAATTTGCACGTCATTTTTTCGCGTTGTACATGGACATGCATTGGTTCATTGCAATCGAAGCTATAAAAAAAGAAACGATACGGACCGGAAACGTTTTAAATGGTTGGCATTAAAGTAACCGTCGTTTCTCATACATGAAAATTTACACCGCCAGTTTCACAATCTCCATCTGCGCGGGCGTGTGGACTTCCGGACCGTTCACGCCGAAGTAGACGTCGATCTCGGTACGCATGCCGAATTTCGGCTGATAAATTCCCGGCTCGATGGAAAACGCGACCCGCGGAATGATGTGACGCGAGTCGCGCGTTTCGTAGCTGTCCATATTCACGCCGTTGCCGTGAACGCTGGTGCCGATACTGTGGCCGGTGCGATGAAAAAAGTATTGGCCGAATCCGGCGCTGGTGATGTGCTGGCGCACGACTTCATCGACGCGATAACCCGGCACGACCTGACCGGCGGCAAATTGCTGCCGAAGAAAATCAACGGCTTTATCACGCGCCGTGACAAGGGTGTGAAAAACGGTTTGCACTTCGGCGGGAACATTCAACCCCGCATAGCCCATCCACGTGATGTCGGCATAAACCGCGCGCGGCGTTTGCATTTTGCACCAGAGATCAAGCAGAATCACGTCGCCCTTGCGAATCGGGCTGTGCGCGTCGGCAGTCGGCGCGTAATGCGGATTGCTCGCATTCGCATTCACCGCGACGATCGGATCGTCCTCGCTCATCGCGCCACCGGCGCGGATTTCACTAATAATAAATTGCTGAATATCGTATTCGGTGATCGGCTGGCTGGCCTGCAGGGCAGCTTCAATTTTCTTGAATGCTTTCTGTTGCGTGGCATGCAAACTTTTTGCGGCGGCAATGTGACTCCGGAGCTGTTCGTCGTCCCACGGCGCCTGAAAGAGTTGAATGAGATTGGCGGATGAAACCACTTCCGCGCCGAATGAGCGCAACAACTCGATCATCCCCGCGTCGACATACGCCACGGTCGGCACGTCGTTCAGCGGCGAGTATTCCATTGCCAGACGTGGATTGGCTTTGCCGGTGCTCTGCAATAAATCGCGAAGATATTGATGCAACTCCTGCCAGCCCGCATAATAACTCGCGCGGCCCGGCAACGGCGGAAAATTAGCCTGTTCGATTTTATGGCCGAGCAAAAGCGGCTCGCCCGGCGTCGGGATGAGATAAAACCAGCGGCGCGTGACCATGTGGCCGCCGCCAAAATCAAACAGCTCGCGCGCCACGGCGTTGATATGATGAAAATCGTAGATCAGCCAGCCATCAAGCTTTTCCGCCGCCAATGCTTTCTGCACTTCGGCGAGATCGAGCAATAGGCCTCCGGATTTTTTTGCCGGACTTGACATAGACTCCTCCTCTCCACGGTTTAAAAACGAAAACGGAATATACGACGTTTAGCGCCACTCACATCAACCGGACGTGTTTACTGATGACTCTCCCGCCGCGCGCCCGGACGATTGCCAACCGCAAAACAATGACAATTTACAACCAAAGAATTTCAAATGCAAGTTTTCATTACAGCAAATCGGAGAGCCGCTGCGCGCCCGCAAAAAGATGCTGCCAGTAAGCTTCGGCGAGGCTGGAAACGATAACGCCCGCTTTGGTGCCGGCGTGAAAAAACCGGCGATTCGCGAGATAGATGCCGACATGACTGCTGTTCAAACGGTTTGTCGATTAACCGCGGCCTGGGTGGCAAACCGCACCCGGAGAAAATCAAAAAGATAACCATTGGGAAACGCAAAAAGCGAAACGAATAAACGCAGCGCGTTTCAGGAGGGCGGCTCATGACTGAATCCTTTAAATCAAATGCGGTACAGAGAAAGTACCGTTCGAAATTAAAATTGCAGACAAAAAATCTCCGGCGAGGCGGGGTTTTGACGGCGACAACATTTTTTCCGCAAGGACCAGCGCTGCGCTTAACGACGTGGCCGGAATGAAGCCCGCTCGTTCGCTGAGAGCGGGTGGCAAATCGGTGACAAAAATGATCCGATGTTCCCGCGTTTTCCGATCAATCGCCGCCGCGATCAATGCCTCAATCGAGTTTTGCTCCAACCAGCGGGCGCGTGAGCTTAAAACCTCTTGCGGCAAGCCGGAATTTTGTGTTGTCGCTACGGCAAAGTGTTGCGTCAAAAAATCGCCGCGTCCATCGCGGCATTCGGCGACAAAAATAATGACGCCATCCGGACGGACGATTTGCGTGGCGCGCTGCAGGGCGGCATACGCCGTGCGGAAGTCGCCGTCATTCGGAGAGCCGCCGCAACTGACGATCACCAAATTCGCCGCCGTTGCGAGCGTCGCGCCGCACATGCTCGCAATCGCTTTGCAGCCTGCGGCAAAAGATTGGAGCGGCTCTCCGGCAACCGCGCCGACGATTTGTCCCCGATCATTTAAAATCGTGTTCAGCAAAAAATTGGCGGTGATGAAACGAAACGCTTCACGACTATCTTCCTGCAACGGGTTGCCGTCAATCGCCGCATCGCGGCAACGCGCATGCATCTGCTGCGTTTCCGGATCGAGCGCGTGGCTGAAATGGCGATGAATCGTCTCCGCGCCGGAGCAACCCGGCACAATGAGGCGCGGTCCGCCGTTGTAGCCCACAAACGGATGTGAGGCAACGCCGCCGCAGAGCAACACGTAATCCGCCTCCAACAACAGGCGATTCACAAACACCGGTGTGCCGCGCCGAGTCAGCCCGGCGTATTCGAGCGTTTTATGATCGTGCGGATCATGGCGAAAAACGCGCACTTTTTCACCGACGAGATCAGTAAAAGTCGAGTTGACATTTTTTTGCCGATACAAAGTCTCGCCGCTCGCCACGAGCAGACGGATTTCATCGTCCGGCACGCGCAGATCATTCAGGCGCGCCTTCACGAGCGGCAGATAAAATTCCGCGCCCGTCGCTTCCGCCGGATCAGGCATGACGATCAACACATTGCGCGTTCCGCGAAAAACTCGATTGAACGGATAACAACCGAGCGTGCGGTCCAGCGCCTGATTGAGAATGGCCGCCGGTTTTTGCAGGGTCGCAATGTGTTTCGGATGCAACTCAATAAACTGCCGCTCCGGTTTTCCATTATTTCTTTTAACAAAAAATTCCGGAAACTCCGCCGACAAAATTTTCTCGCCATATTTGAGCCGCAGTTCCATCACGCCGTTTCGTTTTCTAAATATTTTTTTGCAAACACATTAAAAGTCATTTCTGTAAATCCGGACGATTCGCCAAATCCGGATACCAAAAACATTTCCGCCTATTCTAACAGAATGCAGCAAATTCAAGACTCAGTCAAATGCGCCGATAGAGTATTCATTCGCTCATGCAATGCTTTTGAGCAAGGTAGTGTAATTTTCTGAAATAGTCAATTCAAATTCCGTCCCCATTCCGTTTGTTTTTTCGTCTTTTATCGCGAGAATTTTCAGGACGTTCCACAATAATACACTGTCTACGAATGAGACAGTTTGTTCATTTTTCACGGCGCTCTCATTGTCGGTGTAAAAAACTAATTTTTTTAAAAAACAATTATTTATGCCGTAACCGCATCACCCGAATAATTATGGCACGTCGTTCGCAATAGAATTCCGCGCACAGGCAAGTGCTCTTTGAAACATGACCGACTCTCTTTAATGGATCTAAATGAAAGCCGGACTCCAATTGACTTTCACCGTGAGCTGCGAGCAGGAGTAAACCATTGAAAGAGATTCTACTATTTGGCCGAATCGAACATGAAGACTTGATTTGCAACGTCATGGAGCATGCGCAGGGCTACAAGTTTCGACACACCAGCAGCGCCGAGAAAGCGTTGAAAATGCTGGAAAAAACCTCGCCAGACTTCATCATGGTCACTGGCAACATTGGACAAAATGGCGATGGGAGTTACTACATTGAGTTTTAAATGTTTCGGCCACAATTTCGGCTACCCCATCATCCAATATACTTCCATCCCGATTTTCCTTGTTATGTTTTTATAATAAGGATGTCGGGACACCTACCCCAAAGAAAGGGACACGGTTTCGCGCGCTGTGTCCCTTTTTTTTCTTAATTTTTCATATAAAAAATAAAACCCCGCTTTTCCCTGCAACCTCTGGGTATTTTAATCGCACACCGGCTCATTCGTCGTCTCGTTATGATACACAACGACAACTACAGCTTGTGGACAAACCTTACCCACACACTAATGTGAATATCGGTGGATTACAGTGGATTTATTGTTTAAAAAAACTGTCATATTTTTCCGCAACTGCACCTTGCTGCTTTGTCCACAGGTTACCCACATGCTGCTCACACCGTCATCACAAAAATTAACGCCGCCGTTGCGCTGAATTACCGTAGGAAAGTCAATTTAATCAGCCGTCTGGCTGAAGCCGCATTTGGAAGGTTTTCCCGCTATCCACATATCCACCGCCCTTATTATAAATAGATTTTTCTTGATTAAATAAGTAAAAATAACTAACTTTATTTTACACCAACTGCCGTTCGTGTTTAAAAGGAGTTTTTGCACGGCGCCGTTTGCGTGCGCATAAATAAAAGTCATTCGCCATACACCCGCAGGGAGGAAAGGTAAAATGAAATTCGTTGTCAACAAAACGGAATTGTTCCAGTGTCTCCAACGCATTATCGGCGTGGTTCCGGTTAAAACAACCATTCCGGTGTTAACGAATATTTTATTCGAGCTGGACGGCCAACGGCTGCGGCTCACCGGCACGGATCTGGAAGTGTCGATCGTCACGTTTATCAACGTGCGCGGCGAGCAGGATGGCGCGATGGCCATTCCCGCGAAACGACTCTTCGATATTATTCGCGAGCTGCCGGATTTGCCGATCACGCTGGAAACGGAAAAGAGCAACCGCATCTCTTTGGCGACGGAAAAAGGCAACTACAAACTCGCGGGCGAATCGAGCGAGGAATATCCGCACATCGCAAGCGAGTCGTTCGTGTCGCAGATCAGTTATCCCACGCCGCGTTTTCTGCGCATGGTCGACAAAACCGTTTTCGCCGTCAGCAGCGACGAGTTGCGCACAACATTGATGGGCGTGCTGATGGAACTGCGTCCACAGGAGTTGCGTTTGGTCGCGACGGATGGACATCGGCTCGCGAAAATTACGGATAAAAATTATGCCGCGCCAGCCGCCGAGTCCAAGCCGGATGCGCTGTTCGTCAAGCAGGAAACCGGTACGCTGCAGGCGATCATGCCGACCAAAGCCCTGCAAATGTTGACGCGCAATTCCGATCAATCCGAGCTGCTCGAAGTCGCCGTTAGCGAAAATCATCTCACCTTTCGTTTGGGCGCGACGACGATTTACAGCAAATTGATCAACGGCCAATTTCCGAATTATGAACGCGTCATTCCGAGCGACAACGAATTGACGATGATCATCGAGCGCGACATGCTTGCTGCTACCGTGCGGCGCGCCGCGATTTTTGCGAATCAAATAACGCATCAAATTCGCTGGAGCCTCGCGCCCGGCCAGCTCACCATCTCCGCGGAAGACGTCGAAGTCGGCGGCGAAGCGCGCGAAGCGCTGGCCGCGCAATACGACGGCAAAACGATGGACCTCGGCTACAACGCGCAATACGTGCAGGAAATTTTGCGTCATGTCGACAGCGAGGAAGTGCTGATTCGCCTCAAAGACCCCGGCAGCGCCGCCATCGTCGAACCGGTGCAACAAAAAGAAGGCGAACATCACATGATGTTGCTCATGCCGATTCGCCTCAACGACGCAACGGCTTAAAGTTGCAATGAAAAGGGAACCGCAACAAAAAATTATCCGGTTAAAAGTTTTGGTTTCCCGTGTGTCCGATTATAGGATATGATCATCCGCAAGCTCCGGTTGCTCAACTTTCGCAATTATGCGCAGCTTGAACTGAATTTTCCAGCGGCGATGAATTTTTTCTACGGCGCGAATGCGCAGGGCAAAAGCAATTTGCTGGAAGCGCTGCACTGTCTTTCGCTCACGCGCAGCTTCCGCACGAGCGCCGATCAAGAGTTGCTGCGGTTCGCCGCTGACACGGCTGAAGTCGCCGGCGAATATGTTGACGAACTCGGCACGGAACATTTGCTGACCATCGTCTATCGCCGCGAGCAAGCCAAGCAGATCAGTTTGGATCGCAAGCGTTTGAATAGCCATGCTTTGCTCGTCGGAAAATTTCCCATCGTGCTCTTTTCGCCGGAGAGTCACCGCATCACCGCGGGCGCGCCCGCAGAGCGGCGGCGATTTGTGGATGTGTTGTT
>Ga0247727_10002125_pt1 | contig 45809 bp, 43 predicted proteins | sample WisWelCaveWW1625_FD_202498 | JGI IMG/M metagenome (GOLD analysis project Ga0247727, IMG submission 202498) | Biofilm microbial communities from Wishing Well Cave, Virginia, United States - WW16-25 | ecosystem: Environmental > Aquatic > Deep subsurface > Groundwater > Cave microbial mat | place...
CGGCTCGGATAGGTACCATCGCTATTGTTGTTGGAGAAGTCGTGATCGTCGTAAACGTAATCGATGGGGGCGACTTTGAACAACTCGTCCATGGCGTAGGTGGGGTTATACTTCTCCATGTAGTTGGCCTGTACCCGTGAGTAATCGGTATTGAAGAAATTGGTCGGGTTCGCCGGCGTGTCGGTAGTGTCGGGATACGTCCAATCGCCAAGCTGTAGAAAGAAGCGCGGCTCATCCTGCGCAATCAAGGGGAAAACCCGGCCGATGTAGGAATTGGGGTCGCCAACGGTTTGTTGGCAGGCACCAAAGGCGAATGTAAAATTCTCTACCGCGCCGTCCTCCGGAAACGTCTTGAAACGGCGAATCTCTGATTGCGCCACGTTGTCGACAACGGCACGGTAGTAATATTGGGTGTTTGCCGAAAGCTCGTCGACATTAATGATGACGAAGTAGGCCGACGAGGCTTCCGCGGTTTCCGCCTGCGTAGCCCTGGGGTTGGTAAACGCGTTGTCCGTCGCCAGGTCAAAACGAACCGTGGCCGTCGCGTCGGTGCGGAGGGCGATACGCGCCGACTTCGACGTGACGGCGCCAACCAGCGGGCCGTGGGTGACCTTTGTCTGAGCCCCTAGGGCTTTCGTCGAGACGAGAAGGACAAGACCGAGGAGCAGGGCACTCACGGTGATGGCGCTTTTCGCGCCTCTGCTGTTCATTGAAACAAATTGCATATCGACCTCCTTTTGGTGACAATGTTGGTTAGAGGTTTTAGAAATTGGCAAGTTTTTATATGCCATTGATCCATTTGTCAAAACTCTCATTCTCCGCTCCGGCCGGATACCACCAGTCGGGCTGGAGCCGCAGGCCGCCGGGTTCTCGCCAAATGAAATCCACGGCAGTGGCCACTTCGCGCGCCTCCGGAATGCAGAACAGTTCGACTTGCGCGGAATGAATTTTGGCAAACTCTGAAAGCTTTTTGCGCAAGTCGGGCTGCACTCGTCACCTCAGCAAACTCATCTTCCGCACCTGCTTGAATGAGCCCGCCTGCAATCGGTACAAATAAACCCCGCTCGCAACGACCCGGGCGTTGTTGTCACGTCCATCCCAATTCACGTTGTGCACGCCCGCTTGGTATTGGCCACGCACCAGCGTGCGAATCTCGCTGCCGGTGAGGTTGAAAATTTTCACAACCATTTCGCTCGCTTCCGGCAGTTCAAAACGAATGGTTGTCGAAGGATTGAATGGATTGGGATAGTTTTGAAACAACTCAAAGCTTTTTGCCAGGTAGCGTCCGTGATCATCTTGCACACCGGTCGGATTCGCCGGAATCAAAAATTCCACAGCATTATCGAGATGGGCGCGAAAGCTTCCGGGACTATGACCTTCATGCCACTCGTTCCAGGCGTGATGATAACCTTTTGCCTGGAGAACGTCTCGAAAGGGAATCGCCAATGCCGTAATAAACGGCTCATAGGTCCCCCAATCGAGATAAATCTGAATATCCCTCTTGTCTCCATTCGCATACAGATTGAACACCTCGTTGCCGTTGGGAAACAGAGCCGGAGAAAACATCAGACATTTTCCAAATAAATCGGGATGCCGATAGGCAATCTGGGCAGAAATAAGCGCGCCAAAGGAGGCTCCACCAATGAGACGTCCCTGCGGACTTTTCTCGGTGCGGTAGGTTGAATCGACAAAAGGCACCACCGTATTGACGACGAAATCTTCGTAATCAAAGCGGCGTTCGCCGGCATAGGTTGCCGTTCTATCAAATGCAGGAATCAATACCAGAAGTCCCTCCTGTATTTTTCCCTGAGCAATGAGATTATCCAAGACGTTGGTATACCCTCCGAACAACGCAAGTTGACCGTCTTGCGCATAAGCGGTAAGATATCTTTCGGTGGGATTCTGATCATACCCCGGCGGCACGTAAACATTAATCGAGTAGGTGGCATTCAGGCGATCGCTGAAAAGATTGTGATTCTTGACGGCGCCATGAGGTATTGCCGGATCAAAAACTGTTTCTGCCGGCGCTTCATACCCGGGCATTGCCAGTTCGGAGGTCAGATATCCCAACCAAATAACCACCCGAGGGTTTTCGGAGTCTAAAACCAGGCGGGTCGTATCGCCGTCAGCAACAATGGTGAAAGTATATTCCAACCGGGCATCCATTTCGAATGCCTGTGAATAATAAAAAAAGTCGGTGTTTGACAATCTTTGCATATCGACGGTCAAGTATGTCAATTCCAGCGCGGGTATCAATTCCAGCGCGGCGCTGGTCGCATTGCCGCGATAAATGAAGTTTGCCGTGGCGTTTTCAATGAACGGGATTCCGGCTTGACGGGCGTGAACCATAAAGCTATCAATGATAGCCGTTTTGGCGGCATCCGTGGCAGCGGAATTCACTGAAGCAAGAAATGCCTGAAATTCCTGGGCAAGAACCCTCTGCCAGCATAAAACAGCTAAAAGTAGCATCAACTTTTTCATCATCATTTCTCCTTTTGGTTGCCTCAAATGAAGCTCCCCGACGCAAGCGTCGGGGTATCAAGTGGTGTATTGTCTATTGTAAACGACGCAAGCGTCGGGGAATTGAACCCGAACAAGATTAAAGAAGCAAAAGCTTCGTAGTAAAATCAAGCATAGAATTTTCCCCCGCCGTTCTTCATCTCCACCAACAACGCCGCCGGCTTGAAGCGCTCGCCATGTTTCTCTGCCAAGGATTCCATTTTGCCGACAAGATTATCGATGCCCAAGGAATCCGCATAACGCAACAAGCCGCCACGAAACGGCGGAAACCCGGTTCCGAAAATCATCCCGGCATCGACATCTTGCGGACGACGAACGATGCTTTCGGCGAGAATCATCGCCGCTTCGTTGATCATCATCAACACGCAGCGATCTTGGATCTCAATCGTAGAGAGGGTCGATGAGGACATCGACGGGGCTCCGGCCAGTTGGCGCACCGATTCGTCAACTTTTTTCTCTTTGCCTTCATAAACATAAAAGCCTTTGCCGTTCTTTTTTCCCAAACGCCCGCTTGCCACAATCTTATCGAGCGCATTCGCGCCGGAGGAATCGACCGTGCTCATGCGTTTGCCGAAAGCATTTTCAAGAATATGCGAGACCTTCGCCGCGACGTCGATGCCGATTTCATCGACAAGATTAAACGGCCCCATCGGCATGCCGAAATCGAGCAGAGCTTTGTCAACTTTTTCAATGCCTGCCCCTTCGTACAACAGCCGCGCCGCCTCGGCGAGATATGCGCCGAGGATGCGATTCACCAAAAATCCAGGCGCGTCTTTGCACACCACCGGCGTCTTGCCGATTTTTTTTGAAAACGCAACGAGACTCGCAACTGTTGCGTCGCTCGTCGTTTCGCCGCGAATGACTTCCACCAGCGGCATGCGGTGAACAGGATTGAAAAAGTGCAGTCCGACAACTTTGTTCGGTCGCTTCGTCACTTTCGCCATTTCGGTGATCGACAATGAAGACGTGTTGCTGGCAAGAATTGTCTGCGGCTGTAATATCGAATCTATTTCGGCAAAAACTTTTTTCTTGATGTCCAGATTCTCGACGATGGCTTCGATCACAAGATCAACGTTTTTGAAGCCGGAATAATCCGTCGTGCCGGTGATCAACGCCATTTTGTTCATCATCTCTTTCGGCGTCAAGCGGCGCTTTTTCACAGACTCGTTGAAAACTTTTGCCGCTGCTTCAGTACCTTTTGCCACTGCCGCCAGGTTGATGTCTTTCATGCGCGCCGGAAGATTATTGTGCGCCATGAGCTGCGCGATGCCGCCGCCCATGACACCGGCGCCCAAAACGCCGATTCGATTGAATTCTTGAACAGCGCCGGTGAAGCCATTAACGCCGGAATCTTTGCGAATGTCTTCAGTGAGATAAAATATCTTGACGAGATTTTTGGAAACGTAAGTGACAATGGCTTTCCCAAGAAGCTCGGCTTCGATCTTCAATCCGTCGCTCAGGTCTTTGCTCATGCCGTGCTCGACAGCTTCCAGAGCCAGAAGCGGCGCTGGATAATAGCCTTTGGTTTCTGCCAACGTGCGTTTGCGGGCTTGATCAAACAAAATCTTCCTGCCGAGGAAATTTTTCTCCAACAAAAGAGTCTGCGGATTGAGACGATTACGTCGCTCCTCGATTTTTTGCCGTGCCTCTGGCTGCAATATCTCGCGGGCAAAATTTACGGCTAATGCTCGAAGTTGTGAAGCCGGATATTCTTTTGGAACAACTCGATCTACGATCCCAGCTTTGTAGGCGCGTTGAGCGTCAACCAGCTTGCCGGTCAGAATAAAATCCAGCGCGCGCTGGATGCCGATGAGTCGCGGCAGACGCTGCGTGCCGCCGAATCCCGGAATGATGCCGAGCCGAACTTCCGGCAAGCCGATGCGCGTCTTCTCAGAATCCCTCGCAATGCGAAAATGACAAGCTACCACCAACTCCAAACCGCCGCCGACGCATGCGCCGTCGATGGCAGCGACCACCGGAAACGGCAGCGCGGCGATTTTATTAAACACGGCCTGGCCTTGCGCCGCTTTTTCTGCTCCCTCTTTTTGATCAGAAATGTTTTCGATCTCCTGTAACTTTGCGCCGGCGATAAAATTTTCCTCTTTGCCGCTGATCAACACCAGCGCGCGGATGTCTGATCGAGTGCGCAGCTCGTCCAACACGGTATTCAATTCCAACATGATCGGCGAAGATAAGATGTTGACTTTCTCGCCGGGCACATCCAAAATCAACACACCAATGTCGCCAACTTTTTCCAAACGAAACGCCGAGTTGACTTTCATAATTTCTTCAGTTCTGCTGCTTTCCATACGTGTCCTCATATTTGTGTAATTCGTAAAACGTAAAGCGTAATAAGTTTACGCATTACGAATCACGATTTACGCTCAACGATCATTGCCCCACCCTGTCCGCCGCCAATGCACAAAGTTGCGAGTCCCAGATTGAGATTCCGGCGCTTCATTTCTTTCAGCAACGTCAACACCAACCGCGTGCCAGATGAGCCAACCGGATGTCCAAGCGCAATCGCCCCGCCGTTGACGTTCAGCAACTCGCGATTGATTTCGCCGATGGGTTCTTCGCGGCCCAGCCATTTCTGCGAAAGCTTCGAATCGCGGAAAACCATTTCGTTGGCAATCACCTGCACAGCGAATGCTTCGTTCATTTCGATGAGTTGAATTTTTTTGAAATCAATCCCGGCAAGTTTCAACACTTTAGCAGTGGCCAATGACGGCCCGAGGCCCATTCGCGCCGGGTCGAGTCCGGCGAATGCATAGCTGCGAACAAAACCGAGTGGCTCGTAGCCAAGCGCCTTCGCTTTCTCCGCCGACATCATCAGCACCGCGGCAGCGCCGTCGGTGATTTGGCTTGAATTTCCCGGCGTGACAGTGCCATAGACACGATCAAAAACCGGCCTGAGTTTTTGCAGCGCTTCTATCGATTGATTCTTGCGGATGCCGTTGTCTTCATCAACAACCGTGTTGTATTTCGGCGGCGGGAAAACCGACACGATTTCTTCGCGAAGCTTGCCAAGATCGGTGGCCGCCGTCGCGCGTTGATGGCTCATGAGCGCGAACTTGTCCTGCTCCTCGCGGCTGATGCCGAATTCTTTAGCGAGCACTTCGGCAGTCTCGCCCATGTTGAGATCGCAAATCGGATCGATGAGACCGACGGCGAGGCCGATCACCGGCTTGAAATGTTTTGGCCGCACTTGCGCGAAGGCGCCGATTCTTTGTCCGAGCGATTTCGCCTTAGCCGCGTCAGCCAGTACGTCGGAATATTCGGGTGGATAGAGAATCGGAATGTTGCTCATCGACTCGACGCCGCCGGCAATCATCACCTCGGCCATGCCGGTGGCGATCTTCAGATGCGCGTTGGCAATCGATTCCATGCCGGACGCGCAGTTCCGCGCGACAGTGACAGCGGGCACGTGCCGAGGAATTCCGCTCTTCAGCGCAATGACCCGCGCGATGTTCGTTGCCTCAGGCGGTTGGGCGATGTTGCCGATCACCACTTCGTCGATCAAATTCGGATCAACACCGGTGCGCTGCAGCAGCTCGGCGACGACGATGCGGCCAAGCTCTTGGGCCGGGAGACTTTTGAATAGCGTGCCAGCTTTGACATAAGACGTGCGCAGACCATCGACAATCACGACATCTTTCATGGCGCTTCCTTTCCTGAAATCAGATTATCGTATGTGATGTGCGAGAATACATAGATTTTTATACTAAAGAGAAAAACCTTACTCCACCGAAGGTCTCCGAAATGCACCGAGTGTCGCCGAATTATTTTTATTGTTTTCTCGGTGAAACTCGGCGGCTTCGGTGACCTTCGGTGGGATGGGAGCTTCTAAATAATTCTTGATGCACCATGCACAATGGATTCGTTTCACCCTCCGTACTGCCATCCCACCTCGTTTAGCGTTAGAGGATTGCCCTCCTTTAGCACACCGGCTTCGACCACTTCGCCGATAAACAAAATGTGATCGCCGGTTTTGTGCTGGGCAATCACTTTGCATTCAAAAAACGACAACGCGTCTTTCAAAATCGGCGCGCCGGTGGCTTTGCCATCTGTGACTTCGTACTTTTCGAATTTGTTACCGACGCGTTTTTGCGGCTTGGTAAATGTGACCAACAAATCTTCCGGCGTGCCGGTGGGCAGCACATTCACTGAAAAAACTTTGCTCTCGTCGATCAGCTTGCGGGTATGCGCCGTCTCTTCAACGGCCAGCGCGACCAAAGGCGGATCAAAGGAAATCTGCGTGAGCCAATTTGCGGTCATTCCATTGGCGTCGTTTTTACCTTTTGAGCCAATCACATAAAGGCCGTAGGTAATGTGCTGCAACGCCGTCTTTTTTGCTTTTTCGTCCATGATTCCTCCGTGAGTCAGTCAGGTTCGAAGGGATCAACAACTGATTTCACGGATTACGCAGATTCAATCCGTACAATCTGCGTAATCTGTTGCTGATTCGGTTTTGAATATAAAAGAAATCAAACCGTTCGCAATGCTTATTTTGTCTGCAAGCGCCAACTCATTTTCCCAGACATGAGATCAGAGTTTGCGCTTGACAATATTGAATTTTATGCTAATATTTCAGCGCTTTCATTTGAATAAAAGAATGTTAATTCCTCGAATAAAGAAGCTGCTGCCGTTCTCAACGCTCCTCGCGCTGGTCATTGCGAACGTTGGTTGCAGTGTTGATGATGCGGCATTGAACGCCCCGTCTCTAAAGTCCGGCGCGGCTAACTTTTCTACTGTTGTGTCTCTGGGCAATAGCCTCACGGCAGGATTTGCCGACGGCGCGTTGGGCGAAGCCGGACAGAAGTTCAGCTATCCTTCGCTCATTGCCAAACAGATGGGCACAACGTTCAATCAGCCGGTAATCAAAGAGCCCGGGCTGGGATTGGATTTGCAAGGCAATCCGGCGGGAAGAATGCAGCTCATCTCAATCTTCCCGCCAGTTGTCGCGTCGATTCCGCTCAACGGCCCGCCGCAAGTCATCTCCCCGCCGCCGTACAACAATTTCGCGGTTCCCGGCGCAAATACCGAAGATGTTTTAACCTCGACGAACGGTGACATCGCTGATCTCATTTTACAAAGTAATGGTACACAAGTTCGTCAGGCAAAGGCCGCGCGACCGACTTTCATCATCGCCTGGATCGGCGACAACGACGTGCTGGCCGCGGCGCTTTTGGGCATTGCAATAGACGGCATCACGCTCACTCCCACAAATGATTTTAGCCGGAACTACACGGCGATCATCGACAGCTTGCTTGCCACCGGAGCAAAGATGGTCGTCGCCAATATTCCGGATGTGACGCTGATTCCGTTCGTGACCACCCTCAAGCCGTATGTCGTCGATCTGCAAACGTTGGAACCGATAAAAGATTCGCAAGGCAAAAACATTCCCTTACTTGGAACTTTCAGCGATGGCTCAACCGGGCCTCTATCCGACGATCCAAGCGCCGGAAATTTTGCTTACATCACTCTCGTTGGCGCGGGCTTCATCGCCCGAGGGATGGGAATACCACAAGGAGTCGGCAATGGCACTGGCCAGCCGCTTCCCACTTTCGGCGTGCTCGACAAAGCCGAGATCACACAAATCAAAACGCGTGTCGGAGAATTGAACAGCATTATCACCGCGGCGACAACGGCAAGAGGAATTCCTGTTGTCGATATAAATAATCTTCTCGAACAAATTCATGGCAATGGCGTGTCTGCCGGCGGCGTGCGTTTGACCACCGATTACATCACCGGCGGCATTTTCAGTCTTGATGCTGTCCACCCCACGCCCGTGGGTTATGGAATCGTGGCCAATGCGTTCATCCAACGAATCAATGAATATTACGGATCGAACATTCAAGAAGTGAATCTGGCCGAGCTGCTGGAGCAAGGCGGCCTGGCAAAATCTTTTGTTGAAAACATTATTGCAAATCCTTTCATCATTCCGAGTGATTTGATCAAAGGAATGATAAGGACAATTACCGGCAGGAAAATATTCTGAAAACCTGGGGAGGAGGAAGAAAATGCCGACGCTTTTTCTTATGGCTGGCATTTTTGTTTAACGAGGAGCGTTAAGCGCAAGGTATAGGAAGTTGCGCTCATCGCTATTCGCTCTACGCTTTTCGTTCACGTAACATTCACTCAACAATGGAATCATTTATGCAGGAAAGCACTCGCAAAAATCACCTATCATTTTTTGCAGCCGCGCTTGCTATGCTTCTCGTTTTAGCATGCAGCGACCACGGCCTCGAGCCGGTGGCCGACAGTTTCATCACCGGGCGAATCACCTATACCGGCGGCGCAGCGGCGTGGCCGGATACAACCGAGTGGGTGCGCATTGCGGCGTTCTCGCGCCGGCCAAACAGCGTGACGGAAATCCTGTTGCCTCCTCTGCCCATCTTCAGCGACACGCTGTCGCGATTCGTCGCCGCCTTTGACTATCAGCTCAAAGTGCCGGCCGGGCGCTATGAATGGATCGTGCTGGCATGGAAACCGAAATTGAATAACCCCGTCAATCCGATCTACAGCGGCCTCGATACGCTCGGCATTTATTTCGACCCGAATAATCCCACGCAGTACGGCGTGGTAAATCTTGCCGAAGGCCAAACCGTGAGCGGCATCGACATCACGGCTGATTTTTCAGAACTGACGCCGCCATCACCGATTTTGAACAAACCGAATGCGGAGGACGTCGCATGGCGCGAGGAATAGATTTAATCCAAAGGGAAGCGCACGCAAAGTCGCAGAGACGCAGAGATAACGCAAAGTACAATCTTTTATTTGATTTTTCTTTGCGATTACTTCCCCGCTCCGCTTCCTTCTCCATTTATGGGTGCGGGGCGGAGTGCGCCTTTGCGTCTCTGCGTGAGATTTTTGGTTCTTTGATCAAAGGCTACATAATCGCAGCGATTCTTACTTTCTCGATTGGCACGGCAACGGCGCAGCAAACCGGCTCCATCGGCGGGCGGGTGCTTGATGCGAAAACCGGCGAGCCGCTGCCGGGTGTGAATGTCGCCGTTCAAGGGACGACCTTCGGCGCCGCTGCCAATGAAAACGGCTTGTTCGTCATCAAGAATTTGCCGGTCGGCAGGTACACGCTCAACGCAACCATGATCGGCTATGCTCCAGCAGTCCGCACAAGCGTGGCAGTGACCGCCGGCGGCACGACGCCCGTGGTATTGCGTCTCGCCGAAACATTGATCGAAGTGCCGACCACGATCGTCACCGCCAGCAAGCGAGCGCAGTCGTTCATGGAAACACCGGCGAGCGTTAGCGTGATCAATGCGCGGCAAATCACTCAACAGAATTTTGTGACGCTGGACAAAGCGCTTGAGTTCGTTCCGGGAGTAAATCTCATGGCGGGGCAACTCAATATTCGCGGCTCTTCGGGATACAGCCGCGGCGCCGGCAGCCGCGTGCTGCTCCTCGTCGATGGCATTCCGATGATGCCCGGCGACAGCGGCGACATCAAATGGGACGCGCTGCCTACCGGTGAAATCGATCATGTGGAAATCGTCAAAGGCGCGGCCTCGGCGTTGTATGGCAGCTCGGCGATAGGCGGCGTGGTCAATGTCATCTACAAAGATCCGGGCGATACGCCGAAGACCAGCATCAAAATCACCGGCGGCATTTATGATGATCCTTATTACTCCGCGTGGAAATGGACCGGCCGCACGCTGTCTTACAATCATCAAGACATCTCGCATGAGCGCTCTTTTGGAAAATTAAAAATGCGCTCCTCGCTTGGCCGCCGCGAATCCACCGGCTATGCGCAGAACGGACATCACAAACGGTATAGCATCTATACCAAACTGAAATACGTTTTCTCGCCGACTTCGAACTTGATGCTCTACGGAAATTATGCCGACGACGACCACGGCTCACTCGTCATCTGGAAGGGCATCAATTCGCCCCTTGAGGTAGCGACGGCTCAAATTCGAGATTCAACAACAGGCGCACCCAGAGAAGTAGAGAGAACCGGCGATACCATCTTCAACTCGAAGCTGCAAACCGGCGGCAGCCTCACCACCGTGTTGAGCACACGCATCGGCATGAAATTTCGCGGCTCGTATTTTCGAAATCGTTTTGAAGATCGTTACGTCGACAACAAAGACCGCAACAAGTCGCATAACGTCGAATCCGACCTGCAATTCGACGTCGATCTCGGGCGCGGCCATGCAACGACCGTGGGCGTCACCGGCAGCTTTTACACCATTCGCGCGACGATTTTTGACAACCATGAGATTCGTAACTTCTCCGATTATGGCCAACATGAATGGAAGGTCAACGATAAGCTGACGCTCACCGGCGGCGCGCGCTTCGATTATTTCTGGGTGGATACCGGCCTGCGCGAGTGGCAAACCACGCCGCGCTTGGGAGTGGTTTACCTTGCCGCGCCCGAGATGTCGTTTCGACTTTCTGCGGGACGCGGTTTTCGTTCTCCCTCAGGCGCGGAAATGTTCACAAGCACCACCTTGCAGGGATTCAAAGTCGTTCCCAACTTCGATTTGAAATCGGAGAAGAGTTGGTCGTATGAAATCGGCGGGCAATATATCTTCACAACTTCGCGCATCAACGTCGCGGCGTTTTGGAATGACTACAATGATTTTATCGAAGGTGACCGCGCGGAGTTGAACGGCGAGCCGGTGATTCAATTCAACAACGTTCCGCGTGCCCGTATCCGAGGAGTTGAAATCGAGTTAGAAAATATCTTCTGGCGTCAACATTTAGCCTTGCATACCGGCTATACCTACCTTGATGCGCGGGAGCTCGAAGCCCTTGACACTCAGACCAGCATAATTCGGAAGGTAAATGATCCACTGGCCTATCGCCCCAAGCATTTACTAACGGTGAATGGCACCTTGACAATTTCACGGTACTCGCTCGGAGCAGACTTTCGGTACGTGAGCCGCATTGAAAGATTTAAGGTTTATCCAGACGACACTAAAATTTCGCAACGTGTCCTGAACGCACGCCTCAGCGCCAATTTCAAGCCGGTGACGCTGACGCTGAATGTCTATAACCTGCTGCAATGGAACTACACGCAAGTCGAGCGTAATCTTGAGCCGATTCGCAGTGTTGCGTTGACGGGGAATTTGGATTTTTGAGCTGGCCTTGAGTGAGGTCGAACTTGCGCGCTAGACGAAGTCCGACTGGGGCAGCAGGGTTTTGCAGAATCTGGATGCTCGTCATGCCCAAGTCGGACTTCACTTCCTGCCGCGCAAGTTCGACTTCGCCTGCTAATAAGCAAAAAGCCGGTTAGCTTTCTAACCGGCTTTTCTTTTAATCCCGATAGGGATGAAATGTTTATAGACAACAAATCCTTGGTTCTGGGAACTCCGGAGGAGTGACATGTAAAGCTTCCATCGCGAATTGACGGATTTCATAAATCGTGGCAGCCAACCACATATCACTCCTTCGGAGTTTTCTGAAAGAAGACAACCTGCAACTATAAACATCTCACTCCTAACGGAGTTTGAATATGATGGTTCTTCTTCGCACATGAGAACAATCCTCCTCAAAAAAAATTTTCGCCCCGCTGCGCGGGGAAAAGCAAAAGAAAATGATCAAATAATTCAAATAATCAAATAATCCAGATTGTCCTCAGCGAACCGCACGGACGGAGCCGTCGTCGTCGAGGCCGTCGTACTTGACGCAACCGCCATTGCAGAAACCGACCACCCACGCCACGCCGGCGTCACGCTTGTCCGCGGTCCAAATCCACCTCTGCGTTTTGTCGAATATCGGGTCGATGTACAATTCGCCGTTTTTCATGGTCAGCTCCATGAGCGACATCGCTTCTTCAAGTGTTGGTAAACGCCAGTCGCCGTAACCAGCAAATTTCTGCCGGTTCAAACCTTGAATATATTTTTCTGCCTCAGAATAAATGATGGATGTTGGCGAACCGGATTGCTGCCACGTCAGGCCGGTGGCATAGTCGATGACTATCTTGTCGCCATTTCTTTCTACTTGAGAAAACAAATACTCAACGCCTTTTCCCTCTTTATGCCAGTCAGTGGCGAAGAAATTGCGCTGTTTGAGCATAGCCCGCACTTGTTCATCGCTTAAGCTTGCCATTGGCTCGGAGCGTAACCCCAGCAGAAATCCAGGGAGATCGGCGCCTTTAGGTGCAAAGGGGACTGGTTGCCTGGCAGCGACGTAAGACCGGATAATCTCCGAAAGAAATGCTTTCATTTGATCCGTCCACCCCAACCCGCCGCAATCTTTGTCGCCGGAGGTAAATCGCTTCACAAAAAGATATTCCATGATCGAGCGGTGGGCGAATTTATAGTTGCCGTCGGCGTCGCGGTTCAACAAGGAACGGCCACTAACCTGCCATTCGTCCAGCGCAATGTTCCATTGGTTTGCCAGCGTGGACAATTCATGGCGCGGAATGCGCTCAGCGCCGCGGTTTTCGCGGTTCACGTAAAGATCCACGGCCAAACGTTCCGAGAAGTTGCGCAGCGCTTCGGGGTTTACCCACTTGCTCTCGCGCTCAAGCCATTTCTCGACGAGCACTTCGTAAAGCTGAAAACTATAGTCGATCCGGGCGTTGCTCTCCAAAAGGTCGGGAATGTAGGCAAGCAACATCGGGCGCACGCTCAGCAAGGGAATTTTCCGTACCAGCTCGCGCGCCCGCCGGCGCTTGTTACGGCGCCAAATGCGATAACGCCGGCAAAGATAAGCATCCACCTGCTCATCAGTGAAAGACGACAAATATAACTTCCGAAACTCGTACTCCGCCTTTTCCCCCATGTAGCGCGGTTCTATTCTGACAACACCGGTCTTGCGTGGCTGCTCTTCGGCTCCTGCGAAGAATTGGGTGCGGCAGGTTAATGAAGCTCCCCGACGCAAGCGTCGGGGTATCAAGTGGTGTATTGTCTATTGTAAACGACGCAAGCGTCGGGGAATTGAACCCGAACAAGATTAAAACGCGCTTAAAGTGGCGACACGACTGCATGAGCGCCACCACACGCTGCCGGTGATCTTCAATCGCTTTGGTATCTTCATCGAACGCGTCGAGAAAAATTACGGTATTCTGCTGGTCGGTGATCTTCTCGATGTATTGATCGGCATCGGGAATCCCGAGTGGCACGACGGCGAGACGATGCCGCGCGCGCCGGGGCATCTGCTGGTTGCGCGCATAATAGTTGAGCACAAAAGAAGACTTGCCCATGCCGGAATCCGCCAGCAACAGCAAGTGGCGATGCGTGGTGTCTTTCCCAAGAAATTTATCAACCGCTCCGAAAAGCTTTTCTTCCGTGACAACCACGCCGCGAATTTCTGCTTCTTGCGTGGGATCAACGCTCGAGCAATTCGGCGGAATGTAGTAGCGTGTCGAGCGCTCGATCACTTCCGGCCCGTAAAGCTCGGAGCCGAAGCTTTTTTCGAGCAGCTTTTGCGTGCTGGTCTGCTGGCGGTAGTGCAAGTAAGCAAGTAACAAGCTCAAAAGCCCAACAACAACCCCAAGCACGGTCAGGACATTGACCAATGTCCATTGGCTTGGATCAAGCAACACTTGCAGGAAATTTGTTGAATCGGGAGACATCGAATTTCCCCTTTTCACATAAGAGGCAGGTGGTAGCGCAAAAAGTCGCAGCAAAAAATGATGCAAAATATAGCCAAAGGTGTGACCGTTCGCAAGAAAACTTTGCGCGTTCTTCGCGGCTTGGCGACTTTGCGTGAGGTCTTTTGATTTAAAGAAAAAATAGCCCAGAGAGTTCATCCCTGGGCTATCGCGACGAAGTTCATGTAGTCCCCGACCCTTGTGGTCGGATGTTTATATGAAGACGTCCAGTTTTCTAACATCGACCCCCGAGAGGGGTCGGGACTACAGCATCCCAAGTTCCAATTTCGCGGCGTCGGACATCATGCTCGGGTTCCACGGCGGGTCGATGACCATCTGCACGTCAACCGCTTTGATGCCCGGCACGTCGGCAATTTTTCTTTCGGCGTCGGCTTTGAGCACGTCGCCCATACCGCAGCCCGGCGCGGTGAGAGTCATCGTCACTTCTGCCCTGTTCCCACCTTCCGGTAGCGGTTTGACCTCGCAAGAATAAACCAGCCCGAGATCGACGACGTTCACCGGAATTTCCGGATCGTAAACCGAGCGCATCTGTTCCCAGACCAGCTTCTCCAACTCCGGTCCGGTCGCAGGCACAGGGGCTGCTGTTTGCGTTGTCCTGGCTTCGAGGCCAAGAGCATCGGCGTCGGAGTCCGCAATGCGCGCCATGTAGCCGTGATCAGTGGTCACGGTGTAACTGCCGCCGAGCGATTGAGTGATTCTCACAACCGTTCCGGCGGTCAATTTGATTTTCTCGCCGCTGGGAATGAGAATCGCTTCGCACTCGCGGCTGAGGGTGATGAGTTCTTTTGTGTTCATATTATCTTCTTATTCTTCATGCAGCAGGGGTCTTTTCAGATTCCATCCATGCTGGGACATGCGTGCCATAAAGAACATCTGGATCGATGTCCGCGCCATTGTCCCAAACGATTGTACCAAGTTCTTCGTCAACCCGAACGGAGCGAAAGAGAGATGGGTTTTGTTTTAGCGGCTCAAAAATTGGTCCGCGAAGCAATGGTTCAAGGTCGACATTTTTCTGTTCACCGTCAGAGAATTCCAAAAGGACTCGGAATTTGTCAAGGACTTTGACCGAACGAACGAGAATCATAGCTTTACACCTCGTTTATTCCAACGGTTCGATTTTATTGGGTTGTAAGCCAGCGCGGGCTCGTTCCCAATTGTCGCGAAGCTCTTCACGATGAAGAACCGCCCATTCTAAAACGATTGCTAATGCACGCCGTGGAAGATTACCTTCGGTGATTTCCAATGTATCGATCGTTATCTTTGCGCGGTGCTCAGCATATTTTCCATGGAAATGAGGCGGATTATGATCATCGTAGAACATCGTTATGGCAATACCGAAAAATCGACTTACAGTCGGCATGTGAACCTTCTACTCCGTCGAAACCTTCTCTTCTTTCGCCTTCAACGCCGCGTGCACCGTATGCCAGCCCAGCGTCGCGCATTTCACCCGCACCGGAAACTGGCTGACGCCAGAGAGCGCTGCTAACTTCCCAAGCGCTTGCTGATCAATAGTCGTGTCACCGATGAGCATCTTGTGAACTTTGTCGAACAAATTTTCTGCCTCCGCGACGGTCTTTCCCTTCAAGCTGTCGGTCATCAACGACGCCGAGGCCTTGGAGATGGCACAGCCCGAGCCTTGAAAGCTGATGTCTTTGATGACCTCGCCTTCGACGTTCAGATAAACCGTTATCTGATCGCCGCAGAGCGGGTTGTGCCCGTCGGCCTGGTGATTCGCATTTTCCAGCTTGCGAAAGTTGTGCGGCTTTTTGTTGTGATCGAAAATGACTTCTTGATAAAGTTCGCGCAGATCAGACATGATTCAGTTTAGCAGTTAGACGGTTCGACCGCTTGAGCTTATGCAAACATTTCTTTGACTTTGTAAATTCCCTTGACCAACGCATCGATTTCAGCTTTGGTGTTATAAAAAGCCAGCGAGGCGCGGGCCGTGGCCGGAAGGCCGAAACGTTGCATCACCGGCATGGCGCAGTGGTGTCCGGCGCGAACCGCTATGCCTTCGTGATCGAGAATCGTGCCAACATCGTGAGCATGCACGCCTTCAACGATAAACGAGAGAACGCTTGCCTTCTTCTTCGCCGTGCCGATGATGCGTACGCCGTCAATCTCCGATAACGCCTCGGTGCCGTACTCAAGCAACTCATGCTCATACGCGCCGATCTGTTCGAGGCCGGTTCCCGTCAAGAAATCAATCGCGGCATTCAAGCCGACGGCGCCGGCGATGTCAGGTGTTCCAGCTTCAAATTTATAGGGCAACGTATTGTAATGCGTCTTCTCGAAAGTCACCAAGCGAATCATGTCCCCTCCGCCTTGATACGGCGGCATGGCGTCAAGCAATTTTGACTTGCCGTAAAGAATGCCGATGCCGGTTGGCGCAAAAACTTTATGACCGGAGAAGACATAAAAATCGCAATCGAGTTCCTGAACATCGACCGGAAGATGCGGAATCGCCTGCGCGCCATCAAGCAACACGGGAATGTTTCTCCGGTGCGCCAGTTCGATGACTTTCTTCACCGGATTGATCGTACCGATGGCGTTCGAAACATGCACCAGCGAGACAAACTTGGTTCTTTCATTCAACAGCGCTTCAAATTCATCGAGCAATAATTCGCCGTCGTCGTTGATCGGAATCACGCGCAGCTTGGCGCCAACCTGTTCGCACAACATCTGCCACGGCACAATATTGGAATGATGCTCCATCGTAGAGATGATGATTTCATCGCCGGCCTTCAGGAAATTTCGGCCATAGCTCTGCGCCACAAGATTGATGCCTTCGGTGGTGCCGCGCACGTAAATGATTTCGTGCGTCTCAGCAGCATTGATAAAATGCTGAGCCTTGACGCGCGCATCTTCATAGGCTTGCGTCGCCCGTTCACTCAAAGTATGCACACCGCGATGCACATTCGAATTTTGTGACGTGTAATAATTCTGCAGCGCATCGAGCACCGCCTGCGGTTTTTGGCTGGTGGCTGCGTTATCGAAATAAACCAAAGGTTTGCCATGTATCCGTTGCCTAAGTATCGGAAATTGCTTCCTGATATTCTCAACGTTGAATTCGGCGGGCCTATGGTTCTTATGGTTCTTGCTGTGAACCTTTTGGGGTATTGTATGAACAGCCGTGCTCATTGAAGTTCCTGCAAAATTTTTCCCTGCGCCATCCATTGCGTGACGAGGTGTTCGAGATGTTTACGAATTCCATCGACTTTCACTCTTTGCAGACTTTCACCGGCAAAGGCGGAAAGCAACAGCGCGCGCGCGGAAGTCTCGTTGATGCCGCGCGAGCGCAGATAGAAAAGCGCTTCGTCGTCCATCTGGCCGATGGTGGCGCCGTGGGTACACTTCACATCGTCGGCGTAAATTTCAAGCTGTGGCTTGGTGTCGATTTGCGCGTCTTCCGAAAGCAGAAGGTTTCTGTTGGTCTGCTTGGCGTCGGTTTTCTGCGCGTCTTTGTGTACAATGATGCGACCGTGAAACACGCCGCGCGACTTGCCGTCGAGAATGCCGTTATAAAACTGCCGGCTGCCGCAATGCGCTTTCGCATGCTCGACCTTCATGTAGTTGTCCATGTGCTGGCAGCCATTGGCAATGAACAATCCGTTGATGAGGCAATCGCCGCCTTCGCCGTTCAAGACCGGGTGAATGTTGTTGCGCACCAGCGCGCCGCCAAGCAGAATCGAATGCGAGGCAAAGCTGCTGCTCCCTCCCTGCTGGATGCGCAGGGTTGATACGTTGAAAGTCTGGGTGCTTTCTCTTTCGAGCAAGTAGTGGCTCACGACGCTATTGTCGCCGGTCACCACTTCGGTGATCGCATTTGAAAACTGAACATCGTCGCTGAGCGATACATAATCTTCGACGATGTTGGCATGCGTATCATCGCCGGCAACGATCAAATTGCGCGGATGGGTGATGGCCGGGCGCTCGCTTGCCGTCGAGACATAAAGCACATGGACAGGCTCTTCGAGAATCGTTCCGCACGGAATGTTGACGAACGCGCCGTCGGCCATGAACGCGGTGTTCAATGCGCAAAAGGCATCGTTTGTGAAATCGGCGTAGCGCGCCAGATGCTCTTCAAGAGCGCCAGGCTCGCTTGAAAGCATACTCGCCATGCCGCTGATCTTCACGCCTTTTGGCAGAGAACCGATTTTAGAAAGCTGCGGCGCATAGCGGCCATTGACAAAGACGAGTAAGTGACAGATCAAATTTGGAAAAAGAAATTTTTCCAGATCGCGAGTCGTCAGTTTTACGCCGCCGTTTTCGACAAGCTCAAACGGCGTCCCGGCTATCGCCGCAACGTTGGTGAAGCGCCAGTCTTCATCGCGGAGAGTTGGAAATCCCAACTCGACAAAACGTGTAATAGCGGCTTGGCGCATCGAGCGTAGCCAAGTCGGATTTGATCCGGTTGCTGAGTTTATCGAAGCATTGGCAGCGCCGTTGCTTGAGAAATTCTTCTCAAACCGGTCAAAGCTTTTGAGGTAATGATCTTGTGGTTTCGTCATCGTTGTCATCGCACTCACGCCCCTACCGGAACGCCGGCCGCGGTTCCGCCTTCCACGCCGACATAGCCTTTGCTCTCAAGTTCCAACGCCAGCTCCTTGCCGCCGGATCTGACGATGCGGCCATCGACGAGAACGTGTACAAAATCAGGCACGATGTAATTGAGCAGGCGCTGATAATGTGTGACCACGATGAACGCGCGCTGCGGGCTGCGCAAAGCATTGACCCCCTTGGCAACGATCTTGAGCGCATCAATATCGAGACCTGAATCGGTTTCATCCAAAATACCGAGCTTCGGCTCCAACACCGCCATTTGAAAAATCTCGTTGCGCTTCTTTTCGCCGCCGGAGAAGCCCTCGTTCACGGCGCGACTGAGCAGGCGATCATCCATCTCCAACATTTTTATTTTTTCCTTCACTATCGGCAGAAAATCCATCGCGTCGATCTCTTCGAGGCCACGCGCCTTGCGAATGGCGTTCACCGCCGACTTCAAAAAATAAGTGTTGCCGACGCCGGGAATTTCTACGGGATATTGGAATGCCATGAAGACGCCTTCGACGGCGCGTTCTTCGGGCGCCATCTCCAGCAGATCTTTCCCTTCGTAAATAATTTCGCCTTCGGTCACTTGGTATGTTTCTCTTCCGGCCAAAACTTGCGCCAGCGTGCTTTTGCCGGAGCCGTTCGGCCCCATGATCGAGTGTACCTCGCCGGCTTTCACTTTCAGGTTGATGCCTTTGAGGATTTCATGATTGTTGACGCTGACATGAAGGTTTTTTATTTCAAGCATGTTTCTCTCGTTCGATAAATTGTTCTGAAAAACCGTTTCATTCAAATAAGGATGGAATCAGCTAAACTCAGGCATATTCAGCCAACTCGCGTAGCTTTGGAAATATGTCCTCCGGTCTTTTGCCGGTAATCTTCAAGTACATCGCATCTGAACATATTTCAATCTCATCGTTCCACACAAGCTCTCCATGCGGTCCAAGATGGACTTTTTGAAACTCTCGATAATTCTTCCATTGCGCAAAAACACCGACACCGACGTGATCGGAAAAATCTACAATCCCTTCGATGCCATCCGAATATTTGATCCAGAGTCGGTAGTTGTCGAGCGGCTTAATTTCTATCGGCGTGGGCATTTGTAATCTCCTGCAATAAAATAATCGATCAACCAACGCTGCCTTCAAGGCTAACACTCAACAATTTCTGCGCCTCGACTGCAAACTCCATCGGCAGTTCCTTGAAGACTCTTTTGCAGAAGCCATTGACGATCATTGACACGGCGTCCTCTTTTGAAAGTCCCCGCTGCTGCAAGTAGAAAATTTGATCCTCGCCGACTTTCGAAGTGGAGGCCTCGTGTTCCATGTGAGCGGTGGCATTCTTCACTTCGATATACGGGAAAGTATGCGCGCCGCATTTGTCGCCGATGAGCAGCGAGTCACACTGCGTATAGTTTCGCGCGCTTCGTGCATCTTTTAGAATCTTCACCTGGCCGCGATAGGTGTTCTGGCCATGTCCGGCGGAGATGCCTTTCGCGACGATGGTGCTCGTGGTGTTCTTGCCGATGTGAATCATCTTCGTGCCGGTGTCGGCCTGCTGATAATTGTTGGTGAGCGCCACAGAGTAAAACTCGCCGACGGAATTGTCGCCTTGCAGAATGACGCTCGGATACTTCCAGGTGATCGCCGCGCCGGTTTCAACCTGCGTCCACGAAATTTTAGCGTTTCTTCCGGCCTTGCCGCGCTTGGTGACGAAGTTGTAAATGCCCCCTTTGCCGTCTTTGTCGCCGGGATACCAATTTTGAATCGTCGAGTATTTGATTTGGGAGTTGTCGAGGGCGACCAGCTCCACCACAGCGGCGTGCAGTTGATTCGTGTCGCGAATCGGCGCGGTGCAGCCTTCGAGATAGCTCACGTAGCTGCCTTCCTCCGCAACGATCAGGGTGCGTTCAAACTGGCCGGTGTCCGCGGCGTTGATACGGAAGTAAGTAGACAGCTCCATCGGGCAACGCACACCCTTGGGAATATAACAGAAAGAGCCGTCGCTGAACACCGCGGAGTTCAACGTCGCAAAAAAATTATCTGTGTAAGGCACAACCGAGCCAAGATACTTCTTGATCAGATCAGGATGATTCTGCACCGCTTCCGAAAACGAGCAGAAGATGATGCCCAACTCCGCGAGTTTTTCCTTGAACGTCGTCGCGACCGAAACACTATCGAAAACCGCATCAACCGCGACGCCGGCAAACTTCTTCTGTTCGGTCAGGGGTATGCCCAATTTTTCGAAGGTCGCGAGCATTTCTGGGTCGACTTCATCGAGACTCTTGAGTTGCTTCTTCGGCTTGGGCGCGGAGTAATAAACAATATTTTGATAATCGATCGGGTCGTAATGAACATTTGCCCAAGTCGGCTCTTTGCCTTTCAGCGTCATCCAATGGCGCAATGCTTTCAAGCGCCATTCGATCATGAACTCCGGCTCTTTCTTTTTTGCCGAGATCATACGAACGGTGTCTTCGTTCAAACCGCGCGGCACGGCATCGACGTCAACGTCGGTGACGAACCCGTACTTGTATTCGTTTGCGGTTAAGGACTGAATAGTTTCAACTGCTGTGCTCATAGTTTCTCCATTTTGCAATCGTATCGAACCCCGAAGCCGGGGATAGATTGATGCGATAATATTTCTGTTTAACGAGAAGGAAACCGCGCAGGCGATTCAACGGAGGACGAAAAATATTTCTACAACAATGCGCATTCGCTGCCGTTCCAATCCATCTTCACACTTTTCTCATCACATTGGCTTCATTCTCAACAATAGACTCGACTCTCACTCTCATCTATGAAAAAATACTCCTGGCATCAATCGTTTTCCGGGTGAACAGGCTGTGTATTCTTGCTCACGAATATTCCTCTTTTTCTTTGATCAATGCACCGCGCGCATGATCCGTAGAAATCGAGGCGATGATAATCGACTCGCGCCTGAATCTGCCGATGCACTTGTTCATTCAAATTCCCTTTGTGAGACAAATTCAGATCGACAATCTCGCCGCAGTCGTTGCATACAAAGTGATAATGCGGCTGCACATTGCCGTCGAAGCGGTCGAAAGTGCTGCCCATCTTCAGTTCTTGGACAAGGCCCTTTGCAACAAGGATGTTCAAATTGCGATAGACATTCCCCAAGCTCAACTTCGGGAATTCCACTCGCAATTGATCATAAACCCACATCGCGGTCGGATGGCAAGTTGTGTTGCGCAGCAACTCCAAAATTCGTTGTCGCTGGCGGCTTGCTCGATGACGATGACTCATACTCGGCATAGATAGCGTCCACGTTGGAGACAATTTGCTCACTGATGAATGGTCAAAGTTGTTTATGCCGAGAATGAGCTGCCACAGCCGCAGGTGCGCATCGCATTGGGATTCTTGAAAGTGAATCCGGTGCCCTGCAAGCCGTCGGTGAAATCCAGCTCGGTGCCCTGCAAATAGAGCGCGCTCTTCGAATCAAGATATACTTTGACGCCGTCGAATTCCAAAATATTGTCATCCGGGCGCGACTCTTTGTCGAGCACGAGAAAATATGAAAGCCCCGAACAGCCGCCGCCCTTCACGCCAACGCGCAAACCGCACTCGCCGGTATTTTCCTGCGCCATGATTTTCTTGATCTCGGATGCCGCTTTGGGAGTTACCGTAATCATGAAAGCCTCCAGATGAATATCAGTTCAAAAAAACGTCTATTGTATAAATCCGAAAATTTCAATTTTGTTTCCAAATCCGTTGCCGCTCTTCATTCAACCGTTTGGCAGCGTAGATGATTTCTTCTTCAGTATTGAAACGACCGATGCCAAAACGCAGCGAGCAATGAATCAATTCTTTCTGCAATCCAATCGCTCGCAAGACATGTGACGGCTCGCTGCTGGCCGAGGTGCACGCGGCGCCGGAAGAGATGGCCATCTCTTTCCGAAACGCCGTCAAAATCTTTTCGCTCTCGATTCCCGGCAGACTGATATTCAAATTTCCGGGAAGCCGTTGCGTTGGATGCCCGTTCAGCACAACTTCCGGCAGCGCTTCATTTATTGAATTGAACAAGAGATTTCTCAGCCGCTCAATTCGCGTCGCTTCGTCCTTCATGAGTTCTTGACAAAGCTGCGCGGCTTTGCCGAGGCCGACGATGCCCGGAACGTTGTAAGTGCCGGACCGCATCTGCCGCTCCTGCCCGCCGCCAAGCATTTGCGCTGACAATCGAATCGACGGCACGCTTGAGCGAATATAAAGCGCGCCAACTCCTTTGGGTGCGTAAATCTTATGCGCCGCGATGGATGCTAAATCAACGCCGAGCTTCTTTACGTCAATTGGTATCTTGCCGGTGGCCTGCGCCAAATCTGAATGCAAGAGCGCGCCGCGTTCGTGCGTGATGGCCGCCATCTCCGCAATCGGCGCTATCGTGCCGATTTCATTATTGGCCATCATGATCGACACAAGAATCGTCTCAGGTCGAAAAGCGTCTTGCAGTTTTTGTAGATCAACCAGGCCATATCGATCAACCGGCAAGACTGTCATTTGATGCCCGAGTCGTTCAAGATGCTTGCACGATTCAAGCACCGAGTGATGCTCGGTGGCCGCGGTGATCACATGGCGATGGCTTTTGCCGCTGGCTTCGATCAAGCCGCGAATCGCCAGATTGTTGCTCTCGGTGGCGCAGCCGGTGAAGACGATTTCTTTTGGCGCCGCGACGATGAGCGAGGCCACCTGCTCACGCGCAACTTCAATCGCCTCTCCTGCTTGCGCGCCGAACACATGATGACGGCTGGATGGATTTCCAAAGAACTTTGTGAAGAACGGTTGCATTACCTCCATCACCTGCGGGTCGCAGGGCGTGGTGGCGTGATTGTCAAGATAGATCGGCAACTGCATGGTGATCGCTCAGTTCAAATCGGCGAGTGAAATGCCGTTCAAAAATCCCATGAACTTATTTTGAATCTTCGCAAACGGGTCTTTGATATTGCAGACGCCGGTTTGCAGTTGCGTGCATTCGCAGCCGGGGTCGGTCGCGCACTCGACGATGCCGATCGGGCCTTCGATGCTTTGAAGAATATCGGCTACGGAAATTTGAGCCGGCGGCTTCGCGAGAGTATAACCGCCACGCGCGCCCTGGCAACTCATGACCAAGCCTTGCTTGGCCATCTTCTGCATGATCTTCGCCATAATCTCTGCCGGGATATTGTATTTCTCGGAAATCTCCCGCGCGCTGGCAATGTATCCAATTGGCTGCTGATATATGTACTTAAGAGCGATTATTCCATATTCCGCAGCCCGTGAGACTCTTAGCATATTAAATCCGACTCTTTTAGTCCGATTTGAAGATAAAAAAAATGCGCACTGATGTCAAGCGATTTTTCTTAAATTTCTTTTCATTTCTTTGCTACTTTTCTTATGTCATAATCGAACGGGAAGGTTCATTACAGCGATCTACTCTGTTGCAGACGTTCATTGACCCAAGCTGCGGCTTTTCCTTCCAACGGAATTTCCGGCGGGCGAGAATAATCCAAAGACAAGTCGTAATTAAGCGCATCATAAATCGTGTTCAGCGCCAGTTGCAAATCCAACTTTACTTCCGAATCGTCTGCCAGAAGAGGCACCGGGATAACCGGCAAGCGCGCGTTCAATTGAATCGGCCAAACATCAATAATCGGTCGCCGCTCGGCTCGGCTGAGAAAAATAAAATATGGTGCGGGAGGAAGTGGTTTCTGCATGAGCACGCGCTGGCCGCTGCGTAGCAAGTCGATCTCTATCAGATGCGCCGTGCTGCAAAGTAATCGGCGTCTTTTTTCCAAATACTCTTTTCGTCCTTCTCCGCACTTGTTAGTCGGCGAAAGCACCTCTATCGCTGTGACCAGTTCGCGCTTAGCTACGTCGCGAACCTCAATAGTAACATGCGGCACCCGGGACGACATCACTGTGGCCATTTGAATCGGCTGAAAGCCGTAAGCCGCTACGGCCTCTGCTACTTTGTCTTTGCGATCTGTCGAGACGAGGGCGGCATCAGGGTAAATGTCGCCGGTCATAATGCCTATATCTTCAGGCATTTCACTTACAAAGCGTCGCTCAAGGCGCACGATATACTTCGGGCGCGATTGAGGCGCCAACTGTCGCGCAATTTCCGAGCTTAATTCGGCATGGACGCTCGTCCAATCGGACCCTTCGAGATAAGGATCCATTCCGGGAAATGGTGATGGCATATTTTTGATTCTTACTTCATTCACCGCAGAATGATAGTGACGCCAGTTTGTTCTTCCACTTCAACCGCCAGCTTGGAGGCTTTAAGGCTTTTTCTGTACGTTCGTTTGTCATACTCAAGGTGTAATTCTATAATTGTGTCATCGAAAGCATGAACCCATGCAATACGCAAAGCCGGCAACGCTTGCGCCAGCTTTTTCTTGAAACGTTGCAATGATTTCCTTTGAATCGCGGTCAGATTATTGTTCGCGGTGTCGTGCTGAGTGGCGATCATAGTGCACCTCTACCGATCAAAGAGTTCAAAAGACTTACGATTCGATTTGCATCCCGCAAATGGGATTTTGCAACAGAAGCTACAATTGTTGCAGGATCACCGTAGTCTGCCACGTATCTAGTTTCTAACAACGTGCGAAACTGAAACAGCAAGTTCTTTAAAGTCTGCTTCTCCTTGAATCCCAAATCCACTTTTCGGCAGAGGTGGGTGCGATACATCTTTACCGTTTCCTGATGGGACCAATTGCCGTACTCACCGCGTGGATTCAATTTGAGCCGAATAAGCACCGACGTGACCATTTGATATGCTGCATAGTAAGCTCTACTGGCAGCTTCAACTGGTTTATCTCTTTTTATCAAAATCTCTGCTGCTTCCAACGAGCTCTTCGCTTTTTTCTGCCCCTGTTCCCAAGATAGCACGTTTGCACCCCCGCTATTTATCCAAATTGATTCAACCTGTTCTTTGCCTCGTGATAAATGCGAGTCTTCTCAGCAAACGGGATAAACAAACTCTTGAAGCCATTCAGAATAACTTTTTTGACCTGCTCGAAATTCAAGTCGAAGTTTTGCGCCGCCAGCCAAATCTCGTCGGTCATTGTCGTGTTGGAAATCAGGCGATTGTCGGTGTTGAGGGTGACGCGCAGTTGGTAATCGAGATATTTCTTGAAGGGGTGCTCCGCGATGCTTGGAACGGTCCGAGTTTGAACATTACTGGTGAGGCAAATTTCCAGCGGAATGCGATGATCACAAACATAATTTAATAGATCAGGGTCTTCCATGAGCCGCGTGCCGTGTCCGATGCGATGCGCGCCACAGGCATGAATCGCTTGATGAATGCTCTCCGGGCCGTAAGCTTCGCCGGCGTGCGCCGTGCAATTCACACAATTCTTGCGAATGATATAAAAAGCTTCGGCGTGATCTTTTGCTGGATAGTTGAATTCACGGCCGGCCAAATCGAAAGCGACGACACCGCGATTTTTGTAACGAACCGCCAACTCTGCCAATTGCACGGAAGTCTCCGGCGGGATGCTGCGAATGCCGCAGATGATGACGCCGGTTTTGATCTTGAAGTCGCGTTCACCGGCGCGTAACCCCTCAAGCACGGCGTCCATAATCTGCACCAGCGACATGCCTTTTTGCTGATGCAAGATCGGAGAGAATCTGACCTCAAAGTAAGTGACGTTCTCGCCCGCGTTGTCAGCGACCAACTCATACGCAATCCGTCGCAGCGATTCATAATCCTGCATCAACTGGAGGGTCAGATCGAATTTGTCAATGTACTCGCTGAGGTTTTTTACCGGCTCAGTTATCGACAAAAGCCTTTTGGCCTCTGCTTCATTTTTAGCGGGTAATTCGAGACCGTTGGCGTTCGCCAATTCCATCGCCGTCTTGACACGCAATGAGCCGTCGAGATGAACATGCAGATCGGTTTTAGGAAGCTCAAAAATCAGATCGCGTGTAAGTTTCATAAATTTCCATCTTCGTTCAGATCTTCTTAACCGACGTTAGCCATCTTATGTTGTGGAGTTAAGCGATGCTTCTGCTTTCCGCGTGACTTGGATTTTGGAAAAATTGAAACCAGAGCGCGAAGGGCAGTATTGACGCTTTCCGAATCGGGGAAAAACTTTAGTAGATCCGGTTCAATAACAACGATATTCGTGCCCTCGGCATATTTCTTAGCATATTTGTTTGGACGTGCATTGGAAAAATCGTATTCCTTTCTCATTTCCCACTCTCTCGTTTTACTTGCGCTATCTTTCTTCATATTGCTTTCTTTCATTGTTCATTGCACGGCGAGAACTAATGATACGAATAGCGTCATTTCGTTCAGTGAAAACCACAACGAGTAAACGAAATTTTTTCGACATCCCCATTATAATAAAACGATCCTCGGTTTCAGAGTGATCGGGATCATCCTTAATACCTGCTAATGGATCAGCAAAAACAGTAGACGCTTCAACAAAAGTTACTCCATGATTCCTGAAATTGGTTTCAGCTTTTTGAGGATCCCATTCAAAGCGTAAGCCCATTGAACCTCTCTATTCGGCATTGGATTTAAAATTCTTACGCAACCTCTGCTTTCTCATGAAGTGCCGCCGCTCGTGGTTTCCCGCCGGCACGGTTTGGCTCCCGCGGATCCGGCAATATAGTAACCCACGTCCCAAGCGTCAAAATCAAGCCGCCAATCCAGATCCACTGCACGAGCGGATTGAGATAGGCCTTGAAAATCGCTTCGCCGGTCGCCTGATTCACTTCCCCAAGGACGACGTACAAATCCTCTCGCCAATTCGTGAAGAGCGCCACTTCGGTTGTCTGCTGCTGTTGTACTTTATAAAAATGCTTTTGCGGGTAGATGGTTTCCAATACTTTGCCGTCGCGTTTCACCACCATCGTGGTTTCTTCCACCTGTTTGTGATCGTCTTCAAGATGGCGATGGCTTTGATAAACCATTTCATAGTTTCGCAGTTTGAATGACTCTCCCTCTTTGAGGCGGCCATCAGCTTCTTTGTTAAATGCAGAGCCGGTGATTCCCATAAATATCATCACCATGCCGAAATGCACGATGTAGCCGCCATAACGTCTTTTGTTTTTCAACAACAAATGCCACCACGCCAGTGGATAGGCTTCACTATGGGCATGCATCCGCGCCATTGCGCCGCGATGAAATTCAGAAAGAATCGTTAACGTGACAAATATACCCAAAGAAAAACTTATCAGCGCATAAAGATGACGCATACCGAACGCCAGGAAAATTGTCAACGCGATGAGCGCTCCGATGAGCGGGATCGCAAAGATTTTCTTCAAGCTCGAAAGCGAGCTTTTTCGCCAGGCGACCAGCGGCCCAACGCCGGTGAGTAACAGCAAGCAAAGCGCAATCGGCACATTCACTGCGTTGAAGAACGGCGGGCCAACGGTTATTTTCACGCCGCGCACGGCTTCCGAAATAATCGGAAAAATCGTTCCCCAAAACACCGCGAAGCATGCGCCGAGGAACATCACATTGTTCAACAGGAATGTCGCTTCGCGCGAGACAACGGCTTCGATGCGCGCCGGTGTTTTCAGGAGCGGCAGCTTGGCGCCGAGCAGCGCGAATGAAAGCGTGGCCGACAGGCCGATGAAAGTCAGGAACATCGGTCCGATGCCGGATTGGGTGAAACTGTGCACGGAAGAAATCATGCCGCTGCGCGTAACGAAAGTGCCGAAGATGCACAAAAGAAACGTGCACATGATCAACACCATGTTCCAGACGCGCAGCATGTTTTTCTTTTCTTGAATCATCACCGAGTGCAGGAAAGCGGTGCCGCACAACCACGGCATCATGGCTGAATTTTCAACCGGATCCCACGCCCAGTAACCGCCCCAGCCCAACTCCATGTATGCCCACTTGCTGCCGAGCAGCATGCCGATGCCGAGAAAGAACCACGGCACCAAAGTCCAGCGCCGCACCGTCTGCAGCCAGTCGTTGCCAAGCTGGCCGCTGAGCAACGCGGCGATGGCAAATGCGAATGGCACGGTGAAGCCGACATAGCCGAGATATAAAATCGGCGGATGAATGATCATCGCCCAGTGTTGGAGGAGAGGGTTAAGGCCGTGACCGTCCGGAGGAACTACGGACAACATCTGAAACGGGTTGGAGATGAACACGTTGAGCGAGACGAAAAAAGCGGCAACCGCCATCATGACGGCGTTCACATAGGGCATCAACTGCATTTGCTTTTTTCGATAAGCAAGAATCGCCACCAAGTTAAACACCGAGAGCAGCCAGCCCCACAAAAGTAACGAGCCGCTTTGCCCGGCCCAGAGCGCCGTGAATTTGAAAAAGGCCGGCAACGCGCGGCTGGTATAGCCGGCGACATATTCGTAACGAAAATCGTTCGCCAGAAGCGCTTGCCATACGCCGACGATCGCCATAGACAAAAAAACCGTGACGCCGATGGCGGCATTCTGCCCGCTGACGACCAGCGCTTGATTCTCCCTTCGAAAGCCGATCACCGAGACAATGATTGCATAAAGTGCGCAGATCAAAGCCAATATCAAAAAAATGAAACCCAGTTGGGTCATTGCATCCTCTCGCGAATAAAGTTATTGACAACAAGCTCCAGCTTAAAACAGGCAAGGCTCGCCTGAACTACAGGAGAGCCCTTGCTCTTGTGATCGTCGAAGCTACGCAAAATCTTCGCATTCATGATTTGTGAGCCGAGTCTCATGAAGTGGTTTCGGAGACCGCTTCACCTTCTTCGGGCACAGGTTCGTACTTGCTCGGGCACTTCGTGAGCACATTGATCGCTTCAAAATATCCTCCAACATTATACTTTCCCTCAGCCATCGCGGGCATACCCTCTTTGAAAGTATCCGGCAGCACGCCGTCGAAGCGGACCTCGAGGCTCTCGCCAAGCGTATCGGCCAGGGCAAAGCTGCATCGCAGCTCGGTATCGGATTTTTTGAGGGTCCCCGCAACGACGGTTCCTTCAATTCTTAGTCCCTGCCCTTCCACCTCGGTGCCGAGTTTGCGCACTTCGCTGATGGTTCGAGAATAAACAAAAGTGCCCTCCAACCCACTGATGATCAGATATCCGATCGCGGCGATAACGGCGATGAACACGACAAAAACTTTTACACTTTTCTTCGAGCTTGCCATGAGAATATCTCCACAAAAAAAATTAAGCGTAGGCGGTTGCTTTGGTTTCGCGAATGACGGTGACTTTGATTTGACCGGGATACTCCAGCTCGTTTTGAATTTTCTTGGCAATATCTGCGGCAAGCAAATCGGCTTGCGCGTCGCTAATGCGTTCGGGCTGAACCATCACGCGCACCTCACGACCGGCGGAGATGGCATAGGCTTTCGCAACCGCGTCAAATGAATCGGCGACTTTTTCGAGCCGCTCAATTCTTTTGACGTAACCGTCGAGAGTGTCGCGCCGCGCGCCGGGGCGTGAGCCGGAAATGGCATCGGCGGCGCTGACCAGAACCGAAATCAAATTGTCCGCCGGAATGTCTTCATGATGCGAGCCGATAGCGTTAATCACCACGGCGTCTTCGTTATACTTCTTGGCGATCTCCATGCCCAGTTGCGTATGCGTGCCTTCCTGATTCTGGCTGATGGCTTTGCCGATGTCGTGCAAGAGGCCGGCGCGTTTGGCAAGCTTCACGTCGAACTTCAACTCTGCGGCAAGGTGGCCGCAGATGTTCGCAACTTCTCTGGAATGATAAAGCACGTTCTGTCCATAGCTGCCGCGGAAATAGAGGCGGCCGAGTACCCGAATCAAATCCGGGTGAATTTTGCCGATGCCCAAGCCGGCGACGACTTGATTTCCCTCCCGCCACATGGTTTTTTCAACTTCAGATTCGGCCTGCGTGACAACTTCTTCAATGCGCTGCGGATGAATTTTGCCATTGCCGATCAACTTTTCAAGCGCCAAGCGAGCCACTTCGCGCCGCACCGGATCGAACGCGGAGATCACCACGGCCTCTGGTGTATCGTCGACAATCACTTTCACGCCAGTAAGTTGTTCGAATGTTTTTATATTACGGCCGTCGCGCCCGATGATTCGGCCCTTGACTTCTTCGGAGGGCAACGCCAAAACCGACACTGAGGTTTCGGCGGCGTGCTCCGCCGCCAATCTCTCGATCGTCATCGTCAGAATGCGCTTGGCCTCGCGGTTGGCGTCGGCCTTCACGCGGTCGAGGATTTCTTTGTAAATATCGCCGGCTTCTTTGTTAAACTCAATCCGCAGGTTTTCAAAGAGCGCCTGCTTGGCCTCATCCAAGCTGAGCTGGGAAATGCGTGACAGCTCGTGATTTTGCTGCTGAATTAATTTATGAAGCTCTTCTTCTTTGTTGCGAAGCGCCTCGCGTTGGGTTGCAACGTCGTGCTCTTTCTGAGAAACTGCGCCCTCGCGTTGCTTGATGATGTCCTCGCGCTGTTGCAGCTTTTTCTCGCGCTCATCAAGGCGTTCTTCGCGTTCTTCGTTCTTTTTCAGGCGTTGCTTGAGCTTGTTTTCCTGCTCGTCGCGAGCACGAAACCACTCTTCCTTCGCTTGATTCAGATATTGCTTCTTCTTCTGTTCCGCCTCGCGCTGCGCCTCATGCAATATATCTTGAACCGCGCTCTTGGCCCGGCGCAGCCGCGCCTGCATGACGGCGATGCCGGCAAAAAAGGCCGCACCGGCCAGCAACACGCCAATGCCCAATCCAACGTATAATGAGTTCATTTTTTCAACACCATTGTCGACGTTCATCCGGGAATATCAGCGACGCCTCGATGCCCGAAAGATTTGCAAACCGATGCGCTAAGCCGCCGGCGACTGAAAGAGATATTCCCCGATTTGCTCGGCCATGACTTCCATGTTGTTTTTTACTTTGTTGCCCGCGCAAACCGGATTCGACCAAATACATTCAATGCCTTTGCAATAGTCAATTCGAAGGTCGCAGTTTTGCAGTTTTTGATACTTGGCGGACGGCACCATTTTGCGCGTCACCTCTTCTCTACGAAACTCATTGGACTGCGTGCGCACGTGAAATTCGACCATCTTGTTCCAGAGAAAATTGTGCGCTTGCACCAATTGCGGCGTCGAGAGTTTTTCCAGCGCGCCGCGTATAGGCCGTCGCTGCAAAAGCTCGATCAATATTTCCAAACGTTGGCTGAATGTCAGCTCTTCGGATTGTTTTTTGTCCACGGTTATTCACCATTATTTTTCATCGAAAGATCGAGAATTGAAAATGTTTGCAATTGACCGGACGCCCCATAAAGTGTGGGTTACACATTCATAGAAAAAATTACGTCACCTGATTGTAAGTTCGTGGCAAAATATAGACATCGGCTCTTTGAAAATCAAGCCATAATTCGGCAACATGATGGCGGATGAAATAAGAAAATGAAAAATGGCGCGAACAGGCTCAAGGTGTGGCTTCAGTAGGCGGCGTGGCGACGACGCGAAAACCAAGATTGTTGCTGCGGAAAGTCGGCGGCATACCGCGGCGATGAGAAATGCGCAATTTCGCGGGCGTGTCACTCCATGAGCCGCCACGAATCACTCTCTCCGTTCCCCGTGATGGCCCTTGCGGCGATTTCATCACTTTCTTCTGATAATAATTTTCATCAAACCAATCGCTGCACCACTCCCAGACGTTGCCGGTCATGTCGTGGAGGCCGAGGGTATTGGCGCTAAATTTTTTAACCGGCGAAGTGTAAACGTACTTGTCGTTATATGCCCGCCAGATCGTCGGCCAATCAGGCAAGACTGACTTGAGCGCTTCGTCGGCGACATTTCCACCCTGGGCGACCTGCGGAGAACCATTGCCCCAACTGTATTTGATCTTTTCCTTGCCGCCCTGCGCTGCCAATTCCCATTCCGCCTCGGTTGGCACCCGATAACGCAGCGACGTTTTCTTTGATAACCACTCGCAGTAAGCAACGGCATCCTGCCAAGAGACGCCGACAACGGGATGATCGAGAGCGTAAAGCCCCGGACCAATTTTTTTATAAAAGTCATCGGTGCCGGTTTGATAATGATACTGCCCGCCCGGCTCGATCCATTCCGGCAGGTGCTTGCCGGTTTCCTTCGCAAATGTAAAATACTCCTGGTTGGTCACTTCGTGCTTTGAGATGAGAAAATCTCCAACGCGCACCAGATGAGCCGGTTGTTCATTTGCGCTGCCGTCCCCGGCTACGTCTCCAAGCATGAACTTGGTTTCGGGAACCCAAACCATTCCCTGGGGAATCGTAAAACGGCCCGCCGAGTTATTTTCTTTTTTTGATCTTTTGTTGATCACGCCATCTTTTTTCCGATCATCGCGAGCATTGTTTGAAACAGTCGATCCATCGAGCTTTGCAGAGCGAGAGGCTGTTCCCTCGCGGCTGGCAATCATCTCGATCTTTGCGGTGCGGGGTACTGTTTCATTTTTAATTAAACTTTTAGCCGTGTCGCTTTTGATCGCTGGGATTTGCACGCCAGTAGGCAGCGAAGAAGCAGCCATGCGCGCGTTGCTGTCAATCGGCGCATTTTTTTTGATCGGCGGGGCGATGGATACAGGCGATAGCGTCGCACTCTTGGGGTTGGGTCGGTGAGCCGGCCCGGCGTGCGTGTCGCTGACCAGCTCCTTGGAAAAAGCGACGAGATCGTCAACGACTCGAAGAATCGAGGCGCGATAACCGCCGACCTCGAGGCCTCGATCGATGGCCAGGCCAAACATGATTGTCGAGCCGAAAAACATGAGCGTAACATATCCCAGCCACGACGACCGGCGAGAGTTTCTGTTGCGGGAAGTTTGGTTTGATCTCCGAGTGCCGTTCTTGGCCGGCATAGCGCCCATCGATTCTGCTGAACGACTGGATTGCGGGCCGGACGATTTCTTCCCCGTGGCAGATTCATTTGCAGTTTCCTTTGGGGATGGCGCAGCCGCCGGATGCATAGCCATTGCGCCATTAGGCTTCGCCTCTTCCCTGGCTCGCTGTAAAGCCTGAGACCCATTCCCGCCGTTTAGAAGTGATTCCAAACACTTCCCGACTTGCGTTGCGTTGTAAGGCCGATCGCCCGGATCTTTTGCCAAAAGCCACTGCACCAAATCTGCAACCAAAACGGAGAAGCCCATGATCTTTTCATCCAACCGCGGCGGCGTCTTATGCACAATTGCTGTGAGCAGCTCGGCTTCGGTCTGTGCTTCAAAGGGCAATTGTCCAGTCAGGGACTCATAAAGAATGACGCCCAAGCCGTAGAGGTCGGTCCGATGGTCGACCGGCTTGCCCATGAACTGCTCGGGCGAGCAATAAACCGGCGAGCCGATGCGCGCTTTGTAGCGCGTCAAGCGCGAGTTAGACTCGATGATTTTCGCGACGCCGAAATCGACGACCTTCACCATCTCGACATTCTGGCTGTCTTTCACCAGCATGATGTTGTCCGGCTTCAGATCGCGATGGATGACGTTGCTCTCGAGCATACTCGCCAGCGCTTCGCAAATCTGAATGCCAACCTCGACCGCTTGGTTGAGCGGCAAGGGCCCGCGTTTTTTAATAAGCTGGCCAAGCGACATGCCTTCGAGAAATTCCATGACGAGGTAAACCAAGCCGTCGCTGGTTTCGCCAAAATCATGAACCGTTACGACGTTGGGATGTTTGATGCGCGCGGCAACCTGAGCCTCTTGATAAAATCGCTGGCGAACGTCCGGGTTCTCCAAAACTTCAGACCGCACAAACTTGATGGCGACGAAATCTTCGATCAACAATCGCCGCGCGCGAAAAACGCTGCCCATGCCGCCTTCGCCCAATTTTTCGCGCAGCTCGTATTTTTTTTCGATGATCATGCCGGCATGCGGCTGCTGCATGGCGCTGCCGGATTTCGCGCCGTTCGTATCCACGCACACATGCTTGGACGTCGAATCATAATCGGTGCGGCAGATCGTGCAAATTTTTATCGTCGTTTTCACGGTTTTCCAAAAGAAAAAATCGGGCCGGTTTGAACGGCCAGCGAGTGAATCGCCGGGCCATCGTCCAGAAAAATATCGTACACCAAAACCGACTTGAGCCAGATGCGAGAGCCAACCGGGATGAAATAAGCAACCTCAGAGGCAAACCCAAAGTGCCGGTCGGAAACGATCAGCGACCTGCCGCTACCCGAGATCGTCAGCTTCGGCAAAAAAACGCCGACTCCGGCGCCAAATTGCCAGCGCTCGTTGAGGCGATAATTCAACGTGCTTCCTATCTTGATCAAAGAAGCCGAAGCCATCAAACCGATATCCAGCAACGCGGATTCCACATCGCTTTTGACGTTCAGCGGCACGTAGGCGAGATTGAGGAGCACGGTAAACCGGCTGGTGAGCGGCAATATGCAGAATCCCTGCAAGGCGAGACTTGTGCTATAAGTATCGGCGATCTCGCTTCCTCGAACGACGCGGTTTTCAATCCCGACAATACGCGATGGCAAGCTTTGTCCCATTGCCGACGATGGCTGATTCAGCGCCAGAGAAAAGCCCGTAGTCAATCCAAACTGCAAAGGAAGCCGGCTCGCCGCCGGCTCAATCGGCTTGCCGGCCGGCTTGGCTTTTTGGTTGCCGCTTTCCTTGCTGGTATCTCCACTCGCAACGTGGTTGAGTTTATCGAGCATCGGATCGTATTCGCGTTTGCGAATTTCCAGCACGTCATCTTTTAAGAACACGGCGTTGGCGGCGCGATCAAGCACTTTGACGCCAGCAGCTTTCGGCTTCACCACGATCACCTCAACGCGACCGACCCAAATAACATAATCGTCGGAATAACGATTGACTTCGAAGACGTCGCCGACGCGAATGCCGTCCTGCTCGCCGTGGTCGACGATGCCGGTGTTTTTATCAAACTCGAGAATCTTAATAACCGTTTGGGCGAAGGCGGACGAGGCAATGCTCAAAGCGAATAGAACCGTCGAAAGCGGAAGTCGAAACATTTCACTCACTGGCGTAAAGGTTGCGAAGTTTACGCACCAGCCAGATGGCAGTTGTTTTTTGAGTTAGAGAAAGAATTCGCCCGATGTAAAGGGGGGCCATGCATGACCTGTGCTTGGCGATGGCAAGCAAAATGTTTGCCAGCATGTAGGCGGGTTCAGCGTAGCCCATCTACACACCGGTATTGAGAAGCAAAGACTGTTTTCAGCATTCTAAACCCAAATTTCGCGACGCTAACCCTGATACTATTAGGATTCCACTAAAAAATGCAAAGCTGGGTGTCCACAATGGGCAATTTTATTACGTTTTTGTTGTAGCATTCCATTTCCGTAAAATCGAGACCACCGTTGGTTTATCAGAAAGGCATTTGAGTCATTGCATAATTAAAAAAAAATCCAGATTATTGATCTGCCCATTTCGCAAATCCTTTAGAAACTCAACTACCGGGAGAATAACTTATGGATTTGGGTCTCGGAGGAAAAGTTGCATTAGTTAGCGGCGGAAGCAGAGGTATCGGCAAGGGTATTGCGCTTGGCTTGGCCGAGGAAGGCTGTCACCTCTCGCTCTGCGCGCGGACGGCGGCGCCGTTGCAGGCCGCAGCAGAAGAAGGCCGCGCAAAAAATGTCGAAGCGTTTGCGCTGTCGCTGGATGTGACGAATGCAGATCAGTCGAATCAAATCGTGCAACAGACGATCGACAAATTTGGAAGAATCGATATTTTAGTGAATAACGTCGGCGGGAATCGCCGCGGCGCTTTTGAGGCGACCACGGATGCAGACTGGGAGAGCATCGTCAATATTAATTTGATGGCACACGTCCGCATAAGCCGTGCGGTTATTCCTTATATGCGCAAGCAAGGCGGCGGAGTGATTCTTTTCATCTCTTCGATCTTTGGTAGAGAATCCGGCGGGCCAAATTTGTCGATTTATAACACAACAAAGTCGGCGTTGATCAGTCTCTCGAAAATCATGGCCGTTGAATTGGCAAAAGACAAGATTCGCGTCAACAGCATCGCGCCCGGGTCGATTCGTTTTCCCGGCGGGAGTTGGGACAAAAGATGTTTGGAAGACCCGGAAAGCATGAAACAGTTTGTTGCGCGGGAGATGCCGCTTGGAAGATTCGGCACCGTAGAAGAAGTTGCAAACGTCGCGGTGTTTCTGTGTTCGGAACGCGCCAGCCTGGTGACCGGCGCGTGTGTCAACGTCGATGGCTGCCAGTCGCGTTCGCTGATCTAAGCGATGTCAGCGTCTCTTTAACTCAAGGGATTCAGCCTTTACAGCAATTTTCTCTGCTTTCTTACGAAAATAGCCTATGATTTCTTGAGTGGACTTGCCGGCGGTTTCCATGCTTTGTTGATCACGAATTCTGCGCACCATTTTAACAGCATCAATCTTTTTCATAGCTCGTTACCTCACGTGGTGAATATATTTCAAGTGTGTGGTAGCCTTCCTGCAGATTGACGGCATTGAACTGCCGAATCTTGTCGTGGCGTACGATATGTCTAAAGTTCCAGCTTACGAGAATATCAACATCTGCTATGGTGGCTAATGCAATATGCAACATATCGTTACGAAATTTCTCAGTCAATATTTTGTGCTGTTGATAAATGTCAACCAGATGAATCGTCTCTGCATTGACCCTTAGTATTTCCGGATTGGTCTGAAGGAATTCTATGAATTTCTCTTGAACGTTTTTTGGAGCATCGGCTATTTCAGCTTCTACTACCTCCGATGTCACCCCGTTAAATATTCCAATAAGGATATCTTTCATCAGTGCATTTGACCACACTTCAAATTCATCGTCAAAGCAACCTCCGATTACTGATGTGTCAAGATACACACGTTGAGTTTTCATCAAGTACTGATCGTTATTTGAACCGCGTGATAGTAATATCCAGATGGCGCTCGCGTTGTTGCGCCTTCTGCCATTGAATGAGAATCGGGCTTTGATACGTTCCCTGCACGAGTTTGCCGGCGCCGTTTGCATCGCTGTTCGAAACCAGCAGGCTCATATTTCTCTTCATGCCGAGAAATCTCGCGGCTGGTACGGAGAGCACGCGCGAGACGATGCGCTCGATGACCGACTGGCCGACCAGCAAAGCATCCATCAATTCATTAAAGATATGAACAAGATCATAGGTTGCATAGTATTTCGCCTTGCCGCGCATGGCTGCCGGTTCGCTCAAAAAGCTCTTGCCTTTCCGCGCCACGTATGACAACGGATCCTTGAGCACTTCGGCGAGGTCTTGCTGAATCAAGAGATTCTCGTATTCATTGACGGTTAGTCCCGCATGTTGCTCTTTGCGGCTCAGAGAAATATCAACGCGGCCCTTTTGAATATCATACCTGTTCAGCAGCGCGTCGATCTGATCAAAAAATCCAAAACGCGGATCTTTTAGATTGATTGAATCAACGGCATGATGCGACATCGGAATAACGATGCGATCGGTGTGAACGATCTCTTCGTTATTATAAGCAAGAATCGTAGTCTGGCGGCTCCGCTGAACGTTTTCATGCATGCCGTCGAGGTCGATGAAATAGACCGGCATGCCCGGACGATTATAGTAGGTCACGCAGTTTTTCAAACCGGCGCCGATGAACGTTAAATGAGAGTCGGCGTTTTGCGGCTCGCATCGGCGCTGCGCATCGCTCAGCTCGGTTCGCAGATCCAGACGGTCGTGATGATACCCGGCATCTGGAGGAAACAAGTTTTGAAAGGCGCGGAAAAACGGTTCAAGATGATTGCGGCTGTTGCGCAGGCGGGAACAGATTCTCTGGTCAAGATACCCGGCGGTGGTATGCAACGAGCAATACAGCGCCTTGCGATAGCGCGACGCAAGGTCGCCGAATTTTTCCTTGATGGCAGCGGCGACATCGATAACGTCAAAACGCGCTTCGGGCTTCAACGTCAGCGTAATCTCGAATGGATGGAAACTCATGGTTGTCCGACGTGCAGTGATGGTCCACAGAGTTGAATCATTACCGGTTATGTATTCACGTACATTGATCACGACGCAAACCAACTCTCCTAAAGTGAGCATCGAACCCGTTGCGCGAAACATGAGCGCGCGGGAACAAGACGATTCAAAAAGCAGGCTTATGATAAAGCATAGAAGAATAAATGTCAAGAAAAGTTTGTATAAGTTTGCATTAATTGTGAAAAAATTTCCAAAAACATACAATCACGCGCCGCATGATGCGTAGCGCCATTTACACGACGGATGTAAACATCGTAAGATATCTTTCATTTAAGATAAATCCAAAGCATGCTTTTATTCGTTTATCAAATGTCAGGCATCAATAATAAGCAAAGTAATGCCTCGGTCGCGGGTGGAGTGCATGTCATTCTGGAAGAATCTTTTCGCAAACTAGCACTGTACTGCCCCGCTCCGCTGACACAGTTTATATGAAGCGGGGCGGAGACAGCAAAAAGATGTTTCCAACATGACAGGATTAGTAGTCCACCTGCCATTGCGACACGACATAGGAAAATCATCCCACTCACGATTTTGATGAACATGGCAAAAACATCTCTTCGAAATTTACAAGGCACAAAAATCAAGATCGCGATGACAATTTGTATAATCGCGGTCGGTGTTTTAGCTTATCGCGCTTTCGAAGCTTATCAATCAATGACAGCTTCGAAAGAGACCGCGTCGCAATTAATCGATCACGCACGTGTCGTTCCAAAACCGGCAAGCGACCGGTTGATTTATTCATTGCAGCAGCGCTTGCGCGCAAAACCGGACGACGGCCAGTCGCTGGCTTATCTCGGCAATGCCTATTTACAAAAAGCTCGAGAAACCGGCGATCCCTCCTACTATGGTAAGGCTGAACAAGTTTTTGAAGAAGCCATTGAACACGATCCAAAGAATGCCGAAGCCTTAAACGGCATGGGCGCATTGTGTCTGGCGCGCCATGAATTTCAAGAAGCGCTAAGTTTGGGAAAACGCGCTGCCGAGGCCAATCCTTACAAAGCCGCGGCCTTCGGCGTCATTAGTGATGCGCTCGTTGAGCTTGGCCGATATGATGAAGCTATCGCTACGATTCAAAAGATGGTCAATCTCCGTCCCGATCTCAGCTCGTACAGTCGTGTTTCATACATTCGCGAGTTGGTGGGAGATGTTCAGGGCGCGATCGAAGCCATGAAACTCGCTGTGAGCGCCGGCGGGCCGGCGCTTGAGAACACCAACTGGTGCCGTGTGCAACTCGGCTTTCTCTATTTCAACAGCGGCTTGCTCGATGCCGCAGAAATAGAGTTCCAAAAAGCTCTCGCGATCACTCCAGACTATGCGTCGGCGCTTTTTGGAATGGCGCGTGTTCGCGCTTCACAAGACAAGCCGGATGACGCAATCGCCATTCTGCAAAACGTCGTCACCACCATGCCTCTGGCGGAATACGTCATCGAGCTTGGCGATCTGTATGAAGTAAATGGGGATTCTCTCCAAGCGGCACAACAATATGATCTCGCAAAAGCATTGCATGAATTGCAGCAAAACAACGGCGTCCAAACCGCCGCCGAGCTGGCTCTCTTTCTCACCGATCATGATCTTGATTTGCAAAATGCTCTGCAACGCGCCCGCGTTGCAATCAAACAAAGGCCCAGCATTTACGCTGCCGATGTATTGGCATGGGCGCTTTACAAAAACGGAAAATATAAGGAAGCAGCGCAATACAGCGAAAAAGCGTTGCGCTTAAACACGAAAAACGCTTTGTTCTATTTCCACGCCGGAGTGATTCACGCGAGCCTTGGTGAAAACGATAAAGCTCGAGAATTTTTACGAACAGCTTTGGATATCAACCCGCATTTTTCCGTTCGCCATGCAGCAATAGCCGGAAGGATTCTTGAAGAATTGAAACCACCGATTGCCGCCAGCCAAATTACCATGCAGGAAAGAACCTCATCAACAACCGCCACTGCCGAAAACAGATGAGTCCCTATCCGCCCGCTCATTTTTCAAAAAATTTGTTTTGCCTTGTCAAATCCGTCTGCTTCTTTTGACTGTAGCTCTTTTGTGATTCATCAAAAAACGGATCGCATTCATCTTTTGCCGCTGAAGAGAACTACTGTAGTGTTTGTCTGAAAACACCGGTTTCTGCAAGAACGCTCCTGCAACGGCTTGGCCGTTGCATTAGAGAATTCCGAAATGTGATGATGCACAAGGCTTCGGAAACCTCGGCCAAGCCGAGGATGGAGCATTTTATTATTAAAAATTTTCTGGGTTCAATGATGAAACGCACCTTGTCCTTTATCGCGATTATCCTTCTGCTTTGCTTTGCAAAATCATTCGCGCATCCGCTCGGAAATTTCAGCGTCAATCGTTATAGCCGGCTCGAAGTGAGTAGAGACGGCTTGCGAATTTGTTACATCATCGATTATGCGGAAATTCCAACCTTCGTCGAGATGGCGAGAATCGATCTTGATCGCGATCGCGATTTGAGCGAAGAAGAGAAAAAACGCTTTCTCGACGCCAAACTTGACGGCTTTCAAGAAAATATATTTCTCAACATCAACGCCTCACCTGTTGAGCTTGAACTTCTCTCTTCCATCGTCGAGCTTCTGCCCGGCCAGGGCAATCTCAAAATCATGCGCGTCACATGCATCTTCCTCGCGCCGCTCAGCATCGATGCTTCGTCATCGCTGCTCGTGAACTATCGCGATGAAAACTACATGAGCCGCGTCGGCTGGAAAGAGATTATCGCAACCGCCGGCGACGGCTTCATTCTTGAAAATTCCTCCGTTCCCGCAAAAGATATCAGCACCGAGCTGCGCAGTTATCCCGAAGACATGCTGATGAGTCCTCTCGATGTGCGAACTGCGACATTCACAGTGAAGCTCTCTTCAAATAGTATCGCAGCCCCTCCATCATCTTCTTCCGGACAAACGATCGCAAGCAAATCAAATGATCCGTTCGCCGCGTTAATCTCCGGCGAAGAGTTGAGCGTCTCGTTCATCATCTTCTCGTTGTTCGCCGCAATGTTCTGGGGCGCGGCGCATGCGCTCACTCCCGGACACGGCAAAACAGTTGTCGCCGCCTATCTCGTCGGCTCGCGCGGCACGGCAAAGCATGCCATCTTCCTCGGCGCAACCGTCACCGCCACGCACACCATCGGCGTTTTTGCGCTCGGCTTGATAACGCTTTTTGCTTCGCAATACATTCTTCCGGAAAAACTTTTCCCATGGCTCAGCCTCATTTCCGGTCTCATCGTCGTCGGCATCGGCGTCTATCTGATGATGCAAAGATTCGGAATCTTCGCGGCGCATCTTCATGATCAGGACCATTACCACGGCGATCACGATCATGCAGGTCACACTCACTCGCACGGCGGCAAACCGCATTCGCATCTGCCGCCCAGCGCCGACGGCGGGCCCGTCACGTGGAAAAGTTTGTTTGCGCTCGGCGTTTCAGGCGGGCTTCTTCCCTGCCCTTCTGCGCTGGTCGTTTTGCTCAGCGCAATTTCCCTTCATCGCGTCGGCTTTGGTCTTTTGTTAATCGTCGCCTTCAGTCTTGGTTTAGCCGCAGTGCTCACCGGCATCGGCCTTCTGCTCGTTTATGCGCGACGTTTCTTTGAACGCGTCCGCACGAATAGCCCGATCATGAAACTGTTGCCGGCATTGAGCGCAGCAGTGATCGTCATCGCCGGCTTGATCATCACCGCGCAAGCATTTTCACAGCTTGGCGTGCCGATTCCAACGCTTGCGGAAATCAGCGCGGCGCTAACGCAAACAACTACGATCTCTGTTCTCGGTCTCGGATTCGTTCTCGGCCTCAAACATGCTCTCGACGCAGATCATGTCGTTGCCGTCACGACGATTGTGAGCGAAAAACGCGGGCTGTTGAGTTCTGCGATCGTCGGCGCGGTGTGGGGCCTGGGGCATACGGCGGCGCTGCTTGCAGTCGGCATCGTGGTGATTCTCTTGCAAGCGCAGATTCCCGAGCGCGTCGCACTGGCTCTGGAATTCGGCGTCGCGATCATGCTCGTGATCCTCGGGCTCAATCTTTTGCGAAAACTTTTGCGCAGTAAAGATTTGCATACGCATGCGCATCAGCATGGCGGCCACTTTCATGCGCATCCGCATTTGCACGAGCACGCCGAAGGCGAAGCGCCGCACACGCATCACGGCATGGAGGTCGGCGGAAAGCCGTTTCTCATCGGCTTGGTGCACGGTATGGCCGGCTCGGCGGCGCTGATGCTGCTGGTGCTCGCCAGCATACCTTCGCCGCTAATTGGCTTACTCTACATCGCCATTTTCGGCATCGGCTCGGTTGGCGGCATGCTGCTGATGAGCGCGGCCATCAGCCTGCCGTTTGCCTTCACCGCAACCAAATTCCTCCGGCTCAATTTTGCGGTGCGCATCGTCGCCGGATTGTTCAGCGTCGGCTTCGGCATTTTCATGATGTATGAAATCGGCTTTGTTGACGGCCTTTTCTTGTAAAATGCAAATCAGCTTTTCAGTAAAGTCAACCACTTCATTTCACGCCGGGCAATGGCTCAGTTATCGGTGGGCTAGTAATCATGTCATGTTGGAAACATCTTTTTGCTGCCAGCAGGTTGCTAGTTTGAAAAAAGATTTTTCCAAAATGACCGCAGCTCCACCCGTAATCTGAGCCATTACCACCCCGGGCAATTCCAGGAATCTTCGTGTGGGCGTGAGCTACTTATTTTAATTTTTTCGCTCGGTCTGATCAATCCGCTTGCAGCTTATTTTCGTATCAACATTGTCAACGCATCAAACTGTATCTCAATAAATCGTAGTCACTCATTCAGGCTCCTATCGAATTGACGAGGTTTGCCCTGCTGCTCCCACCGCGGAGGGAATGGCACGGCAAACGAAGATCAACACCTGCTGGACGGAAGGAATTTCGTTCAGCATAAATTCACTGCTGTTCACAATTTTTTTCAAGGAGATGTTATGCGCAGATTTTTAGTAATTGGCGGAATCGCGTTGGCGGTGCTGGCAGTTATCGTGGTGGCCTACACCTCGCGCGATTTGGACGCCTCGAGCCATCGTGAGGCGCCGCTGATCAGCAATGATCCGCTTGCGGACAATTGCGATCTCTGGGCGTACCGGTCGCCGGAGGATGACGACTTCATCACTATCGTGGCCACGTACGTGCCTCTCGAACTGCCCGAAGGCGGGCCGAACTACGGCACCTTTGGTGAAAATATTCGCTACGAGATTCACATCAAGAACAAGACCTCGGTTGGGGCCCTGGGCTCGGCAACGGACGACATCACGTACCGCTTCACGTTCACGCAGACAAATCAAGACCCAACAACGTTCTTCAACATCCGTCTCGGGCAAAATTTGAAGACGACCTACACCTGCGAAAAGAGCACGGATGGCGGCGTCAGCTTCACGCCGATCATTAGCAATGGCATCGTTCCTCCAAACAATATTGGTCCACGTTCCATCAGCTTTACCGGCTCCACCTACGACGGCCTCGTTGCCGCCGCGATTGCGACCGCGGGCAGCGGCGAAAAGGTCTTTTGCGGCCCGCGCGATGACGCTTTCTTCGTCGATCTCGGCGGCATTTTTGATCTCGGTCAAACACGCCGCCAATTCGGCCCGAACGCAAGCGATCCGCAGAACGCGCGTGATGCGGTTGCCGGTTTTAATACACATGCCATCGTCATGAACATTCCGATCAGTGTCTTGCAGAAAGACGGACTATCCGCCGCTCAAGCAGAAAGTCCCATCGATCCGAGTTTTGTCATCGGTGTGTGGGCCTCGGCAAGCCGTCCCAGTGTCACCACCCTGTCTCCGGTCGGCGCGAAACCTACCTATAGCGGCGAATGGGTTCTGGTTTCCCGCTTGGGCATGCCTTTGACCAACGAGGCGATCATCCCGATCCAAGACAAAGATTACTGGAACGCGGTTACTCCGTACAGTGCGGATGAGCAGAATTTCGTGAAGTACTTCGCCAATCTTGAATTGTCCCTTTATATGCAGGACGGCGGGGATCCTGGAAATCCAACCGCAGGTTTGGGCGATCTCATCCCAGGGCTTAACTCACTGCGAGTTCAAACCATGTCTTATCCAGCCATCGGGGTGATCCCTAGCTACACCTTGCCCGGTTTCGATTTTCGTTTTGGAAAAGACGGCGCATTTGCCGTCACCAAGCTTATTCCGCCGCCGGATTTGTCCGGCACCGCTTTCGCGGTTCCGATCGCCTCAGGATTGGTCGGGGCAGGTCAACCCCGGTTAGTCGACATATACCCAATCTTTTACTTTGGCGTTCCTAATGCGATTCCTTATCAATTGGCAACCGGTAAAACCGGTGGTCCGCTCAGCGCCGGCAAACCGTTCATTCATAACTTCCTGCCACTCACCAATGACAACGGCGTATTGTATGGCGGCGACTTGTTGCGTTTGAACATGGCGACACCGGTGACCGATCGCACGTCTTCAGAATTCCAAACCAATGCGCGCATGGGCTTGGTTCGTGCGGCAGTGCTCGGCTTGCTCGACCCCGCGTACAACACGACGACCAACGTTCAAGCCATTCCGCACATGGACGGTTTCCCCAATGGGCGCCGTCTGGAAGACGATGTGACCACCATCGAATTGCAAGCAGTCGGCGGCTTGGTGCTTGCAGCGGTTGGCCTCGGCTTTGACGATGCGGTGCAGGGAGATTACAGCGATCTCGTTTCGACCAACCTAGTTGCGGAATTGGCCTACAATGCCGGACCAACGGCGAATGATTTGCCGCTGCTCAGCGCTTTCCCGTATTTGCCGAATCCGCATGAAGGCTATTCTTATGTGAAGCAGCTCACCGCGCAAGCGCCGGTCGGCACCAGCGTCGCCGGTCGTGGTTTCGGCATTGGGCCGAATTCCTTCAAGCTGCAGCAAAACTATCCGAATCCCTTCAACCCGGAGACCATCATCGAATACGACCTCAAGAAAAACAGCCGGGTGGTGATTTCGATTTACAACACTCTGGGACAGAAAGTGTCGACATTGTACGACGGCGAGAAGCCGGCCGGTCAACACCGCCAAGTCTGGGATGGTCGCAATGATAAAGGCATCAAGCTCGCCACCGGCACCTACATCTACCAAATGGAAGCCGACGGCGTGACCCAGTCGAAGAAGATGTTGCTGTTGAAGTGACCGAGCAGAGCGCAAAGAGCATGGAGCAAAGCGCAACTGCTGTCACGTCCTGAAAATGGTTGACACTTTTTTTGATGTTTGTTGGTACTTCCCCAACCCCAGTAAGCCTACGGCTTACTGGGGTTGGGATGGTTGCAGCATCAGCTCCATGTTGTGGATCTTCGCCG
>Ga0247727_10002126_pt1 | contig 45766 bp, 44 predicted proteins | sample WisWelCaveWW1625_FD_202498 | JGI IMG/M metagenome (GOLD analysis project Ga0247727, IMG submission 202498) | Biofilm microbial communities from Wishing Well Cave, Virginia, United States - WW16-25 | ecosystem: Environmental > Aquatic > Deep subsurface > Groundwater > Cave microbial mat | place...
ACGGCGATCATCATGATTTGTGGATCGCGCCCGAAGATCCCTCGCGCATGATCGTGGGCGATGACGGCGGCGCGCAAGTTTCATTCAGCGGCGGCGCGGAATGGAGCACGTATCACAATCAACCCACAGCGCAGTTTTACCGCGTGATCACGGACAATACTTTTCCGTATCGCATCTACGGCGGGCAGCAGGATAATTCGACGGTGCGCATCTATCATCGTTCGCGCGAGGGCGGCATCGTCGAGCGCGATTGGGAAGAAACTGCGGGCGGCGAAAGCGGTTGGCTCGCGCCCGATCCCAAGAACAACGACATTGTTTATGGCGGCTCGTATGGCGGCTATCTCACGCGCGTGAATCACAAAACCGGCGAGGCGCGCGACGTGAACGTGTGGCCGGATAATCCCATGGGCCATGGCGCGAAAGATTGGAAGTATCGCTTCCAATGGAATTTTCCAATTCTGTTTTCACAGCACGATCCGAACGTGTTGTATGCCGCCGGCAATGCGCTCTTCAAAACCACGAACGAGGGGCAAACGTGGACTGCGATCAGTCACGACCTCACGCGCAATGACACGACGAAGCTTGGCCCTTCCGGCGGCCCGATTACAAAGGACAACACGAGCGTCGAATACTACTGCACCATCTTCGCGCTCGTTGAAAGCCAGCTTAAAGCCGGCGTGATTTGGACCGGCTCCGATGATGGTTTGATTCACGTCACACAAGACCACGGCAAATCATGGCAGAACGTGACGCCGCCAGTGAAGCTCATGCCGGAGTGGATTCAAATCAACAGCATTGAAGCGAGTCCGTTTGAGGCGGGTGGATTGTACGTCGCGGCCACGATGTACAAGTCCGATGACTTTCGTCCGTATCTTTTCAAGACGAGCGACTTCGGCAAAACGTGGACGAAGATCACGAGCGGCATCAACGACGAGCATTTCACCCGCGTGCTTCGCGCGGACCCGAAACGACGCGGCTTGCTCTATGCGGGCACAGAGAGCGGCATGTACATTAGCTTCGATGACGGCGCGAATTGGAAATCATTTCAACTCAATTTGCCGATTGTGCCGATAACGGATTTGGCGGTGAAGGAGAACGATCTCATCGTGGCTACGCAAGGCCGCTCGTTTTGGGTGATGGATGATTTGACTGTGCTGCACCAGCTCAATGAGCAAATGGCATCGCGCAATTATTTTGTCTATGCGCCGCGACCGGCCTATCGCACGCGCGGCTTCAGTCCGAGCGAGCCGCCGAAAGGTATTGGCGAGAATCCGTCGAATGGTGTGATGGTCCATTACTACTTCAAAGATGCGCCCGACAGCAGCGTGACGGCGTTGCGTGTGTTGGAGGCGAACGGCAAGATCATTAAATCGTACTCGCCCAAAGCGAAAGAGAAGCCCGACCAAATGCCGGTGAAAGCCGGCATGAATCGTTTCGTATGGAATATGCGCCATCCCGAGGCGGAGAAGTTTGAGAATTTGATTCTGTGGGCAGGCGGCACGCAAGGCCCGAAGGCCGTGCCGGGCAATTATCAAGCGCGTTTGATCGTCGGCAAAGATTCCACGACCGTGCCGTTCACGATTCTAAAAGATCCGCGCGCGACTTCTTCGCAGGAAGATTTCATCGCGCAGTTTGATTTTTTGATGAGCATTCGCGACAAGCTCACGGAGACGCACAAAGCGATCAAACAAATTCGCGAAGTGCGCAAGCAGGTGAATGACATCACGGGCCGCGCGAAGTCGCTTGCGGTTGCGGACACCATCAAAGCCGCTGCGAAAGCGATGCTCGACAAGATGACGAAAGTGGAAGAGGCGCTTTATCAAACCAAAAACCAAAGCGGCCAAGACCCGCTCAACTTCCCGATTCGTTTGAACAACAAGCTCAGCGCGCTGGGCTCCGCGGCTGCGTTTGGAGATTTTCGCCCGACGGATCAAGCGGTGGTGATCAAGAATGAATTGACCGTTGCCATCGATGCCGAGTTGGCCAAGCTGGCTGCGATCATGGAAACGGACTTGCCCGCGTTCAACCAACTCGTGCGCGAACGCGAAGTGCCGGCAGTGATTGTGGAAACGAAAGCGACGAAAGAAGCGGGGACGAATTAACGATTGAAAGCGGGAACGCGGATGATTGGAAAACGGCTATGATACAAGCGGATTTTCTTCTCGTTCCCGGTTGGAGATTGTCATTCAGAGGCTGTCATTCAGAAGGAATCTTTTTCAGCACTGGGAAGGCATCCCATTTTGAATGTTTTGCCGCGTGTTTAAAAAGATTCCTTCTGAATGACAGGGACATGGGAGTCGGAAACGAATCGAATGAATCGAGATACTCATCATCTCTTGGAGAATTTATGAAACGCTTCCTCAAATTTTTGGCGATTACGATCGTCGTGGCCTTTATTGGATTTTGCTTGTGGACTTGGGCCTCATTGAACTATGTGTATTCCTCCGGCGAGCGCGCAGGCTATGTGCAGAAGCTTTCGAAGAAAGGCTGGATCTGCAAAACGTGGGAAGGCGAGCTCGCGATGGTGAGCCTCCCCGGCACGTTGCCGGAGAAGTTTTTGTTTACGGTACCGGAGGATAAAATCGCCGAGCAAATCAATCAATCGCTGGGCAAACGCGTGACGCTCACGTATGAGCAACATATCGGCATCCCCACTTCGTGTTACGGCGAGACCGGGTACTTCATTAATAACGTGCGCGTGGTGGAGTGACGAGGCGTCACCGATAAACCCACAAAAACGCGGCGTAGCCTTCGCCCGGCGGCTTGAGCGCAAAATTGCGGCTCGGGGCGCCGGAGAAAGCCGTGCTCCACAAACCGGTTTTGGTGTTGAACCATTCGCCGCGCACTTCGCCGCGCACTTCCGAAACGTCGATTTTAAATGCTTTGCTCGATTCCGAATACACTGCATAAGCCTCGCCGGGCTGCGCGGCCAGCCATTGCGCTTTGCCAAGCTCTTCGAAACGCGTGAACTTCCACCAAGGCACGATGTGATGAATGTCGCCCGTCCAAAAGTCTTTCAACGTTTTGATGAAGGCCATGGCTTCCGTGTATAAATTTTCCTCCCATTCCTTCGCAACCGTGCGGTGTGAGAGAATGTCTTCGTAAACAAAAAACCGTCCTCGCATTACACTCTCCCAAGCTTTTTCCCGCACGGCCTCGGCCTTCCCCTCGGCGCTATTCAAAATTCCCAATACTAAGCGACGCGCATTGTGCGCTTCTTCGCGAGAGGAAAAATTTTCGTGTGTGCTTGCGCGCAAGCTTTCGTTTGAGTGTGAAGGGGAGTGTGGCAGCGCGATGATCGCGTGCCGTTCTGCATCGTGGAGCGCGATTATGGCAGCCAGGCGATCGAAGTTCTCATCCTCGGCTACAACCCACACGATGTTGTAGACGGCGTAGCGATGCACGAGGTATTGCACGAAATGATCGAGTTGTTGCGCATTCAAAAAATGCGAAAAGGCATTGCCGGGAAACAAATGCAAGCCCGCCACCATACCCTTGGCATTCGCATACGCAATGCGTTCATCCAGCCTGCGCCAATAATCCGGGTTCAAGCGGTCCACGTCGTTCGCGACGAATGCGGATTTGGCGGCGTCATCAAACTTACCCAAGCTTGCGATTTCAAACGCCGGCGCTTGAAAAAAATTGTAGCCTTGCTCCACGCGCGCATCAACGTATTTTTGAAAACTCGGCATCGCCATTTGAAGCAAGCCTTCGCTTTTTGCGCCAATCAGAAAGAACGGCGTGCTATCGGCATGCGCAAACGTGCCGGGATAAAGCGTTGAGCGTTGCACATGACCGCGCGCGGAAATGTGTTCCGGCGGCAATGCGCCGATACACGTCAACGCGCCGCTCTGTCCGCGCATACCTGCGTCGGTGGATTGCGAAATCCATGACCACGTCCCCGTTGCCGGCGGCGCGAAACGCGCGAGATAAATGTTTCGGCCATCCCAGAAACCCGAAGCTTTGAAGATTTGCCCTTGCGCAGCGCCGGCCGTGCCGGTAAAGGTGAGCGTGATTTCCGGGCCGTTGAGATAAGGGGAATCCCCTGCGTTGCTTGCCGTGAAGTGCGCTTCGAAAACTTCGTGCAGCGCCACTTGCTCTACGCGCGCGGGCAAGGTCTCAAATTCCAATTCCGGCGCGAACATCAAATTGCCCGCCACATCGGAAGAGCCGACGCGAGTGCGATACTTCTTGTAAGGTTGTAAATGACGCAGCGTCATCACGTGCTCAAATGCGAAGTCCGTGGTATCGGCAACCACGCGCGGTTCATTGCCCGCAATCGCATACTGCGCGAACGCGGTAGCCGGTTCATTCGTCTTCCAAGTCAGCGTGGCGTTCGTTGAGGTGATAGTGTTGATTTCGACTTCGCTAATCTTGGGCGCGCTAGCGTCTTTCTCGCTTTGCACGACGAGCAATTCCGGCGGATGGTTCGTGGACTCACGCGAGTCGAAAGAAACGGTTTCGCCGCTGCCAATGAGGGCAAAATTATAAACGCCGTTGCCGTTCACGATCTCGCGCAAAGGTAAGCCTTGCCACTGCTCCGCGTGTACGGCATCTATGTAGCCGAGATCGTTTTCTTCAGCCACAGGTTTCGTCAACCAAGTTACGTCGTTCTCTTCCCACTCCGCATTGAGCAAGCGCAATTTGCCGCCGCCTTTGCCGGATTGCCTTCCGTGCAAACGCAACGCGGCTTGCGCAACATTGCCATTGATGCTGGATACGTTGAAGCGCAAATAACATTCGCGCCCGTCGCTGGCGAGCAAATTCATCCAACCGAAATTGCCGTGCGCGCGGGTCTCGCCATAGATATTGTTTTTTTCAACGTAAGTATCCGCACTTGGTTGAAAAAGATAAAGCCCGCCTTTCATCGTCGTGAACGAACCGGCTTCCGCTGTGGTGCGATTGTCCACTTCATCCATTGCCACGATGCGATAGCTATACGTTTGATTCGCGCCCAGGCCGGTTAATGTCGTAGAGAAGCTCTGCGCCGGCGGCCCGAGCGTGGGCGTTTGTTGATCGAAAGCCGTGCCATATTCGATAAGGCACACGGCGCGCTCGCTGGTGGTCCAACTCAGTCGTGCGGCATTCGCATAAAGGCTTTTGATCGCGACGTTCTCCACGCGCGGAGGATTGTTGTCATCCGCCGGCACATGCGCTTTCACGATGAGATTGGAAAAAATCGGGCCGACGAAACCGGGATATTGATTGTTTTTGTAATTCGTCACGAGATCACCGCTCACGGTGCGATCGCGGCCGACGAAGATATAACGCAATTGCAGCGGGCCGTCGTGCGTGTGCATGGCCTGTAGCGCGCCGTTGCGAAAGTATTGCAGCTCTTTGCCGTTCCACACGAGCAGGATTTTATACGTCTCTTCTTTTTTCCAATTGGCTTTGATGAGCGTGGCCTTCTCGTCGACGAAGTTGGTGGAGGACTGCAATTTCACGCCGGGCGCGTACATCGTGCCGGTGTGCAAATCCCAAAACGTTTCCGAAGCCTCCACCGCGTGATGATTGCCCCAAGCGTTACGAAACATAGCAAGGAGGTGATGGCGCGCGTAAGTGTTCTGCTCGCTCGGTTTGAAGTTGCGCACTTGCATTTCGAGTGCGCCGTTTTCAACATATCTGCCCAAATCGTAAACCAGCATATCATCGGCGCCCGTTGCTTGCCATCCGCCGCCCGCCGCGAACTTGCCGCCGTGTTGCGTTCCCAACGCGCGTTCGCGCAAAGGATCGTTCAAAATGATTTTCGTGACGTTGCGCGCCGCTCCCGAACTCTCTTCGTTCTGTTGCACAACAAAATCATCGACGATCCATTCGCCGTTGCGTTCCGTGTAGCCCGCCGCAATCTCGATGTAGAAACGATCTTCCAAAGTATAACCGGGCAACGAGAAGACTTCGGCATACGCGGTTTGCCAGTTATTGCCGTCGAAAGAGTATTGGAAGTAAAGCATCTCGCCTTGCGCGAGCATGCGCAAATAGGAATTGGGTTTCAACTCCACCTCGGGCGCGACTTCGAGGCCGTCAACCACGCCGCGCTTGCTCCATTGCACAAAAAGCCGATACGGCCCGGTTGTTTCATCGCGCGAAGTATAGAAGCGATAAAAATTCTGCTCTGCAGAAAAGGCGATGGGCGAAGCGCTCGTTACCGTGGGCGAGATTCCCAATGCGCCGTCGCCGTTCGGCTGCGCCATTTTGAGTTGAATGATGCAACCGCGCAACGCAAACTTTTCGCGCGTGTGAATCCAGCCGCTGGTTTTGCCTGCGGAGCGCAACACGAGCGCGCCGTTTTGAAGGAGCGAATGATTGTTGGGGTGATTGCCGAAAACCCAATCTTGCGTATTGAGGCGCGTAGCGTTGAAATGATCGGAAAGCAGCGGCGCGGAGAAAGGGGATTGGCGCTCTTGCGCGGCTGAGGGAATGGCAAGCGCCATAAACCACAAATAACAAAACCAAACTCCTCGGGTGAGGCGCGTGTGATGAAGTTTGATTTCGAGGTTCATGCTCAGACACTCAATGGAAAGGCGGCCCACAACAGATCCAAGCGTTCGCCCGGCCGCTCAAGCTCGCTGCAAATCGGCTCCAATCCGACGTAGGCTTCATATGTGCGCAAGCAGCTCGCCAGCTCGCTGAAATCTTCTTTGCCGGCATTATCGAGTTGGGAGAATTGCCGCAAGCTTTGCTCGAACGTTTCCGGCGCATTGCTTTGGCTGCGCCATAACTCGTTGAGCTTTTCTCCGGCAAAACTTTGAATCAGGATCGCGGCCCAACGTTCCGGCTGCTGCCAAAAGACAGCTGCGCCGGAGTCGAGTCGCGGCCGGGGTTTGTAATCCTTCAGCGCTTGCGCCTGTTTGAGAATTTTGCCGGGCAACAATTTCTCCAAAGCTTGCACGGAAAGAGCGAAGGCGATTTTCTGATTCGAGACAACGAGATCAATACGATTCGCGCTTGCGGAAGACTGCGGCCCAGCGCACACGCCAAAACCCGCGGCCAAAAAACTGGCGCCGAGATGAACGAGGGTGTTGCGCTCGGAAAGTTCGAGACCGGGCGCGCTTGGCAATGCGCCGATTACTTTGAAAGAATGATTCAAACTCTTGGCCGCGGCAGCCACGGCATTTTTGAAAGATTGGGGCAATCGCATGAATGATTTTTCCGGATAGGTTTAAACCCACGCGCCCCGCTTGATCCGCTTGCTTTTCATGCAAGCGGATCGTGGGCAACGCGGATTAAAGCGTCGTATTTTGTGTGACGGTTATTGTGAGGGAGTAACGCAAGGAATACTACAGTCGCAAGGCTCAACATGCAGACGAGGCAAAGGGATGGAGAAAAAGTCCGGAGCGCAATTTCGGCTCGAACCACGTGGATTTGGGAGGCATAAGTTCGCCGCGATCGGAAACCGCGAAAAGCTCGTCCAAAGAAGGCGGGAAAAGGCTGACAGCCGTTTGCGCTTCGCCGCGATCCACGGCGCGTTGCAACGCTTCCGGGCCGCGAATGCCGCCGACAAAATCAACGCGCGGGTCCGTGCGTTGATCGACAATGCCGAAATACGGCTCGAAGAGTTGTTGCTGCAGCCGCGTCAGATCGAGTTGGGCAAGAGGGTCGAGCGCGACCGGGGAATGCAATGTGATGCCGCACCATTTGCCCTCGAGATATAAGCTCACCTCTCCCTTACTGGCCGGACTTGGCAGAGCGTTTGTATGAAACGCGAACTCACTTTGCAATCTGTGCAGAAAATTTTTGGCGTTCCACTCTGGAAGATTTCGCAAGAGGCGGTTATAGGCCAGAATATGCAGTTGTTCAGCCGGGAAAAGCACGGCTGGAAAAAAGTTGTAGGCCTCGTCGCCGGTGTGCGCAAAATTTTGTCTCCGCAACTCTTCCCGCGCGCGCCATGCGCTGGCGCAGCGATGATGGCCGTCGGCAATATAAAGCTGAGGCACGTTGCGAAAAGCTTCGACGATTGGAGCCGCGTCCGTGATTTGCCAGAGCGTGTGTTGCACGCCGTCTTCTGCGTCAAAATCGAAGCTCGGCTTCTGCGTGCAGATAGGCGTGAGCAATTCTTCTATTTCACGACGGCCGCGATATGCGAGGAGCACCGGCTCAGGATGCGCCGCGAGCGTGAGCATGTGACGTGTGCGGTCATTCTCTTTGTCCGGTTTCGTGTTTTCATGTTTGCAAATCAACCCGGCTTCATATTCATCAACCGAGCAGCATGCGACCACACCGGTTTGCGCATGCCCATTTGCATAAAGACGATAGACGAAAAGCTGCGGACGAGCAGTGCGTTGCAGCCATCCATCGTTTTCAAATTGACGCAGATTCGCACGAGCTTGCTCATAAACTCGCTCATCGTAAGGAGGCATCGTCTCCGGTAGATCGACTTCCGCGCGAATGATGCGCATGAAGCTTTGGGGATTGTCACGCGTGAGCGCGCGCGCTTCCGCAGCGCTCACCACGTCATAAGGCGGGCAAGAGAGCCGCGCAACGTTTGAGGCGTTCGGTAAAAGCGTGAGGAAGGGACGAAGTTGCGCCATGAGTTTTTCCTATTAACGGGTTGAGGGCCGTTGTTGGCTGAACGTTGCCGCTATCGATACGCCTGGCAATAAAAAGCATCACAAAGAAAGATGCAAGCGCGCAATCGCGATCGTTGCGCCCGTTTTTCTGCCCGACAAAGGGCTTGACTTTCTATACCTCCTTTTTTATTTTGCGCCGCCTTTAATAGACGCCGAAGTGGTGGAACTGGTAGACGCGCTGCGTTCAGGGCGCAGTGGGCGCAAGCCCGTGGGGGTTCGAATCCCCCCTTCGGCACGAAGAGCCAAAGTCAAAAATGACTTTGGCTTTTTTATTTGGGCCGGATTAAATAAGTGTAACAGGCCCGTGCGTTGCGCAAATGTCATAACGATACGCTTGACAACGGAAGGTTTTTTCCTTATTCTCCGCCGTGCTCACGATGAAAGTGAGCGTTAAACGCGCGTGAGAAAAGCACCCCACCCTCATGAGTTGCATGCCGCACATGAACACTCATCGCGACTCAAACGGTTCACCATTTTTCATTCTTGCCTTGCTTCGCGCCTCGTCATGCCGGCATTTTATCGTCTCAACAATTTGGAGTTTGGATTTGCGCCACAGCGGTTCTGACTAATTCCATGTTGCAGAACACCTCACTCAAAACCTTCGGGTAAAAACTATGCGCAGGCAGGATGATCGTTTTGCGCTCGCCGAGCGGCTATGGGAGGAGCGAGAGTTTGAAAAGGCGATGGAGGTTTATCAAAACATCCTCCAAGACGAGTCCGTTCCGCGCATGGCGCGCGCGATCGTGTGCGAATACGTCGGACGGCTGTTCATCGGCCTCGGCAAGCTCAAGGAAGCCGAAAGGTTTTTGCGCCGCGCGGTGGATATGGAACCGGACGAGGTTGAACATTACGTGCAGCTCGCCAATTGTCTGTGTTTGGCGGAGAAAAACGCCGAGGCGTGGGATATGATTTGCGAGCTTTATGAACATCATCCCGAGCATCCGGCGGCGATGCATTATATGGGTAAGATGCTGGACGAGCGCGGCGAGCATGAACGCGGCCTGGCTTTGATGAAAGAAGCCATCAAGCTGGATCCTCACAATGAGCGCTTCTTGGCAGATTTGGCGTTCGCGTATATGGTGCGCAGCAATGCCGGGGCTGCGGTGGTTTGCGGTGAGGAAGCCATGGCCTTAAATCCGAAAGACGAAGTGGTGCAGTTCATTTATGAAGTCGCTTTGGAATTTGAGCGTCAAGACGTCGAAAAGAAAACTGCGGTGCGGCACGGCGCCGGTCACGCAACCTCTATACTCAAATCAAAAAGCCGGAAAGCTTCGCAGTCTTGAAAGTAGGAGCTTGGCGCGCGCCAAACAATTGTTGCAAGAGCATCACCCCCCCTCAAACTTTGCAAGCTTAGGAGCAAGCCATGACTGAAATCGAAAAGCTCATCGTCAAGATTGAAAACGACATCGCTGCGGCTTTCAACCGGCGCGATTTGGATGGGGTTCTAAATTTTTTCGACGAAGGGGTGATCGGTTTTTCTTCCACCAAACACGAACGCTTGCGCGGGTTGGAAGGTTTGCGCAAGACGTTTCATTACTACTTGCAGCAGTCGGAAAAAGTCGAGTTTGCGTTGGATGAAATCAAGGTGCAGAATTTCGGGCTGGTCGCGGTTTCTACGTTCTATTGGTCGGTGACGAAAATTTCCGGCAAGCGCGAGCACGAAATTCACGGCCGCGGCAGCCACGTCTTCCTCGAGCGCAACGCGCAATGGAAAATCGTTCATGAGCACTTTTCGCGCTCGCATCGTCAACCCGAGTTGTGGGACACTTCGCCGGGATGAGCCGTTTCCGGCTCAGACGCCGCGCATATCCGGCGGCCAAATATACTTGTGCAGCTGCACTTGAAACCGCGCTTTCACGCGATCGGCCAGCATCCATTCTGCGAGGGTGCGATAATCCATGACATTGAACACGGGCGAAAAGAGCAAGTGAAAGCGTTCTTCCAAACGATGCCGCCGAATCACGTTCAGAGTCCACTCGTAATCGCCGCGATCGCGAATCACGAATTTAATTTGATCGTGGGGCTGCAACACTTCGAGGTTCGCCCAATAGTTTTTATCCGCCTCGCCGCTGCCGGGGCATTTGAGATCCATGATTTTGACCACGCGCGGATCGAGTTGCGATAAATCCAGGCTGCCGCCGGTTTCCAATAATACGGTATACCCCTTCGCGAGCAAACGTTCACTTAAAGCATAAATGTCCTTTTGCAGCATCGGCTCCCCGCCGGTCAACTCCACCAGCTTGCAACCATAACTATTCACTTGCGCCATAATCTCGTCCAGCGTCATTTCAGCGCCGCCATAGAACGAGTATTCGGTATCGCACCACACGCAGCGCAGGTTGCACCCGGTCGTGCGAATAAAAACGCAAGGCAGCCCGCTGAAAGACGACTCGCCTTGAATGGAATAAAAAATTTCAGTAATACGCATCAGCCTGTTTCCGAGATTGCACTGAAAAATTCACACGAAATCCACTTTAACCGAGATTGACCGGAACTTTTTCGGGAGGTTCCGGTTGAATTTCCATCAATTTAAATTTTAACCAAGTTCGTTCGTTATTCGGAGGCCGCATGTTCAAGTCGAAAGCCATGGCGTGGTGGAGCGCCACCATCTTCTTATTCCCGATTCCTCTCATTGCGCAAGACGGCCTCAGGTTTCAGCCCTCCGGTTCGACGTGGCGGCATGATTATGAGAACGAATCCGAAGGCCGGCGTTTTTATCAAAACTTCTACGAAGGCTTGCGCATGGGCTTGCAGCGTTCCGACTTGACTTTGATGACGGCCAGCATCATCCTCGAGCAACAGGACAAATGGCAAGGCTGGTCATTGCCGCCCTCGCAATTAGACCGCTCCCTCTCTTCGGAATTGGCGCGCTCCGATGGCAAAGGTTGTCTGGGCGCGATCAGCCCGCTTTATTATCCTCGCGCTGTTGCCACGTTTCGTCTCGGCGGCGTGCTGATGCTCGATGCCGTCGGCGGCCAGGATTTTTCGCCCACCACTTATTTCAAGCTGATTCGTTTTCATCAAGCCCTTTTATACAACGCCACGTTCACACATTTGGCCAAACGCAATCTCAGTCGCTCTCGCCCGGACGGCACGGATACGCAATCCTTTTTTTCGGGGCATGCTTCCACGGTGTTTGCGACTTCGACATTTCTTTATCTCGAGCTGCGCGATTATTTCAGCAACGCTGCCGCAGAAGGAAAATTGCCGCTCCTCTCCGAGCAAAACTGGAAACGGTTATCCGGTTGCGCGCTCTTTGGGTGGGCCGCATATGTCGGTTATTCGCGCGTGCATGATCGCAAACATTACCCCACGGACGTGCTCGTCGGCGCGCTCTCCGGCACGCTCATCAGTTATTTTGCTTACCCTCACGAAAAACGTTTGACTTACTCCAATCCCAACAAACTCAAATTCGGCGCGGGCCTCGGGCACAACGGCTTGGCGTTGCGCGTCGATTTCTAAGTTCACTTCAACCCTTCCAAATCTTCCCGAATTTGCGCGTACCAATTCTGATTGAAGGCTTTGACGCTCTCGGCGTGTTCGAAGATGGAAATTCCGGTGGAAGACAAAACCGGATCGGCTGCATACGCGCGCGCGTGTTTTTGTGCAGCGGTATCAAGCTGCGCGTTCAACTGTTCGACTGTCAAGCGTACCTCCAAAAACTCCAACAAGATTGCCCGATAACGCGCGCGATAGGCCGCGTTGTTGAGCAAACGCTCGCTCAACTCGTTCGCGCCGCGAATGTTGCTGCGGGGGGAATGCAGCGTGAGAATGTGATCCATATCCCACGGCACGAACTGAAATTTTCCCAATGCGGGATCGAGGTGCATGCGAAAATTATTGAAGTAGCCGTCCCAATTGTGAATGAGCACGGACACTGCAAGATAGCGCAGATAATTTTCCACGTCCAAAAGCCGATCCACCTTGCCCGGCAAATCTTCTGGCGCGGTCTCATCTAAAATCACCAACAAACGCTCCAAATCGCCGAAAAAATCCTCGCGCACGCCGCGGCTTTCGAACCCCAAGCGCACGTCATACCCTTCTTTGAAACTGAAGCGCGCGTTCGCATTGACTGCTTCATAAAGCGCCCCCAAGCTCTGCCTTCTCTTCCGAAAGAAATCTTCGTTGATCGGCTCGATCAAAAAGTACAACCCCAAGTATTCGCGATTGAGATATAACGCCACCGGCTCGATTTCAGGCGCCATCAAGCCCGCTTGTTGAAAAGCCCAAAAGCCTGTGGTAGGATTCAAAGCCGTCGGATCACCGGTCTGCGCGCTCAATACGTATTGTTGGTGTTGTCGAAACGGCTCGGCCTCGTCAAAAGTAAACGTGAAAGATTTTTTCCAACGATTGATGGAAGTTTGCCCGGAGTAGCGCGCAAAAACTTTATACCGCACGCCCTCGATCTCGAGCCGCGCCGGAACTTCGCGCCGCGCATAGATGTGGCTGTTTAAAGTATTGAGATCGTCGTGCATGATTTGCAACTCCACTTTGGGCAAGCCATAACTCTCCAACGCGGAGGGCTCAACGATTTTTTCGCAACTGATAAAACTCAGCACTGCAATGAACAGACACAGAATTCCCCCCTTGAGGGGGGCCAGGGGGGTGTTCTTGAAGATGACGATATCAAACAAAATACGCTTTGCATATCGCGGCATTAAAAATGATCCGAACGACACCCCCCTGACCCCCCTCAAGGGGGGAATTTCGGAACGTGTTTCACAAAAAATTCTCACCACCGCACCTCCATTTGCAAAACATAATTGCTGCCCACTGAGGTGCGTTCGTTCGTATTGCCCGGTGAATTGGTAAGCACGAAATCGGCGTTGAGGCTCAAACGCGCATACGGAGAGAACCAATAATTCACGCCGGGCAACAGCTCGATAGTATTGACTTCATATTGGTCGAGATCTTTCGCCAAAAAACTCGTCACGAACACCGGCTCGAATACTTTCCCGGTCGCGGCAGAGATGACGAAACGATGAGAGTACAAAAATTTTCCGCCCGTGAAATAAACTTTTCTGCCCGCGCCGAAATCTCTTTCAAATTCCGACTGAAACGGATCCTGGCCCGCGAACGCTTCCAGCTCGAGGTGGTGTGCCTCTGTATCGCGCGCCAAATCCAAGCCGAGGCCCCAAACCATTTGCGCGCCGTTGTCCATCTTATCGCGCTGCGCCAAACCATTCAAAGCCAGCGTGAACGAGCCTAATGCGCGCAAGCGTTGCCAGCGTCCGATCACATTGAGATCGTGCGCTTCGCTGTAGCCGAGGCTGATGGAATAGCCGCTGGGGCGTTCGCGCTCCTTCGTCGTGCGATAATAGCGAAAATTCATTTCGCGGCCCGCAAAGCCGAAAGTTTCGAGATAACGATACACCAGCGTGCGCTCGACCGTGCGCAAATTCTCTTTGCTCTTTTGATATTCGAATCCGAAACGCTTTTTGTGCTGGCCGAAATCCAAATTCAAACCTTTGCCCACGTCCGCTTTCAAATAGGCCTCGCGCAGCTCGATCTCGTGCCGTGTTGAAGCCGCGCGCAAATCGATTTGCGCTTCGAGTGTTTTGTCGAGCTTGACTTCGAATTGCAGTTTGGCGGCGTAAAAAGACTCGCCCTCATGCTCTTCATGAACTTTCAGCATACCCATGCGAATCCAGCCGGAAAGCTCGGGTTTCTTTTGGCTGAAGAGGGTGGTGGCCGAGCCGAACAAGAGCGCGACGCTCATCGCACTCGCAAAACGCAATCCCAAAATGCGAAGGTTCATGAGGTGAACTCCGAGAGGTAATAAGTGCGGCGAGATAAAAAAGGCCGAAAGATCCTGGTAGACCGCGCAGGAATCTTTCAGCCTTTATAATGCCGCAACTATTGTATCATGAATGCGGCTGACACGATGCTCGTGCCCCACATCGCTTTGATCTCGCCGCGGCTCTCGCCGTCGCCCGTCACTTCAATCGTGAACGTTTCGACGGAGCTCGCATTCGTCGTAAGCGTTGCCGGCACTTCGGCAAAATCATCTTCCGCGGGATGAGGTTCGCCCCACATCCCGGTGCTCTTATTGAAAATCAAACGCCATTCCTCCACGTTCACTTTCTTCAGCCACAAAGAATAATGCCCGGCGGGAATCACGGTCTCGCCGAACTTGAGATCGGCCTCGGTTTTGATTTCCGTGGCTTCGTTCATGCCCATGCGCCACACCATACCCTCTTGCGCCAACGCGAGCACATCGCGACCGCCTAGCTTAGGACGGCCATAATCGATGCTCACACTTTTGCCGCCAAACGCTGCGCTCGCCGTGCCGCGATTGCCTTCTTCCACTGGAGGCTCAGTTTGGGCCGCTGCGGTTTCATCGGCTTTGGGTTGTTCGGCCTCCTCTTTTTTTGTGCACATCAACAGTGTGAGTGAAAGCCCCAAAGTGAAGAACAACTGGCTGGAATGGGACAACAATTTCATGGTGAATCTCCTGTAATGTTGAGTGAAAGGTTCTAGAAATTTCGGTTGGTGAGATCATCTACGGCTGCTGTTCGCAATGACTTTCTTCTTGGGTTTGCCCGTTTGCGCGTTGGCAACCAGCGAGGGCAATTCATTGCGCAAGCGTTCGTAGAGATCATACTTGAGGTCCGCAATCAACCCGCGCAAAGTGCCTTCGACTGTGCCTTCCAGATGGTCGACTTTAGAGGCAAAAGCAAGTTGATTTTCGTGCATGCGTTCCACTTTTTCTTCGAGTTTGGAGAGCCGGCTATTAATAGCATTGAGCTCTCGCCTCATCTCATCTCGAAATTGCGTGAACTCTTCTTTGATGGCCTCTCGCACAAGGGACTGAAACATTTCTTTGCTCAAACTTTCGAACCAGCTCATTACTGCTCTCCCTTCTTGTTATGCCACGTTCGTTTGCTCTGAGATTTCCTTCGGCGGCTTAAAACCGAACTCGCGCTCGCTCTGCTCGCCGAAGACTTTGATCTCGCCGAACGACTTCTCGTACTTTTCGAGATTCTCTTTCAACGCGCGCAGCAGCGATTTGGTGTGTTGCGGCGTCATGATGAGCCGCGCCTGAATCTTCGCTTTGGGCACGCCCGGAAAAATGCGCGCGAAATCCAACACGAACTCAGCCGGGGTGTGATTGATGATCGCGAGGTTCGCGTAAATGCCCTCGGCTTCTTTCTCGCCGAGCTCGAGGTTGATGTTGATTGGTTGTGGTGCGTTGTTGTTCATGCAATTGCTCCTTTAAAAGTGAAAACTCCGCAAAAGCAAAAGCGCTCGCGCAGAGACGCGAAGACGCAGAGTTTCCGCAAAGAAAAAACTTGATTCGTTCAAGCCATATACGATTTCATGAAGGCCTTCGTGCAACGGCTTTTCTCTGCGGGTTCTTTGCGTCTCAGCGCTTTTGCGTCCGCTTTTATTTTGTTATCCAAACCTGAGCTTGGCCCGCGCTTTGGCTTTCAGCGCTTCGGTTTCGCGGTCTTTCGGTGTGGCCGTGGTGACCAGCGAGCCCAGCAAGTTTTTTGAGATGAGCGTTACTTGCTCGACCGCGTGCTCGAATGCGGCTTCATTCGGCTTGGAGGGTTTATTCAAGCCACTGATCTTGCGCACAAACTGCAGCGAGGCCGCGTGGATCTCGTCGTCCGTCGCCGGCGGGGCAAAGTTGTAGAGCGTTTTGATGTTTCGGCACATGGGGAGGCTCCTATACGCTTATCATTCGATTGCCGCTAACCATGCTATAGTTTTAAAAGATTAAGCTTATTGTTAACCAATGCACTATCGCCAATCAACATTACAGAATTCCCTATTGAGAGTCAAACGGAAATCCCACATCACAGTAATGCCTCAGATTACCTGTGGAAAAAGTAGCGCAGACATCTTGTCTGCCGGCAAGGACGCCTGCGCTACCGCACGTCTTGAAGCATTACTTGAATTTCAACTTCGCTGTTGACTCTCGACACAAAAGTTTCTATGATGCCCACGCTTTTATCAAACCGAATTGCCAATGGTGAATTGTTCATTGCCAATTCATAATTCGCAATTGACCATTGACAAGCCTTGGGGCTGCGGCTCACAAGCCGCATTAAGAGAGGCATTATGTTAGATCAAACCCAACAAGCGACCGACGAAGTCGCGCGCGTTTCGCAAGCGTTGAAAGAAGCGAAGGCCAAGTTCAAAACGTTTGTGGAAAACATGCCGTTGCTCTCTCCCAAAGCGATTGACGCTATGCTGCAAGCGCTCGGCTATCGCGGACAAGAGCAGCAGCGCAAAACGCTCGCGCTCATGGCCTATCGCCACATTCGCCGCATCAAACGCCTGCACTTGGAAAGTAAAGAGCGGCGCAGCCTCCCCACCAAACAAAACGTTCTGATGCTCGGGCCTACCGGCTGCGGCAAAACTTTTTTAGTCGAGCTGCTCTTCAATAACATATTCAAGCTGCCGACCGTCATCGTCGACGTCACGAGCTTGACGGAGAGCGGCTACGTGGGCGACGATGCGCGCACCATGCTCACGCGCTTGGTCTCGGCCGCGGAAGGTAATCTCTTCCTCGCCTCGTGCGGCGTCATTTGTTTGGATGAGTTCGACAAACTCGCTTCCGCGAGCAGCAACGCGCGTTTTGCCGGGCAGGGCACCACGAAAGACGTTTCGGGCTATGGCGTGCAAAGAGAATTGCTCGCCATGATTGAAGGCCGGAACATTGTCGTGCCGCTCGATTACGGCTTCTCAGCTTATGGCCCGCGCGTCGAGCTATCTACGCAAGACATTCCGTTCGTTGCTTGCGGCGCGTTTTCCGGCATTGAAGAGCTGCACCGTGTTGACGGGAAGAAATACGGCTTCGGCAACGAAGAAAACCGCGAAAACGGCTTTGCTGCGGAAGAAGTGGGCGTCTTGCAAAAATACGGTTTCATGCCGGAATTGCTCGGACGCTTCTCACGCATCGCGCGTTTCAACAAACTTTCAGGCGAAACGTTGCGCGTTATTCTTTGTGATAATCTGCTGCCACGTTTCAAGCAAGAGTTTCACGAAGAGGGCATGGAGCTTGTGATCACGGACGAGGCGCTCGCGCACGTCGTCAAGAGCGCCGAACGCCGCAACACCGGCGCGCGCGGTTTGGAAGCGGAACTCACGTTTGCCATCGAGCACGCCGCGTATGAAACGTTCATGTCGAACGCCGCCGCCAAAGTCGTCATCACTGCGCAGAACGGCGGATTGCAGAGCGAGTATTTTGGATAATTGTGAAAAAGCCTCGATTCAAGGCGTTTCCCCTCAAATGTCATTCAGCAAGAATCTTTTTGAGCGCCAGAGTTGGCGCCCAGAGCTAAAAAGGATTCCTTCTGAATGACAGGTTTGGAGGGCGCGATTATTGAATCTGAAAATCAAAATTGGAGAAATGAGAGTGAGAACTATTTTGACAAGAATTTTGCTAACTGCCGTCCTCGGCTTTGTTCTTCCCTCCTTCGCGCAGCAACCGCAAACCGCAATCTGCTCCGTCTGCCGCGTCCCGCTCCGAATTTCATCGTGAAAAATTTGGCGGGCGAATCCGTCGCGCTGGAAAAATTTCGCGGCCAAGTCGTGCTGTTGGATTTTTGGGCCACGTGGTGCAAGCCGTGCGTGAAGAGCATGCCGAGCCTGCAGCAATTGCACGAGCGTTATGCCGGAAAAGGTTTGGCCGTGCTGGGCGTATCGACCGAGGTCGAAGGCGAAAAGAAAGTGCCGCCGTTCATCGCGAAGCACAAAATTTCCTACCCCATTTTTTTAGATTCCGCAGATGAACCCGCATGGGAGAAGTACAAAGTCAAAGTCATGCCCATGCTGTTCTTGATCAACCGCAAAGGCCAAATCGTGCAGCAATGGACCGGCGAGGTCGCGCAGCAAGAAGTAGAGCGGACGATTGTTCGAATTATGGATTGAGGGAGTCATGGGTAAGCACAGGCGAGGCCCAAAGCCAGGCACAAAAAAGTATGCATAAAGCGTCTAGAACGGCGGATCTGAAGGCGGAAGTAGAGGACGTATTGAAGAGGTTGGGCTCTCCACAACGTAAGCGCTGGTCTTGTTCTTCCATCAAGCCAGCTTCAGTTCTCCGTCAACGTTGCCACCACTAGTTTTTTGATGCCCACCTGACGCGCGACATCCATGACCTCGATGACTTTGCCGTGCGTCACATTTTTATCCGCAAACAAACTCAACGAGCTTTCTTTCATTTTTGGCAATCCCGCTTTCAGCGTCTCGGTGAGATTTTCAATCGTGATCGCCTGCCCGTTCAGTTGCATTGCGCCATCTTGATAAAGATACAAAACGTACGCATCGACTTTGGCGGCCTCCGCGCTTTGCGCATTGGGCAGATCGAGCTTCATGCCGGGCTGCTCCAAAAAAGTCGTGCTCACGACAAAGAAGGTCAACATCATGAACAACACATCGACCAACGAAGTGACGTTGAGAAAAACTCGGCGCCGCGCGCGCGCGCGGGTGCCGCCGCCGAAAGAAATGCCGGTCTCATGAAATTGCACGTTCGGCCTCGAAATGTTTGAGCTTGAGCAGTAATTCGGAAGTACACCTTTCGATATCCAACACCAAATTCTCCGCGCGGCTCGTGAAATAGTTGAACGCCACCAACGCCGGAATGCCGATCGCAAGGCCGGTAATCGTGGTGATAATTGCCTCCGCAATGCCGCCAGAAACTTCAGCCACGCGCCCCACTCCGATTTTTCCGATGACTTCGAACAATTCGAAAATGCCGAGCACGGTTCCAAACAAACCCAGCAGCGGCGAAATCGCGGCCACAGTTTCGAGTGTGATGAGGCCGCGTTCGAGCACGCGCACCTCCTGCCGGCCTTGATCAACGATCAGCTCTTTCATTTCCTCGCGCGGCAAATGGCGATGCACCAATGCCGTGCGAATAATGTTGGGCAGCGGCCCACTGTGCTTCTCGCATACTGCGAGCACGAGCGTCGCATCTTTCGGCGAAGTGAGATTTTCCGCTACGGCCATGACTTCGGGGATAAGAATACGTTTCGTGCGCAAGGAAATCACCTTTTCAATCACAACGGCCAGCCCGACGATGGAACAGAGGCCGAGCGGGATCATGGTGATGCCGCCTTTTACTAAGAATTGCCAAATAGCTTCCATGAACTACTCTTCCGCATTATTCGGTTAAAAGTGATTTCGATATTTTAAAAGCAACGGCTTTTTGTAAGCGGATTTTCAAATATAGCGGATAAAGCCTCCGGACCTTATCCGCTATATTCGTGAAATCCGCTTACAGAAAGCTTTTGGATTACGGCTCGCCCGTGTTGCGTGAATTGAAGAGCGTGTAATCGAACTGCGCCGTGACTTCCAAATAGTCTTTTGGAAAATCCGGCGGGAGTTTTTGCAAAGGCACGGATAGCTCGATCGCGCGCATGCTGGTTTGCATCAGAGTTTTGTGGCCGCGAAATTCGAGCAGCTCGAGATCGCGCAAGCTGCCGTCGCGATAAATTTTGAACCGCAAAAAAGTTTGGCCGCTGATCAAGCCCATGTGTGTGAACGCCGGCGGTGGATAGATATTGTTTTGCACTCTTTTTTTCAACCAGAGCATGTAGGGCGCAAAGTTCCACTCATACGTGTCGAGCGAAAAGCTGCCCAGCAATGGTGCGCGTGAGCTGCGATTGTCGCGCAGAACAGTATGTGCCGAAGAGGCTCGTGAGGTGGGCGCGGGTTGCCCCATCAAAAACTCGCGATGAAAAGCCGGGCCGGTAAAATTGTAGCTTGCCGCAGGTTCGGAAGTTTGTTTCCGGGTTTCTACGTGCGGTTCATCTTGCGAAGAGGGCGTGAGGGCTTTTGTCGTCGCATCCGCATCGGCAAGCTCGCCTTTGGAATAAGCTGAACCGAGCTGTAAATCTTGCGGCGCCTCGGGATTTTGTGCAGCGGCATTTTTATCCGAGGCGTACTTTGTTTCGTCCGGCGCTTTCTCTCGCCGTGCGGAATTGGGTGTTTCAACGACTTCGAAAACCATTGGCGGCTTCGGGTGCTCTTCCGTCGTGGAGGCAACGGCCGCGGGCAATAGTTGCAGCAAACGCAAAAAAGTGATACCCATGCTTGTGAACAAATAAGCAAAGACGTGAAACAGCAGCGAAGCCAGCAGCGCCCAATGAAAAGGATATTTTTTGATGCTGTTGATCATATCGGTTGCGAAGATTCTGTAGCGCAGGCTTCCAACCTGCTTCGTTTGCAGACTGGAAGTCTGCGTTACGTTACAGCATAAGACGCTTGAGATCGTGCGATAGTTCGACTTCGCCGGAAAAATATTCCCGGCATTGAGCGACGACGTGGGCTTGCAAGGTTTCGGGATAAAGATGCGAAAGCAGAACACGCTTACATTGCGCTTCCGTTGCGAGGCGACCAACTTCACCCGCAGTCAAATGCGTGGGCGTTTCTTTGCCGTTTGAAAAAGAGCATTCGGTGATGAACAAATCCGCCTCGCGCGCCAATGCCGTCACTGCTTCACACGGGCCGGTGTCGCCGGTATATGCGATCACCTTGTTTTGCGTTTCCAAACGATAGCCGTTCGCAGGAAGTCCGTGTTCCATGGAATACGTTTGAATCTTCCAAGCCCCCATGTCGAAGCGCTCACGAAAAACCTCACGCACAATGATCTCGCAAGGAATGCAGCGAATCCATTCGCCATATAAACCGATCATGCCTTCGAAAAAATTCCTGAAGCCGAGCGGACCGAAGAGGTGCAGCGGACGCTCGCCGCGTTGTTGACCTTCGCCGTGCAATGCCCAAAGTAGCGGCGCCAAATCGGCGATGTGATCGAGGTGCAAATGCGAAATCAAAACCGCATCGACCTGCAGCATCGGCAAGCCCGCTTCCAGCCCGCGCCGAATCACGCCGTCGCCGCAATCCAAGAGCAGAAAGCTTTCGGGCACGATGACGGCGTAACCGGACATACTGCGTTCCGCGAGCAGCGCGCGTGTGCCGGAGCCGAGGACGATCAGTTCGAGAGGCATTGCGAGCTTGGGAGCGATAGGATTTTTTCCGTTTTGAGTTTCAGCATCACTCTATATTCTGTCGTCCTGCAAGAATCTCTTTGAGTACCGGGCGCAGTATTTGTGCTTAAAAAGGTTCTCAAATTCGCTTACGGGAATGTTTTATGCCGAGTAAAGAGCGCAAAGCTACTTGGTAAACTTATCCCGCCACTTCTCCGGCAAGAACCTCTGCGCGAAGTGCCACATCACATAGCACTCTACGGCGAAAGCGAGAAAGCCGAGATAACCGTAAAACGGCATTTCAAAAATTTTCGGCTTGTTGAAATAAGGCACGTTATAAACCCACTTCGTTCCCGCCCAATAATTCCAAAACTCCCAGAGCACGCCGCAAATCAATCCTGCGGCAAAGAGCGAAAGCAGCTTTTGCACGCTGCCTTGTTCGAGCGCGGCGAGCAAAGAAGCTCGTTGCTTGCGATAGTTGAGCGAGTCGAGCAAGAAGAAGAAGCCCACCCACACGAACACGAATAGATACTTTGCGATTTTGGCGGACACGAGCAAAGGCACGACACAGAAAACAAGCCCGACAATGATGAGAACCTTGTGTATCCAATGCGGTATGGCGAGCGCTTTTTCGTTGCGGTGCTCTCGCTGCCGCCCAAACGTGGCGTTGCGAAATGCGCCCAGCTCGTCGAGCGCCGCGCTGGTCATGAGCACGCCGGGATAGACCGTGGCAAAGGCCCAAATAAAGCCGAATGCGCGCTTCACCATATTCTCGGGCAGATTGACGTATTCCCAATTGCGGAGATGAAGATTGTAACCTTCGAACATGAACCAAAAAATATCGGAGACGAGCAGCATCGCAAAAAAAGCCCGGGTATGTTCAAAAATAAATGAGACCCCGCGCAGTCTTACCAGGAGCGCGTCGAGAAAGAAAATGTATCCCGTCCATTGGAAAGGCGTGAACCAATTGTAGAAGGGGTCGATCTTGGCGAGCATGAAACATTGCGACACGAGCATGGCGGCCAAGCCGGCATAACCATACCATGGGAAACTTACGGCACGTTTAGAGAGCGCCGCGCTTGCGAGTGCGGGGTTATCCACGTCACTTCCTTCGTGATCTAATTGCGAAATTCGGGCGTGAATTGCATGCGTTCTGCAACGATCCGCGCAAAACGGCGGCGATACAACAACTCGAAAGTTTCTTCTTTATCCGGGAAGAGTTGCAAAGCCTGCGCTTTGGCTTGGCGAATCAAAGCGCAAGCTTCCAGGAAAGATATTTGAGGCTGGGCGAGCAGCGCGCACGTCACGTCGATCAAGCGGCGAAGCTGCGTGAGTTTTTGTTGTTCGGCGAGAAGCTCTCGCCGTCGATCTTCCGGCGCAGGGTATGGGCTTGGCAATATCGTCGTTCCTGTGTTTGATTGCGTGCGGCGAGTTTAAAGCTTGCTCCACAAAGAAGCAAGTTTTATCTTGGCCGGAACAAGTTCTTCAGCGAAGCGGTTGAATCTTCACACATAAAAAACGAACCGGGTTCGGGTTTTAGCGAGTCGGAGTATGACGTTGGCAATTTCATTCAATCGTAGAGTGTGTCAAAAAACTCTCCCCTTGAGGAGAGCCGTGGGGGTGTTATTGCGCGCGGCAAATCTTCTCGTCATCGGACGTGCTTTTGGCTGCTTGATGCTGGCAACCGCGCTCGTCGCTCACAGCCAAGAAATTCAGCCTTCAACTTCCGATGAGAGAGCAATAACTTCAACCGATTCACCTGCCAAAAGCACCGAAGTTGATTCCGCCGCGGCGGCGTTGCGCGGCGAGACGGAAACAGAGCGCACGTTCTGGCTGCGCCGCCGCGCCTTTGTGGAGAGCGTGTTCGAGCAATCCGCTTTTGATCTCACCGATAGCAGCGCCTTCTTTCGCTTCGCCGTGACTGCCGGGCAGCTCGGGCTTGATCAAAAAGAACTTTCAAAAAGTTCTCGACAGACGGATTATATCGGCGACCGATTGCGAGCGCAGCAAAGCGGCTCCTCCGCGCAGTTCAATGTCGGCAATTTGATCGGGCAAGGCTTGAAATATTTGGCGGGCAAAGTGGGCATGACCAATAGCGTGCTTTCCCCGTGGACGATTATGCCCTCTGAAACCGAGGTGCGAGTGATGAACGTGCTCTGGCGGAGCAGCGCAGCGACTTCTGCAGAGATTTACGCGCAGTTGGACAGCGCGAAGCTGAATTATAAAGAAGTGAATACCGTTTTGGAAAACATGGTGGGACGCGGCTTAGTGGAGCGCACGCAGGTTTCGCCGAAAAACGAATTCACCGTGCTCGGCACGTTTGCAATTGAGATGAGCGGTTTGAACGCCAAGAACCGCGAGTATACGTATCGCCCACGCGCAAGCCGCGACCTGATGGTGGCTTATTTGGATGCTTCGGCGTTCTCGCAGCGCAGGCTGCACACGCTCGCGGAAAACATGCTGCACGAACATCTGCGCAAGCTGTTGGCGCTCATTGCACAAGAGAACGGCGAGCTTTAATTTGCGCACGCCTCTTCCAACGAACACCCGCCTTCAAAACCATCCGCAGGAAATGACACGGTCACCGAGCCGTAGCGATAGCGCGTGAGCGGCTCAAAAGCTGTGACCGTCAAGCTGTGCCGGCCGCTGCGTTTCGGCGAGCAATACTCGATGAGATAGCGGCTTTTCACGTTGTTTTGAATGTGCGCCGCAGTCTCCGCGAATTTTTGGCTCAATTGCCCGGCTTTATTGGCGAAGGCAAAACCGTCTTTGCCGAAGGCCCGCAAACGCTCGAGGTCAATCTCGTCGCCCAAGCCGATCGTATAAACCGAAATCGCAGCGCCGCTCGTGTCTATCTCGCTTTGCGCGCGCTGTGAAGTATAACGTGCGGCTTGATCAGTGCCGTCGGTGAAGAGCACGAGCACGCCGTGAGAGACGAACAGCATTTTCTGCTTTTTGACTTCTGCTTTTATGGTCTCCAGTCCTGCGACGATGGCGCCGTTCAGGTTGGTGGATCGATCCGTGCTCAATTCCGGTTTCAAAGCTTTCACGTAATCTTGCAAGCGCGAAGTATCTGCCGTGAAATCCACCCACGGGTTGATCTTCGCCCCGCCATCGAACCAATAAATTCCCGTCTTCAAGCTCGAGCCCGTCGCGCTTTGAAAAAGATTTCGGATGAACTGTTGCGTCGCCAATTTGAGCGAATCGAAATCAGAGCCGGCAATGCTGCCGCTCAAATCGAGCAGCAGGAGCGCGCTCATGTGAAAATCTTGCGGGCGATTGAGCGCGCGGAAGGCGCTTTCAGTGGGAGAGATTCGCAAGCTGTCCTCGAAGAGGACGAAGTCTTTGCAAGAGAGGCTCGTCATAGGCTCGCCGGCGGAAGTCGTAACTTTGACGATCACTGCGACCTTTGCGGGCGATTGCGTGGCGGCGCTTTCGCAATCGAGCACGAGGCCCCGTTTTTCTTTGGCGATTTCATAGACCTCTTGCCGTTGAGGTTTGCCCTCCGGGCCGTTCGCGCGGTCCGGGAAGTTGCAGGAGTTCAGCAGCCCCAGTGCTAGCAGCACAGTCGAGCTTGACATTGCCGGGAAGAATTTTTTCCACACGAGGTTCGCACTCCCTTAAGGTTGCCAAAGCTTAAGGTGATCCGAGGTGTTGCTTGGGCTAGGCGTTCAGGAGGGCAATACATACCGGCAAGGCAAGCTGCGGAAGACGGCGCGAAAAACATTTACGAATCACCATCGATTATCTGCCTGGTGGCAAAGCGCCGGGAGGCGGCGAGGGATGCATCAACCTCTCGAGATATTTTTCGTTCACGTAGATAACGAAGAAGGCCAGCCAAAGTGCAGCGATGATCAGAATGGGGTCGAACGAGAAAAGGCTGAGCGCGAATTCAGTCCATGAGAGTGTGGGCAACGATGCATGCAACAGGCCAAAGAGGATTACAGAAATACTCATTCCCACCAAGGAAGCGGCCCATGGCAACCGACTAGCGCGAAGGAGGATGTTTTGCCACGGCGGGTTTTGCAGCGCTGCTGCACGTGCGAGCACGGCTTGATTGAAGGTCGCGGAGAGTTGCGGCTGGGAGCCTCTCAAGCTTTCCAAGAGCAGGCGCTCAAGCGCAAACGCAGCTTCACAGCTCGGGCATGAGACCAAGTGTTCTTGCAGACGCGCTGCGCGCTGCGCGCCCAATTTGCCCTCGAGATGAGGCGTGAAATCTTCGTGCAACTCTTCGCAGCTCGGTTTCATGGCTCTCAGTCCAGTTCATAGACGGCCAACAACTTTTTCAATTCCTGCCGCGCACGCGCAAGATGGGTCTTGATCGTGTTCACGGGCTTTTCTAAAAGCGCGCTGATTTCGCTGCAGGAGAAGCCTTCGAGATAATAGAGCGAAACGATCATGCGCGGTATCGGCGGCAATTGCAATACGGCGTTGCGCACGCGCTCCACGCGCTCGTTTTGATGATATTCTCCGCCAGTTTCTGGCCAAGCCTTTGGAAGATTTTGTTCCGCCCGCTCACTTGCCAGCAAAATTTTTTTGAGATTTTTTCTTCCTTTTGCCTGGAGAGAAGACGGTACGCTGATCATCAATGCTGTCATCCCGCCGCCGTGGGGACTTCCCTAATCATGAGCACAGTGCCCGATGCGTGGGAAGGTTCTTCCAGAGAAATGACAATGAGAGGAGGCTCTCGACTCAACGTTGCAGGATTATTCCTCGAACCTCTTCAAATCCTTCCATTCAAAAGTCCATTCCGGCGTGTACAACTTGTCCGTAGCTTGAATCGCATACCACGGACTCAGCCCATCGTCGCGCGGATTTTTTAGAATGTGAATCTCCTGCGCCGGCATGTAGCTCTGCGCCAGCAGAAAGATTTTCTGCTTCGTGTCAGGATGAAGCGCAAGATCGACGACGATCACCGCATGCCCGGGAAACCCGCCTTGAATGAACACCTCGCCGATTTGCAGCGTCTTCACTTCGGATACTGTGTGCAATTCGCGACTCAAAGAATGGCTGCCCGCATAAGTGAATACCGTATTCAAATAGGCCCGGAAGCTTTTGTAAGAAGAGTCGCGCTGCGCCGTGCGCTGCCATGTGACTTTGTTGCCGCGCACTTGCGGGCGATAGCCTCCGCGCCATTTATCAAAAGCCGCGCGGTCTCCACTCGTGAAATTAAATGCGATGTCGCCGAAGCGTTTTTGGCCGAACAAATACTCGCTGCGCAAGCGCATCACGGCATCGGCGCATTGTTGCAAATCTTTATCGCCGAGGTCGATGGCCAAAACTTTATAGTGCGCAGATTGATTAAGCTTGAGCCGGTTGTTGTAGAGCAAGACCCGATTGTTTTCCTCTTTGAGCGGCAAGCTGCGCAGCCAATCTGCAAATGTATTGCGGGTCGCGTCGATACGTTGAAAGCCTGCGGGCGTGGGAATGGTTTGAATCGTTGGGGCATTCGGCGCGTTGGTTTGTCGCCATGGGAAAGCATAGTTTTGCGAGCGCGAAATAGCCGCGAGAGTGCCATTCAATAGAAAGGCGGTGCATATGATTGTGCGCCAGCTTGTGGCAGCGCTCTGTGAGCTTCGGTAGAGCAACGGGTTTTTCATGCCGCCAATTTCATCAACCCTTGTATTGAAAGCAAGCGGTAGTTTATCATGAGAGGCCTGTGATTTGCACTTTAAATCTGATTTGTCGTTATCGTAGCGAGTTAAGCCCGAACGCGCGGAAGGATTGTATTGAAGTTTTCGGAAATAATTCCGACATTGCGCCGCATTTTTTGAGCTTGCTCGCCCATCTCATGAGCGCGTTGCCGGATCGTTGCGCCGCAACAACGTGTCTCATCTTACAAAACCGTGCATCAATTTTGTTATTGCCCCCTGTCACGCCATTAAAATCGAGGCCGCATGAATAGCCCGAAACCGACTCCGCCGCCGACTTGCCTCCTCGCGCTATGTTTCGCGTTCTTCCTCAGTTGCAACGCCGGCAAAATTTTCGCCCAAAGCTTCGGCAAGAACCACGTCCAATATAAAACCTTCACCACGAAATACCTGCAATCGCCGCACTTCGATATCTATTTCACCAACGGCGGCGCAGCGCTCGCGGAGTTCACGGCGGAGATTGCAGAGGAGAGTTATCAAGAGCTCAAAGACGATTTTCGCTATGAGCTGAACGATCGCATCACCATCATCGTTTACAACAGCCACAATGATTTCGAGCAAACCAATCTCAACCTCAGTCCGCCGGAAGAATCCGTCGGCGGCTTCACGGAGTTTTTCAAAAACCGCGTCGTCATTCCGTATGAAGGCGATTGGGAAAAATTCCGGCACGTCATCCATCACGAGCTGACGCACGCGGTGATGCTGCAAATGGTTTATGGCTCGGGCGTGCAAGCGATCCTCACCGGGCTCGCGCGCTTGCAATTGCCGCTGTGGTTCATCGAAGGCATGGCTGAATATCAAAGCCGGGGCTGGGATACGGAGAGCGACATGTTCATCCGCGATGCTGCGCTCAACGGCTACGTGTCGGAGATTCAATATTTGAACGGCTTCCTCGCTTATAAAGGCGGACAATCTGTGCTGTATTATCTTGCGCAAACCTATGGCGGCGAAAAAATCGGCGAATTGCTCGGCAAGGTCAAAATCAACAAAAGCCTCGAAGCGGGATTAAAGCAAGCGATCGGCGTGGATGTGGAAGATTTGAACAAGCGCTGGCAAAAGCATTTGAAGAAAGAGTATTGGCCCGACATTGCGGGCCGGCAAGAGCCGGGCGAGATCGGCAAGCAGCTCACGGATCACGTCGAGTATCGCAATTTCATCAACAACGGCGCGGCGCTTTCACCCAGCGGCGACAAGATCGCGTTTCTTTCGGACAAGTCGGATTACTTCGACATCTATTTGATGAGCGCGATCGACGGCAAGATTCTCGCGAAGCTCGTGAGCGGGCAAAAGACCGGCGATTTGGAAGAGCTGCACTGGCTGCGCCCCGGCATTAGTTGGTCGCCGGACAGCAAACGTATCGTGTTCGCCGCGAAAGCCGGGGCCGAAGATGCGTTGCACGTCGTTGACGTGAAGAAACGCAAAATCGTGCGCACGATGAAGTTCGGCTTGGACGGCGTGTTCTCGCCCGCGTGGTCGCCCAAAGACGACGAGATTGCGTTCGCCGGCACGAAGCACGGCATCTGCGATTTGTATGCGGTGAATTTGAAGACTGCCGCGTTACGCCAAATCACCGACGACGTGTTCAGCGATCTCGAGCCTTCTTATTCGCCCGATGGCAGCAAGCTGGCGTTCATCAGTGATCGCGGCGCGCGTGTGAGCGCCGACAGCTTGCCGAGTGATTTCAAAATTTGGCGCACGGACTTTCGCAATCTCGACGTGTATCTCCTCGAGGCCAAGGGCACGCCCAACGGCGCTCGCCTCGAACAAATCACGGATACACCTTTCTTCGAAAAGACACCGGTGTTTTCGCCGAAGGGCGACAAGCTCGCTTACACGAGCGATCGCTCGGGCATTTACAATATCTATATTCACGATCTCGCCACCCGCGCCGAGCATCCCATCACCAACGTCATCACTGGCATCTTTCATCTTTCGTGGGCGGGTGACGGCTCGCGCATGACGTTCGTTTCGTTTTATAATGCGGGCTACGATATTTTTCTTTTGAAGAATCCGCTCGACTTCAAGCCCGATCAAATCACTTTATCCAAAACCGCATTCTTAACGCAACTCGAAGAGCGGCGCAAAAAGAAACCCAATGTCATGATCACGGCCGCGGAAGCGCATGAAGACCGCGATGCAGATAAATACCGCCACTACGTTTTCGGCAGCGAGTTCGCCAAAGGCGAGGTGACGCCGCGCAGCGAGCGCATCGCGTTTCTCGATACCAACACCTACAAGCTGCCGAACGGTGAATACAAAGTGAAGAAGTACAAAACCAAATTCTCGCCCGACATCGTGTATGGCAACGCGGGCTACAGCCAATTCTTCGGCGTACAAGGCCAGACGCTCATCTCGCTTTCGGACGTGCTCGGCAACCATCGCATCGATTTGTACACGGATTTGTTTTACGACATCCGCAATTCGAACTATCTCGTGCAGTACTATCATTTGCCCCAGCGCACGGATTACGGCGTCGGCGCGTTTCACAACGCCTGGATTTTCGCCACGCGCAGCCGCGGCGTTTTGCGCGATCGTTACTTCGGCCTGTCGTTGCTCGCCTCACATCCGTTGAACACGTTCAATCGCCTCGAAGGCAGCGTGAGCTGGCTCGGCATCAATCGCGATTACCTAGAGGTGAATCTGCCCACGGACCGCATTCGTGTGTTGATGGGAAGCCTTTCCTACGTGACCGACACCGCGTTGTGGGGCTGGACCGGGCCCAACAATGGCGGCCGCCGCGAGCTCAATATCACGTACTCGCCCAAGATCGACGGCAAAAACGGTCTCGGCTTTCTCACCTTGCGCGGCGACACTCGGCGCTACTTCAAATTCTTTAAGGAATACAACTTCGTCTTTCGCCTGTCCGCGGGCATTTCCGAAGGCGGCGAGCCGCAGCAATTTTATCTCGGCGGCATCGACAATTGGCTCAATCAAAAATTCAACGGCGGCATTCGCATCGACCGGCCCGAGGACATTTACTTCTCCAGTTTCGAAACGCCGTTGCGCGGCACGAATTATTACGAGCAATCCGGCAATCGCTTCGCGCTGATGAATTTGGAATTTCGCTTTCCCATGATTCGCTATTTGATATTAGGCTGGCCGTTGCCGCTCGGTTTTCAAAACGTGCGCGGCGCAATTTTCACAGACCTCGGTGGCGCGTGGCAAGGCAAGCTCGGCGACTATGAAAACTTCAAACCCTTCAAAAAATCCGGCGCGTTTCTGCCCGAGTTCGACGATCTCATGATGGGCTACGGCTTCGGCCCTCGCGCGAATCTCGGGTTCCTGCTCTTGCGTTTTGACATCGCGTGGCGCAGCAACTTACACCGCTCCAGTTCCAGGCCGAGTTATTATTTTTCGCTGGGCACGGAGCTGTGATGCGCTGGAACTGTTCAGCCACGGCTTGGCCGTGGCTTTACTTTTTGAATTGCGTGAAGGTTCAACTAATGAGCATCGTGAATGGTGATATTCTGGCTGGCGAATTACCTGCGAGCAAGACCAAGCTGGTCCGAGCATGGATTGAAATTCACAAAGATGAGCTATTGGCCGATTGGCGATTGGCTATCAATGGCGCCGAGTTGTTCAAAATAGCCCCGTTAAAATAGGAGGCTGTAATGAACCCCTATGTCAAGAACGTGAAAGCATTGAATGATTATAAGTTGGCTTTGGAATTTGAAAATGAAGAACGGCGAATTTTTGATTTAAAACCCTATTTGAGCCGTGGAATTTTTATCCGACTACAAAATTACGTAGTATTTCAAGCGGTGCGTGTTGTGGCAGGCCCAGTGGAGTGGCCGGGAGGGTTGGATCTAAGCTACGACACGCTTTATTTGGAGAGCCTGCCCGTTGAAGCGATTGATTCTCGGGTTGCAGAAGAAGCTCTGGCATAACGCTGAAACTCTCCAACGCTCAACCTGAGTGAGGGCTGAAGCTTTTAATCGTTTTGCCAAAAATAGTTTTGCCTTACAGCTTCAATGATTCCTTCCGCATTTGTGCGCGTTAGCCGGTATGTTCCAAACTTATGCAAGGACAACCTTTCATCTTTCACGCGACTTATCAGGCAGGTTGAATTGAATCGAACAACGTTGTGCTGCACCATTTTTAGCTTGGCCCTGTTCGGCGCGCAGGCCTTCTCATTTGCTCGCGATGAGCTTTTTGCGCAAGCCTCGAACGACGCGGGCGAAAGCGATTTCGCGGATCGTTTTCACCAAACCTACAGCGTGCCCGCGTATCTGCTCCGTACTTATCTCTATGCTGAGGAAGAGGGCAAAACGCGCATGCACGTGCGCTTCGGCATCGTGAACGACGTGCTGCAATTCACGCATGAAGAGGACGGCCATTACCGCGCGGCTTATGAAGTCAATCTCATCGTCGTCGATCGCGAACAAAACATGCCCGCCAGCCGCATTTGGAAACGCGAGCTCGACGAAACGGAATTTGCGGCCACGAATGACCGGCAACGCTTCAACGAAGAGCGCACGGATTTTCTGCTCGCGCCGGGCGAATATGAATTGCGCGTGGAAATTTCCGACTTGCACACACAGCGCCGCCTGCGCCGCAATTATCCGCTCGTGTTGCCGAATTTCACCGCGCCGCGTTTGCAATTGAGCACGCTCGCTTTCGGAGAAATGCCGGCTTCGCAGGATTCCCTGAAATTCGACCTGCTCGCTTTATTCACGGAGGCCAACGCGCAGAGTGGCGTGTTCTATGAAATCTATGAGGCGCAGCGCGGCGATACTTTAGACGCGCACTATCTCATCAGCGATTGGAAGGATGAAAAGTTGGAAGAGTGGCGCACCACGATCATTGCGGAGAGCACGCGCATGCGCCAATTTGAAGCGCTGCACGCGCGGCTCAAATATCAAGGCCTGCACAAACTGCGCGTCACCGTGAGTGCGCGCGGGCAAACAATTTCTGCTGAAGCGAATTATCGCGTGCAATTCAACGCACCGGCCCGGCAAAATTTCACGGAGGTCTTGCAGGAATATCCGGGCCTGGCTTATTTGCCGCTGCGTTATATTTCCTCCAAAAAGGAATTTAAACGCATCGTCGAAACTTCTGAGCCGCAGCGCGCGAGCGCCGTCGCAGAGTTCTGGCACCAACGCGATCCCAGTCCGAACACCGCAGCGAATGAATTGCGCGAAGAATTTTATCGGCGCGTCACGTTTGCGCAAAATCGTTTTGCAACGCACGGCATCGGCAAGGCCGGCTGGGAAACCGATCGCGGCCGCATATACATTATTCACGGCCCGCCGCAAGAAGTGCATCATCAAATGGGCGAGCTTGATCCCATGCCGTATGAGATTTGGTTTTATCCCGGACAGGAAAGGCGTTTTGTGTTTATGGATAAAAACGGCTCGGGAGAGTACGAGCTGGTGAATCGTTAGTCCGCGGCGCAGGCTTCATAACGTTCCCGCAACGGCGTGGCCGTTGCATTTGCGGTCGACACGCCAAAATTGTTGTAACAATAGTCTCACGATAAAACCTCGGCCAAGCCGAGGCTGGAACATTTTGGGACGGACTCGAATTAGACAACTCAAATTGAGAAAACGATATGCAAACTGTCATTGTCGGGTTACTAGCCGGCTTCGTGGTCGGCGTCATTTGCGTTGCGTACGTCTTCATTCGCACGCGGAGATTCATTGCCGCTGAAAGCGCTTCGCGCCCGGGAGGCGAGGTGCTGCCTTATTCGGAGGAGGTGACCAGCTCCGGATTGATGCTCATGACGGTCGTGGGCAGCGGCTCGCTGCTCTGGGGCTTCATCGGCGCCGGGCTGTATCACGTCATTCAGGATGACGGCAAGTTCTTCGTGCTCTCCGCAATTTTCGCGGCGCTTCTGAACGTGTGGATCGGGTTGAGCAAAACCACGTTCACGCTCGACAAAATGCTGTTGAGTACTTTCATCGTGCTCGGACTCGGCGCGCTCATTCCTTGGCTGATCTGAACTTCTCGCGTGAAGGGGAGATGAAAAAACTCTCTCGCTACCCCTCCGTCTTGCTGGGATTGGCGCTGGCAGGCCTGATGAATTGCGGCCCGTGCTCTGGCCCAGATCCCGGCAACAAAATGTTCCGGCCTCGCCTCGTCGTTGTAATCGTCATCGATCAGTTTCGCTATGACTACCTTGTGCGCTTTCGCGGGTTATTCTCAGGCGGCCTGGCGAAATTGATCAACGAAGGCGCGCTGTTCACGAACGCCCGGCATCGCCATGCCCTCACGGAATGCGCACCCGGCCACGCCGCGCTGCTCACCGGTTGTCATCCGAACCAACACGGCATCATCGGAGACCAGTGGTATGATCGTGCGCGCCAAAGACTCGTCTCTGCCATTGAGGATTCTTCCCACCCGATTTTAGCTCTTCATGATTCAACGGCGCGCTCGGGAGCAAGCCCGCACCAAATGGTGCGCGCCACTTTGGGCGATTGGATCAAAGCGCGGGACTCCGCTTCACAAGTGCTCAACATCGCAGGCCAAGCCCTCTCTGCGACTCTCATGGCCGGGCAACATGCGGACGCCGCGTTTTGGTTTGATGTCACCTCCGGCGGCTTCACCAGCTCGAAATTTTTTCTGCCGGCGCTGCCGCATTGGGTGGAGCAGTGGAACAACGCCAAACATGCCGACCGCTATTTCGGCGCCTCATGGGAAAAATTGTTGGCCGAGGCGGATTATTTTCTTTCACGCGAAGATTTGTTTGCTGCCGAAGCTGATGGCATTCACACCACGTTTCCGCATGCGCTCGGCAAGGCCGGCGAAACCGCAGGCTCGGATTATTATCAACGCCTCGCCGCTTCGCCCTTTGGAGATTTGCTGACATTAGAATTTGCGCAAGCCGCAGTGCGCGCCAACCGTCTCGGCGAAGATGAGCACACCGATTTGCTCTGCCTCGGTTTGAGCGCGACGCACGCGATCGGAAAAACCTACGGCCCGCTCAGCCAGGAAATGCAAGACAATCTCATACGGCTGGATTTGAATCTCGGCAGATTTTTAGAAGAGCTCGAGCGGCGCTTGGGGCATGAACACTATTTGATTGCGCTCGCTTCCGATCATGGCATATTGCCCATGCCGGAAGAATTACGCCGCCGAGGCCTCGAAGCCGCGCGGGTGAGCGCGGCGGAAGCGCAAAATGAAATCGCCGGGGCCTTGCAAGAGCTGCAGAACGCGCCGCGCGAAGGAGGGGACACGTCGTTGGTCGAATATCAGCACAACGGGCTTTATTTGACCGCGCACGCACAAGAACTGCAAGCGCAAATCGCCGAGCAGCTCCGCACCATCTCGTTTTTATCAGAAGTATTTACCGCCGCCGAGCTGGCTTCGCCTGCACGGGACCGCCGTGAATACGAAGACCTGTTTCGCCACGCTTATTTTGCCGGCCGCTCGCCGGAAATTTTATTGCGCCGCAAGCCGTATTATTTGATCTCCAACCGAGGCCCATACGGCACGGCTTCCGGCAGTGTTTATGACTATGACGCGCACGTGCCGCTGGTATTATGGGGAGAAGGGATTGAGCCGGATCGTTATGAAATGCCGTGCAGCACGGTCGACCTCGCGCCGACTCTCGCGCACTTGCTGGAGCTTCGTATTCCTGAAAACATTGATGGTCGAGTGCTGTCGTGGGAGTCGAACGGCGCCGCAAAATAGCGCCTACTCTTAAACTTAAGCCGGGCGAGCCGGAGCGATAGCTTTACTAAACTTTCAAAGTTTAGTAAAGCTTTGCGCGCGCAACGCAATAACTCTTCAAATTCGATCATGCTCCTCACCTCTGCTGAAATCGCTCGCATCCTCACCGCCACACCGCGCCGCTTCGCGCCGAATCCCAAGCTGCAACATTCCGCGGTGATGATGATTCTGCTCGAACGCGAATGGCAAGGCGCAACGGCCACGCACCTCGTCTTCATCATGAAAACCCGCGACGGCTCGCGGCACGCCGGGCAAATCGCATTTCCCGGCGGCAAGGTAGATTCCGGCGACGCCTCCGCGCTCGCGGCGGCCTTGCGCGAAACACACGAAGAAATCGGCGTCGCGCCGGATCAGCTCGAAGTGCTCGGCAGCATGGGATATTTCAGCACGATGACGACCGGCTTTGACGCCGCAGTGTTCCTTGCGCGGCCGCGTACGCCGTTGCAATACTCGCCGCAAACCAGCGAGGTCGCCGCGATCTTCGAAATTCCGTTGGTCAAATTGGTGGAGCAGTTCGATCCGCACTTGCAGCTTCGCGCGCCGAGCGACATGTTGCAATTGCACTTCCATCTGCCCGCTACGCCGTTCTTGCGCACCTCGCGCGAAGCCGCGCCCACAGCGCTCACGCAAATTTGCATCTGGGGCTTCACCGCGCGCGTGCTGCAGCACTTCTTGCAATTGTTATTGGCTTGATGCTGGTTGCTGAAAATGAGCAATCAGTTTTTGGCAACTAGCAACGAAGAAAAATTTGACAAACGGATTGCATCTACTTATATTGATTTCGTAAAAGCTCGCCAAAACCAACTGGGACGTCAATTCACCAACCGTGCAGGCACAACATGGAAGCGTTGATGAAAAACATGAATACCGTCAGCAAGGCCGACTTGCGAGAGCAACTGGATGAAGTGTTGGCGCAAGTACAAGCTGGTGAGAAGATTCTCATCACGGATAACGGCCAGAGCTTGGCGGAAATGATACCCGTAGATTACTCCAAGCCCGGATTCGCAAGGAGCGCTGCAAAGGTGCTTGAGACGAAGGAAGAATTTCTCGCTGAAATCGCCAGGCTCGAAGCGGCATACTTGGCCGGCGAAATCTCTTCGGCAGATTGTTATTTGTCGCGAGCCGCGCCTGTAGATATGGGGCCGACGGCCAGTTCCAACCTTGATCTTGAGATATACAGATGACGAGCACGGACACTTACTTCCTCGACACTTCATTTTTGGTCGTTCATCGCAACCTCAAAGATGAGAATCACGTCCAGGCCGTTGCTTGTTTCGATACGCTGAAACAAAGCTCGCCACATTTGAAGCTCATGCTCACGGATTACATTTTCGATGAGTTGGCAACGCTTCTCGTCGTGCGCCTCAACAAGTCAAAAGCCATTGAGATCTGTCGCGCCGTTTATGACGATCCGATCATTCGCCTGTTTTCGATAGGTCGGTCATTGTTCGACGAGGCCTGGGAGCTTTTTCAGAAGGCCACTGACAAGGATTGGAGTTTTACCGACTGCACCTCTTTCGTGACCATGCAATACCTTGGCATTAAACGCGGGCTTTCGTTCGATCATCACTTCAAGCAGTTTGGTTTCATCGTCCTGCCATAATTGATGTCATAAACAACATGAGCACGGATGATAAAACTTTGGAAAAGATTGGAACGTGAAATTGTACGATTATCCTTTTGAGATTAGCCCGTTGCCTTTAGGAGAAGGCGGCAGCTATTTGATTACTTTCCCGGATTTGCCCGGATGCATATCTGACGGGAAAACTCCGGAAGAAGCAATCAGGAACGGCTTAGATGCGGCGAAATCGTGGCTGGCAACCGCGCGAGAATTTGATGATCCGATTCCCAAACCCGGAGCATCACCGAGCGGTAAGTTTATGGCCCGAGGGCCAAAAAGTCTGCACACCCGTCTTATCTCGCGCGCCGAACAAGAAGGCGTGAGCATGAACGCTCTGATTACGGCCTATCTCGCCGAAGCTTTGGGAAAGCGGGAAGCCAAGAAGAACGTTGGCAGAAGAGGGTAGCGGCTCTGGTTTTCAAGTTGGAAGCAGCACAGGCTTATAACCCGCAGATGACAATCCTTTCGATTGCAAGCTCCGTTGCGAAACAGGCTTTTTTATTTAGCTGAACACGGCGCTAGGGACAGTTTGCTCTGCCGTTTGACTTTGCGTTTCGAAACAAAGAGTCCAACCTCATTCCTTCCCTCCACTCTCCTGCTTCGCCGGCGCGCTCAAACTTTTTTCTACTTCAGTCTGCACTACCTCACAAAGCTTTCTCGCCTCTTCGATCATGTTGCCGAGCTTGGCATTCATCTCCGCAATGAAAGTTTCGTCGTGCGTGTTCGGAAGGTTGATGCGCATGTTATAAAGCGCGCCTTGCAAGCCCGCAAAGGCCATAAGCGCGCCGACTCCGGCATCGCTCATCACCGCGTTGTTGCCGAGCTGCGCGGCGCGCAAACAGAGTTGTAAGGCTTCGAAGCATTGCTCGGCCGTGCGCAGCGGCACGCGCGCGGCAGATTTATAGCCTGCGCGCATGGCGGCGCTGCGCGCTTCTTTTTGTTGCGGCGTGTCTTTCGGCAAACGCATGGCTTGCAGCACGGCGTTGAACGCCTCGGTGTCGGCGTCGATGGCGAGCACCAATTCGTCTTTCACGCGTTGCGCGCGTTCGGCCAAATCGCACAACTCTTCATAGCGCGCGTCATATTCGCCTTTGCCAGCGGAGAGATTGACAACCATCGCCGCGAGCGCCGCGCTCAAAGCTCCTGCGAGCGCCGCGATCGAGCCGCCGCCGGGCGCGGGCGTGTCGCGCGAAACTTCATCGACGAAATCCACGATCTTTTGATTGACGAGCGGGCCGTTGGCTTGTGGAATGCCGAGAATCTTTTTGTCAATCTCGAACTCCGCGACTTCGCGCAGCCCGAGAGACTGCACCGCGGTTTCCAAAACATCGCGCACGGGCACGCCGGTGGATTTGCGCATGCGTTTGAGATAATGTTTACCGGCGTCGAGCATGGCCTCGCATGGAATCACGCCCACGATCTCCGAGCCGTTGGTCATAATGCCGCGTTGCTCGGCCAAACGACGCGTTTCATCGAATACAAGATGCGGCGGCGCAACTTTATAGTTGGTGAGGTTGATGGAAATCTGCGCGCGTTTGTAATTTTCCACGACCCATCCCACAGCTTTCACATGCGTGAATTTACCGTCTTTGTAAACCGGCGCGCCGATGAGATGGTTCGCGTCCAAGCCGAGGGATTTGTAGCGCGCGTGCAAATCGCGACCGTATCGGGTTTGATAGTGTGCGGCCAGCTCTTCCATCGTCTTGCCGACGAAGTCGCAATTGCCGCATGGAAATTTCCCCGCTTCGAAATTCACCACCGTGCCTTTATAATAAAACGGAAAAATGTTGCCCGTGCGCTTCCAACGGCCGCGTTCGCGCAATTCATACGCGATGTCCGTCGCATAACGACGATCAGTCGTGTTGAGATTGAGGTTGTATGCGATCAAAAAATCTCGCGCGCCCACGGCGGTTGCGCCGCTCCTGGCATTGAACTCGGCCGGGCCGAAATCCGGCTGCCAATTCGGGTCCGCGAGCTTGCGGTGGAGACCTTCATATTCACCCGCGCGAATCACGGCGAGATTGCGGCGCTCCGGTTTGCTTGCGGCATATTCATAAAGATAAACCGGGATGCCCAGCTCTTCGCCGATGCGCTTGCCCACGCGCTGCGCCATGGCTACGCACTCTTCCATCATGACGTTGGCGACGGGCACGAAGGGCAACACGTCCGTTGCGCCCATACGCGCGTGCTCGCCGTGGTGCTGCGTCATGTCGATCAGCACCGCCGCGATTTTAACCGCGCGGAACGCGGCCTCTTGCACGGCCTCCGGCTCGCCGATGAAGGTGACGACCGTGCGATTCGTGCTCTCGCCCGGGTCGACGTCCAGCAATTGCACGCCGCGCACGGCTGCGATGGCAGCCGTAATTTTTTTGATTAGATTTCGATCCCGGCCTTCGGAGAAGTTGGGAACGCATTCGACGATTTTGTGCATGACGATCCTCAAATAAGGTTGCAGGTTGGATGTTTTGAAAATATGAGTTGAGCGGTGGGATGATTAGCCGGGCTTTAAGCCGCCTTGCTAGAAGAGATCAGCTATAGAACCTGAATTTTGCATCTCGTTCGCGCCGGTCATCGCTTGATGATGAATCATCAAGCTAAAAGTTGTAAGCCAACTAAAGTTGGCTACCACCCAGCGGGTGATTAGCCGTCTTTAGACGGCTTACACCTTTTAGCCTGAGGTTTCAACCGCAGGCGGAGGTTGGCGCTTGCACTGGTTCAAAATTCAGGTAGAAACAAACGAAGATGAACCATCGGTGACGCAACGACAAAACATAGGCAAAAGTCTGCGCGACGTTGCTCGGCCGATAACTTGACGCGCTACTTTAGCACAACGCCGCATGAAAGGCAAATACATCTTTCGCTTGGGAAAATTTCGCTTGAAATTCCAGCGTTGGAACAGTAGTTTGCAAATGAATGAAACGTTATTAGATTCTTTAAAGCGAACTCCGGGGATTCCTCGGCAGCCGCTTTTTACTACTTCGAGCGAAATATAGATTACACTTTCCCTCCTCGCCTGTCATTCAGGAAGAATCTTTTTACGCGCTTGAGATACTGCTGCGTGCTTAAAAAGATTCTTTCTGAATGACAGCACTAGAGGTGCGAAGTGTAACCTATTTTGTGCTCCGAGTAGTAAACCGCAAATCAACGCAATGGGACGCGCATATTTTTTCATTCGCGTTAGTTCGCGCGCATTCGCGGTTGCATTTTGGGTTGGTTTCGGATTGTGTTATTGCGAGAGCCAATTGCCTCCTCCCATCGAAAATCTTCGCGAGCGCCTCACGCTAGGGGTGTCTTATTTCAATCGCGAATACTTCTTTGAAGCGCACGATGCGTGGGAAGAGCTTTGGATGGAGGCGCGCGAAGCAACGAGCCGCGATCTCTTTCACGGCTTGGTGAATCTGGCCACGGGGTTTTATCATTATCGCATGCACAATTTTTCGGGCATGCAGAGCCAGCTTCAGAAAGGCCGCGCGAAGCTTGCGAATTTGCCGCCGCGTTGCCATGGCATCGAGCTGGAAAACTTGCTGCGCCAAGTCGAAGCGTTCATCGGCATCACCTCGCCGCGCGAAGACGCCGTGCCTTTGCCGCAAATCGTTTTTCATCCGGAGGAACTTCTCGAGCCTGCACGCTAACGCCCGCCGATTTTATGGCATCACCCTTTCGTTCGCCGTCGCCTTGAAATCATAAACTGTTTTAGTTTTTCATTTTTCACAAGGAGAGGTAATGCACAGACTCAGATTTTTTACCGCAGCTTTGTTGATCGCAATAAGCGCCGGGACGGCCGCATCGCAACGCACTGCGAACCTGCAATTGTTGAAGGTGCTCGATCCGAACCAAACTCCGGGTCAGGTTTTTCGTTACAGCGAGGTGACGGGCTGCGGCGATATTGCGGCGATCGCGGGCTGGAGCTTTGGCGATAACGGCCGCAACGTTTATCTTTACGACGTGAGCAATCCGCAAGCGCCGGATTCGCTTTCGACCATAACGAGCACGCGCTCCGTTTATGACGTGCAAATTCACGGCAAGTATATTTACCTCGCGGTGCAGAACGGCGGCTATATCGACGTGTTCGATATTCTCGATCCGCGCAAACCGGTATTGGTGAATCATTTTCGCCCAGGCGGCAACGAGTCAATCAGCCCGCACACGTTTTGGGTGGCGGGCAACGTGCTGTACGTGACGGATAATTTCACGAGCGTGGTGTTGTACGATATCACGGACGAGCGCAATATTGTTCGCAAGCTGGTTTATCACGACGGCTTCGGCGGCTCGCACGACAATACCGCGTTGCGCGGCAAGTGGTACGGCGCGTTTATTTATAATCCCGCAGGCATCGGTTATTTTGACGTAAGCGTTCCGTTCGCGCCGAGTGAATTGGCGCGCGCGCAATATCCCGGGGCGGGCACGCACAACGCTTGGCCCACGGAAGACGAGCGCTATATTTTGACCACGGATGAGATCGGCGGCACAACCCATGATTTGAAAATTTGGGCCACGAGCACGGCCGGGCAGCTCAATTTCGTGGCGCAATATGCCGCGCGGCCGGGCGCGACCATTCATAACGTTTACGTGCGCGGGCGCTACGCTTATATGAGTTATTATTGCGACGGCTTTCGTATCGTTGATTTGATCGACCCCACACAGCCGAAAGAAGTGGCGGCTTACAACCTTGCGGAAGGAACGCCATGCACGGACTATGATTCGGTGTGGGGGATTTATCCCTTTTCGAAGTATGTTTATGTGAGCGACATGCGGAGCGGTTTGCACATTTTCAATTTCGACGATCACGTGCCCGCGAACTTCATCGGCACGGTGAAGCATGCGACGACTGACGCGCCGATTGCGGGCGCGTACGTTTATTTCGTCGATGAATATGCCACCACGCGCAGCAACGCAACCGGCGAATATGAAATTCCGTGGTTCAAAGACGGGGAGGTGCGCGTCGCTGCGGAAGCTTTGGGCTTCTTCGCAGACACTGCGAGCGTCAACATTACTGCGAGCGGAGAGACGCAATGGCACTTCAAGCTGCGGCCCAAAGGCACGACGCACGTTGAGGAAAGTAGTGACGCGCCGAACGATTTCGCTTTGCTGCCGAGTTATCCGAATCCGTTCGCATTGAGCGCGAATGCCGCTCCGCTGAACCTCACGTATTACTTGCCCGCCTCGGCGCGCGTCGAAGTGACGATTACAAACACACTAGGCCAAACGGTGAAGAAGCTTGTCGCGCGGAATCAATCTCAAGGCAGGCACGTTGCGGCTTGGAGCGGCACGGATGAGCAAGGCCGGCAAGTGAGCGCGGGAATTTATTTCGTGCAGCTTCGCGCGGGCGGCCGCGTGTTGCAACAGAAGGTGATGGTTGTGAGGTAGTATTTAGGGCTTACGTTATTCGGGCACAGATTAACGCAGATTCTCACTGATTTTATCAGTGCTGACCTGTGAAAATCTGTGTCCATCGGGTTGCCTCAAAAGCTGAAAATTACTTTTCATCGCTTTATGCTTTATGAACCTCGACTTGCTCGACATTTTACAAAAACATTTCAGCCATTCCGCTTTTCGCGGGCAGCAAGAAACGATCATTCGGCGCGTGTTGAGCAAGCAGCACGCGCTCGTGATCATGCCGACCGGAATGGGCAAATCGCTCTGCTATCAAATTCCGGCGTTGGCGCAGGAAGGCTTGACGATCGTCATCTCGCCGCTCATTGCGTTGATGAAAGATCAAGTCGACGGTTTGAGGGCAAAAGGCATCGAAGCGGCGTATATCAATTCTTCATTGAGCCGCAATGAACGTGAGCAGCGCCAAGCAGCGGTCGCTGCGGGCAAGTATCGTTTGCTCTACGTGACCCCCGAACGCTTTCGCAAAACCGAATTTGTCGAGTTGATCGCAAAGCGCTGCGTGGATTTGCTCGCTGTGGATGAGGCGCATTGCATCAGCACGTGGGGCCACGACTTCCGCCCGGATTACACGCGGCTACGCGAGTTTCGGAAAATTTTGGGCAATCCCACTACAATCGCGTTGACGGCCACGGCCACGCCCGAGGTGCAAGAAGACATCATCGCGCAGCTCGGGCTAACGCGGGCGCAAATGCAAATCTTTCACGAAGGCATTGCGCGCCCCAATCTCCACCTCGCAGTTGAAGAAGCTTTTGGTGAAAAACGCAAACGCGATCATATTCTGAAAATGCGCAGCGTGCAGAGCGGCAACGGCATCGTATATTTTTCTTTAATCAAATCACTCCACGCGATGGGCGAATTGCTGCACTCCGGGCGCGTCGCGCATTTGCGTTATCACGGCGACCTCGACACCGGCGAGCGCAAGCGCGTGCAGAACCGTTTCATGCAAGGCGAGGGCAATCTCGTGCTCGCCACCAATGCGTTCGGCATGGGCATCGACAAAGAGAACATTCGTTTCGTGCTGCACGCCGAAACGCCCGGCTCGATGGAGGCTTACTATCAAGAGATCGGCCGCGCGGGCCGCGACAACGAGCGCGCGGATTGTGTTTTGCTCTATGATGAACAAGACTTGCTGATTCAGATGGAGTTCATTCGCTGGAACAATCCCGGTGCAGCGTTTTATGAACGGCTTCATAATTTTCTCCGCGAGGATATCGAGCAAGTCAATGCCTATGGCGTGGAAGGTTTGAAAGAGAAGCTGCACTTCAAAAACAAACACGATTATCGTTTGGAAACCGCACTCGGCATGTTGGATCGCTACGGCGTAACTGAGGGCGACTTGGAAGAAAAGAACCTCATCGTCAGCGGCGATTTGCCAGAGCAATTGACGGACGAAAATTATTTGAACGACAAACTCAAGCGCGAGCAGAAGAAACTTTACGCGCTCGTGCAATACGTGAAAACGGAGAGCTGCCGCAAGGCCTTCATCCACGAATATTTCGGATTGCCGCACGAAGCGCGCTGCGGGGCGTGTGATCGGTGCGAGACGCCGTAACGCAGGCTTCCAGCCTGCAAACAAATTCTTGCGCTATAAGGTCTTCGCGATCGTGTTAGTTGTTTCGAAGAGTTACTGTAAGAAAAAACTCGCTATGGCAAAGATTGCAACGACAACAAAACCGCCGGACCTCCATTTACCGCGGAGCTTGAAGCCTATTTATGGAGCACCAATCCGTGGTGGTCCGACAAGCCCATGCGGACGTTGCCGCCTTTTCGCCGATGGCTATTCGAGCCTTGTTTGCAGCGGTTGAAATCGGGTTTGGCGCCGGTCACGGCATTGCGCGGTCCGCGACAGATGGGGAAAACAACTTTGCAGGAGCATGTCATTGATCATTTGCTCCGGCAAGAGCAGATCGACGCGAAGCGAATTTTTCACGTGCAGTTCGACGAGCTGCCTCTGCCGCACGACCTCAAAATTCCCCTCTTGAGTTTGTGTTATTGGTTCGAGCGCGAGATTTTGGGCGGCACGTTCAATGAGTTTACGCACAAAGGCGAGCCGATTTATCTTTTCTTTGACGAGGTGCAAAATCTCTCGGAATGGGCGCCGCAAATCAAAGCACTCGTCGATCATCATAGCGTGCGCGTATTGCTGACGGGCAGCTCGGCGTTGCGCATCGAACAAGGCCGAGACAGTCTGGCCGGGCGCATCTCGACGCTGGAAATCAACACGCTGCTGCTGCGTGAGATTGCGGCATTGCAAGGTTGGGGCGAGCTTCCCGCTTTGTTGCCGCTCAACGGATTGCAGCCTTTGATCGAAAAAAACTTTTGGCAGGAATTGCGCGAGCACGGCCGTAATTTGCGCGAACTGCGCGACCGTTCGTTCGAGGCTTTTGCCGAGCGTGGCGGCTATCCGATTGCGCAAGTGCGCAGCGATCGTCCGTGGGAAGAAGTGGCGGATCAATTGAACGAGACCGTGATTCGCCGCGTGATTCAACACGATCTGCGCGCAGGAGAGCGCGGCCGAAACGGGACCAGCAACTTTTGGAAGAGATCTTTCGCGTATGTAGCCGCTACGCGGGACAGGCCGGCGGGTAAGCGCTCTATATCAACGAGCTGCACTCCGCATTGTCCTCCAACGTCGGGTGGCAACGCGTGCTGGCTTATCTTCGTTTTCTCAATGACACACTCCTGCTCCGCCTCGTGCCGCCTTTGGAGCTTCGCCTCAAACGAGCGAAAGGGCATTCCAAAGTTTGCCTTTGCGACCATTCCCTGCGCGCAAGCTGGTTGCAAGAGAGTATTCCACTCACGCCGGAGGCTTTGGCGCGTGCGCCGCACCTCGGCGATATTGCCGGACATCTTGCGGAAAGCATTGCCGGCTATTTTCTCGGCAGCATTCCCGGCCTCGATCTCGCATGGTTCCCGGAACGTGAAGTGGATTTCGTGATCACGATCGGCGAATACCGCATTCCGGTGGAAATAAAATATCGCCGGCGCATCGATGAGCATCATGACACTTTGGGCTTGCGCGCGTTTTTAGAAAAAACCGTTTATAACGCGCCCTTCGGACTTCTCCTCACACTCACGGACGAAGCGACCGTCTCCGACCCTCGCGTCATCGCCTTGCCGTTATCTTCGCTTTTGTTAATGCGCTAATGAACCTTTTCCCGCCTCATGCGTCATACCCCGTGCAAATCCATTAACGCGAGAGTGAAAGCTTGACGGATCTCGAGTTGATTGCGCGCATTCGACAAGGCGACGCGGCTGCTTTCAATTTGCTCTATCAGCGGCAGCACGAGCCGCTTTGGCGTTTTCTTTATCACCTCGAGCACAACGAGCTTGAAGCGCGCGATCTGTTTCAAGAGGTGTGGCTGCGCGCGACGAAGCTGCTGCTTGCCAAAGCGCCGATTCAAAACCTGCGCGCATTGCTCTTTCAAATCGCCGCGAATTGCCATCGCGATCATTTGCGCCGCAAGAAAGTGCGGCGGTTTTTCTTTTTGCCGGAAAAGCCTTCACACGATAAACTCGAGCATTCACATTCCGGCACGACGCAACAGAATACCGAGCGCTTCGAATTGGAGAGCGCGTGGCAAAAGCAATCAAACGTTTGCCGGAAGCGCAGCGGCAAGCCTTTTTGCTGAAAGAATGGGAGGGCTTTAGCTTGGCAGAAATCGCTGAACTGCGTGGGATTCCAGTGGGCACGGTGAAATCGCGCTTGCACCATGCCGTGCGTTTCTTGCAGAACGAATTGAAAGAGTTGCGAGAGTAATCATTTGAGGTTTGACAACCCACCTCGACATTGAGCGGGGTAAGAGGGAGGACTTCCGCCTCCCCCTTCACCGTTGTCGCGATGGAGTCGATTCTCCATATTTACCGGGGTGCATCTTTCTTGCTCCGGGCGACGCCTGGGACAGCTTGTCGGGCTGCCCGTTT
>Ga0247727_10002127_pt1 | contig 45750 bp, 43 predicted proteins | sample WisWelCaveWW1625_FD_202498 | JGI IMG/M metagenome (GOLD analysis project Ga0247727, IMG submission 202498) | Biofilm microbial communities from Wishing Well Cave, Virginia, United States - WW16-25 | ecosystem: Environmental > Aquatic > Deep subsurface > Groundwater > Cave microbial mat | place...
CAACTTCAATTGACCCGACGGTTCCGTCGCCGTACGCTTCGACATGGGGGCCTCCTTTGTGATTCACTCCGACTGTATCGGAGCGGGGGCCCTCCCTACAAAACTAACGAAGCCGCGGACATCCTCGTGCTTATGGCCGTGAAGGAGGATTGAAAAGCCGTTGGCGGCGAGCCAGGATTGTAGGCGTCCAGAATTCGCCACGATCGTAGCGTCGGGTGCATCAGGCGGAGAATTGAGGCTTACGTGCCGCCCCCATGCCTGCTCCACGAACGGAAGGAGGTGGTGGTGCATCACGAAAGCGCGCAGCTGGTGTTTGTGGCCATGCCGCTTCGTAATGTGATCCGCGATACGGTCCAGAATGGACTGCGCGACGAAGACGGGAGTGCCGTTCTTCTGCAAGCACGCCGCTGAGTTTACGGTGACGACGAGCAAGTCGCCCTTGGAAAATATCCCCACAATGGAGTGGCGATCGTCTGAACTGTAAAAAGGAAAGTACTTCGCGAAATCGACGGCTCCATAGAATGAACGCACAAAACGCACGTAGGCCGATTGGCGCTCCGAGTTTCGCTTGGCCCCCCGGTCCACATCGTGGTTCCCAGGCGTAATAGCGAACGCCGCTTGCGGCCAACGCTCACGAAGGAGAGCAAAGCACTTGGCCGCGACCTGGTATTCCGAAGGCTGCGCCGACCACACGGTGTCCCCGGAAATGATGACGATATCAGGCTTCTGGATCGCCAGTTGGCCATCGCCGACAATTAAATTAGCCAAATGGTGCGGGTCGGGAGCCGTGGTCTTTTGGACGAAGTAGTGCGCTGATGCTCCGTCGCGATCCATGCCGAAGTGAATGTCGGAGAGGTGTACCACGACGGTGGCCTTAGCCTTGGTCATAGTCATTCAGTTGGCGGCGTGTTCACTGCCGAAGTTGCGGCGTGACTAACATCACGGAAAACGTGCAGCGCACTTTGTAGATCTGTGACTGGAACATGGCTACGATACGCTGATTCACGCAGATCCTCACGAGGATATACGTAGCCATGGACGTCGATGAAGCACGGCACGAGACAGTCCCTCTCGGTGTGAATACGCAGCCCAAGTGATAGCCTCAACAGAGAGCTGACGAGTAACTCGTAGGGTGCATTGATGCCCCCGATCTCAGTGAGCTGCTTGCGCCAGTTCTGTTGACCACTCATGGGTTCAAGCCCACGCGCGCGACCGTGCCTAGCGAGAGCAAGGAGATGGAGCCTGCTAGCTCCTAGTTCCGTTGCAAAATCGGCCACCTCGTGAAGATCAAGCGTCGGCACGAGTTCGGGAACTACGTGCAGTCCCAATTGGATTCCGGCCGCACGGACCCTCCTAGCCGTCTCCACCGTGGCGTGAAAACTACCAAGTCTCTCAGTTATCCTATCGTGGTCTGCAGCGCAGGGCGCGTAGAGACTCAAGTCAATTCGTTTCACGCCGGCTCTGGCCGCGTCGCCAAGGTCCGAGGTTCTAAGCGCCGCCACTGCGCCACGCGTGTTGAGCCTGGTTCCTGAAGAATAGACCGCCAAGAGCTTGCAATTGCTTGCGGCCGTCCTGGCGATTGCGAGGAACTCTCTGTGGCTGAACGGCTCCCCACCTGAAAGATACACCTCCTGCAATGGACCTAGAGCGCTTAGGCAGGCTGCGACGGTCGGAAGCCGAATGAAGCGTGTCGCCATATCCGATGCGTTCGCGCTGCAGTGAAGGCACCGAAGTGGACAGTAGAGGTTCAACTCGAAACAAACAGAATCAATCATCCAGTGGCCAGTATATACCATACCATGGGAGCAAGATGGTGCGAGGTGATTAAATCGTGCCCACGAGGTGCGGCGTTGTCGGCTTGTCCTTTGAACTGTGGATCCTAAGCACTCCAAACCCTTCGATGAGCCGGTGCGCTACATAACGCGCGTCCACTAGAGGCGCGACCAGGAGGGCGCGACCCAAGAAAGTACGCCACTCGTCATGAGTCAGGAGCTTAAGGCCATAGTAATGGAAGGAAGCTCCTGATCGGAAGAGTACGCCAGCTCTCTCGCCCATCCCGCGGAGGACGGCCACCAGACGATCCCTGTGAGTTCTCAACACGGAGGGCGCGGCACTAACGCGGAAGTCCATCATTGCGATATGGCGACGTGAGCCGTCCTCCAGCGTGACCTCAGACGTCACCGCAAGCGCATGATCCTCCCTACGGAGCAGATCGATGCCCTCTTCAGTCAGTTCATTTACCGGAATTGCAAGGCGCTGCCGACCCGTCTCCATGTGAAGTTGAGCTTCAGCCAAGTGATCTGCGAATCGCGGGGAGTCCCAGGCGATTGCCGCAAGCAACTCCCAGGAAGGAATGAGGTTGTTTGTCCTATGTGTGAGGTTGTTGAGTTCTTCAAGCACCTTTTGCCAGTCAAGCGGGACACTTAGGCGCACACGATCGTCAGACACGGGCACTTCCGGGTAAAGAAGCGCCTGCATTGCGACGGGGGCTGGGCTGCTGGGATTGGCGACCTTCAGCAGAGTCGGCAGGTGCGCTATGAACCGAGATGCGGACATTCCGCCCTCTAGCGTTGGCGACGCGTCAAGCAGAATGATCTCGCGCTGAATATCAGCATAGGAATAGGAAGCACGTTGTCTCCGATGCGCTGCTTGGTCTGGAACGTCTGACGTTGGCGCAATCCTGAGGTACTTACCCCTCTCTTCTGCGCGCAACGCCGCAACTAGGCCCTTCAATGAACCGAAGTCAATCGCCCAAACATCTCCAACCCCCTTGCTGTAGAAACCGGATTCGAGGTATCCCTTTGGCGTTGGATATTCAATGTGGATGTCGGGGTGCATCGCCTTGGCGAGAAAGCAGCCAACTGTCTGCATCTTGCTTCCAGTAGGCGCCAATATGATGCGGTGATCAACTGCTAAGGTCCAATAGAGTTCATTCAGTTTTTCCGCAGTTTCTCGGTAATCTAACGTCGATGTAACACGCTGAGGGATCGCTACATCAAAGCCAACGTGCGACTCCACTGGGTTGTCGCTCTCTGGCCAATCGCGTCTCAACTCCTCATGTATCCAAGCCGTTGCCTCCTCTCGCCAATGAAGCTTGGGCGGCCTTCCATTTATCAGAAGCAAGCGGCTGGGGTAGACTGCATTAACAAGTGCTTGTGTCACTAGTTCGTTGAATGACATGAAAGCTATCGCGGCCGAGGGTTGACCCTGCATTGCGACGCTGGACAATGCCGTAGAACGCACGACCCCGGACACACCTCCGAAGATTTGCAACGAAGGTCTGTGAATCTTCTGATCCCTCTTCGCATTTTCGTAGACTTCTCTACTAGGAGCGTACTCATGTGCCTCCGTGTATAGCATCGTTAGTCGCGCAGGGCTGCGAGATACGACGTCTAGCACGAGGAGAATGGCAAGTTTGGACAGGCCGGAGACGTCAAGAATGACATGCCTCGTCCCCGAATACTGAATGTGTGAGGCAACCTTGGCTGAGAAGGTATCGGGAGAGGTCCTATCGAACGAAATGGATGCGACCTTAGACTGGCGAAGGCCCCGTGAGCGCAGGACCGACATTAGTTCTCCAGGACGATTCTTGGAATCCACCGGATCGTACATGATTACGACTGCGTCAAGGCGTGAGGCATCTTCAATACGTGTTGCGGCCGCTATACAACGATCCTCGAAGCCTCCCGCGGCAATGAACAGACAACGCGCTCCCAAGGAAAGAGAGCGGCAAGGCGTCAATTGCGGCAGGAGACGTGACCACTCCTGGTTCATGTCACGAAGTCTCCGTCACTTGCGTCGCTCGAGTGGTCCTCGTCTAGCGCAACGTCGTCATATAGCGCGTCCATCACCTTCGGCAGAGGAAACAGATCTAGTTGACCAGGCGTAAACCCAAGCGTTCGTGCACGAGCCTGTTCCAGTTTTTGCTGGAACACATCCGGTTCTAGGAGCAATTGCTGAAAGTGTTCGCATTCCATTGGCACGCTATCGCGCTTCGATAAAGCCAAGGTTGCAAACGGCAACAGAATCCGTCGCAGATACAAGCGCGGTACGATTGCGCCGCGAATGCTCTTGCCCCTAGCGTCACGCAAGAATAGGCCATACCGTACGAGGTCCTTGTATATCTCAGTTGCCAAGCGATTAAGTCTAAAAGTGTCGGTAACTTCTATGCGAAAAGCCATACGAGGGACATGACGAACCCGGATGCCCTCGCGCATTTCATACATTGGGCCGTGAAGCAGCTGCTTCGCCGCGTACACAAACGACTCCACAATGGCTTTGAGATGGGCACCGTAGGAGCCACCCGTCAAGTGATAGGTCGGTGCTGCGCGCTGCATCTCCTCCATTCCCAGTCCCACGGCGACACTGTCAGTGGGCTGATTGCGAGTCTGAGATTCTAGCCATTGGCCGCCCCGTACCCTGAAGACCCGGTCTTGGATCTCTGGGTCGAGAGGGCCTCGCCCAATTGCCCCACTGCTAGAAGCCTCATCCAGCAGATTCTGCATCAGCTGGATCATCGTGCGCGTGTCACCTGACCACAAGGCAACAAACACATTGGTTCCGTAGTAGAGTGCTCTCGGCTTGCTTGGCCCGCGTCGTTGGGAAGAGCCGAGGTCTAGCTCTTTTGAGATCTCACTGCGCGGAAGGCGCAGTTGCCTAGCAAACGCCGTCTTGGATTTTGGCAGCCGACCGAGGAGCGCGTCCAGGTTCTGGCTAGTTGGCGGCACTCTTCTGTCAGCAGCCAAGCGACGGCTGAACACCTCGGAGAGAAAGACCTCACGCTCGCGTTCGGTCATGAAAAGAGACTCTTCCGCCATGTCGATCAGGCGGTAGTCGTCGCCATCCTGGAGTATCTTCCCACTGGAGTCTTCGCCCACAAACGTTGTTGCGGATTCCGTCGCAACCTTGACAAGGTACTCGCTTGAGCGAAGGAACAGGGTGCGATTGAGCACCCGTTGCATGGCCGGGGTAACACGAGGGGTTGTGTAGTCGTCGAAGAAGAGGAAGACGGGACGCTGGGCGAGCCAAGGACACGACCTCCTGAGCTTCGGAAGAAACCTCGCTAGCCATCGTGCCTGCGCCAAGTCGGCAAGAGTCCGAAACGCACTGTGGTGCTCGCCTTTGGAAAAGTGCCACTTAATCTGCTCGAGAACTTGGCGAAAACGCTCCAGTGCATCTTCGTTCACCAGAAGCGGCGTCGGATCTGTCGCCCCAAAGAGTGTCTCCTTAATGAGTGCTAAGAACTCTGGAGAGGGAGCTTCCGAATGTCGAGAGCAGCGAGCTGCTTGAACGGCAAGGACGTCCGTTAGGATACAGAGGTTGGCGTAGCACAGAAGTCGCTGGTGATCGGCTTCGCTGGGGGACGCGGGGAAGAACGCGAAAGCGTCGGCTATGTCGTTAGCGTTAACGTAAAGTCCGAAGAACTCCTGGGCAGTCACGCCCTCTTCCACTGGGCCGCACTCGAGGACCAAACGCTCACTTAGGCGACGAAAGAGCATTGTCTTTCCGCAGCCGCGGGGACCGGTGACGACAGTGGCAATGTCCTTGTCGAGAATGCGGGACCGCGCGGGAACAGATGGAACAAATAGTCGTTTCCACGACTCCCAATCTTCGCCGAGCATCTCGCTGATTTGGAAACTGCCTACGTTCATGCTGGTTACGGTGCCGGGGGGCATCGAGTGGGAGCGTTCCAGGCTGATCTGTGCTTGCGTCTTGAGTCGTCGGAGTTCATCCAGGATCTGCAACGGCGTGGCTCGTTCGGAAGTGAGCCGTTCCCTAAGTAGTTTTGCGACGAGTTCCCTTGAGTGGAGTACAATTTGGCGATCGGTGGTAGTGGAGTGCTCCCAATCCACTCGCTCCAGTACCAAGTCTGCGATCTCAGCAAGCCCATGATAATCGTCCTTAGGCTTGGTGTGCCCGCCCGTGCTGCCGTAACCAAAGTCAGATACATATATGGGCTGCCTTGGTTGCAATTGCACATCTAGGTCTGCGTCGTCAACATTGCCAATTAGGACGTTACCCGCGTGAAGATCACCGTGCCGCGGGACTCCCTTTGCAGCGCAGGCATGCAGTACTCGTAGAACTTGCTCTAGGATTGCCACGAGGAAGCTGGCAGTGCAAGACGGTGTCTCCTTCAGGTATCGCCTCAAGTCCCGACCAGGAGCGATGAAATCCCAAACCGTGTATTGGCCGATGTCCGTCTGTCCTCGGTGTCGAACTTGGTAGGTACTAATATGATGGAAGTGTACAACGCCGGAAATCGTCGACAGCTTCGCAACTTTCCGTATTTCGTTCTCCCATCCGAGCCTCGGGGTGCCCGGTATGAGTTTGATTGCGTAGGTAATCTCGCGGATTGTCTTGTTTTGCGCCCGATAGACGTAGCCAATGCGTCCTTTCCCCACAAACTGATCAAGGACATAGTCCCCGACCTCTACGCCCTTGAGGGACTCGTACCAAGAATGGGGCCTCTGACTTCTTCGAGTGCGCGGCATGTTCAGCGGACTCTCTGGAATATTAACGTTACCTCGCGCTTCGTTCCCCGACACTCTCGGCGAGAACGCCTAATGTCTGGGATGGTGTCTTCATAGGTTGCGATATGGTGATAGGTCCGGCAGAACGGTTCTTCTCGAAAGATGGCTCCGACCAAGTCGTGCGGGGAAGTTGTTGCACCGCCTCGCGTAACTTCACCCAAGACAAATGCAAAGTAACCCCCAAGCCGCATCGAGCCATGAAGTCGCTGGCAGACGGACCTCATGAGGTGAACGAATGTGCTCTCGCGACTTCGGATTGGTATATCCTTCGTTGAGGGCAATTGTCGCCGAATGAACCAAAGCCTAAGGCGGTTGTCGCGTACATAATCTAACTCGTTCATGTAGGGAGGGCTTGTAATCACAGCCTGAACAGGCGGAAGAACCGGGAGGCGTTGGGCATCCCATTGGCGGACCCGCCAAGTGGTTTCAACATTCGCGAGGGGCACTCTGTAGGACCGCTCGATCTTTGCGATCATGCGGTCAAGCACGGTCCGTCTCAGGTACAGTTCCGGAAAGCGAGCACGGGGATAGAGTTTGTCGCGCAGGTATGGAACAAGATGGCTGCTTGGAAAGGAAAGAAAGCCTGGCCGTTGATGGTGGAGAATTGAGAGCAAGCACGCAAGCAGGAAGTGGTCGCCACGTGCCGTGCATGTGTCTCGAAAAGCAAGGACCTCCCGCAGGGTAGCGTGGTGAAAGAACCGCCGGACCCACCGCGGCACGGACTGAAGCCGTTGCTTGGGAGAAAGAGCCGCTTCTCTCGCGACGCGGAGCGCGCGTCGCAGTGCTTCAGCCAGGGTGCGTGGTGCGCTAAGTTTTGCGCGCGTGAGGAGGACTGCGTACGGATTGGAGTCGCCACAAATGACATTGCGGCCCAAGGAGATGGCCTCTAGCGGCACCGTTCCAGATCCGCAAAAGGGATCGACTATCAAGTCGCCCGGTGCGGATAACCTCTGCACGAGGTCAGTCGCAATCCCCACCTTGAGGCGCCCGATGTAGGGCGCTAACTGATGAAGGGAGAGGCAGGCGCCATCGACTTGGTTCTTCCAAGGCGCAACTGGAGAGCCTCCCGTGGCGAGCGGAGCGTTGCGCCGAGCGGAGAGCGATGGACGAACGTCGCGCATGCGGAGAGTAGCCACGGTCACGCATCTTAGCGGCGTCGGAGTTTGCTGGTCAATTACAGTCGGCGGGGCGGCGGGGCGGTGAAGGCGCCGGTGGGGCAGAGTTCGGCATTGGGTCGGTTGACCCTGAGTGCGTCGGTAGTCGGTGCGCCATGGCAGAAGTCCCGAGGAGAATGAGCAGGGGACTGATCTGGAGCGACCGGCGTCAAGGCTCTGTTGCGTACGCCCGGCGCCTTCGCGGTTACGTCACGGCACGCCTCCCTCCCTAGAGGCTCCTCCTCGGGAAGCGGAGAAGACGAGGCAGGGCGCTTCGACGACGAGTCACTCTGATATCCGCGGGTTGCCCCGGAGGGTAGAGCCGCATGACAGTTTTTCGTCGGGAGGAAAGGCTGTCTGCAGTCGCGAGTCGCCGGGCCTTCGCCGCCGCGTCGCACTGTCCCCACGCGTGTTCTCCGTTTCGTGCCTGCGTTCATCCGCCTTCACCGCTCCTCGCGATTTGATCGCAAGCAGGCAGACCTGGATGGCCTTCTGGTGCGCGTCCAGCCCGATGTACGTGGTACCCTCTCACACGACTGGCTCCTTTCGTATGCGGCTCTGGCGTCGAAAGACGCCAATCCGCGATCAACTTTCGCTGGGGGCCGGTCGCTCCATACTGTCTGCAGGTTCGCTGCCCAAGCCTCCGTGTTCCCGCCATGGAATGCCCGAACGCCATGATGCGCAACGACCTCCCGATTCCGTGGCTCGACCCCCATCCCCTTGAGCATGGGACGCGCCCTCCCATGCTCACGGCCCCAGTTATCGGCTGACGAGCCCCGTTAGCGGCTGGCTCGAGCCCCTTTGCGACGCGGCCGAGCGGGTGAAGATCACGAGGACTGGACTTCGAGTTCGCACCTTGGTCGGTCCAGGGTGTTCCTCGGGGGCCGTGATGACTACTTGAAGTCAGCGCCGACTCTGCCGATCATGACCCCGTGTTTTGGCCATTCCGAAGCTGGATCGACAAGGTCATGGACGCTGTCGGCGAACATGGTGAACTTGCCCGCTTCGTCATCAAAGGCAAGAGCGGGCAACGCCTGGCAAAGTTGACACGGCGGGAATGCGATCGCATCGTGCGCCGGCTCGAAAGCCTGTCTGAGGCACCGCCAGAAGGCGTGAACGACCCGTTCGCGAACATCGCCCTCCTGCTGGAAGAAGCCGAGCTGCCCGTCGACATCGATCGCCTTGATCGCCTTATGACGCGCGTGCCCTACGCCCAGGATGAACGTCGTCGTGTCTTGTATCGAGTGCTCGCTCGGCTCTATCGCCGCGACGCGCTGGAGAGGTTCATGCAGATCGTCGTGAAGCACCGCGATGATCCTGCCTTGGATGAACTGGACATCTCTCTCCTGGGGTATGTGCGCGAACCGAGATTAGTTGACGTGCTGTTTCCAAGGCTCTCTTGCCTACTCGAAAGGGAAGACTGCGCCGCGGCCGTGATGGAAGTGGCGAACGCCTTCAAGGTGGGGCCGCACCCCCTGGCGACTTCCGCGGATGTTCTCCTGAGACTCCTGTCAGCCAAGGACAACGATGTCCGGGCGGCGGCGGCGTGGACCCTCGGGAGCATCGGCGATAGTCGTGCGGTGCCGGCGCTCCTGCCGATCGCGGAAAGCGGCGGGCGCAGCGGCATGGAGGCGGCGCAGTCGCTGTTGCGACTCGGGAATCAGCGTGGAGGCGAACTACTGTCGGTGTGTTGCGGTGATGCTCGCGTTCGCTGGCGGGCTCGCGCCTACCTGAAGGAGGTCAAGGCCGAAGCCTTCATCCCTGAAGCCGCACGCCATCCTGACCTCATCGCCGAAGACGAGCTGCGCCAATGGCTTGAGTTTCCTACGGAATATGGCCAACCGCCAGAGGCAATAGAACTAATCGACGGCAGCCGCCGGAACTGGCCGGGAAAGGGCCCGACACAGTGCTGGCTCTTCCGGTGTCGAAAGCGGGCCGAAGACGCGTGGGACGTGGGGATTGTGGGACCGACAACGTTCGTGCTCTTCGGAAAGCAGCTGGCAGACCTCCCCATCGAGCAGATGTATCAGCACTACGAGAACTGGCAGTCCGATCCCAAGCGCGGCGCACCGGCCATGCGTGACTTGGCCGAGAGGGTCTACGACGACACGAGCAAGCACGTGTAGGCGCACCGTGACTTGTACGCCCTGGCGAGGAGCGGATTACCAATCCGCTCCTCCCTTGGGGGGTCACGATGAGCGTCCGGTTCAGCACTTCATGGGTTTCTCCGCCAGCGCGTCGGCCCGCCGCTCCGTCTCGATGATAGTGGGCTTCACGCTGAAGAGCGCCCTCCTCGGGCTCATCCTGCTTTGCATCTGCGCCATTCCCTTCATGTCCGCGGCGGCCAGCGACGCGGAACTGAACGCGCTCGGCGAGCGGCTCCTCGCGCGCATGAAGGCCGTTCCCGCAGCGACCTGGCTGGCGGCGCTTGAGGAGGGACACGCAGACGCCGAGTTCCGCCGAATCGCCACTGATGGCGGCGTCGATCGACTTAACACGCGCGAGGTCGAACAACTCAGAGTGAGCGACAGGGCGTCGCTACGGACAATCTGCGCCAGGAACGAGGATATGAGGCACACGATGCTCGGAGTGATGATGGGTCCCCGGGACAATGATGAATCAGGCACTCGCGTCTGGCGCTTCGACCGCGACAACGCGGAAGCGACGCTGCGACTCTACGTGTGCATCGACGCGAAGGCTCTCGAGACAGGTCACATGCGATGGAGCGGTGTCGCGGTCGCCGTGCCGACCGTCTTTGTCTTGCTGCTGTTCCGCGCCCGCCGCCGGCGCCTCCAGTCCACTGCAACACCGCCGGCTTGACCGCCGCGCGTAGCGAGGAGCGAATCTCCAGTTCGCTCCTCGGCTGCTCGATTACAGAGGCTTGAAGGTCGCCAAGCTCGTTAACGGCTGCACATCATCAATGATGAGGATAATCGGCTTGGGAAAGCCGGCCCTTTTGACCAACAACCTGGCAATCTCTGCAACCCGCTTCTCGTCGTAGTACGGCGCATGGCAGCCTGGCTCCGGACAGCAGAAGAGGTGTCCGGGCAGGAACCGCAGCGCCAAGGTGACATGAAGCTCACGGCTTTTCGCTGTGAACGCCGCCTCGGTTACCTCGAAGAGATACTTGCGGGAGTCCAAGTCGAACACGTCCCCAAGAACTCCGGGAAGCAATGCTCGAGTCTGCTTCGCGACTTGGCGTGGACCCTGCTCTGCCATGACGTTGGCGTTGGTCTGACCATCGCTCACCATGAGCGCGCCGCACGTAGCTTACCACCTTCCGGATGCGCGCTGTTTACCGAATGCCCACCCCTGCGAGGAGCGTACTACGAGTGCGCTCCTCGTCACATGAAGACCAGGGCCGCCTTGCTGGCCATGGAAACTGAAGCGGCCCGCCAGAGCCGCAAGCAGACTCGAGCCTCGATTTCGAATCCGGACACGAACTCCTCCCTTGATTGGCCCCCGTCAATCAACCTGTCCAAGTCGGGCGGACGCACACTTCGGCGGACAAGCGACCGCGACAAGTCAGCGCACTCCCGTTGGAGGACCACCGACGACCCCACGCATCGCCCGTCGATGACACCTGCAGCCGACGGAGCGGGCAGGAGCGGTTTCGAAAACTCGACCGGCACGTAAATGCAGTCGACGTCGAAGCCCATCACCTGCGGATACACGGTGTCGGGCAGATCGCCGAGCGCGTCGCACTCGGGCTCGTCCACTCCGGCCGGCTCCGGCAGTTTCCCATCCCGATGCAGGTGCGCCGCCGCTCTCCTCAGCAGGTACACGTTCTTCCACATCCCGACGTTGTCGCCCCACCGCTCGAACCCTCCCAAGGGCTCGCTGTGCGCGGATAGTCCGTTCTGCCGGAGCAGACTGTTGATGGCTTCGAACTCGGCACGGACCCGCGCGGCGTCAGCGCCGGGGTTCATGTGGACACCGACTTCCAGAGAGAGGCTCATGTGGCCAGCCATGATTGTGTCACGGGGAACGCGCTTGTGCGCCGAGGAGCGGATCGTTGGTCCGCTCCTCGCCACACCTCGCTACTCTGCTTCAAGGGTAGACTTAGGAACGTGAACCCCGCGCCCGCAAGGAGCCGGCTCCCCCAGGCAATCGTCCTCACCGCCCTGCTCGCGACCGCGGGGCTCTTCTCGATCCTCTTCCGCGTCCGCATCGCCCCCGTCTTCGCCAACGACTGCCGGGACCTTCTCTACCCTGCATACTTCGTGGTCGCGCTGGCCTCGGGCGCGCTCCTGCTCTTCTCCTGGCGGCTCGCCGCGCTTTCCACCCTCTGCTGCCTCGCTGCGCTGATCATAGGCCCGTCGTTCATCGAGGGCCAACGTCGCGCATCGCGCACCTCCTCCTGCGCGAACCACATTCTGCAATCGATGAGCACGGTGCGTAACTGGTCCAAGGAGGGCAAGGTCTTCGAGAATACAACTGACTTCGACGCGATGCTCCGCCAGGTCGGAATCGACGAGTCGATTTGGGACCCCGGCCTCTACTGTCCGGGACGCGCCGACTCGACCGTGAAGAGCGGCTACGTCTTCGTCGCTGGAGGACTGCGCCCGATCGACTTGCCGGCAGACGCCCTGCTGTACTTCTGCGCCGCCGAATGCCACCCCGGGAACGACCACCGTCACGCTATCGTCGGCGCCGGCGATCTGGCCTGCTGCGACCGAGACGCGCTCGCGACGCGCATCGCCGCGGCTATCGCCAGCGGAGAGAGCCGCACCATCGCCTATTCGAAGGAAGCTATGGCAGCGATGCGAATCGAATTGACGAAACTGCGGACGAGTCCCTGAATGGCGAGGAGCGGACTACTAATCCGCTCCTCACCCCGTCTTCGCCAACGAGCGATGCACCCGCTACAGGTGAAAGTCGACTCCCACGGCGGTGCATTCGTGATGCTCGCGGAGCAGCTCGTGCATCTTGGACGCCCACGACTGGTCGGTACGGCGTCCCCGCGCGTGCCACTCGCCATCGGGAGTCATGATGACGCGAGCTTGAACAGCTCCGAGTTTTCGCACGGCCACGACATCGCCGTCGAAGGTGGCCCATAGTGTTGCAGACAGGAGCTTCCTGCCCTGCCCAAGGCACGCTTCGCAGCGGATGGGTCGTGACTTGATCTCAGGTCGACCTGGCGGGCTGAAGACGCGAGATCCGGAACCGTCACACTTACCGCAGGGCTCGTAGTTCATCGGATCCTTCAGCGGGTCATAGCCAGTGGCGAGGGCGCCCGTGTAGCGGCCCCCAATTCTCCAAGAGTCCCACTTCCCAGCGCCCCCATCGATGGACCGGAACGGCTCGAGGAGAGGTGCGACCACAGCCTCCGCTTCCGACCGAAGGAGCGGACCCTCAACGAGAACGATGCCAAAGAAGTGCATTCGGTGGCATTAGAACATCCGCCGGCGCAGTGAAGACCAAGTGCGTCGTCTCTTGGGATACGCGACCCCACGCTCCGGACCATACGTCCCCTCCCCACCGCCTGACTCCCGAGGAGCGAACCGCAAGTCCCATCCTCGACGCTCGTTGAGGTCCACGACAGAGCACGGCTTGCCGCGCGGCTTACTGACGCGCGCCCCGGGAGCGGAGATACTCAATGACGTCGCGGTGGACACCATCGGGCTCGATTTTGGGCGGAGGCTCGTCGTTCGATTTCAAGACGCCACGTTCGGCATAACCCAGCGGCGTCACGCCTTCATCGTCCCGCGCATTGACGTCGGCCCCCGCTTCCGTCAGAAGCCGTACGATCCCGACTTCTCCCCGCGCGGATGCCAAATGTAGGACAGTGGGGTGGCACGGGCAGTTGTTTGTCCGGGACTTGCCGGCGACCGAGGCTCCGTACTTCAAGAGCAGCGCGACCATCTCCGCATTCCCGCCCTCCACGGCTGCTGTGAGAGGAGGCACGAAGTACCCCTCGGGTTCAGGCCGGGCTCCCGCCTGTAGGAGGAGCAACGCAAGCTCGCGGTTTCCCTTCGCGACCGCGGCGGCGATCGGCGGAAGAACGCACTCCTGCGGCCAGTGGACCTCCCGGGCGTCCAGCGTTCTCTCTTGCTCTCGCTCGGACGACCAGAACTTCCACACCTCGTTGGACAGCGAGTAGCCCTCGCGCGATCCCACTCGATTGGGATCCGCGCGGTGACTGAGGAGAAGCTTCACCATCTCGACGTCCCCGCACGCGACGGCGAGGGTGAGCGGGGTAACCACCACCGCCAGCGCATTCACATCCGCGCCCTTGGAAAGGAAGAAGCGAACCGTCGCTAGATCGCCCCGGCCGACAGCGTCGTGAAACGGCGTGCGTCCCGTGGCGTCGGACAAATCGACACGGGCCCCGTGCGCGATGAAGAACCGGACCAACTGCGCGTACCCGCGACGCGCGGCGTCGTTCAGCGGCAGCACACCGGCGCTGTTGGGCTTGTTGAGATCGCACCCGGAGCGCACGAAGGGCTCGACCTGCCGGTAGACCTGGACCTCCTCCAACGACATCTGCCGGACATCGACCCCATCGTTTGCGACGGCACACCCGGCGACAAGCGCCGCACAGCCCGCGATGGCGCGCGAGAGGCTCATGGCACGGCAGTATACGGGGATTTCGCGACGCGGGGACGACGGCCAAGCGACTCAAGCGCAATCGACGGTTACCAACTTGGCGCGATGGCTCTGTGACTGAACAGTGGATATTATCCGGAGCAACAAGCGTACGCGCCTCTTGGCAACGCGGTGGAGGGGAACAATGGCACACGCAGCTACCGTTTATCGCTGTTTGATAATCTGTCCGAGTGATGTAGAAGCGGAGAAGCAGGCGATCATTGGGGTGTTGAACCACTGGAACGCCAGGATCGGCGACGCCCTCGGGGTTCAAGTCCAGCCCGTGCACTGGGGTTACGCAACACCGGAGATGTCTGGCCCGGCGCAGAGCATCATCAACAAGCAGATTGTCGAGAATTGCGACCTCGGTATCGCGATCTTCTGGTCGCGCCTCGGCACCAAGACTAGAGAGCACGAGTCTGCGTCAGTCGAGGAAATTCGCCTCCTCCAACAGCGTGGTTGCCGTGTTGCCGTGTATTTCAACGAGGCTGCGGTGCCTCAGTCGAGTTTGAAGGACGACCAGTACTACCGCCTGCAAGAACAGAGGAGGGTCTTTGAGAAAGAGGGCCTGCTCTCGAAGTTCACTTCGATCGAGCAGCTGTGTCGAATCGTGACGCTCGACGTCACGGAGAGCCTTGTGCACCTGGCGCGGCGCGATGGGAGTGCTACCCATATCGAAGCCAGAGCGGACGACCCAAGCTCACCAGAAGTGGGGCGGATCTGGCTCCGAACGGATCTGTAGACCTCCCCGTTCTTCCACTCGATTGCTGTTGTTCGCTCGGCCAAGGGCCTCGACCCGCTTCCCTACCTCAACATCATGCACGCGGCACGACTCGCGCGCGCATGCTGACAACTCGAGGGAACGGACAGGAAACTGTCGCGCGTGATCGCCGCCATTCGATGACCGAGGACCGGACTATCAATCCCATGCTCACGGCGCCAGTTATCGGCTGACGTTCCCAGTACTCGGCTCACCGGCTCCTTCGCGGCGGGTCAGCGTCCACGAGCCCTCCGATGACACACCGCCGGGTATGCTTCCGCCATGACGCGCGATGCCGGCCCGGAACATCGGTGGGACCGGGTGAAGGGCCAAGAGGGCGTCGTCTGCGCCTGGTGCGGGGGCCTGTGGCGCGAAAGCTGGGGACCGCTTCCGACCTCCTGCATGAATGGCGACCCTGCGCGACGCCGCCCGTCGGCACCCCAACCCAAACGCAAGATCCTGAAGACGTCGTAGCCAGGCCGATGCGTTTTTTTCGCGATTTTTCGACGTTTCGCGAACCTTCGCGTCGTCGAATGGTTGGAACGAATAGCGGGAGCGAGTAGTCGCCCCCGCCCAAGCCCCTGTCGCGCAAAGCGACTTCCCTCTGTGGTGTTTGATGGGTCACGTCTTCTCGGAATGTCGTTCTTCCCGTGTCGTTTGGTGGATCTCATGGATCGATGCCCGGGGCCAGGAGCACCGAGCGCCGACGCAGGCCCGCTCGAAGGAGGAAGCGGAGCGCCTGCTGGCCATCTGCGAGCGCGCGGGTACGCGCGAGCGATGCGCTGGGGCGCGTGCGAGGCCAACCCGGTGGTCGGCGTGGACCAGCCGCGCGTAGAGAGCAGCATCGTGCGTTTTCTCACCGCCGACGAGGAGTCGAAGCTGCTCGCGGCGGCGAAGGAGCCTCTGCGGGCCGCGATCATCGTCGCCATCCACACGGGCCTTCGCGAAAGCGAGCAGCGGCTCCTCAAGTGGGAGGATGTCAACTTCGACCGCGGCGAAATCGTGGTGCGCCACACCAAGGCGAAGAAGGACCGCGTGGTGCCGCTCAACAACACTGCTCGAACCGCGCTCTCGACGATCGCCCGAGTTCCCGGCTCCCCCTACGTCTTCGTGAACCGGCTCACCGGCAGGCCCTTCGACCGGTTCAACAATCACGCTTGGCGCGCGCTCCTTCGACGTTGCGAGATCAATGAGTTCCGATGGCACGACTGTCGCCACTCGTTCGCGTCAAATCTCGTCCAGAAGGGAACACCGCTGGCGGTCATCAAGGAGTTGCTCGGCCACGGCAACGTCCAGGTCACGCACCGGTACGCGCACCTTGCCGACAAGAACCTCCGAAGCGCCGTCCGCGCCCTCGACGGCTCCGAAGCATCGGCACCGATCCCATCGCGGGTGGCGGGGCCAACGGCTCCGGCAGATCCGAAGCCGCTTCTGCCGCTGTACGAGGTTGCCAATTATCTGAGCCTCGACCTCGCGGCAGTGGAGCGGATCATCGCCTCTGGCGACGAATCGCCGCTGGCTCGATTACTGCGACGGGAGCGCGTCGAGTTGGCCCCGGGGCTTGCCTACGTCCGACGGAAGGAGTTCCTTGAAGGGCTGCGGCATCTCATGGGTGGGGCAGCGTGAAGTGCTGCTGGGGGTGGGATCGGCCTCGCGGACCCGGTTGTGCGTGGCCATCCGCCTCACGCCGGCGGTTTCGTGTCCTCCTCGATTTCAATTGTGATGCGGACGCGCCGTCGTGGGGGGCCGTCCCCCAGCATCCCGCTGAAGCCGCGCAGCTGTTCGCCGAGCCACTCGTCCGCGGCGCTCGTGCCGGTAGCGCGGGCGGCATACGTGTGCCCGCCGAGGAGAATGGCCGTCGCAATGCCGCCCAGAAACCACCTTTGCTCGACAGGATCGGCGAAGCGTTCGCCCTCCTCGAATGCCGACGTCACGATTCGCTCGATCTTCTTCGCGATGACCTGCTGCCTGGACATGTCATCCTCCCTCTTCAGGCGCCGGGTCCGCCACGGCCCCAGCGCCGGGTTGCCTCCTGGCGTGCGCGCTCGATGACGGCGCGGACCCGGCGCTGGAAGTCGCCCAGCGAAACCACTCCGCGGAAGGTCTCGGGCGTCACCACGGCCTGCGCTTCCGCCTCCTCGGGGACGCCGATCTCCTCCTCGATCTCGGGGCTCTGCCAGGTGCGGTCCTCCATCAGTTCGTACCCCATCTCGCTGATGAGCCAGTTGATGCACTGCCGTAAGACATCCGGTTTGGGTACCACAAGGCCCGTGGGAGCCTGAGCCGCGCGTTGAGGCGAGGCCACAAACCGGACGGCTTGAACGTCCCCCAGCCAGAACGTCTGGCTCATGATGCCGTCGCTGACGGTCACATGGCCGCGCTCGCAGGCCACGACCTCGACACGCCAGGCGCGGCTCCAGGGATCCTCCCATCCGGGAGCGCTCCGGGTGACCACGTCGACTGCGCGCCGCTGGTCGAGCGCCTCCGCGAAGATGCCTCCGATGTAGCGGTCGCCATCCTCCGCCCATTCGACCGGCACGATCTCGTCGAGGAATCCCCAGTGGACGCGAAGGCCGCGATGCGCGACTCCGTAGCGATAGAAGGCAAACAGGGCCTTCGCCTCGCTCTCGAGACGCCGCAGGAGCTTCCCGGTGACGCCGTCGTGGGCGAGCCGCGCGAGGCGGCGAGGGTCCGGCGCGGCGCGGCCCAGACCCGTCGACCACCCGATAAGTCGCGCCGTCGTCAATGTGAGCTTTCGGCCGGCCCGATTGAGCTGGACGGTTCTCGGGTGCCGCGCAAGGTCGACCAACCGGAGCCTGCCCGTCTCCACGCGCAGCGACGCGAGGAGGGTGCGGACGTCGGGCGCGGCGATAACGTCGAAGTCGGCGAGGCGCTGATCGAGGTCGGCGAGCTGCGCGCCGGTGACCGTCTGAAGCGTGTGCTCACTGGCGTCGAGGACCGTCACGGCGACGGGCGTTCCGTCGACGATGCAGGCGTGTAGAACGGCACGGCGGAGCGCCTCCGCTTCTTTGCGATCCTGCGCGAGCTCCCTTCGGAAGCGATCCCGCGCCTCTTCACCGAGCCTCTGGCGCGCCCGGTGCCGCAAGACCGGCGCTGCAAGGCCGCGGATGGCGGCCCGCATGGCCGTGACCACGGCGTCATCGGGGTTCAGGGTCAGTCCTCCCGATTCGTCCACGACGACGACCGAGGTGCTGCGCCGCATCCCATAGTCGATCGACTGCCGCGTGAGGCGCACGTCGGATTCCAGCTCGGCGATCTGCCGGTTGATGCCATCGAGGGTGAGGGGGTGACCGCCGGTTGCGTCCAGGACCGCCGCCACGATCCGTGCGCCCGAGAGCTGGCTGCGGCTCCCGGTCTTGAGCGCGGCGGCGACCTCTTCGAGCGTCAAGGGGGAGTTCGGATCGCGGGCTTCGCGACCGTCCGGTGGTGGAGCGATGGCCAGCGGCGGGAGCAGTCGCATCTCGATCAGCATGAACTTGAGCCGGAGGTCCCGCAGGTCAAGGCCCATCCGGTCGTCGGCTTCCTTCACGATCGGCGGCAAGCCGTGCCAGGCCTTCTGCAGGCTCAGCGTCAGGTCGCCCGTCGGTGCCAGCACTCCGAGGGCCTCCAGCCGTTCGGCGGCAGCGGACAGCGAAAGCGGCCCGCCGTGCTCGAGGAGGGTGAGGATGAGCAGACGAAGAAGCGGGACGTCCCCTCTGCCGACGAACGATGCCAGGTGCGGCGGCTCGATGCCGAGCTCGCGGCAGTAGAGGTTCGTCCCGTCTTGGGAAGGCATCTCTGCGTCATGCTTACCAACTCCCACCAGCGCAGGCAACAATCCGCTGGAGAGACATGGCGCTTCTTCACGCCGACTTTCGCCGCTTCCTTCGCGGCAGCGCTGCGCGGACTCGCTCGATCCAAGCGGCGGAGTCCTGGTCGGAGAGGAGGATCTGCTCCTTCCCGTACCAGGGATCGTCGGCCTTCATGATCGTGACGACGAGCGGCATCACGCGCCGGATGAGATCGCGGCGCTGGGACGAAAGCCGATCGATGGCCCCTTTGAAGACGCGGTCGATCCGGATCTTGAGTCTCTCCCCGGCGGGCGTGACGACGATGACGAAGAGTTTCGAGGGGACGGGAGCGGAATCCCGCCCGTAGCCTCGGGGCCCTCCACCCTGGACTCCGCTCCAGGCGACATAGTCGCCGTCCTCGTAGCGAAGGTCGACCGTGGTCACCGGCAGCGGGCCGTGAATCGCGAGACGCTCCAAGAGCGTCCCGCATGCGTCCGTCGCGCCTTCGCGGCGCTCATCATGCGCGGTCATGCGATGCCTCTCTTCCATCCAACGGAAGCCGTTTCCGCTTCCGAACGAAAACGCGGCCAGCGCGAGGGGCTACCCCGCGCTGGCCGCGCGTGACATTTCGTCTACCCCTCGTCTTCCTCGATGTCGGGCGCGAGCTCCTCGACCGGCGGGCCGTCCTCCTTCCCCGCGCCGTCGCCGCCGGTGGCGCGCTTCTTCGGCGTGAAGCGCATGATCAGCATGTCCGGGCCGGACTCGCCCGGGCCGTCGTCCTCGAAGTCGACGATCTTGCACCGGAGGGGCTCGCCGTGCTTCTCGAAGTCGACGACGACGCCGCCCCGGAGGAGGCGCTTGCCAAGGCGCCGGAAGTCGAGCTCGCCCCGGAGGTAGTCGTGGCTGCCGTCCTTCGCCGTCGCCGTCCAGAAGGCGCCGAAGAAGATGCCGTCGGCCTCGCCTTCGTTGTAGACGAGCTTGTGCGTCGGGTGCTTCTCGGTCTCGGCCTTCACCTCGACGAGCCTGCACGGCAGGTTCCCGAGGAGACCGAGGTCGAGGAGCACGTCGACCCGCGTCTTCTTCGGGTCGGAGGCCTGCGGCTTCGACCAAGCCGCTCCGATCTGGGTCCGCATAGGGATGTCCTTTCCTCCCTCCGAAGAGGGAAAATGGGGTTACGAGGGGTTGTTGTCCCGGATTCGGGCCTCGAGGATCGCGCCGATCGGCGGCTCGGCTTTCACGGGCACGAGGCCGTGCTTGATGAGGGGTTCCGCCTCCCCGAGAGCCCGCGCGGAGAGCGCGGCGTATCGCCGCACGAGCGCCGCCAGGCGCTGCTGCTGGTCCGCGAGTACCCGCCGCTCCCGCTCGACGGCGAAGAGCGCGCGGCTGGTCTCACGGGGAATTCGGCCACGCTCCAGCCGGTACCACCGCAAGGGAGTCGGCAGATGGAGGCCCGCGTCGGAACGCCAGCGAAGGCGTCCGAAGGGATGATCGGCATCCCGCTCGAACGTGAGGCCGAAGCCCGGAACGCCGTTGGCGGCGAACTGCGTTGCGAGCGCCACGAGCTTCACGACCGTCATCGCCATGGCCGAGCTCAGGCTCCACAAGGGGAGGGCACGGTCGAACCCGACGCGGCCGAACTCCGACGGCACCAGCGTCATGTCGACCTGCCAGGCGGCCATCGGAAGCCTCCGCCGCGCCAGCATGGCACGAAGCGTCGCTGACCTATTCGCGAGGATCTTGTGGGCCCGGTTGAGCGACTTGCGCCGATCATCGAAGGCGTAGTACGCGGCCTTGCAGTCCTCGTTGTCTCCGACGAAGCGGAGGTATGACGGGCGCAGCCCTCCCGGCAGGTGGTATCGCTTGCCGTGCTTGACGGCACGGGCCCAGTAAAGGCCGCGCGGACGCCGAGCCGGCTTCTTCGTCCGCTTCACGTAGAGGACGAGCTTCCGCCTGGGGAGCTGCGTGCGGAAGTTCTCCGCGACCCGCTGAATGGCGTGCTCGCTCTCCGCGAGCATCCGCTCCACCGCGACGTAGTGCTCCGCGAGAAGCCGGAAGTAGGTCGCCGGCCGTCCCAAGTCGACATCCGCTGCCGGAACATCCTTGCGAACTGCGCTCATAGGCCACCTCCAGAAGTTCGTGTGCCAGCAAGCCCGCATCGACACCCCCGCCCGGCGACCTTGTCGCGTGTCCTAGCATGGGAGGGCCGCGCGGACTCCCACGCGGGGCGCACCGGGCGCACGCCGACTCTGCCTCGCCTCACCGCAGGCCGCCAGCGACCGCGTTCGCTCCCTCGCTCACGGCTCGGGAGCGAAAATGGCGACGCCGAAGGGCCAAGACGACCCTTCCAGCCGCCCCCACGCAGCCCGTGAGCCTCCGATTCCGCGACGCGCCCTGCCGGTCGCCTAGGCGAGTCGTCGCCCGGGCGTCGCGGAATCACGCGCGCCCACCCGAGCCGCGCCCCTCCTCCGCCTCCCCGCCTCCATCCGTCGGCGGAGAGGCGTGGACTATCGGAGGAACGCGCGCACTTTTCTAGGCGGGAGCAAGCAGACACCGGCACGTGAGCATTCATGGAGGTCACAGCCTCACCGGGAGATTCGCGATCCACGCCCCGCCCCCAGCCGCCGCAAGAGCGGCGGCGGCGTAGAAGGCCCATGCGCCCACAGGGGTAGGCGTGACAACCACCACCGCCAGCGCCGCGCACGCCGCGAGGGCTGCATGCTTGGCGACGAAGGCGCGCAAGGGGGACGAGTAGCCTTCGCCCGCCCGGACTCGCTCGCGCCGAAGCGCGCCGCCGATCCCGCCAAGGACCACGAGTCCAAGCGCGACAGGGATCGCCGGAAGGACGGCGTGGAAGCGCAGGAGGCTCCCCGCCAGCGCCGCCCGCGCGGCTGTCGTCGGGAAAATCTGCGCCACGCGAAGGACGGCTGCCGAGTCCGAGATGGCCGCCGCCATGGCGCGGGCACGAGCCTCCCCGGAGGGAATGCTCGCGAGCATCGGATCACCGGCAGGATCGACCGGGCGGGCAAGGACCCACGACAGCGCTATGGCGCCGACGACCAGCGCGAAACCACAGAGAATCGTCTGTTTCATGGCTCACCCTCCCTGCCGATCTCATCCAGGACGTCACGCACGCGATTGAGGTCCGAGACGAGGCAGCCATCTCGGGGATGGGTACGGAGCGCCGCCATGAGGTCCGACTCGGCGCCCTCGTAGGCGCCGATCCGCTCCAGCAGGAGCGCTCGCATCCAGAAGGCGTCCGCCGCCCGCTCCGCGCAGTCGAAGAGCGAGCGCAGCGCCCGGAGCATCGCGGCCACGTCATCGAGGTCGTAGGCCACGGTGATGCGCAGATGGAGGGCGTAGCCACTCCACGGCATCATGGAGATGAGGCGATCCAGCAAGGACGCGGCGCCTGCATTGTCGCCCCGGCAGGCGAACTCCTCGGCCGCTTCGATGCCCTGGCAAAATTGCGCGGATGCGCCACAGAAGAGGCAAACTGCGCCCAAGCGCGCGAGCCCGGCCGAGACGATTGGGCAGGCGTGGAGGTACTCTTCGATCTGGGCCTGGGACAGCTCCTGCATCTGCCTTCCGTCGGAATTCTTCATCATGCAACTCCTCCTTCCAAGGCACGGGAATTCGCCGTCTCCGCCGTATTCGCAAAGCCCTTGAGCAGCGCCGGGAACTCGCTCGGCTGGTAGCGGAGAAGCGGGAAGACCCCCTTGTAGACCCGCCCCGCCCAGACCGCGAAGTAGTGCCAGCGAGGAAGTTCCAGGACCGCCCACGGCGGGACGATCGCCTGCGACTGGCGCCGCTCGGACGTGGAGAACCGCGCCCGGAAGTCGTCCACGGACCGGTCGCCCGACGAGAGAAGCGTCGGCTCGTACATCGTCCCCTGCATCACGACCTTGAGCTCCCGCTCGCCCGCGCGCTCGCTGAAATACTCCGCGTCCCGGGGATTCTGCGCCCGCAGCTGCACGAAGGTGTTGATGTTCGAGAGGACCTGCATGGCGACGGGCTCTCGTTCAAGGGCGATGAAGAGATCGTTGATCGTCTGCATCGAAAGCGTCACCGCGAGCTCCGCGCCGCGGCCCTTGTTGAGCAGGTTCGCGCTCGCCGGGCGCAGCACGTCGGCGGCCTCGTCCACGAAGAGCGAGACCCTCCCGTAATTGGCGACCGCCTCGTAGTGGTACTTCTGGCCGATATAGCTCTGGAGGTCGGCGAGCGTCATGCGCGCGACCCCGGTGGCCGTGTCGTAGCCGATGAGCGAGCCCAGGAAGAAGTAGCCGACGAGCCGTTCCCGGTCGATCGACGCCCACGTGAGATCGGGGCGCGGGCCGCCCGGATGGCGGTTGTCCTCCGGGGAGAGGAGGTAGGAATTCGCCCCCGACGCGAGCGTGCCAAACAGCGGAAGGAGCGGATTGATCATCTTCAGGTAGTGCTCCCGAGGGCGGTTGCAGAGCTCGATCACGCGCTCGACGTCGCGGTCGCGCCGCAGCTCACCCGAGGCCACGGCCCGCCGGTAGACGGCGACGGCCGTGTCCGGATCGATCGCGTCGGTGAGTAGCAATTCGGGCGCGACCTGCAAGATCAGCCGCTTCAGGAGCTCGGGCGCCTCGCGGTCGATGCTGACCGCGTAGCGTTCGAGGGCCGTGATCGTGACGGCGATCCCCGCCCGGTGGAGCGCCGTGGCGACGATGTCGATGACGTCCCGGGCATAGTTCCTGAAGCTCGTCGCATCGCCTCCCTGCGGCAGGAGGAGCGCGAGCCGGTCGGCGATCTCGCCCGGCTGCGAGTAGGTCGAAAGCGGGTTGTAGGTGGCCGAGGCGTCAGGATACGGAAGCGCGAAGAGGCGGAAATCCCGCTCCCGCCCGGCCTGCCGCGCGGCTTGCCGCACCTGGTCGAGGAGCCGTTCATCCCCCTTCGGGTCGATCACGACGACCGCGTCGCCCCGTTCTATGGCTTGGCGGATGAGGATCTCGAGGGCGCGGGTCTTGCCCGACCCCGGCGCACCCGCGATCACGGTGTGCTGCGCGAGCAGTTCCGCCGGGACGAAGAGCGCCCGCTCCATCTCGGCCCCGACGCCGTGGATGAAGGCGCGGCCGTCGTCCTCGCTCGGATTCGCGGTGAGGTCAGGCCGGGCGGCCAGCTCCTGGAGGTGCTCCGCGCATTCGACGGTCCAGGCGAAGCCGTCGCCGACGTAGACCTTCGCGGGAGCCTGCGGGATTTGCGACGGATCGAGCAGCCGGGAGGGTGTCCGGGCGAGCGCGAGCGCCCGCTCCCGCGCGCGCCGCCAGGCGACGATGGCCGCCGCCGCGACGACGATACCACTGAGGTCGACGAGCGGCCACGCGCGCCCACCGGGGAGGCGATCCGATGCAATCGTGAAGTAGGCCCCGCAGGCGGCCGCCACGATGGCCGCCGTCAGGAGCAAACGTCGAGAGCGTGCGTTGGGAAGGGGCATCACAACAGCACCTCCACGTCGTGCCGAGCCACTCGATCCCGAGGGTCGTATTCGTAGATCGGCCACCGATGTCGAAGCGGGCACGCCGGCCCGCGCCGGAAAGCCGCCCATGCATGCACAGCGATCGCGCTGATGGGATTGGCCATGCCGGGCCACGGACGAATCCATCGGTGAAGTCGGCCGTTTTCGTCCGGAGCGACCTCGGGACAGGATGCCAGCGCGTCAAGGACCAGGGCGAAATGCCTCTTCACGTCGAGGTCTGCAAAGCCCATCGCGTCGAGGATGTGCTGGAGCCCTTCGCGCACGGTGATCCAGAGGATCTTCCGGGTGATGAAGAGATCGGCAGGAGCCTTGTTGAGCCGGAACGTGCCGTGGCCAAGGCCGACTCGAAGCGCTCGAAAAAACGCAGGTCCAAACATCGCCGGGGCGAGGTCCGTCATGCGACGCCTCCCGTGAGGCCGAACTTCCCACGTTGGGACGGCGGGAGCGGCGGCTCGACGCGGATCTCCTCCGGGTAGAAGCCGAACCGGTCGAGATCGGCCCGAGTCAGCATCGCGCAGGTTTTCAGCGCGACCGCGCCGACGGGCTTCTCACTGTCGGCCCTCGTCTTGATCCAGTGGTGGACTTTGCCTTTTTCCGTGCGCAGGGTCTCCGGCGCGCGCCCCACCGCCGTCAGGAATGAAGAGAGGGTCTCCGAGAGGTTCGCGTTCATTCCCAGCGAGCGAAGGACCCGCTCAAGGGCGTCACGGACGATGTAAACCGCGTCCGTCGTGATGTAGCAGTCGGCCCGATAGATGTTCGTCGTCAGGCGCCCGCCGACGAGCTCCTCCCGGATCTTCTTCACGACGGCGGGTCCGTCGTAGGGCACCACGAGCGCCAGCGGTATCGTGGGCGGCCCATGAACGGGCCTGTGGTCCGTAGGCGAAAGGACGCGCAGAGCGACGTCCGTGCGCGGAACCGCGCGGCCAGCAAGCTTGCGGTCCACGAGGATCACGTCGAGCATGATGGTGCTGCCCCCGTCGTCGACGACGGTCGCCTGGTGCTTCCATGCCTTCGAGGGGGAGTCGAGGCGCAGCGCGCCCATCGCGGCCAGCTCACCTGCGAACGCTCTCACGCCCGCCGCGTCGGCGGTCAAGGCGGCGACCCGTCGATCGGACGAGGCCCACAGGCTCCGCATCCTCTCCATCGCCTGGACCAGCCCCGCCGGATAGGCGAGCACGACGATCTCCTCGAGGCCGAAGACGTCGTTCGTCATCGACGATTGCCCGATGAGGTCAACGGCGCGCCCGAAGAGCTCCACCATCGACTCGCTCCGGGCGACCGGCGATGCAGCGGGCGTCGCCTCAGGGGCAGGAGCCGCGACCGTAGGTTCGGGCACCGCGTCGTCCAGTTCCATCTTCTCCGAGTCGCGGCGCGAATCGGCGCGATCCGCGAGCGCCACGGCGTCCGCCACCAAGTGCGCCGCCGTTCTCCGGGCGTCACCGCGCCGGTTCTTCGAGTCGAGGACCTCGACGAGAACGTCCCGGAGGTAGTCGAGCGGCGCGCTGCCGGCCACGCGTTCGAGGAGCACGGGGCCGGAGACCATGTGCCGGGTCTTCCCGCGTCCCGCGACGTGGCGATGCCGTCCGAAGACGCCCGTCAGGCCGTGCCGCTTCGCGTACGCCGCGAGCGGCTCGTCGAAGGCGTTCCACTCCTCGACCACGTCCGACGCCCGGACGACGACGTCGCAGATCTTCCCGACGTCATGCAGGAGGCCGCAGAGGAACGCCGCGTAGCGATACCGGGGCGCGAGCCGTCGATCCTTCACGGGATCTCCCGTGGGGGAAAGCCGTCCCGCTTGCGCCAGACGCTCCAACGCCAGGAGCGCCGCGTCGAGCGAATGATCGAAAAGTCCCCACGCCCGGGCGTGATGGGCGGCTTCGCTCGCGGGGAGGTCCAGGACGTAGAGGGCGAACCGCCGGACGACCTGATCGACCAGGCGGGTCTTCTCCTCGCGCGCGAGATCCGGCAGGAGGTCGCGGACCCGCGCGATGGTCGTTGCCGCATAAGGCCGGGCGGCGACGAGCGCGTCCCCGAGCGATGCGTCGACGGTCACGAGGCCGAACCGCTCCGTGCCAGCAGCCAGGGCGCTGGCGGGGTACGCCGTCGGCGAAGGGCCAACAGTCGGCGACAGGAAGAAGTCCCGCACGCCCTTCATCCAGTCCATGCGCTCGTCTCCATCCAAAGGAGCGAGACGCGGGGAAGGCCGGGACGAATGGAAAATCGTTAGGCGAGGTTCGCCGCGAATGGACGGCACCAGTCACATGCCACGTCATCCCGCGATCGAAACGAGCTACCACGGTCGCAGCAGGAAACGACGCACGGCACGCCCAAGTGGCAAACGCCGCCCCAAGGCGTAGGGGCGATTCCGACGGAGGAAGGGACTCCGACTCTGCTCCGCGTGGAGAACGTACAATTCGTCTCGAACCGGAGACCTCCCATGCCCACGGACAACGCCCTCATCCAACTCGCACTCAAATGGGGGCTGCTGCAACGCCAAGTAAGGTCACACCGACGGATGCAGGAAGCGGAGAGTGCGTAGATTCCGAGATCGAACTCCAGTCTGGAGGTTCTGATGGACAACGCCGCCCTACGCGACCTTTGGCAGAGGACGCTCGCCTCCATCCCTGATGGAGTTACGCTGCCGTCCGGCGCCACATTCAAGCCCACCAAGACGACCGCGCCGATCACCGTTCTCGGCGCATCGACGCTCGCCAAGGCAGGTGGTAGCGCCGATCCGATCGCCACGATTCAGTCGCGGCCTGCTGCTGGAGGGTCCAGGATTGCAGCCTCATTCGAAATGATCGAAGAAATCGGATACGGGGGCATGGGCATCGTCCATCGAGCGTGCCAGACGAGTCTCGATCGGACGGTGGCGGTGAAACGTGTCAACCCTGCGCCGCCAAAGCGACCACCACTGACCGAGGTCGAGCTTGCTGACGCCCGCGCGGCTTTCGTGGTTGAGTCGCATGTCACGGGATTCCTCGACCACCCAAATATCGTGCCGGTCTACGAGCTTGGGCGTCCGGGCGATGGGGACGTGTTTCTTGCGATGAAGTTGGTCGCGGGTGTGGAGTGGAGGCTCCTGCTTCACCCTGAGACCGATGCACAGAGCAAACTTGCCGCGTCCTACGACGTGGTTCGCCACATCGGCGTCCTTCTCAACGTGTGCAACGCCCTCGCGTTCGCGCACAGCCGCAACATCATTCATCGCGACCTGAAACCGTCTCAGGTGATGGTTGGCGAATTCGGCGAAGTGCTGCTCATGGACTGGGGCCTCGCTGCGGACTGCGGTGACGATCCCAAGGCCGCGCGTGCCCCGCATCGATCGACGATTGACTGGGCCGCCGGGACACCATGCTACATGGCGCCCGAATTGGCGGAGGGGCGCGGGAACGATATGGGACCGTGGACGGATGTCTATCTCCTCGGCGCGATCCTGCACGAGATACTCACCGGCGCAGCTCCGCATGGGGGATCGTCGCTGTTGGAGGTCGTCGCGGCGGCTTCTCGAAGCGAGCCGCCATCGTATTCGTCTGAGATTCCGGCAGAGCTTCGGGCAGTCTGCCTCAAGGCGATGGCCCAGCAGCCGTCGGCGCGCTATGCGACAGTGAAGGAATTCCAGTCCGCGCTTCAGGATCATCTCAAGCACCGCGAGAGTACGATCATCTCAACAGCAGCACGGGAGACACTCGCGAAGTGCGAGGTTCTCGCAAGTTCCAAGCTATCGGATCGCAGTCGGCTATACGCGGCCTTCGCGGAGGCGCTGGCGGGATTCCGCCAGGCCGGGCTGTTGTGGAGCGGGAACGCCGAAGCGATCGCAGGTGAGCGCCGCGCAAGATTGGCCTATGCGACAACAGCGCTTGAAGTGGGCGACCTTGGGCTGGCGGAGGCTCAAGCGCCAACCGACGACGAGACGCTGCGAGAGCAGATTCGGAGTGCGCACGATGCTCGCGTGCGTGCGACACAGCGAGCCCGGACGACGCGATGGGCACTTGGTGGTGCGGTTGTCGTCATAGTCATCGGCCTGACGGCCAGTCTCATCGCGGTCAACGCAGAACGCGCGAAGACGCTGGCAGAGAAGATTCGCGCGGATCGCCAGCGTGATCTCGCCGACGCGAATGAACGGTCGGCGATTGAGCAGCGGGACCGGCTTGACCACCAGGTAAAGGCTGCCGCACACCTTCGTGAGGCACGCAAAGAGCTATTGAGGCTGGAGAAGAGTCTGCGTGAGAACGCCTTCGCTTCAATGGAGGCGGCTGGTCGGCGAGATGCCGCGCTCGATTGGATCGAGAAGGCGCTGAAGGAAGACGCGGAGAACGCGGAAGCTCTGGTCGAAAAAGCCGGCCTAGCAACAATCGCGGAGGATCTCAATGGAGCGGAGGATTTGCTGTCGCGAGCGATCGCCTCGCACCCACTATACTTCAGCGCGTACTTGGAGCGCGCGATCGTGCGCTGTGAGACATACGAGGAACTGCGCCACTCCGTTGTTGGAGACACCGTTCCGAAAACACGCGAAAGCGAAGTGCTGATCAAAGGCATTCGAGAGGACATCCAAAGGGTCCGAGAACTTGCGGGTCGGGAGGCCAAAGAGCGGAAGTTGGCCAACGCCTATCTTCGGTTTGCCGAGGTTGCGGGAGAAGGATCCGGCTACCTGGGCGCGGCTGAGGCTTTCGAGCAATACGCGGACCAAGAAGACGACTTTCGTGCCTGGCTGCACGCTGGACACGCGTACGTGCATGTCGGGACGGAAATGGCGAAGCGGCAAGCCATTCGCTGCCTTGAAAGGGCGATCGCCTTGCGCGGCAAGGACTGCATGGCATATCACTTCAGGGGCAAGGCCTACATCGACCTCGCCATCCTGCTTGGCAGTCGAGACCAGCTCGCTTCTAAAGACGCCAGGGCACGCGCGATGGGCGATCGCGACATGGCGATTGAATTGAATCTTGCGCGGAGCCAGCGAGAGCGCGTCGCAAAGTCGGGCGATCTTGGAATGCGAGCCCAGGTCAGGTTTGTTGGCGGGCTTGCAGGGGGAATCGAGAAAGCGCTTGACCAAGGGCTTGAAGACACTACGGCGGCGCTGAAGCTCGATCCCGACAATGCTTCAGCGCTGCACTTGCAGGGCTTCCTCCACCTGCTGCGCAAGGACTACACCACGGCAAGTGGAGAGATTGCGCGGGCTTTGATACTCGACCGCGACCGAACCCTGCCAAACCTCCGAGACTACCTACAGCTGCTGAACCTGCTGAGGAGCCGCGCCAAATCCGAAAGGGAGAAGGAGGAACTGGATCGAATGATCAAGGTGCTCAGGGAATTCGTACCCGAGTAAGCGCCCGCAGCTCCTACGGCCCCACCGGCACTCGCGCCTCCGTGAGGATCACCGGCATGCAGCCCTTGCACGTTTCGAAGACGCCGAAGTGGACGAAGAGATAGGCGCCGAACCGGGATCCCGCGCCCGTCTCGATGAGTTTCGTGAACGGAAACCCGATCGGCGCGCACGCGCGAAGCGCCGGCCGAACGAGCTGCAGGTAATGCCCGGTGCGCGGCTCGAAGGGATAGGGAGACAAGACAGCGCGGCCCATGGGACGCGCCGCCGCGCGGCCCGCGCGCAACGCCTGCACGTGCGCGGCCATCACCTGGCTTGGATGATTCAGGAAGCCGATCCGCGGGTAGTAGCTCCCCCACTTCCCCGCGCAGGTCACAAGCTCAGGCAGCGTCGAGCACGCTGGCAGCAGAGCGCGCTTCGCCATCGCGACCGGCTCGACCAGCCACTCCGCGAGTCCGTTCCTCCAGAAGAAGCCGTCGAGCTCCGTGAGGTAGGAGACTTGGAAGAGCGGCCCCGAGGGCTTCGCGATCGGGATCTCCGAGAAGTCGTCCCCCGGGATGATCGGCGGGACGAACGTGAAGACATGCGCCTCCGCGAACTCGAGGTGTGTCTCGTCGCCCGAATCGCCCGTGTGGCTCGACGTCTTCCCGTACGGTTTGAGATTCTCGAACGCCTTGAAGCCTGCGAGTTCCGCGAGATGGCTCTTGGTCGACTGGCGCACGACCTCGAAAAGGCCGCACGGATAGGCGTTCTCGATCCACAAGCACGGCTTCAAGTGGCCGTTCTGCGGGCAGACCATTACGCCCTTCACCCGCCACGTCCGGAGGATGCACGTCGCGTCGACCTGCGGGATCGTGCTCGCGACGGTCACCGTCCCCTCGAACGGCAGTCGCGCTCTCGCTACGTCGTCTTGGGCCGAGGCCCCACCGGCAACCGAGGCGAGGATCGCCAAGACAACTCCTCTATTCCCCTTCATGGACCACGACCTCCTTGCGGTTCGGCTTGATTTCGATCCAGCTTGGATGGCACTTCACGCCAACGCTCGCGGCGAGTTCCATCGTTCCCGCCGACAACGTCCGCCCGGCGTTCTTCGACGCCTCGGCGAGCGCCCGAAGCTTCGTCGCCTTCACGACGAGCACCCCCGCCGCCGCGTCGTCTGCCACCGCCGGGGCGAGATCGAAGTGCTCTCCTTTCACGGCGACGAAGGCGAGCTTCTGCCCCGCGAATCGTTCCGGCAGCGTCGCGCCGAGCGAGATTTCCCGCACGTCCCGTCGGCGACAGGCCGGCAGACCTGCGTCGTAGGCGTCGTCCAGCATCGCCAGGGCCGAGACGTTGGATTTCTCCATGATTCCGGCGAACGCCGCCTTGAAGCGCGCGTACTCCTTCGCGATCGCCTTGAGATCGACGCTCTCCGCTGCGCCCTTGTCGAGTTCCGTCCGCCGCTCGACGGAGAACTCCCGTGCGTCCTGCGCCTGAAGCGCGCCGAGCGTCGCGACGCCGGCCAGGAGGGCGGGGGCGAAGAAACTAGCGGCGAGGGTGAGGGGGCGCATCAGGCCGCCTCCGCGTCGTCGTTCGTCGCGGCGGCCTGACGGCGGAGGTTCGCCTCCAGCTCGTCAAGGTCGACCGCCTCCTCTTCGTCCGTCGCTTGCTGCGCGGCCGATTCGACGAGAGCGGCGCGCCAGATCGCCTCCTCCGACGTGACTCGGAAGCGGTTTCGGTGCGCCAGCCGCGCGACGAGTTCGCGGAGCGCGTCTGGATCGACGTCGAGCAGCTCTTCGCACACGTCGGGATTCTCGACGTCGCCATCGTCCCGCCAGTCGATCTCCGCGCGGGCCACTGCGCGAAGAAGCTCGCGCGCCCGGGTCGACATGCACTCGAGGTCTATCCACACCCGCCCGTGCCTACCGCTTCGGATCATCCGGCACCTCGTTTCGTGCCGCGCCCTTCGCGGCGGTTTTCGCCTTGGGGTCGAGCGTCGCCCCCAGCGCCGTCACCGAGAGCCCGTGCGGGCACGCCGCCGACGGCAAGGCGCTGTCGAACACGATCCGGTAGAGGACCTCGCCTTCCTGCGTGAGCTTGTCGGCGACCCAGATCCGGCGCGTCGCCACGAACGTCACCTCGTAGCCTTCGAGAGTCGCGCGCACGCCGGCCTCCTCGGGCTCGCGGGCGACAACCTGCGAGCTCATGCGGCTCTCGAGGACGAGCTTCTTGCGGCCGTCGAGCATCCGGGCCGCCTCGTTCGCGAAGCGTGCCGAGAAGCGCTTCTTCAGGAGTTCGGTCGACGCCTCGATGGTGGACGGCAGGTAATTGTCGAGTTCTCCCACGAACGCGAAGGCCGTGTCGCGGACGAGCGCCTCCGGCACGTCGCCGGGACGCACGGTGAGCGAGCCCGTCGCTCCCGGGACGACGATGATCGGCGGCGCCGCCGTCGCCTTCACGGCGAGCGCCACGGCGAGGAGGATTGCCGCCGCCGAAACGACCGCCAAGGACCACCCCAGGAGCGGCACGAGCGACGGCTGCCTGCGGAAGATCATCATGGACGCACCTCCGTCGTCTCGCGCGCTCCGATCACCCAGTAGCGGCCCACGGGAGCGTCGAGACGCGCCAGAGCGAGCGCCTCCGCCGCCGCGACGACAGCGATGGCCGCCACGAGGGCGAGCAGCCACGCCACCGTCGCCCGCCGGTGCCGCGCCTCGCGGAAGAACGCGGGCAGGTCGGCGCTAGGGGAGCAGCCGCTCGCGGCCCTGGTGGTAGAAGCGGACGAGTTCATGGTCCCGGTCTCCATCGCCCGCCACGCCCGAAAGGCGCACGACGCGCTTTTTCCACGGGAACGGCGGACGGACTTGGTGCGGGGGAACGAACGTTGACGGCAGGAAGGCGACGAGGCCGGCGCGATAGGCCAGCGTGAAGAGATAGCCGGGGGGCTTGCCGCGTTTGAGCGCCCGAAGCCCGCCGACCACGAGAGCGGCCGCCAGGACGCCGAGCATCGGCTGCACGAACATGCCGAACATGCCCACGAGCGCCGCCATCGCGATGTCGGTCGGCTCGAGGCCGAAGATCGTGAACGGGCGATCCAGTCCCCGAAAGCAGGGTTTCCTCATGGCTTCCTGCCTGCAAGGGTGGGGCGCGTACCGCCCGCACGCCGAACGGACTCGCCGAGCATTGCCACCGTAGGCAGTCCGGGGAAGACGTCGCGCCCGCCGGGACCCGACACGACGATCGTGGGTGTGGGCAGCTCCGGACGGTCCGATGCGTCGCGCCGTTCGAGATCGATCTCCGGCGTTTCGCGCAGGACCGCCGGCAGGACCTCCTTCTCGAACTCCTCGCAGTAGGGGCAGTCCGCGCGCTCGTAGACGATGATGCGGACGCGTCCCGCCGACGCGGTTTCTGCCGCATCCGCCGCCGCGCCGGTGATGGCGCGGGTCTGGACCATCCAGCCCCCGACGACAGCCAACTGTGCGGCAATTGCGCCCGCGGCTAGCCCGCGCGAGAGGCGGGAGAAGTTCGACTCATCCGCCTTCAGCAAGGCCGCGATCATCCCGACCGCGACCGTTCCCGCCGTGAAGCAGAGAATGCAGAGCGTCCCGCTCGCCAGGAGCGTCGGGACCAGGGCCAGGTGGGCGCCGCCGGCGATGAGCGCCCCCCAGAAGGCCGCGCGACGCGCGCCGACGAGCGCCAGGGCGAGCATCGTTCCGTACCCCGCGACGCCGAGCGCGCCGGCGTTGAACGGGCCCGTCTCGTTGCAGCGGCCGCAGCTCCCCAAGGCGGCCGCCATCGACAGGGCCAGCTCCACCGCCACGAGGGCGACGAAGATCCACCACGCCGCCGCCGACCGTCTCTCTTCCTTGACGAGGTTCATGGCTACTTCACCACGATCGAGGACATGTCCAGGCCGAACGCCCGCAGGACGATCTGCAGGATGAACACCAACGCAATCGCGAAGCCGAAGCAGGTCAGCGCCGTCCCCCACTCCCCGCGCTTCATGCCGTGGTACAGGCCGTAGAGCACGACGAGGACCGCCGTGATCGGCCCGCCCCAGTGGACGAGGAAGTTCAGGAGCCAGCTCGTCACCTTCGTCGCGCTGTCGTAGGCCTCGGTGTCCTGCGCGAAGGCCGCCGGAGCGGCTCCCAGCATGAGAAGCGCCGCCACCGCAACCGACACCCACCGCTTGTTCGTCATCCATGACTCCTTTCGTGTCTTCAAAGGAGCGAGACGCGGCGAGAGCGGGGACGAATGGGAATTCGCTTCACGGCTCTAGGGATAGCCGGGCGAAAGTCAAAGAGCGGGTTCTCGAACGATTCCGTGAACCAAACGTATCAACGGCTGGTTAGAGCGTCGTAGAGCTAGGAGGATTGAGCCTTCCCGATCAACCCCACGGACAGCAAGCGTCCGGCCCCGCGCGACGTCTCGGTGCAATGGCGCGATGAGGGCGGCGACGTAGTCGGCTTTTTTCTCAAGTCACTCAAGGACGGTTCCGTCCTGTTCGGCCTTCCGCATCTCGACCATGGCCGGTGGCACTATCACTTTGTCGTCCACCGCCCCGGAGATCCGGGCCCCTTCAAGCTGCAGATTCTCCGCACCTACGAGGCCACCGATTCCGAGGCAAAGCGCCACCAGGTGATCAAGGAGACGAACTGGATTTCGACCATCGACGTGAAGCAGCTCATGGCTTGGCTGCACGACAACGTCGACAAGCTCGCCCGGCAGGCGCCCGCATTGCTTGAGGCGGGTCTTTCAATTCAGTCTCAAAGCACTCTTCTTGCCGCCGGCTGGGTAGCGATGCCATCCCAAGAGGCTATCGACAGCATTCAGAAGGGGAAGCGAGTCGAGATTACCGAAGCGACCCTCCAGGAACTTGTGAAGCTGCCCCCACCAGCCGTCCCGTCGATCATGGTGCCGCTGTCCACGATGACACATGGGGTCGAGGATGCCGCCGCCTACCACATTCCGGTCCCCCTGAACGGCGTCATCGACCTGATCAACAAGGCTTTTGAGCCGGGCGCCCGGGACCCTTCAAACGCATGGAGGAGGAGGGTAAGCCCAAGTGGCAGATCGACCTCGCGCGGGTACTCCTTTGTTGGTTCGCCCGAGAAGCGAAAGCGCTTGCAGGTAAGGTGGGGCCGTTCTACCTCATCGTTAAGGTCGATGCGCTCCTTGCGGCCAATGGGAAGTTCTGGGAGTGGTTGCTTGAAGGAGCAGCCGAGTCCTTCGACGATATTGAGCGCAAAGCCATGTTCCGTCGCCTCAAGGAAGCGATCGCCAAGACAGAACCCGGCAAGCAGATAGACCTTCCGACTATCCTCGGGTTCGATCTGAGGGAGTGGTTCAATCCTCCCATTCCGCCCGACGAAGCCTAGTTGGTAGGAGCGCTTCGTCCTCCACGGCGGAGGAGGCAGGCGGGACCTCGAAATAGAGACTGGATACTGCGCGCGCTGTACTTCGTTGAGCCGTAATCCAGAAAAGTTCTTCGTCCCCGGCTGCCTCGCGTCTCGCTCCTTTGCAAGCAACGAACAACGAAGGAGCGCCCATGAAAACGACCTGCCTGCGCGCCGCAAGCGCGACCGCCCTCTCGCTCGGCCTCGCCGTCGCCCTTGCGGCGGCCCAGGACGCGAACGCGGGGGCGTCGCGGACGGCCACCCTGAAGGACGGAGAGGCGCTGCGCCTCACGATGGCCGTCGCCACCGAGGACGCCACGCGCACCACGGCGGTGGCCTTCCCGGAGGAGTCAATCGAGTCCGTGGTTTCGGGATGGAAGGAGGGAGATCTCTCGTTCGAACGCGAGAAGGGCACGATCATCCTGAAGCTCCACCGCAAGGCGGAAGGAAGCCTTGTCGTCGTCGGATCGAGCGGCCGCCAGTACCGCCTCTACGTGGAGCCGGCCGCCGACGGAAAGGCGTACGACGGCCACGTGCGCGTGCTCGGCGGCGGCGCCGACGAGAAACCCAAGGCGCAGGCCAAGCCCGTAGCATCGCTCGAACTCGTGCGCGCCATGCGCCTCGGGCGGCGGCCCGACGATGGCGCGGTCTACGAAGGCTCGCACGAGGTCGTCGTCAAAACCGGGCCGCTTGAGGCGACGCTCGACTGGGTCTACGTCACCGACGCCTATGTTGGCTACGTGCTCACGGCCAAGAACCTCACCGACCGGGCCGCCGACGTGGACGTGACGCGGCTGGCCGCGGACGGACTCGTCCTCGCCGGCAGCCGTGACCAGACGGTGGACGCGGGCGGCGTCACGAAACTCTACCTCGTCTTCTGGAGGCGCCCGTGAAAACCGCGATCACCTTCCTCAAGTCGGTGCGGCCCCGCGCGTGGGTTCTTTGCGGCGTCGTCCTTGCGATCGCGCTCTTCGCGGGCTGTCCTCCCGGGCGCGGGACCGCGAAATCGTCCCGCGCGGCCGGCGACAAGGAGGAGTCGCGGTTTGGCACAGGAATGCCCGAAGCCGTCGCCTTCCGGAACCTCGTCGAGGGCTACGGCGCCCGGGTTGGCCAGACGGAACGCGGACTGACCGACATCTCCAAGAAGCTCGACGCGCTCGCCCAGCTCTCGGTCGCCTCCGGGTCCCAGGCCCAGAACCGACTCGACGCCCTGGAGCACTCGATGGCCGATCGCGTGAAGAGCGGAGGTGCCTCGTTCGACACCAGCCTTCGCAAGATCGCCTTCGCAGGAAACTCCAAGACGGCCGACAAGGCGCGCACCCTTCACATCCCCGCGGGCTCGTTCGGCGAGGCGACGCTCCTCACGGGCGTCTTCGCCCCGGTGAACGGCGACGCGATGCCCGTCCTTATCAAGCTCGACGCGGCCTTGATCGGGCCGAACAAGAGCCGGGTGCCGGTGACGGGCGTCTTCCTCGTCGGCAAGGCCGTTGGCGACGCCAATTCCCGCCGCGTCGTGGTCCAGCTCGACACCCTGTCGCTCGTCCTACCCTCCGCCGAGAGCCACGAGTACAAGGTCAACGGCTTCGTCGTCGACAAGGACGGCACGCAAGGCATGGACGGCGTCTACGTGTGGCGCGCGGAGGAGATCCTCGCGCTAGCCGGACTCTCCGGCGGGGCCTCGGGGGCGGCGGACGCCTTTGGGGCCGCGCAGACGACGACCACCGCCAATCCGCTTGGCGGCGTCACCTCCGCGGTCACCGGCGACGCGGGCAAGTTCGTGCTCGCCCGGGCCGCGTCGGCGGGCCTCGGCAAGATCGCCGACATCATTGCCGACCGCCTGAAGGAAATCCAGGCGGCGGTCTACGTCGCCAACACGAAGAAGATCACCGTCAGCTTTCTCTCGGGCGTGACGCTCGAGGGCTATACCACGAAGGAGCTTTCCGATGACCCCTCGCTTCGCCCGTATCGTGGCCTCGATCACGATCGCTAGCAGCGCGCTTGGAGGCTGCACGTCGAGCTTCACGCGCCCGACGGGCGCGAGCGTCGAGGAGGCTTACCGTTCCGGCACGCCGCGGACGCTCGAGACGGCCGTCATCGACGAAGCCTCGCCCCTCGCGCGCCCCAAGGACCGCCCCGTCTACGTGCCGCCACGGATCTTCGCGGTCCACGTGGCGCGGCACGTCGACGCGGAGCGCGACCTCCTCATCGGCGACCACTGGGTCTTCTTCAAGTTGACCGAAGGCCGCTGGTACGCGGAGTCCTCGGAGGAGGCGAAGCCCGCCTCCGACGGCAAGGCCGATCCGAAGCTCGCGGAACCGCTCCGCCGCCTCGGCGACGTCGGCCGGATCCTCGTCCCCACGAAGGGCAAGCCATGAACCTCCTTGATCGCGACGACTGCTCGGTCGCGGCCCTGCTGCCGCATCACTCGCACGATCCCAACGGGAAGGTCTTCATCCAGACGGACGGCTCGCTCGGCCTCGCCTGGGCGCTCGGGCTTCTCGATTGCGAGATTGCCGACGACGACACCCTCGAGGCGTTCGCCTCGCGCCTGGTCGCCATGCTGAGACTGCTGCCGCGCGAGCGCGCCGCGTTCCAGTTCATCCTCGAGGCCGATCCCGACGCCCGGGACCGGATCGACCCGTGGCTGGCGGCGACGCGCGAAGGCGGCGCGCTTCTCGACCTCGCGGCGTCCCGCGCCGCGGCGGCGAATTCGATGGCGATCGACGACGCCGGCCTGCGCTTCCAGACGCGGTCGCTCCGCCTGACGTTCACAATGCGGATCTTTCCCGCGTACGGGCCGCTGGCCGACGCGGGCGAGACCTACCTCGCGGAGAAGAAGAAGCTTCTCGATCGCGCGAGCGCGATCGAGAACCTCTGGGCGCAGCTCGGCCTTCCCTTCCGGCGTCTCGGGGACGCGGATCTCGTCTCCCTGCTCTATCGGGCGCTCAATCCGGCGCGCGCCCGGACGATCCGCCCGCCGCGCGCGCCGGCCGCCGGCGAAAGCGCGCTTCTGAGAGACGTCGTCTCCTACTCGACGCTAGAGGCCGACCAGTCCACGGGACATATCAAAATCGACGGCGTGGCGCATCGCGTACTCTCGGTCACCGGGCTTCCCGCCGAGACGTGGCCGGGCCAGATGACGCGCCCGGACCCCAAGGGGCCCGGGGTCCTCGATCTCCTGCCCGAAGGCTGGCTGGTCTACAACTTCCACGTCGTGCCCGGCGACGCCGCGCGCGCGAAGTTCGAGAGCCGGTTCAAGTTCGCCTGGGCCCAGTCGCGAGGCGACTCCCCCGACGGGAAGCTCGAAGCCGCCACGAGCGGCGAACAGGCGGCCGGCGTCCTCAAGAAGCTCGCCGACGGCGCCCTCATCGTCGCCAGCCGCCTGCACGTCGTCGTGCGCGGCGCGTCGCCGGAAGGCGCCCGGGAGAAGGCCGGCGCGGCCGTGAACGCGCTTTCTCATGCGGGCCTCCAGGCCGTAGACGAAGATGCGCTGGCGCTGACGCTTTTCCTCCAGTGCCTTCCCCTCGCCTACTCGCCCGAGAACGACGTCGCCTTGAAGCGCGCGCGCCAGATGGAGGACGCGAACTTCGCGGACCTCCTTCCTCTTTTTGGGGCATTCCAGGGAGGAAAGACCCCCGATCTCCTGCTGGCGAACCGCCGGGGCGAGCCCATCACCTTCTCGTTCTTCGATTCCGACGTCGCCCCCCACGGGATCATCGCGGGGGTCAGCGGCGCGGGAAAATCGGTCCTCACGTCGAACCTGGTCCTTTCGGTGCTCCGCCGCGGCGGCCGGGTCTTCGTGCTCGATCGCGGGAACAGCTACCAGCGCCTCGCCCGCATGCTGGGGGGCACCTACGTCGCCTTCGATCCAGAGCATCCGACGCCGATCAACCCCTGCGCGGGAGAGCTCACGCCGGACCGCCGGATGGTCCTCGTCGACGTCCTCCTCGAGATGGCGACGCAGGGCTTCTCGACGCCGACGCCCTTCGAGCGGAGCCTCGTCGCCCGGGCGCTCGCGCAGGCGGAAATCTCGGCGAAAGCAGCGAAGCGCGAGCTGCGCGTCTCCGACGTGAAGGCCGCGCTCGGCGCCATCGCGGACAGCGTCGAGGCGCATAGGCTCGCGGAGTGCCTGGGGATCTACACCGACGACGGCCCCTTCGCCGCGTTCTTCGACCGGCCCAACCAGGTAGGCTTCGACGCCGCCTTCACCGTCTTCGAACTCGGGGAGACCGCGCTTCGCAAGGAAGTCGCGAGCGTCCTCCTGATGAGCCTGCTGCACAACATCACCGAGTTCTGCACACGTCGCAAGGACGTTCCGAAGCTCATCGTGATCGACGAGGCGTGGACGCTCCTGAAGAGCGCGAACACCTCTGGCTTCCTCGAGAACGTGCTGCGGACGTACCGCAAGCTCTACACCGCGGCCGTGCTCGTGACCCAGCAAGTGACAGACTTCGAGGGCTCGACAGGCGCGGCGATCCGCGCGAACGCCCCCAACCGCCTCTTCCTGATGCAGACGCCCGACACCATCGTCGCCATGCAGAAGCTCCTCGATCTTTCGCCGGAGCTCAAGGAGGCGCTCGTGAGCGTGCGAAGCCGGAAAGACCTCTACAGCGAAATGCTCGTCGACACCGGACGCTCGCGCGGGTTCGCGCGCCTCGTGCAGGATCCCCTCACCTACTGGGTCACGACGACCGATCCGGCGGCCAATGCGAAGTTCGAGAAGCTCCTCGAGGACGCGCGATCGAAAGGCGCCGCCGATCCTCTCAGGGAGGCTCTCCGCGCCGCGTCGCGAGGCAAGGCCGGAGGTCAGCCGTGAGTGCGTCCCGGGCGATCGACAGCGTCTACGAGTTCATCGGATACCAGACCGCCTCATCGCTTCGAGGCGCGCTCTGGTCGCTCGGCCTCTTCGCGCTCGTCACCGTCGCCGGCACGCTATGGATCTTCCATCAGGCGGCGCAGAAGAACGACGGGAAGCTCGCCTGGAACTACCTCCTGCAGATGGTTTTCGCAGTGGTCTGCTTCATCCCGATCAGCATTCCAGTGGGAGCACGCGAACTGCCCAACGCGCGCACGGGCGTTGCCAGGCAGGAGGCCGTACAGGGGCCGCTCATACTTGCCCTCACCCACCGTCTCGTCGATTCCGTCGCGCGCGTCGTCACGGACGACTCGAGTTCCGTCTTCGCCGGTTCTGCCTTCGAGTGGGAGCGCATCGTCGCGGCCACGGAGAGCGCCCGCATTCATGACGCGACCCTCTCGACGCGGTTTCACGCCTATCTCAAGAACTGCTACTGGCGCGCGATCGCGAACCTGCGCGGCGCGGATCGGCATCCCGTGCAGGAGGCGTCCGACCTGGCCGGCGCCGAGCCGCTCCGCGAGCACGACTTCTTCGTGGCGATGATGAAGCGTGACGGGTGGACGTCCTTTATCGACCTAGGCGGCGACTCCTACGTGGCCAACTGCGCCGACGAACGGGTCTCGCTCTTGCGGGATCTCCGGGCGCACCTCACGGCCGATCCCGTCCACGGCGCGATCATTGCAGACATCGTCGCCAGGCAGGCCGCCCAGAACAAGATGCTGGGAGCGCCCCTCACGGCCGCCCAGTTCGAAGGCTTGTATCTCTATCGGCTGATCGACAACGAGGCCAAAGGCCTGAGCCGCGACGCCGAGGCGGAGCTTGTCGCGCGTGCCATTCCGGGGTTTTCCCTCGCCGACCAGCGGTTCGACGTCGCGCCTCTCACGGCGGGCGAGCAGGCGAGCGCCGCCGAAGCGATCCTCGCCAAGGGCGCAACGACGCTCGCGATCGCCGACGAGTGGCTGGGCAAATACTCGAAAGCCCCGGTCCTCTATTACCGGTTCTCGCTCTGGGCGCCCGCGATCTACGGCTTCGTCGTCTGCTTTCTCATCGCCCTCTTCCCGCTCGTCATGCTCTGGAGCCTGTGGCCCGGCAAATGGCTGGCGCTCGTCAACTTCTTCAAGGTCTTCGTCGCGGTCAAGTTCGTTCCCGTCTTGTGGAGCTGGCTGTCCGCCTTGAACGCGGCGCGCGCCGGGGGCGACCTCGATCCGGCGCATCAATGGTTCCCCGGCATCGTCGCCCTATATCTCGCCGCTCCGATGATCTCGTATTTCATGATCGCTGGCGTCACGAAGGCGGCCATGAACGTGGGCGGTCAGTTGTTGGGGCATCCTCTGGGTGGGGCGGGCGGAGGTGGCGGGATGATGGGCGGCGCTGCGCGTCACGGAGCGCAGAAGGGTCTCGCCGCGGGGGGCGAGAAGCTCGCGGCGTGATCATTGCGCTGGACTGCTCCATGAGGTCTTGGTAGAGCTTGTGATTGCCGTCGGAGTCATGCGCATCAGCAATGCTTCCAAGCCCGCCCAACTGAAAGCGGTACGGCTGCATCTCATCGTCGCTGATCCAACGCCCAGTTGGGTCGCTCGGTCGCTCTTGCCACCTGGGTCATTCTGCGCGTAGACATAGTGCTCATTGCCGGCATTGCCGAGTTCCGGGTCGCGCTGCGTGAAGCGGCCCAGTCCTAGATCGAGCATTCGACCGCGCACGAAGGCAAGCCCGCTCTCCTGGTCGTACTCTCGCTGCCCGAAGCCATACCGCTCTGAGGAAAGACCGGCGTGGGTCTCACCGAATGCTGTGAAGACTAATTAGTTCCTCTTCCTTGGTCCCGAGGTGGTTGAACCGCATCCGTGAGCCTATTTCCGCCTAATCTCCAGAACTTCCTCCAGACTCGGCGTTCCCTCGCGTCCATTCAAGAAGGTCTGCTTGGTAACCTTCGCTATTCCGCACGGAACCTCGTCATGGATCCACTGCGTCTCGACGACGATGATCTGGCCCGCCTCCGTCGCCCTCGAGACCTTCATCACACCGCACTTCAGCGATTTCCCGCCGATGGTGATGCTCTCTTCTTTCCCGGTCCACTCCTCGCACGAACCGCCCTTCTTGTCCCACGGCAGGCCGGCGCGATCGGAAATCTCGATGCGCACGGCCCACATCGGCGCCTTCGGGCACTTCCAGATCTTCACCGAGCGTGAGTAAGGCCCGGGCGCGCCCCGGATCTCGTAGACTTCGCAGTCGTACGCCGTGCCGCTGATCGTCAGAGCTTCATCCTGCAACCGATCCACGTTCGGGCCCCAGGAACGATCAGTAGAAGTGTTGTATGAAGTAGTTGTTGGTGCAGCGGTTCCCACCTTCTTCTCCACGTCAACGCCGTCCGCCCGTACCTTCGTCACCGTGAGCGTCCACTCGGTCCCCGATTGCGGTTTTGATGCGTCCATTGAATAGCGCACCCGAAGGACGGTGCCTTCCGTGACGCCCGCCCAGGGTGCCTTCCAGCCCTTCAACACGGCGTTCCGGTCGATCCCCCCCGTCGGAATATTCTCCGTGAACTTCCACTGGTGGACCTTCTTGTTCGAAGCCGACAAGATCACGGAACCGTCCGATGACAGGGCGATTGCGCGCGAAGCCTCCGAGGGCGTCGCGCTGCCAATCCGGCCGCTTGCGAGATCAAGGAGCAAGAACTGCGGCGGTGTCGCGATGCTCGCGATCACGCACTTGTCCGTGGCGGTGAACGCCAGCCCCCAGGCTTCCCCCGCGCTGAAGGTCCGGAGTTCCTCACCGCTCTTTGCGTCCCAGACGCGAACCACCGCATCGTTGCCGCAGGACGCCAGACGTGAACCATCTCTGGACCAGGCGATGCAGCGTGCGGGCCGAGCTTCTGCGCCGGACGCATGCCCGCGCGCCGACTTCTTGAGGGGCGTCAGATCGAGCGACCACGTCGAGACGAAGCCGTCCTGCCCCGTGGTCGCGAGCGCCTTGCCGGCTGGAGCGAGAGCGATCGCCGCGACGCTCCCACCGTGCGCTTGGACGCTCTTGGTCTCCTTGGCGCTTCCAAGATCCCAAGAGCGAAGGGCGCCCTTTTCGCTCCCCGTCCAGACGATCTTCCCGTCCGTAGAGACGCAGAGGCAAAGGACGCTGGCCTCGTGACTGAGCTTCTGGACGATGTCCTTCTTGTCGAGATCCCACACGCGCACCGTCTTATCCTGCCCTCCGACGGTAGTGTCCGCAAACCTGTGGAAATGTGGTGAAAGCGTATCCTCCTACGAGACCAAAACGGGTTTCGGGTCGCGCCAACGACCCAGATAGGAGGATACGCGTGGGCGATTCTAGCGGTGGAATTCCGGATCTGGAAGGACTCTTCGGACCGGATCTTTTGAGGGACGGACTTCGGGGAAAGCTGCGCGAGCTCGTGAGCGAGTTGCTGGAGGCGGAGGTGGACAGCACGCTGGCGGTGGCTCGCTACGCTCGCTCGCAGGGACGCGCCGGATACCGAAACGGAACGAAGCCAAGGACGATCAACACCGCGCTGGGTGCAACGGAGATCGACGTGCCACGGGCGCGTCTGTTCCGCGCGAGCGGCAAGCGCACCGAGTGGCAGAGCCAGATCGTGCCGAAGTACGAGCGCCGAACGTCGAGCTTGGACGAGACGCTGGTGGGTATGTACCTGTCGGGCACGAACCTGCGGCGCATCAAGCAGGCACTCAAGCCGCTGCTGGCGGGGACGCCGCTGGACAAGAACGTCATCAGTCGGCTGGTGGGCCGGCTGAAGAGCTACCTCGACACCTGGCGTGCGCGGTTGTTCAACGGCCAGACGTACTTGTACCTGTATCTCGACGCGACGAACTTCCGCGTGAAACTCCTCTCGAAGGTCCGCAAGCTCCCCGTCCTGGTCGTCATGGGAGTGCGCCAGGACGGCCAGAAAGAGGTTCTGGCGATGGTGCAGTTGTTGAAGGAGTCGGAGGCGATGTGGGCCGAAGTCCTCGAGGATCTCAAGGCGCGCGGTCTCAACCGGCCGACGCTGGTGATGCTCGATGGCCACGGCGGCCTGCGCAACGCGGTGGAGGCGGCGTGGCCGGGAGTGAGCGTCCAGCGCTGCACGGTGCACAAACTGCGCAACATCCAGCAGCACTCGCCGAAGGATGTGTATCCGCAGGTGAAAACGGACTACGACGCGATCGTCAACGCGGAGAGCCTTGAAGCGGCGAAGAAGGCGCGCGCCACGTTCCTCGCGCGGTGGAAGGGACTCGCGAGCGTGATACGGAGCCTCGAGGAGGCGGGCGACGAGCTGCTTACGTTCTACGTAAGCGTACGCCCTTCCCATGTTGAGCCACCCCCCTGCCATCGCCGATCTTCCCTTCGCCCGATGACGGGCAAGAAGGGAGGAGCCGATGAGCTCCATGATGGAGGAGATCGCCGCCGTCGCGCGGCGGCCGTACTGGCGGGAAGGCGACGCACGGGTGGTCGTCGAGGCCTGGCGGTGGTCTAACGAATCGCTCGGGAAGTTCGCGAGGCGTCACGGACTGCATCCGCACCGAATCGCGCGGTGGGTCAGCAAGATCAAACACTCTGAATCCGGCGCGGTGCGCTTTCACGCCGTGCGAGTGGCGACGACGGATCACGCGGCTCCAATCGAGATCCAGCTCGTCGACGGCTGGCGCGTGCGTGTGCATCGTGACTTCGACACGGAGGATCTGCGGCGTGTGCTCGCCGTGCTGGGCGAGAAGACAACGTGCTGACGCTTCCGGCGTCGGTGCGAATCTACGTCGCGGCCGAGGCCGTCGATCTCCGGCGTGGATTCGACGGCCTGGCGGCGGCGACGCGCGAGCTGATACGGGAGAATCCGCTGAACGGCCATCTCTTCGTCTTCCTCAATCGCCGCAGGAACCGGATCAAGCTCCTCGTGTGGGACCGGACCGGCTACCTCCTGCTTTACAAACGTCTTGAGCGCGGCACGTTTCGAATTCCGACGGAGCCCGCGGCGGGCGCGCGCCACGTGGAGGTCGATGCCGGCGAGTTGGGCTTGATGCTCGAAGGAGTGGACCTGAGGAACGCGACTCGACGCGAGCGTTGGCGCCGCTTGCCCCACGAGTCGCGCTGAGAAATCTGCGCGATGTGATCGCGCGCGGAGAGCTCCGATAAATCTCTGGCGCTCTCGCGTGTTTATTAGCGCGGATGGATGAGAGGGAGGCGCGGGTCGGCGCCGGCGACAGCAGCGACAAGCGCGAGCCGGTATCGCTCGCGCCGCTGCGCCAGATCCGCGAGTCCGCGCAGGAACTCCTCAAGCAGGGCAAGACCGGGGAGTCGGTGGAGCTGCTGTTCGCGGCGCTCGAAGCGGTCCTTGTGAAGAACCGCGACCAGGAGCTGCTGATCGCGAAGCTCTTGCGGCAGCGCCACAAGTCGGAGCGCATCGATCCCACGCAGATCCAGCTGCTCTTCGAGACGATGAGCGAACTGCCCGAGGCGGCCGAGCTGGTCGACGTTGAGCAGGAAGCGGCGGACGACGCCACGCTCGACGGCGAGATCGACAGCGCAGAGCAGGCGCAACCGCGTCCTCCAGGCAAGGGGCGCAAGGACAGCGCGGGCTGGCAGACGCGCGGGATCGAGAAACAGGTCCACCAGGTCGAGCCGGAGGCAGCAGAACGCAAGTGCGTGCAGTGCGGCCAGGACAAGAAGTGCATCGGCCATGACGTCACGCGGCGCCTTGAGTACGTCCCTGCGCACTTTGAGGAGCACGAGTATCACCTGGCGAAGTACGCGTCTGCGTCAGCTCAGTAATTGATGGAGTTCGGCATCTTTCTGCGCGCGCAGCGTGATGGGAAACGAAAGTCCCCCTCGCGGAGCTTGATGAAAGCGACCGGAGGGGGTTTCCTTCTTGATTGCCAC
>Ga0247727_10002128_pt1 | contig 45739 bp, 29 predicted proteins | sample WisWelCaveWW1625_FD_202498 | JGI IMG/M metagenome (GOLD analysis project Ga0247727, IMG submission 202498) | Biofilm microbial communities from Wishing Well Cave, Virginia, United States - WW16-25 | ecosystem: Environmental > Aquatic > Deep subsurface > Groundwater > Cave microbial mat | place...
CTGAACCGCGTTACACTCCGTGCGCATTGGGCGGGCCTCCTGATCCGTTATAGGTGTTTTCGGCAACTCACCTTGTAACGAATCAGCCCGCCCTTTGCTATGTCATTCGTGAGATATGCGGGCTAGTGTCGCCCGCCTCTCATCATTCTCGCGGCAGCGCGAAAACGCTGTCCCACACGGCGAGCGCGGGCTTGGGGACGAGGTCCTTGTCGACGAGGCCGAGGTACGCGAAGAACTCGAGGTTCGGCGGGACCGGCGGCGGCAGCGACGAGAGGTCGAAGTCGGCGAACGTGAGTTGGAAAACGCCAACCGCACGCGCGCTGTCGAGGAGCGCGGCATGGCGGCGGATGTAGCGCGCCTGCTTTTCCGGCGTCGAGACGACCGCCCCGACGTCGACGGAGGTCCAACCCCCTTCGACGACGAGAACGGGGAGCGCGGCTTCCTCCGCGATGCGCGCGTAGTAGTCGAGCGGCACGCTGTCCGGATCGGCGAAGCCTCCGAGGTACGGGTACGGGGAGAGCCCGAGCGCCTGCACGAACGGAAAGTCCGCGAGGTCGGTCGCGATCCCCTCGTAGCCCCCGGTCCCCTGAAGCGCCCCCCACGCCGTCTCGACCTGCACGCTCACGGTGAGCGTCGCGCCCGCGTCGACGGCCCGGATGTCGGCGGCCGCGCCGTTCGCCGCCGCGACGACCGCGTCGTAGATCGAGTCGGCGCCCATGACGGCGGTCGCGGCGCGGATGAGGTTTGTCTCGGCCACGAGCCCCATGTAGAGGGGACGCAAGATCGTGTCGGTCGCGACCGCGTACGCGCGGAACGCAGCCTGCACCTCGGGCTCGGTGAGGCTCCGCCCGGCCGCGACAAGGGCCGGCGCCTCGCTCGCGCGGTCGAGCCCGTTCGTCGCGTCGAGCGTCACGACAACCTCGAGCCCCTTCGCCCGGTAGTAGTTCGCGACGCCGAGCGGATCCCTACGGACGAGCGTGTCGGCGCGCACGCCCGCCAGGAGCGAGTCCCACGGCAATTCGACGTGGAGGATCCCCGCATCGGCGCGCTGCGTCCACATCTCGAGCGCGGCGAAGAGGACGAAGATGTCCGGCTTCGGCGGGATCGGCGAGAAGCCCATCCGGAACGTGCGCGTCGGCCCGCCTGGGCCGGGCGCGCCCGGCCCATCGTTGCCGCACGACGCGAGGACGCAGATCGCGATGGCCGCGAGCCCCGCGTGGCGCATGGTCCGCATGGTGAGTTTGTTCCGCATGCGAATTGTATCGGCAGACGTCGCCGAGTCCCTGATGCGAGCCCGCGCGACGCCGCGGTGCCTGATCACTCGGCCGCGACGATCTCCACCGTGACCGGCCCCTTGAGCTTCGCGACGCACGCGAACCGGTAACTCGGATCCGTGTATCCGCGCTCCGCGAGGTGCTTCGCCTCGTCCTTGCCCCGCTCGTCGAGGTTCTCGATCCCCGAGAGAACGCGAATCGGGTCGCTGCAGCAGACGCCCATGTAGCATTGCGCCTCGATCTCGATCCCGTTCCTCTGCGCGACCTCGAGGACCGTCTGGCCGACCGTGGCTGGGACGGTTTTCCCGCCGCTGCCGAACGTCACCGCGCACTCCTTCGGCGGCGCCTTCGGTGCGGTGAGGATCGCCGTCCTCTCCTTGATGTACTGAGTCTTCGCCTCTGGCGTCGTCGGGACGACGACCGCCGACTCCATCATTGCGAGCGTCGTGGCGTTCGCCTCGCGGGCCTTCAGTCGGAAGAGCTGCTTGCCCACGCGGAACTCGTCGCCGTCCCTCAGTTTCGTTGCAAGGTCGATCTTGAGGAGGGTGCCGTTCGTGCTCACGAGGTCCGCCACGACGATCCGCCCGTCCGCGAAGGAAGCGGAGAGGTGCCGCTTCGACAGCGTCGCGTCGTTCGGATCGAGGTCGACGTCGGGCGCCCCTCGCCCGAGGATCTTCATCCGCTTCGTCAACTCGTAGGTCCCGACCTGGACGCCGTCCCGATTGAAGTGCTCAACGCGCGCCTTCCCCTCTCTCACTTCGAACGCGAGGAACTGCTGGCCCGCGCGGAGGAGGCTCCCCGGCGTGATTTCCACGTCTTCCCCCGGCTGGAGCCTGAGGAACACGCCCGTCTCGCCGCCGTCGTCGCGGAGGAGGAATCCGTCGCGCCCGTGCGCGATCGACGCGTGCGCGTCGGAAAGCATCGAGTCCTCCGGGATGCTGATCGCGGCGCCCTTCCGGCCGATCGAGGTCACGGCGTCGCGCTTGACCGGGTACTGCGTCTCCTCGACGCCGCCGGGGAGGATGCGGACGAGGTACGCGACGACCTCGTCGGCGCCGCGTCCCGCCTCGAAGCTCGCCTTCGGTGGGCCCTCCGTCTTCGCGACCGCGGTCGCGACGGCCGCGACGGCCTCGGCGGCCTTCTCTTCGCGCGGCGCGCCGGGGGGATTCTCCGCGAACTCGAGTTCCACGCTGATGAGTTCGCGCCCTTCGCGCTTCTGCCGGATCACCTCGACGACGAGCACCGCGTCCCGCATCGCCGCCTTGATGTTCCCGGGGCGCGCAACCATCTGGAGGTTGGCCGTGTCGGCGGGAAACTCCTCGGTCACGAAGTAGTGATCGCTCAGCGTGTCGCCGATCAGATGGACGTTCGGCTGTTCGGTCTCGAGGAGCGGCGTCACCACGGCGGCCTTCTTCTTCCGATCGCCTGCCACGATCATGTGGATCCCGAGCGACGCGAGGAACGCCTCCGGGACGTCCTCCCCGATGCAGGCGACGCACGCGCACTTCGGGAACTCCACGTGGAGCGTCTCCTGCGGCCGCCCGCTCAGGACCTTCCGATCGATCTGGATCGCGAGGTACTCCTGGTTGTCGTCGGCGACGACGACGGCGACCGGCTCGCTGTGCGGCTGGTAGCGCACGTTTCCGTTCCCGACGTAGGCCTGGAAGAACGCGTCCGCGAGCGCCCGCGAGACGCGCGGCATCTTGTCGCCGTGGTACGACCAGTACACGTGCGTGCCGTCGCTGGCGGCGGTCTTCGCGCCCGAAATCGCGATCACGGCTTCGGCCGCCGACGTCCCGCCGCCGATCACGCACGCCGGCGCTCCCACGTACGACGCGGCGTCCGCCAATCGGAACGCGATGCCGTCCGTGTTCCCGGGGATGTCGAACCGCCGCGGCACGCCGCGCCCGAGCGCGAGGATCATGTGGCGCGCGAGGAACGTCTGCGCCGATTTCAGGTTGTAGTTCCACGCCTTCGCGACGCAGAGGCCGCTCGCGTCGCGCTCGAGGCCCGTGAGCTCGACGCCCACCATCGCCGGCACGCCGTGCCTCCGGTAGAGCGCCTTCCACTGCTCGTGCATCGCGTCCTTGTCGATCGGCGCGAAGTGCAGGCGATCGACGAGCGGTCCCGCCTTCGGGAACTTCATGCCGTCCACGGGCCCGAAGTCGGGGAGGATCGGCTTCCCCTTCGGATAGTCGCGGATCCTCTTCATCAAATCGTCCGCGTCGATCACGAGCGCGGAGAGGCCGAGCTCCTTGGCGCGGAACGCCGCCGCGGTCCCGCCCGGGCCGCCCCCGACGATGAGGATGTCGAGAGGCTCCGGGAGGGCCACGTCTTCATCGAGGATCAAGGTCCCGTCCGGCCGGATTCCCGAGTCTTCGGTCATCGCTTGATCCGCCGCACGTCGGGGATCGTCGTCTCCACGACGGTCTTCTCGCCCAGCGCGGCGTCGGCGCCCGGCCCCGCGGCGGCCGCATCACTCCGGATGACCTGGAAGACGAAATCCGCGACCCCCGCGAAGTTCACGACGTCCAGATCGTTGAGTTTCGCTCGCCCCCTCACCGGAAGCCCCGCGAGCCGAGTCCCGTTCTTGCTCCCCGAGTCCTCGATGAAGTAGCAGCCGTCCTCGTCGCTCCAGACGATGCGCGCGTGCGGCTCGGAGATCACCTCCCGGGAGATCACGATGTCGTTTCCCTCCCGCCGGCCGATCGTCGCTTCCGTGTCGATCCGATGGTCCGACCCGGCGAGGTCTCCCGTGCGGCAGAAGAGTCGAGCCGTCATGAGCGAGGTCTCCGGCTCTCAATAATAGAAGACGTTGAAGACGTGGAGCGCGACCAGCACCAAGAGCGCGATCGACGGGGGCACGTGGGCGTAGAGCCAAATCCGGAGCGCCCTCTGGAGCGTGCGCTGGATGTCGAGCTCCAACTTCGCCCTGTAGATCGCTTGAAGCGCCCGGACGATTTCCTTGTCGGCGGGCGACACGAACCCTTCGAGGTGGCCGAACTCACGCGACCGCGACTCAGCGATCGATGGCGCGCCGAGGAAGTGCGAGAGGCGCGCGCGCGACTCGCCCATCCGGGGCGCCACGTGGTTCATGTAGAACTCCCGGACATCCACCGAGGACTTCGCCGCGATCGCCTCGCCGCGATCGCGCAGTTCCATCACGAGTTGCGGGATCCGCTCGAAGACGGCTTCGGTCTCGAGGCCCGAGGTGAGGAGCCTCGGGATCCACTTCTGGAGAGCGACGCCGAGGAGACCGCTCAGCGAGACCCAACCGCTGAGAGCGAAGAGGCAGAGGTTGAGCGCCCCGGCGGGGACGCGGAAACCGCCGTGCATGAGCGCGAAGAGGAAGAAGAACGCGCCGCCGTAGACGTGGAACCGGAGCCAGCCGCGCGCCCGGGCGACCGCGGAGAACGGGCGGCGCCGGCGCGCGGCGTAGAGCGTCACCGCGACGAGGAGGGCCGCCGCCGCCGATCCGTAGGCGATCCCCCAGACGTTGGACGGATCGACCCCGGCGGTCGCCGCGCCGACCGCGTAGAGCGCGAGCGCGACGACGAGCCCGATGATCGAGGCGAGCGCGGCCCCGCGGAGCGACCGCGGACGAGCGACCGCGCGGATCCCGCGCGCCTCCATCGGCCGCTATCCCCGCGCGAGGAGGCGCTTGAACTCCTCCACGCTCCCCACGCGGAAGGCGCACTCGTGCGGGCAACTCCGAACGCAGGCCGGGCCGAGGCTCGACGTGTGGCAGAGGTCGCACTTGCTCGCCAGCTTCTTCTCCTTGCCCCTCAACCCCTCGGGGAGAGCGTTCGCGGGCCACTGATCGCCCGTCGGCTGCATGACGATCGCGTCGAAGGGACAGTTGTTCGCGCACGACGAGCACCCGATGCAGGTCTTCTCGTCGATCTCGATCACCGCGCCGACGCCCGCGCGCCGGATCGCTCCGGTCGGACACCCGACGAGACAGACCGGATCGCGGCAATGGTAGCACGCCTTCGTGATGAGGAGGTTCTGGTACTTCTCTCCCTCGCGCACGAAGCGCGGCTGTCCGCCGTGCGTCTCGGCGCAGCCGCGCACGCAGTCGTCGCAACGCGTGCAGCGGTTGAGGTCGATCACGAGGATGCTGTTCCCTTCGACCAGCCCCGTCTCGAGGGCCGCCTCGAGGAGGTCCGACTCGCGGGGGCTGCGGCGGCTGTGACCGATCTCGCGGATGCGCGAGACGGAACTCTCCCAGAGGAGCGATTCGGTCGCGGCGTTTCGTCGGCACAACTCGTCCAGTTCTCTCTTGGGGATTCTCACGAGCTCGGCGTATTTCACCGAGGCGGCGGTCACGGTCCACGAATCGATCCCGTCGATCAGGTATTCCGTCTCGCCGAGCGCCATCCCCTTCGACAGGTACGTCACGACCATCGGCTCGCCACCGACCATCTGCGTCAAACGGACGAAGCCGGACCGCACGAGGTAGACCGCCTCGGCGGCCTCCCCCTCGCGGACGATCACCTCATCCGGATCGCACGAGACGAGATCCACCGACTGCGCCACGGAGTGGATCGCCCCCTCGTCGACGCCGCGGAGGAGCGGCGTCGCCTTGAGGTGCGCGACGAGCGATCGCTTCCTGTAAATGGCGTCGAGCCTCTCCTTCAACGAGGAAGACTTGCGCCTCATCAGGCGGAGCGACGGGACGCGGATCTGAACCAATCGGCAATCCGTCGCGGCCCGCGCCGTCGCGGACTGCGGCCAGCCGCTCATCGCGCCGATCTCCCCGAACATCTCTCCGGCCCCGAGCAGCGCGCGTCCGCCGGTCGGAAGGTCGACGTCCATCACGGAGAGGAACGTGATCCCCTCCGTCTGAGGTCGCTGCCTCGTGACCTGCCGCTGGAACATCGTGGCCTCGGAGGGCGGGCTCCCCCGCGAGGCCGCCGCATCGCGCGTCGACGCGATCGTGTGGGTCCGGTGCCGCTCGAACATGGTCTCGACGACCTCGGGCTCCTGCTTCTTGAGGAAGAGCTCGACCTGGCCGTCGAGGACGAGGAACGCGAGGTCGATGTAACTCCCCTCTTCGAACAGGACGGACCCCTTCCGCCACGTCGCCACCGAGACATCGGGCCGGATCCGCTCGAGAAAGCCGTCGTCGTACTCCGAGAAGACGTCGAGCCCGCGGAGCTGCGCGGGCGACAGCATCTCGGAGAACTCCTGGATCCCCGTGTTCTGTCCGAACGACGACCATCGGTCGCGGTAGAGCTCGGCCCGCTTGACGATCGTGTTCGCGATCTCGGCTTCGGGCTTCTCGCGGCTCATTGGCTCGTCAGGAGTAGGTTCGACTTGAGCGACTTGTCCGGATGGAACAGGTGGCACGTCGCGCACGCGTTGGACGCCCCGCGCGGCGAGTGGCACTCGCGGCAGTTCTCGATCCCCGGGATGTTCTGCACGAACGCGCTGTCGGGCACCCCGCCCGGCGCCACCGCGACCATCTCGGGCGTCACCGCGATCGCGTTGTGGCAATCGAGACATCCTCGGTCGAGCAAGTGCGCCCGGTGGTCGAAGCGGGCGCGCACGAGAACTTGCTGGTCCTTCTGGACGCGGGCGATGCTCGCGTTCGCGAGCCGGTGGCAGAGGCGACACGCTCTTGTGAGTTTGAGGGCGAGATCCTCCAGTTTCCCTCGGGCATCCGAGGACAACGCCGCGTTCTCAGTACGGTACGGGGCGAGAAAGACGGAGTCGACGCTCGCGTACGATGAGGCCGCGAGCATTCGGCCGGCGCTTGCTAAGAGCGAGTCGATGACCTCCAGGTCGTTCTGGAGATCCGGCTCGGGGCGGCCTCGGAGCGGGGTCGCGTATCGCTGGAGCCGGTCGAGCGCCTCGGCGAAGAGCGTCGACGCGTTCTCGTTCGACGCGAGCCCGTACGTATCGAGAAGGTCCGCGAGCCCGAGTTCCGAATGGAGGCTCCTCCTGATCCCAGCCAAGTTGTGGAGGACCCACGGATCCCTGTGCTCGAGGGGCTGCTTCCTGACCGTGCCGCGATTACGGTTCACCGCGAAGGCGTTCGGGTTCGTGGTGTACGCCCAGAGCGTCGCGGGCCCTCCCGCCGATTGAATCGTCTCGAGCGTCTCGACGCCTGGCGCGTCGGGCGCGCCGGAGTCCGCGATCGGAAGAAACGGAGTCGCCTGTTCGCTCGTGAGGTGACACTGCGCGCAGTGGCGATCGTACTCGATCGGCTGGAAGTGCGCGCCATTCGCCGCGGGAACGTGACATTGGAGACAGGCTCTCTCGATCTGCATGCTGCCGAGCTTGTCGAGGACGAACTTGGTGTGATGGACGTGCGCGAAGGCGAGCGCCGAGTCGTCGCGGACCGCGGCGCGGCGGAACTCGAAGTCGGGATGGTCCCGGTTGAAGGAGCCGTAGTCGTGGCAGCCCGTGCAGCGTCTATCCGGCACGTCGGTGATGGCGGCGTCGCGTCCGCCGTGCTCCGGGTGGCACGACGAGCACGCGGTCTCCTTCGCCGCCGTCCGTGCCGCCCCGGTCCGCGAGCGCTCGGGGTCGCGCGAGCGGAATATGTAGTGGCGAGCCAGCGAGTAGGAGCCGATCTCGTCACCGATCTTCTCGTGGCAAAGCGAGCACTTCTCCGACGCGACCTCGCGAAACGTCGCATGGCATCGCTCGCACTTCGCGCCGAACGTCGCGTGCGCGGAAGACAGGGGCCCTCCGCTCGCGAACTGCCCGGCGCCCGCGAGCGTGGTGACGAGGTAGTACGCAATGAAGGTTGCGCTCGCGACGGCGCCGATGACGAGCATCTTCTTCTTCGAGCGCAGGCGGACGTAACTCCGGGCGACAGGAAGCCGGAGAGCGCCGAAGGTCCCCTTCTTGTCGCTCTTGCCCGATTCCTTCACGAGAGCGCCCCCCGAATGCCGTTCCCTCGAGCGTCGCGCGCCAAGGTCCGGCCTAGCCCCCACCCGCCGACGCCGCCAATCGGTCGTAGATCTGCTCGATACGGCGCTTGATCGTGGAGAGCACGTCGACGACCGAGGCGCTGTCGGCGATCGCCGGGAACGGACCGAGATCGAGCGGGGCCCCGCGCGGCGGACGCTCGATTGGCGGGACGGGCCTCTTGAGGACGTCCGGAGCCTCAGTCGCGGGCTCCTCGGGCGGCTCGGGTTTCTTCGGCGGCTCCTCGGGCGGCGGCGGCGGCTGGATCGGGCTCTTGTTCGCGATGGCGCGCTCGAACGGGGCGTTGTCCTGGTCCTCGCCGACGAATTCCTTCCAGTGTTTGGGAACCGATGCGACGGATTGGATTTTCTGCGTGTACTTGCTCGGCTTTGTCCAGCCCTGGGGATGCCCCTGGCCAAGAAGTTTCTGGTCGGTCGTCAGGTGGCACCGCACGCACGTCTCCGCGCGAACGTCCGTCTTGTGTAACTCGGCCATCCCCTTCGCGACGCCGGCCGCTCGGTTCTCCTTATGCGGATCCTTGTAGCCGCTCCCCGGTCCGTGGCAACTCTCGCAACTGACGCCGTCTTCGACCGGGCTCGCCTGAGCGACCGTGATGACCGTCCCGTGACACCCGAGGCATTTCGCGTTCAGCGCGGCGTCGTCCTTCGGGTCGATGCCGGCGCGCCGGGCGCGATCGAGGTAGTCCTCGTCGCCGTTGATGAACGGGTCGGCGCTCCGCTTGTGAGCGTCGTTTTGCCACCATTCGCTCTGCTTGGCGTGACAGTTGGCCTGGCCGAGGCCGCAACTGCCGGGCCCGAGCGTCGTGTAGGGTTGCGCGCGAGCGATCGGCGCCGCGAACACGGCCCACGCCACGAACGCGGCGGACGCGGCGGACGAGCCGAATGCACGCGGCGCGATGGTCCGGGTCACGCCCCCCACGTCAGCGCTCCGACTCGGAGACGGTCCAGATCTCGCCGTCTCTCATGTAGAGTCTCCGCTGCTCCTCGAGCGTGAAGGGCCGCGAGCCGAGGCGGCCGAACACGCTCACCTGATGGCCGCTCTCGTCGACCGCGCGGTCGCGGTCGAGTCCCTTGGAGAGGGCGAGCGCCGGGCCGTGCGTCCTCCGCGTCGCGATGAGCCTCGGCGCCAGCCTCGGACTGAAGCCGAGGTATCCGGGCGTGTCGACGGGCGACGTGAGTTGGAGCACGCGCAGCCCGTTGCGACCGTCGGCGACGTACGCGAAGGCGCTCGCGTTTGTCGAGGCCACTCTCACCGCGCGCGCGTCGTCGAGCGCGCCGCCCGCCGTGAACGTCTGGTCGACGAAGATCGCCTCGGGGTTCTCGACATCGACGATAACGAGCCCGTCGGCGCCCGCCGCGACGTACGCGTAGGTGCGGGCGACGTAGACGTCGTTCGCCTGCACGAGCGGGACGAAGGCCTCGACGCGACGCGCATCCTCCGGGATCGTCACGTCGAGCACCTTGAGTCCCTCGGCGTCGCAGACGAAGGCGTAGCGGAACTGGACCGCGACGGCGACCGCGTTCTGAACATCCGGCGGGCCCACGCGCGCGACGATCTTCGGCGCGAGCGGATCCGCGACGCTCACCACCACGATCCCCGCGTCGCAGCACACGTAGACGTTCTCGCCGGCGATCGCGAGGTTGACGGCTCCGTTCAGCGCGCCGTCGGGATTGAACGTGACCGTCCGTTCCAGGAAGTTGTTCCGCGGGTCGCGGTCCACGAGGTCCATGACGTCCACGAGGATCAGTCCCTCGACGCGGTCCGTGACGTACGCGTAGGAGTAGAGCGGATGCAAGGGCCCCTGCTCGAGATTCTCGGGGCGTACGACGCGGCGCGTGTCGATCGGCATGTTCGTTGGCAGCGCGACGGCGGTGGCGTCCTCCGTGTCGACGCGCGTTCCCTGCCCGAGAGGCGAGACGGGGGCCGAGACGATCCGCTCGGAGAAGCCCTTGTTGTCGACGTTCGCGACGTCGTAGACGCGGAAGCCGTCCGTCCCGTTCGCCGTGTAGAGATACTCGCCGCGCAACTGCAGGCTCCGGATCTCCGTACCTCCGTGGTGGTGCGCGACCGGAAGCACGATGCCGCCGTCGACGTGCTCCTTGTAGTCGTCGGGGTACGCGAGGCTCTGCAGATAACTTCCGATCACGGCCTGGGGCTCGTCCGTCTCCGTGACCTCGACGGCCTCGAATCCCTCCTCGCCCTCGCCCACGTACACGTACTTGCCCATGAAGTTGACGAAGTTCGTTCCCTGGAGGAGGACTTGCGCCGACCACGCGTTGTTGTCATTCGATTCGGACAGGTGGCAATCGTCGCACGTCCGGGTCTCGGCCGTCCTCACCGTGTGAGGGAAGTGCGGGTTGAACGCCTGGCTGCTGAAGCCGGGCGCGGAGATCGGCGGCTGCTGGAGGTACACCTGCTCGCGATTCGCGTTCCGCGACGAGAGGACGAGCGCGCTCGAGGAACGCGCCGGAGCCGCCTTGCTCCCCTTGGTAGCGCCGTTCACGCACATCATGAACGCATCGTCCCGGACCACCTGCGGGTTGTAGGTCGTCCAATTGCGCGAGGTATTCCCCTCGAAATGGTTCATGCTTTTTTTCCAGTTTGCCTGCTGCGGCAGGTGGCAGCCGAAGCAGTTCGTGACCCACGACGTGTGGCACGTGTAGCACTCCATCTTCTCTTCGGAGTGAGCGAGAAGCGACGGGTCCCCTCCGCTCGACCACTCCCCGCCACCGCGCGCGACGAGCTTCGCGCGACGCGCCTTCGGGTTGAAGCGCGCCGAGCTCGAGTCGATGATGTCCACGACCTGCGGGATCTCCCACTCGAGATTCGGATCGAGCATCGATCGTTGGTATACCTTGTCGCGGGCGATCCGGAATCGGTGTTTCTGCTCGAACGGCGTGTAGAGCTCCGTAAGCCGTGTGCCGCCTTCCGGAGCCGCGAGCCCCGACGTCACGAGACGCGCCCTCTCGGTGACGGTGCCGTGGCAGTCGACGCACTGGATCTCGACGGCGTTGTGGAACTCTCCGTAGAGTTTCCCGTTGCCGTGGCCGTCGCTCTCGAAGTGGCAGTCCACGCAGTGCATCCCCTTCTCGGCGTGGATGTCCTTCAGGTGGACCGCCTTCCGCGTCGCGCGGCACGCGTCGTCGCAGAACGGCGTCCCGCCGTCCTCGATCGGGACGACGCCGTGGAACTTGTGGGGATCGTCCCAGGGGACCGCACGCCCCTCCGCGTCGAGGAGATTCCCCTTCCGGTCCTTCTTGAAGACCGCCCGGAAGAGCCAGCCGTGCCCGTGGTAGTCGGCGAACTGAGTGCGCCCGAGCGTCGGGTTCAACTCGGCCACGCCCGCGAGGAACGCGGGATCGCCCCACTTCCCGCGGAGCACCGCCTCCTCGGGGTTCGCCGAGAGGAGCGCGAACGCCTCGTCCGAGCCGCGCCGCGCCTGGCGCTCCGGGTACGTGGGCCCGCCGTCCGTCTCGTAGTCCCACATCTGAAAGCCCAGGTACGTGTTCATGAACGCGTTCGGCTGGTGCATGTGGCACACCATGCACTGGCTCGATGGGATCGACGTCGTGAACTGATGCACGATCGGGTGCCCGGGCTCGCCGCGCGCGATCGTCGTGTCGGCGGTCTCCGTGGTGCCTGAGTTGCCGTGGCGCGCGTAGGGCCCAGAGTGCACGGGCGAGCGGTCGTTCGCGTACACGACGTGGCACGCCGTGCAGCCGCTCGAGCGGTAGTCCCCCGGATGGTCGTTCGTGCCGAGGAACGAGAGGTGGGGATCGTTGAGGCGCGTCTTGTGGATGTTGAGGACCGGGGAACTGATGCGCAACTCGGTGCCGAGGCCGCGCGCGCTCAACTTCATGTCGGGGCGGCCGGGCTCCTCGGTCGGGTTCGGCACGCCGACCTCGGACGGGTTCGCGCGCGGCACCCTCCCGCCTCGCTCGAACGAGCGGAAGTTGTCCGTGACCTGGCTGATCTCCGAGCGCGGGAGCGGGACGACGAACGGGAGCACGCCCTTGGCGAGGTCTTTCTCGTTCGGCGCCGGAACGGTATTGACCTTCTGCGGCGTCCCGTCCTTCGCGTACGACTCGCCGAAGAAGTAGTTCTTCGCGGAGACGATGCCGTTGTTGTACGCGGCCCCGCCCCACAGGAGCGACGACGTCGTCATCATGCTCTTTCGGACGGCGAGCACCTCCTGCGCGTGGCACGGGCCGCACGCCCCGTCCGCGACGCGAAGGTCGCCGGGGTTGACGAAGCGGACGAAGGCGGGGTCCTCGTCGTTCAGCGCCGTGTAGGAGCGGACAGGATTCGCCGACGAGCGCCACACGTCGCGACGGCGTGGCTGGACGTGCGCGCCGCGCGCATCCCGTGCCGTCGCGTCGCCGCCGTGGCAGTCGACGCACCCCAACTGAACCGCGGTCGACTTGTGCATAGGCTCGATCCCCGCATGGCAGACGACGCACCCGGCGCTCTTCGCCTGGGCCTCCTCGACCGTCTGCCGCGTGAGCGCGTCGCCGCGCGCGCGCGCGGCGCCCTCCTCGGCGGCGGCGCGAGAGGCCGCGGCCGGCGCGCCGACCAGGAGCGCGCCCGCGAGGAGCGCAACGGCGAACGACGCTCGCTCCGCCATCAGTATGTCAGCGCGACCGACGCCAGGAGCGAGAACAGCGTCCCCGGCGACTCGTAGATGTCGTCGAAGCCCGCGAGCGGGTTCAGCATCGACCCCGCCACGGTCACGACGGCGTTGTTGTTCAGGAACGGCCGATAGATGACGCCCAGGCTCGAATCGATTCCGATTGGGTTGTCGATCTCCGGCTGGTTCAGGAAGTCCGTGAGGATCGCCGTGTCCAGAAAGGAGAGGTAGTTCACGTTCGCCACCGCCTTCACCTTGGGCGTCACCTCCGCGTCGTACCCGACGTTCGCGATGAAGATCCCCGGGTTCACGAAGTTCGCCTGCCCCTCGAACTTGTTCGGGCGCAGGTTCGGGAGCGGGCTTAGTTTGTTCACGAGGTTCACGCCCTGGAGGCGGATCACCTGCTGGTTCCAAAACGAGAACGGCCCGCCGGCGAAGGATGGTTGGTCGACGATCCCGTCGAAGCCGCCCCCCGTGTCGTCGCGCGGGTCAGAGTCGCCCGACGCGTAGAGCGCGGACGCCCGGAACCGCATCCAGTCCTTGTCGACGGACAGTTCGAGCGCGGCGAGTCGCGCGTCGATGTCGATCTCGCGGCTCGTCGACGGGTGGCGCTCGTCCGTGCCGAACACTTGGTAGAACGCGTGCGACACGTTGAGGCGGCCGATGTGCCCATCGCCGGTCCAACCCAAGTAGTACGCCCTGATTTCGTGCGGCTTCGCGTCGCCGAAGATCGCGGGGCGCACTGGGACGCCGTTCTCGTCGACATGCTCGCTCGCCTCATCGCGGTTGTAGTGGAAGGAGAGTTGCGCCGTGTAGCCGAGCGCGAGGAAGTCCTGCCGGTAGACGTTCGCGACGAACACGTGCTGGTGGCGGTCGTCGAACACGGTGTTCAACTCGCTGTTGGTGTCCTTCTCGAGGAGGTCGAAGTACGCGAGGTTCCACTGCCAGCGGTTCGAGCCTGCCGTTCCGAAGAGCCGCGCGCCGCGGTTGAAGTCCGTGAAGACGAAACCGCGGAAGTCACTCGAGAACTTCTGGATCCCAACGCGGAGCGACACGAAATCGTACCGGTCGCTCACGTCGATGAGGTGCTTCTCGAAAAACAATTCCTGGAAGCCGAGGTGCGAATCGTTGCGGTCGGTCCCTTTCCGCACGTTGATGTTGACGTTGTTGTTCTCCTGGAGGGCGAGCCGGTTGAGGCTCAGGACCGGCGTGACGCGGATCTCCCAATCGCGCGGCCGGAAGGCCGTCTGCCCGTGGTACAGCTCGAGCGTGAGGCGCAGATTGCCGTTGAGCAGCGAGCGATTGTCGTCGCCGAAGAAGGGCTCGGATCGTGGGCGCTCCGCGCTCACGCCGCTCGGCGTCGGGGCGGTCGAGAACTCGAAGACGTTGTCGGACGAGGCCGTGAGCGAGAGGAACGTGTTCTGCCCGATGATCGGGTAGTCCCCCTTGAGGACGTTTTGGTTGTACGGGTCGTACCAATGGCCCTCGACGTACAACTCGAAGGGCGGCGGCTTGATGTCGCGCCAGCGGTCCGGGATCGGCTCGAAGTGAGGGAGCGGGATCGAGTCCGCGGCCGTGGAAGTCGAAATGGACGCGGTGTCGGTTGGTGCGGCCGGCGGTACGGTCGCCGGCACGGTGTCGCCTTGGGCCGCGGCGCGCTCGATTCGCGAGCCCCCGCACGCGAGAGCGAGGAGCATCAAGAAAAGGATGCGCGCGGGGCGGGAGGCGGGCGCGTTCGGACCTCGCGTCATTCGAGTTCCGGCTGCCGAGGCAGTTTCACGTAGGGGAGCCTCACGCCGTCGTAGAAGAAATTGTCAGAGCGGATCGCGGCTGGCGGCTCGAAGCCGCGCGCACCCGCGAACGAGATCAGGTCGTCCTGATCAACGCCGTCGCCGCTGATTCCGATCGCGCCGACGAGTTGCGCGCCTTTGTACAGCGGAATTCCGCCGGGGAAGATCGTGAGGCCGTTCCGGTGCGGAGGATCGAAGAAGGATCCGAACCCTACCACGCCCGCGTAATTCTGCTGAATCCTGAAGAACGGGCCGGCGCTCACCGGCCGGCCGAGCGTCTGCTCGTCGATCCCCGGCGGGAAGAAGTCTTGGCTGAGGAAGCCGACCGCGCGCGTCGACATCGCGATCTCCGCGGACGCGGCGAGCCCGAGCGTCGTGCGAAGTCGCTGTCCGAGCAAATCGCTCGCGAGGCTGAACGCGAGCGCTGTGCGCGCTTTCTGCGCCGACACGTCGAAGGAAAAGAGCGTCGCCTCCGGCGTCCGCCAGATGCCGAGGACCGAACCGTCCACGTCGACGACGCTGACGAACACCTGCGCCGGTACACCGGGAGGCCGGCGGATCGCGGCGCGCGTCCGCGCCGCCTGCGCGGCAGCCTGATCGATGATGGTCCGCACGTCGCCCGCGGTGAGTAGCGAGCCCGCGCGGATCGAGAAGTCGAACGCGGGCCCGAGCCCCGCGAGCACGACTTCTCCGGTCGTTGGGAAGCGCGGCGCGGGCGGCGCCGATGGCGCGACGATCTCGGTCCCACGCGCGGGCGAAACGTCCGCGTACGTGAGCGTGAAGTTCCCCGGCGGGGGCGCGGCGTTCGCAAACAGGAACCGGATCCCGTCAATGTAGATCGCGTCGCCGCGCTTCTCGTCCGGCACGGCGTACCCGATCACCGCGCCGAGCGAGATGATCTCGTCGGCGACCGCGCCTTCGCACGAGCAGAGGTGGAAGCCGGCGAGGTCGTCGCCGCCGCTCACGCCGAGACCGCCAACGAGAATGCCGTTCTTGTAGAGCGGGACGCCGCCGGGGGCCCCCGAGAGCCCGCTCCCGTTCGGCTGGATGTCGCTACCCGGAAGGCTCGAGAAGGGCACGCCGAACAACGGGCCCGCGGGGAGGTTCGTCAGGGCCGGCGGGAAATGCGGCCTCGTGATGAAGCACGCCGTGAGCGTCGAGAACCCGTGCTGGTTGCTACTCAGAAACGCGGCGGTGCGCGCCTTCTGAATCGCCTCGTCAGCGGTCGAGACGGCGGCGGCGACGACGGCCGGCGCGGACTGCTCGCAGAGGCTGATGTCGACGCCGGCGGGCGCGCCCGTCATGACGAACGCGCCGAGGACGTTCCCTTCGCGATCGGTCACCGCGACCGCGACCTCCTGCCCGAGCCGCCCCGCCTGCTCGACGGCGTGAGCGATCAGCGTCTGCACGTCCGCGGCGGTGAGGCTCTCGCTTCCGAGGACGGGACTCGTGTCGGGCGCGTCGATCGAGTTGCAACCGACGAATCGCGCAGAAAACACGAAAAGGAGAACAATGAGCTCGCGTAACGGCCGAGGCCCCCGGCGGATCCGGACGCGAAAACGAGGTATTGCTTCAATGCGGCGCAGGATCATCAAGGATCGGGGCGCTCACCCCCCTCGTCGACCTTGCTGGTCACGGGTCCTATTTCATTCTCACAACACGAGTTGTTCCGCTCAGCTCTCCTGACTCGTAGCGGGCAAAGTAAACTCCCGACGCGGTCTCTATTCCGCTCTCATCGCGCCCGTCCCATAAAACGACGTGCTCTCCATCAAAGGCAGCGCTTTTCAAAAGTCTTCGAACAGCTCTCCCTTGGGCGTCGTAGATCTCTACCCGAACTGTCGCGCCCCCTCCGAGCAAGAAACGGAATCCAGTCCGATCCGCGAATGGGTTGGGGTAGGCGGATTCGAAGCGAAGCCGGGGGGTCGACAACGCGCCATCGCCACTGCCCGCGTTCTTCGTCGCCACGAGGCTGAACGGTCGCCGAGCCCGAGTCGAGGCGACCATGACACGCCGTTCTGAAGCCACTTCCCAAACGAGACCCAACTCGTGGTCTTCGAGGAGAACGCGGTAGTCTCCAGGCACCTGAAGACGGTCTATCTCGATCGCGATCTCTCCTGGCACTTGCGGCGACTCAAGGAGGAGGTCCCAAGTCATCGTATCCTGGGCAGCATCGAACACCCTCACGTACCTGCCGCTCAGTCCGCCCCAGTTCTCCTTGGGAATGAACAGGTTGAGGTAGTCTCCCGACGGCGGTGGGGGCGGGAGTGAGAGGCACAGCGGGTTCCACTCTCCTCGCGGGACGTCCGCAGCACCCGCGAGGACCGTTGCGGTCGAAGACGCATCCTGCAACGCACGCAGCCGAACTGTCCACATTATCGCCGCCGGGAGGGAGCTCAAAGCTTGAGAACGGTCCGCACCTCGATGCATTGCCAGACTCGGAGGAGGCGGCTTGATGATGAGCTGCACGCTGCCGCTGACCATCTTGTGAAGCCAGTAACCAGTGAACGGCCTCATGACAGCCGGTGCACCCGGCCCGGGCAAGGAATCGTATCTAGTGGGCGGCCCTATCCATTCCCACAGGACGTGAGCCGTCAGCGTATTGGATGGACCGGTGAGGGGAAATGTAATCACCCCATCAGTCACCTGAAGCACGGAGATCGGAACGGGATCACGATACGGGGACCCAATCTGGTTCCACGCCCCCGCGCCCCCCAGGAGAGGCAGCGAGAAGCATAAGGAGTCGGCAACCGGAACACCCGTCACAGAGTCTTCCTGGGCGTTCTCAGTAATGAGCCAGTATCCCTGTCCGAGTGAGATGTCCGAGATGGCGCACGCATCAAGATAGCTACCGGTGATTGGAGACCAGTGGCCAAATCGCCACTTCGTATCATCGGGAGGCCAGAGCTCGTCAAGAACCGCAGGCACGCTCGGATTCTCGGGGACGACGGGGAAGCTGACAGCGCGGTAGGCCCTCACTCGGTCTTGTGCTGGGAAACTGGCAGCGGCTGGGGTTGAAACCGTGATGAGAACCGGCCGCAATGATGCAAACTTCAGATCTAAGTGGGTCGCGTCTCCGTATGCGATGTGAGGTCCGCGCTCATTCAGGGCGAGCGCTGTGGGTGTGCCCACGTTGTCCAGCGTATCGATTGCCTCAATCGACCAGACCCCGCACGACTTGGAGGCATACTTGAGGTCGCCTTTCGTTTCGTCATAGTAGCTCACATGCGGGTTGTCATCGGCATCCAGCAGGAGCCAACAGTTTTTCCCAACATTGCCCGCCGAGTCCACTGTCTCTGTGCACCAGCTCCCTCCAGACTTCCACGAGTAGAGAAGGTCAAAGCGTCCTGACTCCCCAAAATGACAAATGCGGGGATTGGACTGGGCGTCGAGCGAAAGTGAAGAGGAGAAACCAACGCCATTCAACGTGTCCGCAGCCTCGGGTATCCAGCTGCTCACGCTGTCGCGCTTCAGGGCATGAAAAAGCTTGCCAAGCGTGGCGTTACGATAGCTCACATGGAGAGCCCCGTTCGGATCGATGGCAAGTGAGTTGTTTTCGCCGACAGTGTCCGGAGAGCCATCTACCGTCTCCTGTCGCCAAGGACCGCCCAACTTCCAAGCGTGCTTGAGGCTGCCGGTATTCGCTTCGAAGTAGGTTACGTGCGGGTTCCCTTGGGAATCCAGGGCAAGGGAGTTGTACGTCTCCTCACTACCGGCCGCTGGATCGTCTACTATCTCAGGGTTGTTCCAGGAGCTCCCAACCTTGATGACGTACTTGATTGTGTTATCCGAAAAATCCCTATAGCTGATGTGCGGATTTCCACCGGAGTCAAGAGCAAGCGAGCAGTACTGGCCCACCCCGACGCTGTCCACGGTCTCAGGTGACCACTCGCCAGACGAGTCCTTGATGGCGTATTTGACGACGCGAGCCGCGGCGTCGTCGTAGGCGACGTGTGGACGTCCGAGTGAGTCGAGCGCGAGCGAGAGCCCGGCGCCGCTAGACAAACTGTCCAGAATTTCGGCACGAAACCGCGTTTGGGCCAGGCCAAGACGAGGTGACGCGGATGCGAGGACTGCAAACAGGGGCAGGAGGGCCAGTCGTCCCAAGCGCACGGGGCAGCCCCTCTGCCCGATCACTCGGTTTCGTCGCCGAGAGAAACAGCCGACATTCTTCGCCAATGCGCCCCTCGTGCTCGATTCCTCGAATCACCGGGTTTCACTGGGGATTGCTCGGTGGGTCTGGGAATGGCGGAAGCACCACGGGCGGCGGCGGCTTATCATCCTTCATCTTCTCCACGATGAAGACGGCAAGACCCCCAAGGCCGGCCACTCCAACGATGTTTCCCAGGAGCCCGAAAGGTTTCTGATACCATGGACGACGTCCCCGAATCTCCGCGAGGACCCGAAGATAGACCTCTGTCGCTTCCGGGGGGCTCAACAGTGAATCTGGGCTCCACGAGGGGTCCTTGGTCAGGATACGGCGGTACGCGTCCTCGGCCTTGGCGATGTCACCCTTCTTCTCGTAGCAGAGGGCGAGGAGCTCGAGGACATCCGCTTTTTCCGCTTCCCGAATCGTCCCGACCTTGAGATGCGGCTCGAGCATTCCGATCGCCTCGTCGAACTGGGAGCGCGAGAACAGATCCCGCGCCTTCTCGTAGGCGGAGGACCGGCCTTGTGTGCTCGCCTCGCTTGGTAGGATCGGTCGGGAAAGCGTAAAGGCCAAGGCGAGGAGAAACCAACGAGCGGAATTCGGACCTCGCCGAATGCGAGGGATTCGCTCATACCTCATCAGGCGTCCCTCCACGTGGTTGGACAATGCCCTTTCACGAGGTGGCGATGCGTCGGCCGATTACAGCACGGCGACTATTGCTGTCGGATGCGTCCCGAGAAATCGACCTCGGCCTGCTCGCCGGGTTTCACAGTAACAGAAATCGGTCCCCCGTCAACGACAAACCCCTGACGGGTGACGCTCACGATGTGCTTCCCGGCCGGCACGTCCAGCAGAATGCACGGGGTCGATTGGCCTTGATCGACACCGTCGAGAAGAACCTGAACCCAGATGTCCCTGGAACGTACGACAATGCTCCCCTTGCCCGCATCCGGTTGAGCGAAGTCATGCGAGAGCCGAACGACCGTACCCGCGAGAACCTCCACGTCGTCCCAGGATTTCGGCGGCGAATCGGGATGCTCGGCGCGCACATCGTGTAGTCCCGGCGGAAGTGAAAGCCTGGCCCGTGTCGTCCCCGATGCCCGAAGTTCGCCGTCCACGAAGACGCTTGCCGGGAGGTTCGTGGTAACCTCGAGGGTGCCGGTAGCCGGCGGAGGCGGGGGCACGCTGTCCCCGCCCGGTTTTGGTCCCGGGATTACCCGCAGCGCGACGGATTCCTCTCTCGTCTCACCAGCCCGAAGGGCGACGATGCGCTCGAGCGGGGTGTAGCCATCGCTCTCGGCACGGATCGTGTGTTCCCCCGCGTCGAGCGAGTCGAACACAGCCCTCGGGCCGGGCGTGCTCCGGCCATCGATCGATACGCGCGCCCGCGCGGGCACGGTGTTCACGACGAGCGTCGCGAACCGCATCGGGCGCTTCGCGGTGGTCGCGCGCACGACATTGGACGCGCGCGACCAGTTCCCGGCGGAGTCCGCGGTTCGGAGGACGAACCAGTAGTCGGACTCCGCGTCGAGCCCCGTCACGGCGAAGCGCTCGACGGTCCCCGCGGGCCCGGGGCTCGGCACGCCGGGAACCGCGACGAGCGCGTCCCACGCCGTCTCCCCGAACTCGTTCCGCGAGTACCGCAGGCCGTAAGTCGCGGCCCATCCCGCCATCCCGTCCCCTCCCGGCGCCGCCCAGAGGAGCTCGATCTCCGACTCCGTCACCGTCCCGAGCCGGAGCGAAGCCGCCGCGGGCGGAACCGTATCGACGCGCGGCGACGGCGGCCTCGGCCCCCCGATCCCCAGCCATCGCGGGAGAACGACCGCCGCGAGCCCGATCGCCGCCGCGCCGGCGAGCGCCGCCAGACCGATCAAAAGGAAGCGCCTCCGCGGGGCAGCGGCTCCGGCCCGACGGGGCCTGCGCGCCTTCGCCGCCCGCGGCGCCGCGATCGGCCGCGTCGGCACCGGCGTCTGCCTTTCCGTCTTGGGCTTCTTCGGCTTCGACGCACGCTCCCTGGCCACTTGCTCCCGCACCGTCTTCGTCACGTCCCCCGTGACCCGCTCGGTCCCCGCGAGCGGGATCTTCTTCAGCGCGGCGAGAACCGCGGTCCCATCCGCGAAGCGCTCCTCTGTGTCCATGGCGGTGCACTTGAGGATCAGACCCTCGACGTCCGCCGAAAGTTCCGGCCTCTGGGCCCGCGGCTTCGGGAACGGCTCATTCAAGATCTTGTACGAGACCGCCTGGAGGTTCTCGCCGGTGTAGGGAGGCTGGCCGACCAGCATCTCGTACGCCAGGATCCCGAACGCGTAGACGTCGCTCCGGGCATCGACCTGCTCGCCCTTGATCTGCTCGGGCGCCATGTACTGCGGCGTTCCGACCACCATCCCGCTCGTGGTGAGCCCGTGCGTCGAGAAACTCCCGGCCTTGAGCTTCGCGATTCCAAAGTCCGCGAGCACGGCACGCCCGTCGGTCGCCATGAGAATGTTCCCGGGCTTGAGATCGCGGTGGACGATTCCGACCTTGTGCGCGGCGCCGAGGGCGGCGGCGACATCCCGAAGGACGCGGAGCGCTTGGGGGACGCTGATCCCCCGGTTCATCCGCGCGCGCAGGTCCCCCTCCGGGAAAAACTGGAGGACCATGTAGAAGTAGTCGCCCTCGTCGCCGGAATCGTGGACTTGGGCGATGTTGGGATGGTCGAGGCGCGCGAGCGTTCGCATCTCGATCTGGAAACGCTCGCGGAATCGCGGGTCGCTCACGAGGTCGGGCGAGAGGACCTTGATGGCGACGTCCCGCGGGAAGCTCGGATCGAGCGCCTTGTAGACGCTGGCCATGCCGCCGCGGCCGAGCCGCTCGATGATGCGGTAGCGACCGAGCGATTTCCCGATCAGCACGGCGGAGCTCCCTCGCTCCGAGTCGGATCGGGGGACGGGGATATCCGGCCCCGGGGGGACTCGGGATCGTGAGTTCCGAGTATAGCCGTGCCCCCGAGTCGCCTACAAGGAGCGAGCCTACCGCTCCTCCGCCCCAGCCGCCCGCGCCCGCGCCCCCTTCCTAATCCGGTACACGTAGCACGCGAACCCCCACAGCACGAGCACGAGCGTGATCAGGATGCGGTAGAGGAGGACGCTCGCCGTCGCCTCCGCCGCCGGGATGCCGAACGCGCCGCGCGCGAGGTGCGCGGTCGAGAGGTCGAACACGCCGAGCCCGAGCGGCACGAGTGAGATAACCCCCGCGAGGTACGGGACGAAGAACGAGACGAGGACCATGGGGATCGTCGGCTCGACACCGAGGAGATGCAGGATGGCGCCGTACTGGAGCCCCGGGATGATCCACAGCAAGAGCGAGAAAAACGCCGAGAGGAGCGTGAGCCGCGGGTTACGGAGCAGCGTGACGACGGCCTGCCACACCTCGGCGACGCGGTCGCCGCGCTCCTGAGAGAGGACGCGGCGGACAACGAACCGCGGGAGCGTCGAGGCGACGCGCGGCCGACGCGCGACGCCCACGAAGATGAGCGCGCCCACGATCCAGACCGCCGGCGCGGCGAGGTAGAGTGCGGGCCCGTCGAGCCGGAGCGAGAGGAGCGCGGTGACCGCGATCAGGACGAGGATCGCGAGGTCCCACACCTTCTCGAAGAGGACGCTCGCGAGCCCCGCCACGCGGTCGACCTCGAGCGTGATGACGCGCCCGAATTCGCCGCTCGTGCCGGGCGTCACGAGACCGAGGAAGAACCCGGCGGAGACCGACGAGAAGAGCGTGCGGAAGCGGAGCTGCTCGCCCGAGGCGCCGAGGAGGGCGCGCCAGCGAAGCGCCTTGAGGATCGGCGTGAGCGCGTTCGACACGAGGATGAGGACGAGTGGGCCGCGGGGCACCTCGCGCAAGCGATGCACCGCCTCGGCGAACGGGATGTTCGCGAGGTAGAGGACGAAGAGAGCGGTCCCGATCGCGAGCAGAATGAGAGTCTTCTTCGTCACCGGCCTCGACTCTTCTTCGTCACGGGGTCCGCGTGCTCCATCACATTCACTCGTCGAGGCGGCGCGTCACGGGGCGAAGATCGCCGCTCGAGCGCGCCCGCGCCGAAACTCCGCCTCGGGGCGAACGCCCCGCTCCACGATCGTCCGCTCGATCTCCCACGCGTTCACAGCGAGGAGCCGGCGGCCGCGGAGACGCTCGGGATCGGTCGCGCGATCCTCGACCGCCGCGACGCGAATGTCCTCGCGCCCGAGCAGACGAAAATACCACTCATAGTACGGGAACTTCGAGGGCTGAAGTCGCTCCATGTAACTCGTGCCGTAGAGCTCGCGGCTCTCCTCCTCGCGGGTCGGGCCGCGGTACATGAGGATCGTGTCGCCGGGCGCGGCCTCGCGGGCCACGTGCGCCACCAGATCGCGGAAGGCGAACGAAAGATCCTTGACGTAGTCGATGTCCGCGATCCTCGCGGAGAGGATCGGGACCGGGACGGCGCGCGCCGCGACGAGGACCGCGGCCGAGAGGAGGGCCGCGGCGAGGGCCGCGCGCGGCAGCGTGATCGCGCGGCGGAGCGCGGGCGCGAGCGGAAGCGCGCGGCCGGTGGCCTCGAGCATCCCGGCGAAGGCCCCACCGAGGAGGACCGCCGCCGGCACGGCGAGGTGGCGATAATAGGACGCGTTCCGCTCCGGCGTGAGGAGGAAGAGCCCCGCGCCTGCAAACGCCCACGTGACGAGGAACGCGAGGCGGCGATCGCGCGCGGCGGCGGCGGCGAGCGCGGCGAGAAGGAGCGCGAGGCGGGCGCACCGGACCGAGGGCCCGACGAGCGAGACCGCGACCGCCGCGGCGAGCGCGAGGGCCGCAAGGAGGAGCATGCGGCGCGGCGCGACGGCGTTGGGCCGACCTGCGGCCCCTGGCGGCGGCACGGCGCCGGACCGACCGCCGGCCCCCGGCGGCGCCACAGCGTCGGGCGCCCCGCCGCCCACCGGCGCGCGCGACCCCGCCGGCCTCGCCGCCGCCCCTCCCATCGCGAGGAAGAGCGCCCCCCACAGGAAGATCGTCCCGAACGGCGCGCGCATCGCCTGCGCGTCGAGCGCCGCCGCCTGCGCGAGCGCGAAACGGATCGATCCGGCCGGCCCGCCCTGCGCGAGGATCCCGCCCGGCGCCCCCGAGGACTGGACGAGCGGCATGAGGAGGAGCGCGCACGGCGCGAGCACGAGAATGGCGAGCCGACCCCGCGGCCCGAAGAGCGCCGGCCGCTCCGGCGCGAGGGCAACCGCCGCGACGAGCACTGCGGGGAGCACCGCGAGGCTCATCGAGTGCGTGAAGACCGCGAGGAGCCCGCACGCGACGCCCGCCGCGAAGCGCCGCGCGTCGCCGCGAAGCGCCGCGTGGAGGAGCGCGACCGCCCCCGTCGCGAGGAGAAGTTCGAGCGGGTACTCGACCCCGTGGATCGCGTTGTAGATCGGATAGAACACGAGGCTCGAGGTCGCGAGAAGCGCGAGCACCGTGAGCCACCCCGCGACCCGCCCGAAGAGCGACGCCGCCAGCCGCGCGAGGACGATCGTGAACAGGACGAAGAGGAGCCCGTTGAAGAGCACGTAGAGGCTCGCGTTCGCGCCGAACGCCTGGCACTCGACCCATTCGACGAAGCGCACGACGGGCCGGTTGATCGCGGGCGTGTATGTCTTCCACGAATCGAGGAGGCCGATCTCGCGGCAGTAGAGATAGTGGTACGGCGCCTCGTTGCGGAACCAGATCGGGACGCCGAGGAGCGGAAGGAGCGCGGATTGCAGAATGATCGCGAGGAGCGGGAGGCGTTGGTCGCGGCCAGCGCCGCTCGCCGGAGAGGGACCCGTCAACTCGACGCGTTCTCCCGGCTTCGCGGGCGCCGTTTCCGTCGGTACGCGATCGTCCACGCCAACGAGATGGCCACAATGAGCGCCCCGAGCGCAAGAGCAGAAGGCACTGCCCACAGCCATGGAATCCGGTCCTCGCCGACGAGGACGAACGGGCTCCAGGCGAACGGGCTCGCCCGGAGGTCGCCGGCGCGGCGCCCCTCGTCGAGGAGCGTTCGCTTCGCCCGGGCGAGAGCGAGCGCCACGTCGCCGCGCGTCTCGCGCAGGCCGCGGTAGAACGCCTCCATGAGCCGCGCCGTTGAGCGGTCCGCAACCGCCCAGAGAGAGACGACCACGGACCGCGTCCCCGCCGCGAGGAACGCGCGCGTGAGCCCGATCACGCCCTCGCCGTTCGCGAGCCGGCCGAGCCCCGTCTCGCACCCCGAGAGCGTGACGAGGTCGGCGTGGAGCGGCAGGGCGAGCACCTCCCGCACCTGAAGGAACCCGTCGTCACGCCCGAGCGAGTCGGGCGCGAGCAAAACGCCCGAGTAGAGTGGCCGCTCCTCGTCGAGAAGACCGTGCGTCGAGAAGTGGAGGATCCGGTAGAGCGGTCCGTCGGTCTTGACGCGCGCCTCCGCGGCTTCGGCGCCGATCGCCACGTCGCCGCCGAGGAGAGCGGCGACCGTGCGCGCCTCCTCCTCGGCGTACGGGAGTGGCCCCAGGCTGCGCGTCGCTCCGCCGCGCGCGAACGACGCGGGGATCGGGAGCGCCTCCGAAAGCCGCGGGTTCCCGAGAGCGAGGAGGACGTGCGGCGGGCGCTCGGCGCCCCGGCCGCGCGAGGCGACGAGGACGCTTGCCGATGGCGCAAGCGAGAGAACGACGTCCTCGACGAGGTAACGCGGCGCGTCTCCCTCTCGTTCGACGCGCAGCGTCTCGAACGGGAGGTAATGGAGGGGGCCGTCCGGGATGATGACGAGGCGCGCGTCGGCGCCGATCCGCTCGCGCACCGGGCCGAGAAGGAGGACGAAGAGCGCGCGCGCCGCCGCGGCGTCTTCCGATGGGAGAGCCGATGCGTTCTGCGCACCCTGCGACGCCGGCCGCTCGAACGGCCCACGGATCGCCCGCACCCTCTCCGCGAGATCGGCGCGACCGGCCGGGATCGCGAAGAGCCTCGCTTCGTCGCGCGTGATGGCGAACCCCACGCTCTTCTCGTCGCCCACCAGATACTCGATCACGAGCCCGCCATCGGGGACCACACGGCGCTGGATTTCGGCGAGGTCGCGCGGGCTCGCGAGGCCGAGCTGCGCTAGAGCCACCGGGTTTTCGCCGAGCGCGCGCTCCTTGAGCGCGTCGAAGGCCTCCGCGACCGAGTCGATGCGCGCCGCGTACGACGCGACGATCGCCGAGTCCGGTTCGCGACCCGAGAGCTCCGCGCCGAGCCGCCGCTGGGCGCGCGCGAGCGCCGCCGTGAGGCGCTCCTCCTGGGCACGAATCTCCGGCGAAATCCCGGCGAGGGCCGGCGCCTGGCCCTGCGCGAGGAGGTCGAGGAGCCCGCGCGCGTGGGCCCTCTCCGAGATCTCGAACGCCTCGCGCGTCGCGGCGGCGCCCGCGCTCCCTCCGCTCGCCGCGATCTCCGCGAGGAGGAACACGGTCTCCTCGTAAACCTTCCTCTTGCCCTCGAAGAAGAGGGTCCGCTCCTCGGCGCCGCGGATCCGCCCCCGCTCGCTCTCGAGGAGAGCGAGCGCTTCGCGGCACTTCCCGATCGCCTCCTCGCGCCGGCCCGCCGCCGCGAGAGCCGCTCCCCATCGCCGGAAGACCTCCGCTTCGAGATCCACCTGCGCGGTGAGGCGCGCGAGGCGGCCCGCCTCCTCGAACTCGCGCGCCGCGGCATCCTCGTCACCGCGCTCTGCCGCCGCGATACCGAGGCCCAGTCGCGCGCCCGCCTCCATCCCGCGGAACCCGCTCTCTGAGGCGACCGCGAGCCCCTCCGCGAGCGCTCGCTCCGCGTCCTCGTGCCGTCTCATCGCAAGGAGGGCGCGCCCCTCGTCGACCAAGTTCCCGGCCATCCCCTCCTTCGAGCCGATCGCCCGCGAGACCTCGAGCGACGCGCGCGACGACGCGAGCGCGCTGTCGAGAAGCCCGGCCTCGAAGAAGTCGTTCGCGAGCTGGGAGAGCGCCGTCCCCTCGCCGTATCGGTTCCCCGTCTCGCGCGTGACCTCGAGCGCGCGGCGGTGGAGCTCCACCGCCCTGTCGAGGTCGCCGATCCCGCGGTATGCGTTCCCCATCCCCGAGAGGATACCGGAGAGGCGCCGTCGCTCGCCCATCTCCTCCTCGATCGAGAGGGCGCGAGCGAGCGACGCGAGCGAGGCGCTGTGGTCGCCCACGTCCTCGAGTAGGTTCCCCATGTTGGCGAGCGAGACCGCCTGCTGCCGCCGGTCGCCGAGCGCGGTCGCCTTGTCGAGCGCCTCGCCGTAGAGCGCGAGCGCCTCCTTCGAGTCCCCCTGCTTGTGGCGCACAATCGCGACGTTGCCGAGGACCTGCGCCTCCACCTTCCCGAGCCCGAGGCGGCGCGTCTCCGCGAGCGCGGCTCGGTACGAGGACTCGGCGTCGTCGAAGTTCCCGAGCGCCTGCGCGGCGTTTCCGAGATCGTTCAGCGCGCGCGTGGCGAGCATGTCGTCGTGGAGCGCGCGCGCCTCCTCCAGCGCCGCGCGGAAGGACGAGTCGGCGGCGGCGAACTCGCCGCGCGCCTGCCGCACGATGCCGATGTTGCGCAGCACGTACGCGTGGAGCCCCTCGTCACCGCACGACGACGCGAGGGCGAGCGCGCTCCGGTAAAGGCTGTCCGCTTCGACGTAGCGGGCGAGGGCGTACGAGGCGTTGCCGGCGCCGCTCAAGGCATCCGCCTCGAGGAAGGGATCGCGGGCGGCGCGGGAGAGGCGGGCGCCCTCGCCGTAGATGGCCAGCGCGCGCGCCGCGCCGTAGGCCGCGTACTCTTCCTGCGCCTCTCGCAGAGCGTCGGCCGCGCGGCGCCGGAACGCTCGCTCCGGCGGCGTCATCGCCGCGACCCACTCGACGAGGCGGATGGAGGAGGAATCGCCGAGCGCCTCCGCGTGCCGCGCCGCGATGAACCGGGCGACGGCGAGCTCTGCCGAGTCGTCGTGCTCCACGTAGGAGTCCAGCCTTCGTCGCACCGCGTCGCGCGAGATCTGCGGCCGCTCGAGCGCCATGCGGAGGACCGCCTCCGCGTGGCCGAGACGCGCCTCGCTCTCGAGCGCGACCCGAAGCGAGTCGGCGCTCGGTGGCACCTCAGCGGCGCGAGCCGACGAGGGGCTGAGCGAGGGCCCGAGGAGAACGGCCGAAGCCACGGCCGCGAAGACGATCGGGACGTGAGGATGCCGCAAGGAGCCTCCCTGGCTCTACCCCTCGACGCTCCCGGCGCGCCCTCGGCGGGCCGCGCGGGGCGTCCCGCGTCAGGAGGACCCGAGGGTGCGAAGGATCGCGCGGGCGCGCTCCGCGGCCGGGCCCTCGCCGCGCGCCGCGATGATCAGGAAGGAGCGCGCGCGCTCGGGGCGCCCGGCGAGAATGTGGCCGCACGCGACATGGAGCGCGGCCCTGTCGCGGAACGGGCCCTCCCCGAGGGCGAGGGGTTCGAGGAGCCGCGTGCCCTCGCCCGTCTCGCCGGCCAGGAGGAGGTCGAGGCCGAGATAGTAGCGGATATCGGCGCGGTCGGGAAGCCGCCCGTGCGCCTCGCGAAGCGGGGCGATCGCGTCCGCGTACCGGCCGAGGTCGTAGTACGACATCCCCTCCTGGAGCGCCGCGTCCGCCGGGTCCGCCTCGCTGCCGCCGCGCAGGAGGAACGGCTCATAAGGCTCGGCCTCGACGCGCGCGAGCGCGAGGAGTCGCTCGTGGTCGTCTCCCGCGCGGCGCGGCGTGAGGAGGACCGCGAGAACGAGCGCGGCCGCCGCCGCGAGCGCGAGCGGGACGGGCCGCGCGAGGCGCGCGAACAGGGCGCGCGCGACGGGCGGGCGCGGTGCGAGGGCGGAGCGGAGCGCGGCGCCTCTCGCGCGCAGGACCGCGGCGACCGGCGCGCCCTCGTAGAGGCTCTCGAAGCACGCCGGGCAGCGCAGGAGGTGCGCCTCGAAGCGCGCCGCCTCCGCGGCGTCGAGCGCACCGAGCTCATACGCGGCGAGGAGGCGCCCGACGTCCTCGGCGTTGCATCGTCCTGTCGTCGTCATCGTTTCCCCCCCGTTCCTCCGTTCCCGCCCGCTCCGGTCACCGCTCCATCAATTCCCCGCGCGGCCCGTCGTCGCGCTCGCGCTCAGCCGATCCAACCGCGCCGCGACAGGATCTCGTGGAGTCTCCTCCGGCAGCGTGACAGCCGCACGTCGACCGTCCCCGGCCGCTCGAGCGGAAACGCCGCGAGGAGCTCCGCTCGCACTCCCCCCGCAAGGAGGATCCCGAAGATCCGCCGGCATTCCGTGGGGAGATGCGTGAGGGCGCCGCGGACCCGCTCCTCGAGACGGCGCCCGCTCACCTCATCCTCGGTGTCCCCAGCCACCCGCTCCCCCACGTCCTCGAACCGCACCACGCGCGTCGCGGTCCGCGCTCGCTTGATCGAGTTCCCGATCTTGTTCCGCAAGATCGTGAAGAGCCACGGCAGGAATCCGCCCGGCATCGCGGCAGCCCGGTAGCGCTCCCAAGCGGTCGCGAGCGCCTCCGCGGCCACGTCCCGCGCCTCCTCCTCGTTCCGGATCCTCCTTTTCGCGACCTCGAAGAGTCTTACAGAAAGGAGGGCGAAGAGCGCCTCCTCGGCGCTTCGGTCCCCGGCGCGCGCCGCCGCGAGCAGCGCGTCGAGGCCCCTCGAATCGAGAACGCTGGAAACCATCGCCGAGACCCGTCGGGCGTCTTGTAAGAAACGCCCGGCTCCGGAAAGGGACTTGATCAGAACGAGCGTGAGAAGCGGGGAGCCATGCCAGCGCGATTCTCCCCGCGCCGTCCCTGATCGTCAATCGAGGAGGGTAACGCCATGAGCGGCGTCGCAACAGGGCACCTGAGAACTCTCCGGCGGTTCCTCGTCGGTTCCTCCATCGGCATCACGACTCTCGCTCTTGCCGGACTGAGCGTCCGCGATGCGTCCGCCGAGACCCCCGAGCGCTTCGGGCCCGAGGGGCCGCGCGCGATGGTCCTCCTCGCGCGGCCGTCCCTCGAGGCGAGCCTCGCCGTGCGGAGCGTGATCGTCGCCGAGGGGGGGCGCGTCACGTTCGAGCTCCGGCCCGCGATGCTCGTCGCGTTCCTCCCTGATGAGGCCGCCGCGCGGATCGCCGCGCTCCCCGAGGTCCTCGATCTCCGATACGGGCAGGTGGAGTCCGCGGCGTACGGCCCTCTCACGCGCGAGCAGGAGGCCGGTCTCGCGATTTGGAACGACTACTACATGGGGCTTCGAATCATCGAGGGGGACGGCATCCCTCCGGGCGCGGAAGGCCCCTCCAGGGACTACGCGTGCGGCATCGCCGTCCCCCGTGAGTTCCGCGAGGAGGCCGGCGGCGGGAGCGCCGGAAAGAAGGGTTACGGCGCGGGCGCCTACTCGACGAGCGAGTACATGCTCCTCGACGGCGCGGGGAGCCTCCACAAGGAGTTTCACGTCAAGTTCGTCTTCCCCGAGTCGAACGGCGCAATCGACACCAACCAGGAGAACTGGACCAACACGGACATGTCGAACTTCCTGGTCGAGTGCGTCGAGGGGATCGAGTGGTGGAGCGCGCGGTACGCTCCGGCGCGCCTGTCGGTCGTCGTCTCGACCACGTGGCAGGTCAACATTCCGTGGGAGCCGATCAACCACGCCCACACCTTCGACGCCACGTGGGTAGACGACCTCATGGACTCCCTCGGCTACGGCGGCGCGAGCTACTTTAACAAGGTGAGGAACTTCGACAATAACTACCTCGTTTCCGCCGACGAGGCGTGGTTCAACACGATCTTCGTGGTCAACTCGCAGGTCGATGCGAACGGTCGCTTCACGGACAACTGGTTCGACTACTCGTATTTCGGAGGGCCGTTCCTCGTGATGACGTGGGACAACGGGCCGTGGGGGAACGATGACACGGACTACCTCTGCGCGCACGAAACCGGACACACGTTCTACGCGCTCGACGAGTACGCGACGTCGGGCTGTCACGACTCGTCCGCGGTATTCAGTCGTTGCGACAGCACGCTCTGGACCTCGGGCTACCTCAACGTCCCGAACGGGAATTGCGAGAACGACGGCGGCACATCGGTCGAGTGCATCATGCGGAACAACTTCCGGACCGAGTACACGAACGGGAGCGTCTGCGACTACACGCGGCGCGCGATTGGCTGGCAGGACACGGACAATGACTCGATCCCCGACATCATCGATCATCCGCCGATCGTTACCCTGAACGGGTTCGCGGCGACGACGACGTGCGACTCGACGCCGACCTACTCGGGCACCGTCGTGCCGGAGCGCGAGACGAACCGGAACCCGCTCTCTTGCTCGGACTCCTCGAGCGTGAACGAGAACATCTCGATCAACAGCGTCGATCTCGTCGAGTTCCGGCTGAACGGCGGAGGGTGGCTGCCAGCGACGCCGACGGACGGGGCATGGGACGAAGCGGACGAGGGCTTCGCCTTCACGACCGCGTCCCTCACCCCGCAGGCGATCAACGAGATCGAGGTCCGCGCGCTCAATTCGCGGGGGCTCTATTCAACCGCGGTGAGGGACTCGCTGATCCTCGTGCCGGGCGACGTGTGGAGCGACACCTTCGACGACGGCGACGCGTCGGATTGGTCGATCTCGAACGGCGGCGCGACGATCTCGCTCGACAACACGGTCGCGCACAGCGGGACGTGGAGCGTGAAGTGCGTTGGGAACTCGGGGACGAACCAGGGCGCCACGGCGACATCGCAGGCGTTCGGCGCGAGCCCCGCGCCATACATCGACACGGGCGAGCCGTACACGATCTCGTTCTGGTTCCGGTACTCCGATTTCCACTGGGCGCGTTGGGTCCTGTTCGGCCACGTGCGGCTCATCATCGACTACCCGACGAACACGATGAAGTACGACCCGAACGGCAACTGGACCGGCCTCCTGGCGCTGGGAAACAACTTCAACACCTACGCGCCGGCGAACACGTGGAAGGAGGTCGCGATCTCGGTCAACCCCACGGCGCGGACCTACACGGTCTCGATCGGCGGCACGCTCCTGGGGACGGCGACGTACAACGCAAGCGTGGTCCCGGCGACGACGCTCTCCTTCGTGGACCACTACTCCGTGAACGACTTCCTGAGCGCGTGGTACGACGACTTCCAGGTGTCGGGGTGCGCGGCGCCGACGGCTGTGTCGGGCCCCGAATCGGTCGCGCACGTGCCGGCCGCGCGCCTCTTGGGCGCGGTGCCGAACCCGTTCAACCCGTCGACGATGATCCGCTTCGAGCTGCCGCGGGCGACGCCGGTCACGCTCAGGGTTTACGACGTGGCGGGCGCGCTCGTGCGGACGCTCGTCGCCGGCCGGCGCGGGCCGGGGGTCGACACGGTCCCGTGGGACGGCCGTGACGGGAGGGGCCGCGAGGTTCCGTCGGGGATCTACTTCCTCGAGCTCGTCGCGGAGCGGGGGCGAGACGTCGCCAAGGTGACGCTCCTCCGTTAAGGGCCCGGCCGAGGCCTCGCGCCGAACGCTTGCGGGGGCGGAGCGGATTGCCTATGCTCCGCCCCATGCCCCTTCGTCTCGCGCCCGGGCGGATGCGCGGTGACCGCCCGGCTCTCGCGGCGTCTCGAATTCTCCCGTTGCTGATAGTCCTGACGACGTTGGGCGGCGGCGGCGGACCCGCGGCCTCGCCCGCGACGGAGACCGCCGTCCTCCCGCCGACGCAGCCGTGGGACGGGAAGAGCCGCGCGCTCGTCGTCCCCGACGACGACCCGTGGGTCACGCCCGCCGAGGCGACCGGCTTCGCGCGCACGCCGCGCTACGACGAGACGGTCGCGTGGCTGCGCCGCCTCGTCGACGCCGCGCCCGAGCTCGAGATGGTCTCGCTCGGGAGGTCCGACGAGGGACGCGACCTCTGGATGGTGATCGCCTCAGCGGAGGGCGGGGCGACGCCCGAGGCGCTCCGCGACGTCGGCAAGCCGAGCGTCCTCGCGCAGGGCGGCATCCACGCCGGCGAAATCGACGGGAAGGACGCGGGGCTCATGCTCCTGCGCGACCTCACCGTGGGCGGCACGAAGCGTGCTCTCCTCGACCGCGCGAACTTCCTCTTCGTCCCGATCTACAACGTGGACGGCCACGAGCGCTTCTCGCGCTTCGGGCGGATGAACCAGCGCGGCCCGGAGGAGGTCGGCTGGCGCACGACGGCCCGGAACCTCAACCTGAACCGCGATTACACGAAGATCGACGCGCCGGAGTCGCGCGCGATGGTGCGCGCGCTCGACGCGTGGGCGCCGGACCTCTATCTCGATCTCCACGTGACGGACGGGATCGACTACCAGTACGACATCACGTTCGGGAACACGGGCCGCCACGCGCACTCGCCGAGCGGCGCCGCGTGGCTGGAGGACCGGCTCGCCCCCGCGCTCGAGCGGGACCTCCGCGCGATGGGCCACATCCCCGGGCCGCTCGTCTTCCCGGTGGACAACAACGACCTCGCGAAAGGGCTCGTCAACTGGACGGCGGACTCGCGCTTCTCAACCGGCTACGGCGACGCGCGGCATATCCCGACGCTCCTCGTGGAGAACCACTCGCTCAAACCCTACGAGCAGCGCGTTCTCGGCACGTACGTTCTTCTCGAGAGTGCGCTCCGCGCGGCCGGCGCGAACGCGCGCTCGCTCCGCGCCGCGATCGCCGCCGACCGGGCGCGCCGCCCCGCGCGCATCGGGCTCTCGTGGCGCCCGCCCGAGCACGCGAAGCCCATGACGATCGAGTACCTCGGGATCGCCTCGCGGCTCGTCCCGTCCACGATCTCGGGGACGCTCCGGACGGAGTGGACGGGAGAGCCGATCTCGCTCCGCGTGCCGCTCGTCGTCGCCTCCGACACCGCCGCCTCCGTCGCGCCGCCGCCGGCGTACTGGATCCCCGCGGCGTGGACCGACGTGATCGATCGCGTCGCCGCCCACGGCATCCGCATGGAGCGCCTCGCCGAGGAGCGCGAGATCGACGTCGAGGTCTACCGCATCGACGATCCGAAGCTCGAGGCCGAGCCGTTCGAGGGGCGCGTGCGCGTCGCGGGCACGCCGGTGCTCGAGAGGCGGCGCACCCGCTTCGCGCCGGGCTCCGCGCGCGTCTCGACCGACCAGCCGCTCGGCATCCTCGCCGTCCTCCTGCTCGAGCCGCGCTCGCCCGACTCGTTCTTCCAGTGGGGGTTCTTCCACGAGGTCCTCCAGCGCACGGAGTACGTCGAGGACTACGTCGTCGAGCCGATGGCGGAACGAATGCTCGCCGAGGACCCAGCGCTCCGCGCCGAGTTCGAGAAAAAACTCCTCGTGGAACCGGAGTTCGCCGGGAGCGCGCAGAAGAGGCTCGAATGGTTCTACGAGAAGACGCCGTACTTCGACCGCGCGTGGCGGATCCACCCGGTCGCGCGCGAGGCGAGGCCCGAGCGGTGACCGGTCCCGAGTAGGATGCCCCCCGGGCCATGACCTCGACCGCCCTCCTCATCCGCAACTCGATCATCCTCCTCGCCGGCACCGTCCTCTCGAAGGGCCTCGTCTTCGTCTCATACATCGCGCTCACGCACCAACTCGGCGTGGAGGAGTTCGGGCGATACACGACGCTCTTCGTCTACGTCACGTTCTTCGCGCTCCTCGCCGACGCCGGCATCGAGTCGATCGTGATCCGCGAGGTCGGCAGGGAGCCCGACGCTATGGCGAGCCGCCTCGGCGACGCCCTCTGCCTTCGCGCGGCGCTCATCCTCCTCGCCATCCCGCTCGCGATCGCCCTCTACCCCACGGTCTTCGACGAGAACGCGCCGATCGTGCTCCTCGGGCTCGCGTCGCTCACGCTCGTCCTCTCGAACCGCGGGGCGTCGCTCCGCTCGCTCCTCGAGATCCCGTACCGCGTCGCGTTGCGCATGGAGATCCCCGCCGGACTCGGCGTGCTCACCGAGGCCCTCTTCGTCATCGCGCTCCTCGTCACGCTCCCGCATTGGGGGCTCGGCGCCGCGGTCGCGTGCCAGGCGCTCGCGCCGCTCCCGTTCGCGATCCTCCTCGCGAGGCTCGTGCGGCGCGACGTCCCGCTCCGCCCGGTCCCGGACTTGTGGGGGATGATGCGTCTCCTTCGGGCCTCGTCGCCGCTCCTCGTCGCGATGGTCCTGAATCTGATCCTCACACGGCTCGACGTCCTCCTCCTCGGTCGGATGCGGGGCGCCGCCGAGGTCGGCCTCTACGCCGCGCCGGTCCGTCTCGTCGAGGTCGCGGCGCTCCTCCCGATCCTCCTCATGACGTCCGTCTACCCGATGTTCGCCGAGAGCCACGGCGTGAGCCCGAGGCGTCTCGAACGGCTCTTCCGAGGAAGCGTCCGGTTCCTCGTCGCCGTCGTCGTCCCGCTTGCGGTGGTCGAGATCGCGTTCGCCGGCCCGATCGTGTCCTTCCTCTTCGGGCCGGAGTTCGAGGCGAGCGCGTCCGTCCTTCCCATCCTCGCGATCGGCGAGGTCTCGGTGGTGGTGGACATCGTCTTCTCGTCGCGCCTCGTCGCGACGAACCTCGAGCGGCGAAACCTGATCATGGTGCTCGCCGCGGCGATCGCGAACGTCGCGGCGAACATCGCGCTCATTCCGGCGTTCGGGGCGGTCGGCGCGGCGTGGGCGACCCTCATCGCGTACGTCGTCCGCTTCGGGGTCGCGTTCGCGTGGTCCGACACGCGCGACGCGGCGGTGCAGGCGCTCACGTCGCTCCTCCCCGCGTGCGGCGCCGGCATCGGCGCCTACCTCGTGCTCGCGTACCTCCAGTTCCAGTCCGCGATCCTCCTCTTGCCGGCGTTCGCTCTCTACGCCGTCCTCCTCGTCCTTTTCCGCGGCGTCTCGCGGCGCGAGTGGGATTTGCTCCGCGAGATTCCCGCGAGCCTCGCGCGCCCCACCAAGGAGCCACCCGAGCCGTCCGCGTGAAGCCGCTCCGAATCCTCCTCGTCGATTGCGACAGCGTCCGCGCGGGGGAACGCGGGAAGGCGGAGCGGCTCGCGGCGCTCCCGGACGTCGAGGTCCACCTCCTTGTGCCGCGCGCGTACACGCTCGCGGGACGGGCGCTCCGCTTCGACCCCGCGCCGCCGGTGGGCTATCGCATGACGGTCGGAGCGCTCGTCGGCCATCCGCCGGCCCGGACACTCTTCGCGGCGGGGCTCGCGCGCGCGCTCCGCGAGCGGCCCGACGTCGTCCACGTCACCGCCGACGAGAACTTCTTCCTCGCCGCGCAGGTGGCGCGCGCGACGCGGCGCCTCGCGCCGGGCGCGCTCTTCACGTTTCACTCGTGGGGGAACATCCTCTTCTCGCGCGCGCTCCACCCGCAGTGGATCCCGTTCCTCTACGAGTTCGACACGTGGCTGGAGACGGGAGTTTTCCGCGCGGCGGCGGGGGCGGCGGCGCGGAACCGAGAGGTGGCGCGCGTCCTCCGCGCGCGCGGCTTTCGCGGACGGATCGCATACATCCCGTGGGGCACCGACGTCGAGCGGATGGGGAGCGGCGACCGCCAGTCCGGCCGCCGCCGGTTCGGGCTCGACGGTTTCGTCGTGGGATTCCTCGGCCGGCTCGTCGAGGAAAAGGGCCTCCTCGACCTCGTCGACGCGTGCGCGACGATCCGTGGCGAGGTGACGCTCGCGGTCGCCGGCGAGGGGCCGTACGAGCGCACGATCGCCGCCTCGGTCGCGCTCGGCCTGGGCGGCTCTCCGACAAACTACACCATTCAGATGCTGGGGAACGTCGCCGACCGCGACGTGCCCGACTTCCTCGCCGCGATCGACGTGCTGGCGCTCCCGTCACGCTCGACGCCGACGTGGAAGGAGCAGTTCGGGCGCGCGCTCGTCGAGGCGATGGCGGCCGGCGTCCCGGTCGTCGGCTCCGACTCCGGCGCGATCTCCGACGTGATCGGCGACGCGGGGCTCGTCGTTCCCGAGCGCGATCCGCGCGCGCTCGGCGAGGCGCTCGCGCGCCTGGCGAGCGACCCGGCGCTCCGCGAGCGGCTCGCGCGCGCCGGCCGCGAGCGCGCGCGCCGCGAGTTTTCGTGGGGCGCGTTCGCGTCGCGCACGGCCGCATTCTTCCGGAGCCTGCGCGGAGAGCCCGTCGAGCCGGGCTCGTTCGAGGAGATGCCATGACGTTCGAGGCGGCGCGGTGAAGCCCGAGGAGAACACATGAAGATCCTGGACGTCGGATGCGGCAACGTGAAGATCGCCGGAGCGGTCGGCATCGACGTCTCCCCCGCCACGCAGGCCGACGTCGTCCACGACCTGAACCGCATCCCGTGGCCGCTCGCCGCAGGCGAGTTCGACCGCGTCAACTGCCAGGACGTACTCGAGCACCTGGACGATGTGATCGCGGCGATGGAGGAGATCCACCGCGTGCTGAAGCCCGGCGGCGCCGTGACGATCCGCGTCCCCCACTTCTCGAGCGTGCAAGCGTTCACGGATATCACGCACAAGCACTTCTTCTCGACGCAATCCTTCGACTACTTCAGCCCGACCGCCTCCCTCTTCCTCCACTACTCGACCGCGCGGTTCGCGGTCGAGATCGCGCGGCTCACGCTCTGGAGGCCGTATCGCTTCCTCGGGATCGAATTCCTCGCGAACGCCTTCCCGCTCCGCTACGAGAAGATGTTCGCGTTCGTGTTCCCCGCGCAGTTCATCGAGTTCCGGCTGAAGGCGCTTCCCGCCGAGCGTCGCTGATGCGCCGCGGTCCGCGAGGCGCCCTCTCGATCGCGCTCTACGCGCTCGCCGCCTCCGCCCTCGCGACGTCCTGGGTCTTCTCGCTGGTCGGCGGCGGGTGGGCGTCGATCGACGCGGTCCCCGTGCGGATCACGTCGTGGAAGATACTGCGCTGGATCGCAATGGTCGTGGCGATCGGCCTCGCGATCGACCCCCACCGCTCCCGCCGCGCGGCGGCCGCGAGTGAGTGGTTCGAGCGAAACCACCGCGTGGTGCTCGGCATCGGCCTTCTTCTCGCGGTGCTCCAGTTCTGCCTCTTCAAGATCACGCAGTTCATGACGTTCGAAACGGGGATCGACCTCACGCAGTCTCAGTACACGATCGACGCGGCGCTCCGAGGACGATGGCGAGAGGTCTTCGGCGATGTGCGGAGTTACCTGACCGTGCACTTTTCGCCGCTCCACCTCCTGCTCGCGCCGATCTACGCGGTGTTCCCGTCGGCGCCGACGCTCCTCGTCCTCCAGGGCCTCGCCGCCGCCGCGGCCGCCGCGCCGCTCTACGGGATCGCGCGGCACGCGCGCCTCTCGCGGCCAACGAGCGCGCTCGTCGCGCTCGCGTATCTCAACAGCCCGATCCTTTGGCGGTCGTTCACCTTCGACTTCCACATCGAGCTGTTCGCCCCGCTCTTCGTGTTCTCGACGATCCTCGCCCTTCTTCGCAAGCGTTGGGGTTGGTTCTACGCGCTCTTCTTCCTCACGCTTTCGATCAAGGAAGAGACGGCGCTCGTCCTTTTCGGCGCGTCTCTCTTGATTCTCCGGGTGGACCGGACGGCGTGGCGGCACGCCCTCGCGGCCGGGGCCATCACCGCGGCCTGGACCCTCCTCGCGGTGAAGGTCGTGATGCCCTGGAGCGATCCGAACGACGTCTGGGCGAGCGCCTCCATGGCCCGCTGGTCGCATCTCGGCGACACAAAGGCCGGCGCGCTCCGCGCTCTTGTTGGGGATCCTTCCCTCGTCGCCCGGCTCCTGACGTCCAAGCCGGTCCGCGTCCTCCTCTTCTCGCTCGCCGGGCTCCCGATCCTCGAGCCGACGCTGCTCCTGGCCGCGCTGCCCGTCCTCCTCATCCATCTCTCGAGCAACTACCACGTGCAGTCCTCGCTGGGGGTCTACTACGCCCTCCCGGCGATGACGCTTTTCTTCGCGGCGACGCCGCTGGCGCTCGCGACGATCGCGCGGCGCGTCGGGCCGCGGGTCGCGCTCGCGATTGTCCTCGCGATCGTTCTCGTCTATCCGGGAAGCAAGTGGGCGAAGAGAGTCACCGAACGCGACCGTCTCGAGCACCGACTCCTTTCGAGCGTCCCAGCCCACGCCCGGATCTCCGCGCAGTCGAAGCTCATCCCGCACCTCCGCATCTCGCGCACGGTCTGGCTCTTCCCCGAGCGCGCCGACGCCGACTGGGTGCTCCTCGACGCTCGGCGCACGCCGTGGCCGCTCGCGCCGGATGCCTTCCGGGCCGAGGTCCACTCCGTGTTCGAGCGAGAGGACTTTGGCGTCGTCGAGCACCACGACGGGATCGTCTTCTTGCGGCGCGCCGCGAGCCGCGACCGGAACGCCGCCGTCCTCGCCGCCGTCGATTCGCTCTCGACAAGTGGAGCCGTCGCCCGCTAACCTCTCACGAGACCCGTCGTGTTCCGCTCCGTCCGTGCCCAACCCAACCGAAGGAGTGACATGATCCAGATCAGGGGCGCCGCCCGCACGATTCCGATCCTCGCTTTCGCCAGAACGCTCGCCGCCACCGCCCTCACGACCCTCGTCGCGCTCGCGGCCTTCCCGCCTGCGGCCGCCCGCGCACACGAGGAGGGCGCGGAGGCGGACGCGCGCGACTTCCTCTCGCTCTACTCGTCGGTGCTCCAGAGCCTCTACCGCGTCTCGGCCGAGGCCGAGTGGGACGCCTCGACCGACGTCACGCCCGAGCACGACGGGGCGCGCGTCGCCGCCAACAAGGCGTACTCGGTGTTCGTCGGCGACCGCGGCGTCATCGAGCGCGTCCGCGCGCTGCGCGCCCACGCCGACGACCTCGACCCGATCACGCGCCGGCAGATCGAGAAGGTCTGGCTCGAGGCCGCGCACGCGCCCGGGACGATCCCGGACGTCGTCGGCGCGCGCGTCGAGGCCGAGTCGCGCGCGCGGAGCCAACTCGACGGCTTCGAGTTCTGCCTCGAGCGGGTGGGCGACTCGTGCGCGAGCCCAGTCACCGCGAACGACATCGACGAAATCCTCGAGAAGTCGAGCGACCTCGGCGAGCGGCTGCGCGCGTGGCACGCCGCGAAGGAGACCGGCCCAATCCTCAAGGACGATCTGATCGAATTGCAACGGCTGCGCAACCAGATCGCGCGCGAGATGGGGTACTCGTCGTTCTTCGGCCTCGAGGTCGCCGATTACGGCATGACGATGCCCGAGATGATGGCGCTCCTCGACGGGTTCACCGAGGTGACGCGGCCGCTCTTCCTGGAACTCCACACGTGGGCGAAGCACAAGTTAGCCGACCGCTACAAGAAGCCGGTGCCGAAGATGATCCCGGCGCATTGGCTCGGGAACCGCTGGGGGCAGTCGTGGCCCGGGCTCGTCGAGGCCGCGAACCTCGACACGCTCTTCGCGGCGAAGACCCCCGAGTGGATCGTGGAGCAGGCGGAGTCATTCTACGTGTCGATGGGTTTCCCGCCGCTCCCCGCGACGTTCTGGACGAAGTCGGACCTCTACCCGGTCGCGCGCGACTCGACGCGCAAGAAGAACTCGCACGCGTCCGCGTGGCACCTCGACCTCGAGAACGACGTGCGCTCCCTCATGAGCGTCACGCCGAACGACCGCTGGTTCGGAACGACGCACCACGAACTCGGGCACATCTACTACTACATCGCCTACACGCGCCCCGAGGTGCCGCCCGTTCTGCGCACCGGCGCGAACCGCGCCTTCCACGAGGGGATCGGGGAACTCATCGACCTCGCGTCTCACCAGAAGCCGTACCTCGAGGAGATCGGAGTGCTCGCGGGCCAGAAACTCCCCGACGACATCCAGTGGCTCCTCGACCAAGCGCTCTCCTCCACGATCGTGTTCCTGCCGTGGTCGTCGGGCGTCATGAGCCACTGGGAGCACGACCTCTACGAGGAGAACCTCCCGCCGGAGCAATGGAACGCGCGCTGGTGGGAGTACGTCGCGAAGTTCCAGGGGATCGCGCCGCCGGAGCCGCGCGGCGAGGAGTGGTGCGACGCGGCGACGAAGACGCACATCATCGACGACCCGGCGGGATACTACGATTACGCGATCGCGACCGTCCTCAAGCACCAGATCCACGACCACATCGCGCGGCGGATCCTCAAGACCGACCCCGACAACGCGAATTACTACGGGAACGCGGAGGTCGGCGCGTTCCTGCGCTCGATCCTCGAGCAGGGCGCGACGCGCGACTGGCGCGTCGTGCTGCGCGAGGCGACGGGCGAGGACCTCTCGACGCGCGCGATGATGGAGTACTACAAGCCCCTGATGGACTGGCTCAAGAAGGAGAACAAGGGGCGGAAGAAGGGCTGGTGAGCCCGCGGCCCCGCCGGCGGGGCGGGCTCGTGCTACAATCATCACCAATGAGCCCGCATTCCTCGGCGTGCCGTTCACGGGGGCGGTTGAAGAGTCCGCTCCCCGGAAGTTTGCCACTCGCTGTCCTCATTCTGACAGCGCTCCCTCTGACAGCGCTCCTCCTGCTGACGCTCCCTGTCGCGCGCGCCGCGTCCGGCGAAACGCTCGCCGAGACATTCGAGTGCGGCTACCTCGACCCGGACGTCTGGCTCGCGGAGGTGCGGGCCGCCGTCGCGCGCGGAGAGATCCCCGACCCGCGGACTCGGTCGATCCCCCCGATCGCGCCGGGACGGCCGCACACCGCGTCCCTCGGAACTCCAACCCTCACGGCCGCGGACATCTTCCCGTTCGAGGACACGAACGGAGTTTTCCTCACGAACTACTCGACCGGTCAACTGCTGAACCTCTTGGTGGCCGCCGCGAACGACGTCATGGCGATCCACGGCGACAACTACCAGTTCATCGGGTTCTGGACGAACTTCAACCCGCACCACACGATCGGCACCGCCGCCTACGCGGGGATGATGAACGACGTCACCGGCATCGGCCTCGCGATCTCGAACCGAGGCGACAGCCTGGGACTCGGCGGCGAACAGGTCGAGGGGTTCATCATCATGTGGAACATCAATTCGTCGACATGGCAGCCCGGCGCCGGGCCGGAGGCGGAGTTCACACGTCTCGCGCTCGGGCAGGAGTACGAGCACCGCTTCGCCATGTTCCTGCCGAACCTCCTCGACGGGAGACCACTGCAGGGTGACGACGCGTCCTGCGGGCGCGTGTTCCATTGGAACTGGAAGGTGGACGGGCAGGGGTCGGCGATGGAAATCTCCGAGTGGGTCGGATCGAACCCCGCGGTTCTCGAGGGATCCTTCGTGAACTTCAACACGGACAACGGGGGTTTGTTTGGCTACACCGACCTCTACCTCATGGGCTACGTCTCCGCGGCGGAGATGGACGCGGGGAACAGCGAGCTTCGCTACATGAACGGCTCGAATTGCTCCTCGAACTACTTCGGCGCCATCTCGACGTTCGCCTCGGCCGACGTCATCGCGGCGGCGGGGCCGCGCGTCCCCGACTCCGATAACGAGGATCGCGACTACCGGACGGCCTGGGTAATGATCCACCGGCCCGGCGACCCGCCGAGCCAGGCGGAACTCGACAAAGCGATCGGGATTCTCCAGCAGCACATGGCCGACTGGAACGCGAGCACGCTGGGGCGCGGCACGATGGACAACTCGCTCCAGATCCTCACGGGCGTCGAGGACGGACGCCGCGACGCGACGGCCTCGTGGGGGCCGAGCGTGCTCGTGGAGCCGAACCCGATCACCTCGGGGGCCACTCTCACCTTCTCGCTCGCCGAGCCCGCGCGGGTTCTCCTCGCGATCCACGATTCGGCTGGTCGACAGATCGTCCGCCTCCTGGAGGGGGAGCGTCCCGCCGGGCTCCACGCGGTCTTCTGGGATGGCAGAGACGGCGGCGGCGCGCGAATCCCTCCGGGGGTCTACTTCGCCCGGGTCGCGACCGACCGCGCGATTCAGGCGAGCAAGCTCCAGATCGTCCGGTAATCGCCGTGGGTGGCAAAGCGCCGACGACCGCGCACACTCAGTCGCCCCGCGGCCGCACCGTCATCCTCCTCGCGGACACGCAGTCGTACCGCCTCGACGACTTTCTCGCGGCGGCGGCTCGGCTCGGCGTCGACGTCATCGTCGGCTCGAACCGCTGCCATGTGCTCGCGGAATTGTTCGACGAGCAGTTCCTCATCGTGAACTTCGACCACCCGCGCGAGGCGACGGAGGCGATCCGCGACTTCACGCGCGGCCGGCGGATCGACGCCGTGGTGCCGGCGGGCGACCGGATGGCGGTCGTCGCCGCGATGGCGGCCGAGGCGCTCGGGCTGGCGCACAATCCCGTCGACGCGGCGGAGGCTGCCGCGAACAAGCGGCTGATGCGCGAGGCGCTGGCAAGGGCGGGGGTGCGCGCGCCGGCGCACCAAGTCTTCGCGCTCGACGAGCCGGCGGAAGAGGTCGCCCGCGTGGTGGCGCGGGAGGCGGGGGGCATCGGCTACCCCTGCGTCCTGAAGCCCCTCCGCCTCTCCGCGAGCCGCGGCGTGATCCGCGCCGACGACCCGGCGTCCTTCGCGCGCGCGCACGCGCGGGTCGCCGCGCTCCTCCGCGCGCCCGAGATCCGCATCGCGAAGGACCCGGAGGACGCGCGCCTCCTCGTCGAGGAGTTCGTTCCCGGCGCCGAGGTCGCGGTCGAGGGGTTGCTCGATCGCGGCGCGCTCCGCGTCCTCGCGATCTTCGACAAGCCGGACCCGCTCGAAGGGCCGTACTTCGAGGAGACGATCTACGTGACGCCGTCGCGGCTCCCGCGCGCGGCGCAGGACGAGGTGGCCGGCGTGACGGCAGCCGCGGCGCGCGCGCTCGGGCTCGTCACCGGGCCGGTGCACGCCGAGTTGCGGGTGAACGAGCGCGGCGCGTGGCTCATCGAGGTCGCGGCGCGCTCGATCGGCGGGCTCTGCTCGCGCGCGCTGCGCTTCAGCCTCGGCATGAGCCTCGAGGAATTGATCCTGCGCCACGCTCTCGGCGAGGGGGTCGCGGGGATCGAGCGCGAGGGCCAGGCGTCGGGCGTGATGATGATCCCGATCCCGCGTGCCGGGATCCTCCGCGAGGTCCGCGGCGTCGAGGAGGCGCGCCGCGTGCCGGGGGTCGTGGAGGTCACGATCGACGTCAAGCCGGGCGAGACCCTCGTCCCGCTGCCCGAGGGCGCGCGCTACCTCGGCTTCCTCTTCGCGCGCGGCGCCTCGCCCGCCGAGGTCGAGGACGCCCTCCGCCGCGCCCACCGCGCGCTCTCCTTCGAGATCTCGCCACAGGTCCCCGTCGCGCGCGGCGCGTGACAGGCCGAACGCGTTGGCGCTCAGCCGCCGCCGGAGGCGGTCGGCTGCAGCGGCGGGTTGGGCAGCTCAGTCGTTGAGGTAGTAACGTGCTCCACGCTTGATGCCCTCGATGCGCAACTTGTCACCGACCAGTGGTCGCACGATGACCTTTGCCATGTCGACCGACACGCCGAGGAGGTTTGCGATGTCCGGAATCTTGAGGCCCTCCGAGTCGCCAACAAGGGAAACCGCCTGGTTTCGTAGCTGCCGCAGCTGATTCTCCACGTCATGAGTCGGTTCGACGGGGAACTCCTGTAGCAGGAGCTTCTCAACCCCAGCCTGGAGCTCGGCGTACGACCCATACTGAATCCTGTCCAGGCCCCGAAGGTCGGCCGGCACCTCGTCCACGTTCGTCTTGGACGGATCGATGGCGATGTACGCTTTCTCACCGAGACCGAAGGCCAAGCCGAGTCGTTGCTTCACCGAGCATTTACGGTCGGACCCGGCAACCGGGTTAGCGAGGCGGCTAGCGCTTGAACCTTTGGACGACCACGCAGGCCAAGCTGGACTAGACTAGGCGAGGCCACTACGTGCGGATTGGGCCGCTTGCAGTCCCCCGCCCCGCCCACGAAGTCGAGCGCCGGGGAATTGCGCTCGCGATCGCGCCGACTTCATGTTCTCTGCCGTAGGATCCGTAATCCCCCCCCCCCGCAAGGCCGAGGGCCGTGGGGAAGGGAAGGGTGCTAGGATAGCGGCTCACCGAATGAAGACCCTCCTCCTCATGCGCCACGCGAAATCGAGTCGGAAGGATCCGAACCTCACCGACCACGACCGGCCGCTCAACAAGCGCGGGATACGAGATGCGCCGAGGATGGGAAACGTCCTTCGCGACGAGGGGCTCGTGCCAGACTTGATCGTCACCTCACCGGCCACGCGTGCTGTGGCCACGGCCGAGGCGGTCGCGAAAGCGTCGGGATGCCGCAGCGAACTCCGCGTGGTTGCGGAACTCTATCCCGGCGACTCGCCGAGCTACGTTCGCGTGCTCCGCGAGATCCCGGACGATTCCCGCCGCGTGCTCGTCGTCGGGCACAACCCGGCGATGGAGAGGTTCCTGGGTGAACTGACGGGCATGATGGAGATCCTGCCCACCGCAGCCGTGGCCGTGGTGGAACTCTCGATTGCGAAGTGGAAGGAGATCTCTCAGGCTACGCGCGGAAGGTTGATCAGCGTGTGGAGGCCACGAGAGTTCGAGTGAGCGCCGCTGCGAGCAGCCTGACGGTCACCCCCCCCCCACCCCGCCCGCGAGGCCGAGGGCCGGGGGGAAAGAAAGGCAAGGGCGTCACATTCAAGGGCTTCCCGATCGTGGCCGCGAGTTATAGAGTCTACGCCAGACTCTACAACTCACCACGATGGCGCGCCAGGCGACCTACCGGAGAAGGATGAACCGTTGCTGCCCGACCTCCTTCGATCCCACCGACATCCTCACCCAGTAGACACCCGAGGGAACGTTCCGGTCCTCACGATCCCGACCACTCCACTGCATCGACGAGGTCCCCGCAGGACGGATCTGCACGGGCGGCTTCGCGACGCTGCGACCCGATACATCGAAGATCTCGAGCTGCACCGAACCAGGATCCTTGAGGCTGAACGACAGCTGGATCGTTCCCTCGGAGCTCGGATTGGGAAAGGGCGGCAGCAGCGCGGTTCGAAAGCCGCCGTCACCCGGTCCAAGGTCTTCGACCGAAGTGGCCGTGCGCTCCGACCGGAAGGCCGCGTACTCCACGGTGCATTCCGCTTCGAG
>Ga0247727_10002129_pt1 | contig 45700 bp, 44 predicted proteins | sample WisWelCaveWW1625_FD_202498 | JGI IMG/M metagenome (GOLD analysis project Ga0247727, IMG submission 202498) | Biofilm microbial communities from Wishing Well Cave, Virginia, United States - WW16-25 | ecosystem: Environmental > Aquatic > Deep subsurface > Groundwater > Cave microbial mat | place...
CCCGTCCGGCTTGATGTCCTTGAGCTGGAAGTTGAACTCCTGCACGGGGTCGGCGCCCGCGACGGCCACCGACGACAGCAACGCGGCCACCAGGGAGAAAACGAGAATCCACTTCACGGAGAGCCTCGTTCAGTTCCGGAAGCGCGGGCAGGGGAGCTGCGCAGCCGTGGTGCTAGCCCGACCGGTCGCCGGGCACGTCGGCTGGGTGAGCCAGAAGAGCTTCTTCGTCTTCACGTTCTTCTGTCCTAAACCTTGGCGCTGATCCGCTCTCGCGCTCGCGACGCCGAACCGAGCCCGCGGTGCTCGCCGGCGTTCGCCAGCCCGAAGCGCGGCATGTTGCCGTAGGCCGTTTCGTAGTCGCCGGCGCGCACCCTGTACGTCTCGTGCCAGATGCCGACATCGCCGCTCGAAGCACCGACGACCTTGAAATACGTCTTCCACGGCTCGGTGTGGATCATGTCCTCGCGCGCGAAGCGCGCGAGGACATCGAAGCTGCGCCAGATCTGGATGATCAGCGGCTCGCGAGGGGACAGCAGCGCCTGACGCGTGTCGAGAACCCCGATGTCCGGGTTGGCCTCCTGCGCCTTCAGCATCGGGCGCATCGCGGTGACGACCGGCCACCACTTGCGGATCTTCAGCGGCTTGTTGATCCGCATCCCGATCAGGAAGACGACGAAATCGCCTTCGATGTCGGCGGTGTAGCGGCCGGGGAAGATCTGAGCCATCTCAGGCCCGCGCCGGCCAGCCGGCGGGCGGGTCGGGGATCGGCGTGAGCGAGGCGAGCGGCTCGAAGCCGAGCGCCGCGCAGGTCGTGGTGGAAGCGGATGTGGTGGCGGACATCGCAGATATCTCCGTAGCGAACGATTCGACTCGAACTATTCCACTCGCACTGTACGCTGTCAAGCCATGCGCCTGTCGCCCACGTCGTACATCGTGCTCGGGCTCGTCGAGCTCGGCGGCAGGGCGACGCCGTACGAGCTCAAGCGGTTGGCGGCGGGATCGGTCGCCGAGCTGTGGTCGGTGCCCCACACGCAGCTGTACACCGAGCCGGCGCGGCTGGCCGCGGCGGGGCTGCTGACCGAGGAGCAGGAGCCCGGCGGACGGCGGCGCAAGCGCTACGCGCTGACAACGGCGGGCCGCCGCGCGCTGGACGAGTGGCGCGCCGCGCCCACGGCGGAGCTGATCGAGTTGCGCGACCCGGGGCTGTTGCAGCTGTTCTTCGGCGGCGACCCGGCGGCGCTGGCCGCCGAGCAACTCGGCGCGCACGAGCGCAAGCTCGCACAGTACGAGGCGCACCGTGCGGAGCTCGGTGACGCCGGGCCGGCGGGACCGCGCCTGGCGCTTGAGGCCGGGATCGGGCACGAGCGCGAATACGTGCGCTTCTGGAAGCGGCTGGTGTGGTAGCGGGCACGGTCGGCCCGCAGCGAGGGGCGGTGCGGGTGTGTCGTGGGTGGCCATGTGCGAGATCATCACCGCGACGACGGCCGGTAACGTCGGCCGATCCTGTTCGTGCTGCGCACCGGCTGCAACTGGAACTCGCTGAACGTGACGGGGATCTGTCACAGCTCCAGTGCGCATCGTCGTTTCAGGAGGCGCGCGCGGCCGGCGTCTTTGAGGAGTTCTGGCGTCAGAGGCTGGTTGTCTACGGCGAAGCGTCGGCATCGACCTCGGAGTGGCTGCGATTGACGCGGGGCGCCTCGCGCTGCACACGGCGGTCGTGATGTTCGAGATCGACCGCACCATCGCCGAGACCGGCGAGCAACCCTCCGACGTTCCCGACGCGGCTTGGATGGGCCTTCTCCTGCACGACAACACACCGCGCTTGCACGGAGTGGTGGTCTACCCGCCGGCCTTTGCGGAAGCAGGAGCCAACACTGAGCCCGAGACGTGCTGTCGCATGCATTCAGGGGCGGAGCTGCCGGTGGGCTTCGCCGTGGATGGCAGACCAGGCGACATCGGAGTGGTACTGCTCGACGAGACGCCCGGACGTGATCGCGAGGGCCGTGCTGTCTGCGTGCTCGTAGAGATGCGTACCTGCCTCGCGGTCGGGGACGATGTCCCGGTCGTCGCTGATGAGCAGGTCGGCACCGGCGTCCGAGTCGAGGCCCGCCCTCGATCGCCTTGCGCTCGTACTCGTCGAAGAGGTAGCCGGAGCCTGCGGTGACCCAGTCGGATGGTGCGTCATTGGGCAGCAGCACAGCGAGTGCTGCGCGGCGCCGAGATGCCCCTGCGATGAGCGCCTCGATCGCGTCACCGCGACGAGTTCGAGCCTGGAAAAACAGCGCGCCAAGCATCCCGGCGCAGGCAAGCCCGTGGCATGGCGGGGGGAAATCTCCCGCACCACATCACGGTTGTAGCACCACAGAGGGCCTCACGTCGTGGCGCCGCGTCCCAGCACTGCGGTGGTGCGCCGCGCTCACCCACCACGCGGATGCTGCGAATGACGTCATGACGACGACCTGCACCACGATCACCTGGTTGAGGGAGCCGTGCCAGACGAGAAGGCCGAGAACCTGTGTCGCCGCAGCTCCGACGGCCAGGAGGGCCGCGCGATGGTTCCCGACGGCGATGTCGTAAGCGACGATCGCGAGACCGAGGCCGAACAGCATTGCGCTGATGACGAGCACCGGAAGCAGCCCGCCCACGGAGCTGTAGCTCGCACCGAACGCAAGCGTGAGGATCGTGCCGGGCAGGGCGACCGTGAGCGCGACCGCGGCACCGGAACCTGCGGCCATCAACGCCAGGACGCCGCGAAGGACTCCGCGGTGCGGCTCGCCCCGCGCCGCGCGCTGGGTGACGACCGGCACCATCCACTGCACGAGGAACCAGGTAGCCGCGAACACCGCGCGCGCTATGAGGGCAAGCGCGATGTACCGGCCGGCGTCGGGCCGGGAGAAGGACGCTTTGACGAGCAAGACGTCGCTGTAGGCGATCACCACCTCCGCGGTGGCCATCGCGATTACCGGTAGGTCCAGGCCCGGAAGCCGAACACCTGATCGCTCGTCCACGCCGGACCGCAGGTGACGGGTTGCCCACCACGCCGCGGCCCGCGCTGCCACGAAAGAGGCCAGCAGTGCCGCTGTCGCCGCGGTGACGCTGTGCATCACGACGGCCACGGCCACGGCGCCTGCCGACCGGACAGCCATCTCGGCCAGAAAGCTGAGCGACAGCGCGCCGAACCGCAGCTCGCCCTGGAGTGCGCCGCGATCGACCGCGGTGGCAAGACACAGCGGGATCCCAGCGCCGACGATGGCGAACGGCCACGGTGACGCGACATTGAACGTTGCGGCCAGCCAGTGGGCGCCGAGCACCCAGAGGGCGCCGAGCGGCAGACCGACCTTCCAGGCGCGTCGCGCGAGATGCCGCCACGTCGCGCGCAGCGCGGCATGGTCGCCCACCGCCGCGACTGCCGCGATGGCGCGCGCGGTCGTCAACTGCGTGGCCGAGCAGACCATCATCACACCGAGCCAGAGCGTGACGATCAGGGCCAGGTCCGAGAAGGCCGCGGGGCCGAGGGCGCGCCCGAGGATGAGGTTGAACGCCAGGTTCCCGACGTTCACGAGCGTCATGCTGATGGTGAGCAGCAGCGCCCCGGCGGCGCCGCGCTTCACGCGGCCGCCTCGAGGGACGCTGTCGCAGCGCGCAGCGTCTCCGTCAGCCCAACGAGGTCGAGCATATGCTCGACCTCGCTCCCGGGCGCGATCTGCATCGAAAAGCAGACCCCAGCGGCTTCCGCCCGGAGGTACCCCTGCACGAGCGCTGCCGCGCCCGCAACGTCGATGGTCAGCACGCGGCGCGCGTCGACCATCAGCGTCTCAGCATCACCGCCGAGAGCGCTGGCCAGCGCGGCGCGCATCTGTCCGGTGTTCTCCGCGTGAGCGTGCCCGCTGAACTCCAGGATTCGCTGGCCCCCGGTGTCCTGCAGATCGGAGCCTAGGCGCCTCATGCCGCCCGCGCCATGCTCAGCGCGGAGCACGAAGCAGCGCGCAACTCGGTCGCGGCGGCAACGACCGTGGGCGTGATCGTGAACGAAGCATCGACGCCGAGCATCTCGAAGAGGATGCGCGCCGTCGGGCTGAGCGCGGCGAGGACCAGTAGCCCGCCTTGCATCTCGCACTGCCGGCGTGCCTCGACCAGAGTACGCAGCGCAGCGGCATCGACGAAGTCGACCCCCGACATGTCGATGACGATGTGCGGCTGCCGCGGACTGTCGAACGTCGCCTGCATCGCCTCCCAGACCGGGACGCTGGAATGGATGTCGAAGCGCCCCACGAGAGCCAGGAGCACGATGTCGCCGTCGCGCTTGCTATGAATGTTCATGAGAAGCCCTTCGCGTTGGTGAGCGCCGAAGCCCATGGGTGGCGCGCGAACTCTGCAGGGCACGCCGCAGGTGGAGCAGGTGCCAGTCGGCGACCTCACGCATGGGGACGCCGGAGGCGGCCAGCCAGTTGCGTCGGCCTTGCCGGGCCAGCGCCGCGGGGTCGTCGAGCAGACGCTCAAGGGCGGAGGCGAGATCGGCGGGGTCGTCAGGCGCGAACACCTCGCCGACGTAACCCTCGTCACGCACGACGTCGACGAAGTCGCCAATGGCGGGAAGAACGGCGGCTTTTCCGAACGACGCGGCCTGGTGCAGGACCCCCGAGCTCCCGGTGGTCGACGAGTACGGGAACACAGCGACCGCCGCCTTGGCGAACACGTCCGCCACCTCCTCTTCCGGCACGTAGCCGGTGAAGCGCACATGCGGCGAGTCGCCGTGGACCGCCCGCATCCGGTCGATGTAGCCCGGGGCCGACGGGCAGTCGGTTCCCGCGACGACGACCTCAACTTCCCGGCCGCCACGACGGATGATCTCGGCAGCCTCGATCAGGATCTCGACCCGTTTGTAGGTGCCGAACTTCCCGAACGCCAGGAGAACCGGCGGGCCGGGCGGGAGTTCGAACGACGGCTCCGGAAGCTCGTCGAAGGTTCCGTGCGGCGTGAGAACGACGTTGCCAGCCCCGTAGTTCGCGCGCAGGTGCTCGACGTAGGCGGGGATGGTCACCGAGACGAGATCTGCTCGCAGCAGCGCGCGGGTCAAGGCGCTGCCGGCCCGGCGGGTCGCTGCGTCCAGGAGCCTGTTGCTCGCATAGCCGGCCTTTCCGAGGTCGATGCGGTCGATCAGGTTGTGCAGCAAGACGGTTGATGGAACGCCGAGCCGCGAGAGCGCCGCCGGAGCGAGCAGGCCGAGGGCCGCTGGTGCCCGCCGGTCGCCGAAGGAGGCGAACTGGACGTTGAAAAGCACGGCGTCGACCTTCGACCTACGGACCTCCCGCACGATGCGCGCGGCGTTCGTGGCGTCGTTGAACTTCCACGCGGTGCGCACGACGACCCCTTCGGGAGCGTTCCCAACTGCCGGCGCTGCATCCTCGTCGGCGAGAACCACGACCTTTGAGACCGCGGGATTGTCGGCCAGGCGCCGGACGAGATGCAGGCCGTACTCGTTCAGGGATCCACGGCTCGGTGGGTAGGCGGTGACGACACCGATGCGCAGATCACGCCCAGGCATAGTCGCCCCGCATCGCGTTGCGGCGGATCGTGACGAGGTCACGTAGGAACTTGCGCGCCTCGCGAGCCGGATCAACCTTGGAGCCAGGCGCATCGACCCAGTGGACGGGCACCTCCGCAACTCGCATCCGGGCGCGACTCGCGAGGAACAGGATCTCGAGGTCGAAGGAGAAGCCCTCGATCGTCTGAGCGGAGAACAAGCGCCGGGCCGCGTCGCGTGTAAAGAGCTTGAACCCGCATTGGGTGTCGCGAACACGGATGCCGAGTATGTGACGCACCACGACGCGCAGCCCGAACGTCATGAGACGCCGCATTGGGTTGCGGTTCGCCGCCACAGCCCCTTCGCCGGCCCGTGAGGCAATCACCACGTCTTCCCCCCCGCGACCGAGCTGCTCGAGCATCGTCGCCAGCGCTGCGGCGGGCGTCGACCCGTCGGCGTCGGCGAACAGGATCGCGTCACCGCGCGCGGCGCCGACCCCACTGCGAACCGCGCTGCCCTTGCCACCATTGCTCTCGGCCCGCAGCACGCGAGCGTTGACGAGGCCGAAGCTCTCCACGAGGTCGGCGGTTCCGTCCTGCGAACCGTCGTCGACGACTATCAGCTCCCAGGCGACACCGAGTGCGCAGGCGCTGGAAGCGAGCGCGGCGATCGTCGGGACGATCCGCTCGCTCTCGTTGAATGCGGGGATCACGATGGACAGCTGCGGATCGGTCTCCAGCGGAGTTGTGCTCCACCGCGCGTAGCTCTCGTAAGACATCCTTGCCTCGTCTGGGGGGTTGGTAGCGTCCTTGCATGCCGGTCATCGGATCCTGCATGCCGGTCATCGGATCCTGCATGCCACTCATCGGCGAGCAACATCACCGCAGAGACAACGTCAGATCAACGCACGAACAACTCGCATCGCTCGTACGACGACGCCGCCGGCGAGCAGCAGGGCAAGGAGGACGATCAGGTGATGAGGAAGTCCGGCGTGGATATCGAGCGGGCTCGCCGCCGGTTGCCGCTCGCCAACCCCGCTCCCCGATGCAGCCGAAGGAGATGGACGAGTTCATCGCAGCCGGAGCCGCTGACATCGTCCCCGACGAGCAACTACACCACTCCACGCGACTTGACCCCGCGCTCGTGCCCGTCCACCGGCCTGGCCTAGATAGTTTCTCAGCGCAGGCGGGGCCCGACGCTGCGCCGCACGAGGGAGCGCAAATGCCAGGCGCCGTCATGCAGGACGAGGAGCACGTCGTAGCGCTCGCTGACCTCCTCCAGCGACCGGTCGCCGCGCAGGCTTCCGCGCAGGATGTCGGCGGTGTCCTCGAGCGAGACGATCGACCCGTCCGCCGAGTAGAAGCGCAGCGTCAAGCGATGGGTCAATGAGCGGCGAAGCGTCCCAGCCGGCCGCCGGGCGTCAGCAGCCGCTCGCGCGAAGCCCAGCGCCGGGCCGGACAGCACTGTGTCGAGGCCAGCCTTGCCCGCTCCGGACGCGGCGCCGTCGAGCAACCCCCAGGCCCGTCCGTAGGCGGATGTCAGCGCTCGGCGCGTCGCCGGCTCCATCATCCGCCCGTGTCCCGGCGGGTCGATGGCCCACACGATCCGCGCCGTGTCCGAGGGGAGGCCGGGTACGGTCTTGAGCGCTGTCGCGGGGTCCGCGCCCGCTTGTGCGTGGCGCACGAGCGCGGCCACGCGTGAAGAGCCCGCGATCATCCCGGCGATGCCGAGCCCCGCGAGGATCGCCACCAGGATCCGCTTGAGCCGGAGCCGACCTACCACGTGCGCACCACGCGGGAGCGGCCTGAGACGGTGACGCGCACCCAACGCGCCGATCTCGATCGTGACGGCACGACGAGCGCGTCGGAGACCCCGTTGACCGTCCTGACGGCGAGACGCGTGGCGACGGCGCGATTCGCGCCGAGTACCGCGACGGAGACCTGCGTCCCGTCGGGTACCAGGGCGCCCAGCTGTCCGAGCAGCGGCCCGACATGGACCTTCAGCGTCTGGTTGCGCCAGTGGATGGAGACCGGGATCTGGGGTCCTCCGGCCGCGGCGAAGCGCAGGCGAGCGGGCCGGCTGCGGCGGCCGCGGCACCATGCGGTCACGCGGAACGTGCCCCGGCGCTGCGGTGCAGTCATCACCGTGCTCGCGACGCCATTCAACGTCTGGGACGGCAGCCTGCCGTGGGTCCCGGGGCCCTCCAGAGCAAACGTCACCTCGGTCCCGTCCGGCATCTCGTTGCCGAAACGATCCGCCAAATTGGTGGTGCGCAGGCGTACTAGGCCGCGCCCGTCGGCCTTTGCAGAGCCCTCGGCGGCGACGACCCCGAACCCTGCTGGGCCCGGAGGCCCGGCGACTTCGTCCAAGTCGCCCGCAGCTCCGCGTGCGGTCCCGGAGCTCACGGAGACGATGGTCCGGCCGGCGGCGGTCTGCGAGACGAGCCAGCCGGAGGCGACGAGATGCCTCGAGCGCAGGGAAAGCGCGCCCGTTTGTCCGCCCGGGTGGCGCCAGCGCAGCAGGACGCCGGTGCCCGTGCTCGTCGGGTTGCCCATGGCGTCTTCCGGGATCGCCACGATCTGCGCGCGGTCATGTCCGTCTGCGATGATCGAACGGGCTCCAACGACGGGCGTCAGCGGCGAGTGAGACGCACCAGGACGGACCTGCACCACTGCGCGTGCCTGCGCCAAGTCTCCTTCGAGACGTACCACGAGCGCGCCCGCGACCGCCGTCGCAGACGCCGGCACCGTCGCAGTCACTACGCGGCGGCGGACAAGAGGGCGCAACGCCTGAGAGCCGAAGGCAGACTCCGCGCTCATGACGACGCTGTCGGCGGCCTGCGCCCCGATCGGACCGGCGGAGACGCTGAACGCGGTTCCCGCAGCGACGTGCGCCGGCGCGCGCAGCACGAGTGTCCGCGGCGGCCCGGAAGCCGGCTCCGGCATCCCGGGTGGCGCGGGAGCGAGCTTCGCGTAGGCCACGAGCCCGACGACCGTCGCCGCTGCCGCCACGAAGATCAGTCGCGGGAAACGCGTCATCCGACCCCGTCCCGGTCGAAGGACTGCACGACGACGCGCAGCCCCGAGTACCCGCTGGAGGGCGCCAGCGGGATGTCCAGCGACGGTTGCGGCCTGTGGCCGGCCTTCTGCAGGCCGTTGACGAACGAGCGCAGAGGGACTGACAGCGATGTGAGGCTACGCGCTGACGGAAGCGTGATCGCGAACGGGCGGCGGTGCTCAGCCAGGATGCCTGCCATGACGTACGTGTCGTCGACCCACGCGACCTTCCCGGAGCGGTCATACAGTACGACCAGTACGTGGGGGACGCCCGCGGTGCCGGCGCCGGTGTTCTCCAGCACACCGGTGAGCCGAACTCCTCCGCCAAGCATCACACGGGCACGAAGCTCGCGTGTGCCGACCGTCCTCGACAGCGCCGCGCTGGCGGTGACAACCGCCTTCGCGTAGACGTCGATGCCGCCGAGGCGCCCTCCCATTCGCAGCGGGGTGAAGGCGTCCGGGTCGAACTCTCCGGCCGCCGGGTCGTAGCGATCGATGGCGCCAGCGATGCCTTGCGGATCGATGCGAAATGGCGTCACCTCCCCAGGCCTCAGCGTGTGGATCATCCGTGTCGAAGCGTTCCATTGTGCGAATGGCTGGCCCTTCGACCCGAGCATCTGGCCGGTGACGGTGAGGTCTCCGGGGGCATCGTCGGCGTTCTCGACTTCCCCCACGATCGCCAGGCGCCCTTCGGAGCGCACCGCGCGAGCTGACAAGATCCGCAGGACGGGTCGATCGAGCACATCAGATGGTGCCGTCATTGCTCTGGCGGACAGACGGCGCCCCTGACCCAGGAGCGCCAGCGATGGCCTGCGGACGAGCTCGTCCGCAGGTTGGCTGACGTCGCCGTCGGAAGGCTCGAGCCTCCAGTGCTCGCCCTGCCGCACCAGCCGGTGGGTACGCACCACGGTGCGCGCCGACAGCGACGTGACGTAGCGCGCCGTTGCACGCACGACCGCGATGTCACGCTGCCGCGAGACCGTGACTGTGCGGATCGTGTCAAGCTTGCTGAAGGAGGGCTCGAGCCCACCCGCTCGGGAGCGTGCGACCAAGAACCGCGCGAACGTCGGACGCGTCCTTGGATCCAGCGACCCCCACGCCGCCGCGAAGCGCTTGACGTCCAATGACAGGTAGTAGCCCTGGAGAACCTTGTCGGGGCCGGCCGGCGGACGCCGAGCAAACCACACGACGGCGCCGATGGCGATCAGCCCGCTGAGCGCGACGAGCCCGCAGCGGGCCGCGAGACCCTGCGCGAATGGGCGGAGCCCCTGCCGCGGCCCGCCCAGGTGTCGGCGACGTCTACGCGAGGGCGCAGCTTCCCGATCGCTCGACGCCCGCGCGGCCACGCGGTCCAGCATGGCCTCGACACGCCCCCAGTGTCGCGCGGCGGGGCGCGCGGACAGCTTCAGCGGCCGCAGTGCCCGATCCACGCGCCGCGCCGCCCGGCGGTCGCAGGCCGTCCACGCGAGGAGAAGGAGGGCGAGCACGAGGCTGGTGATCGGCAGCGTCCCCCACATCCTCTCCTGCCATACGGGGATCGCCTTTGACGGCAAGACGTGCGGAAGGGGCGCGATGTCCTGCCGACGCCACACGACCACCCCGTTGTCCAGACGACCCACCCGCTCCCAGCCACTGTAGAAGAGCAGCGGGTCGTAGAACTCGTCGTTGGAGAAGACGAAGCCCAAGTGGTACTTCTCGGGCACGGCAAGGAACTGCTGCAGCGAACCGATGCCCGCGACCCCGCGAAACTTCGCGCCGTCGAGCCGCTCGACGGGCGTGGAGACCAACTCGGGCAACCGGCGCGCCGAGTGGTAGTTCCCGTCGACGGTCTGTGCCGTCGTCTGGGCAGACAGCCATGCCATCTGGTCGCCGAAGCCCAGCGCCAGATATCGCCATCTCCAGTGCTCGTCCTTCTGGATGAACTCGACGATTGGCCCGGTAGCGACCATCGCGGGCTGCATCGTTCGCAGCCGCGTCAAATCGGCCGTCAGTACAGCGGCGAGCAACATCAGGATCCCGAACACGGCGACGCTGATGCGGATGGCGCGACCGGGCCGCCTGGACACGTCGGCCAGCACCACCCCGGCCAGCGGCAGCACGGCGATGGTCGCCCACAACGTGAAGCGGTCGAGGGTCAGGATGTCGAACGCGCTGCCCAGGATGAGCCGCGGCAGCGGGGTGGTGCCGCCGGTACCAATCAACGCGAGGAGCGCGACCGAGACCGCCAGGGGCCAGGTCCGCCCCCGTCGTCCCCGCCACAGCGCGAGCGGCGCGACGAAGAGCAGCAGTCCCCACGGGATCAGCCAGAACACCAACCCGGCGTTGAGGTCCTTCAGGTAGTTCTCGCGGCTGGAATGCGGTATCGGCACCTGGGTGATCGGGTCGCTGCGCGACCAAAGCCAGTAGGGCAGCACGACGAGGACCAGGACCGCGAGCACGGCTCCGGCGTAGACCCCGGCGCGCACCACGGCTGGGGCGATTCGGTGTAGGCGGCGCAACAGCAGCCCCAGGACATTGGTTCGCGTCACCGTCTCAGGATGGCCCTCCCATTGGCCCGCGAGCGGTTCGCGCGAGCGGTCGATGAACGCGCGCGCAAGGACGGGTCCCGCGAAGATGAGCGATCCGAACAGCGTCGTGACGTGATGCACGCCGGTTGTCGCTGCCGCCAGGATCACGGCGCTGATCAGGTTCAGGGCACCGCCCGAGTACACCCAGCGGTGCGCGAACGGCAGCCCGTTCAGCAGCAGCGCGAGGGAGAGCGTCGTTGGTAGCTGACCGAAGACGTGCACGGTCTCCGCGACCGAGGTCGAGATCGCCGCGAGGATCGCAGCGAACCCGGCGGCCGGGCCGTCCACCCAGATGCGCGAGAAGCGGTAAACCCCTACCACGAGCAGCAGGACGGCCGCGAGCTGGACGATCACGAAGCCGCCTTGCAGCCCGACCACGCGCGTCAGAAGAGCAACCGCTTGGTGCCCGCCTGGCGGGTAGCTGGTCATCGTGAAGCCCGTGTACCAGCGCGGTTCCCACGTGTCCCACCATGACCGCGCGTAGTGATCGGCGAAGAAGATGTGGATCCACGCGTCGTAGGTCCGGGCGTAGGACCCCGTGAGGAGGAGTCCGCCGTGCAGAGCTGCGGCGAGCACTACGGCCAACGTGGTGAGCTGTCGCCCCGAGGCGGCCACCGGGTTCATGGCACCTCAGACTGCAGCCGTGGCATCGAACTGATACCCGACACCGCGTACCGTCACGACGACATTCTTGGGGAGCCCCGCCTCCGCAAGCTTGGCGCGCAGACGCCGGACATGCTCGGTGATCGTGGCGGGCGCCTGCCATTCGGCGGAGGAGCCCCACACCTGTCGCAGCAGCTGCTCGCGCGATCGGACGTTCCGCCCGGCTCGGACGAGGGCGACTAGGAGGTCGAACTCCTTGACGGTCAAGGCCACGGGGAAGCCGTCAACGAGGGCGTCCCGAGTCGAGAGGCCGATCTGGAGCCGGCCGACATCGAAGTCGGTGGATAAGCCTTGCTGACGCCGCAGCACGGCGTTCAGCCGGGCGGCTAACTCTCGTAGCGCGAACGGTTTTACCACATAGTCGTCAGCGCCCATATCGAGACAGGCGACACGGTCCATCTCGGTGCTCCTCCCGCTGAGCATGACGACGGGAAGGTCGTCACCGTCGCCGCGCAACCCGGCGAGCAGGTCGAGGCCGCTCGCGCCGGGGAACTCGATGCCGAGCACCAGTATGTCCGGGCGCTCGGTCCGCAGTGTGGCTTCTGCCTCGCTGAGGCCGGTCACGGTCCGCGAGGGGAAGCCATACAGCTCCAAGCCCCGGGCGACTCCCTCGCATGTCTGTCGTTCGTCATCGACGACCAGGACGCGGCGCGCAGTTCCGTAGCGAGACTCGAGCATCACATCCGCTTCGGGCGTCGCGCACGGATTCGCGGCCATCCAACCATCCGAAACACAGCCCCGAGGCTCAAGACCGACTGACGAACCCCCTCATCGTGAGGGATCGTTCCAATCCCCGCCTCGTGGGCGACAACCGACGGGGGTCGAGGCCAATCGAGACTTGGCGACCGATCTCGCGCGTCGCGCCAGGCTACGCGATCATGACGGGTGCTCGCCGGCGCCTTCGACCGCCCGTCGGCCAGGCTCGCCGGGGAGGTGGCATCGCGTAGGATCGTCACGGCATGCGCGCGGCGGCCACGGGGTCCGAAGCGAGCGCTCGTCGCTCCAGAGCCTTGCCCACGTCGGCCTGAAGGAGTACGTCCGGATCCGCGAGCGCCCGAACCGCCAGCCGGCCCCGTCCCAGGGGCCGATTCCCGGCAGCTCCGGCAGCGCGGGAACGACGCTCGCCCGACTGAGCGCCGTTGGGCTGCGCGCGGGGCGGCCTCAAACGCGCCGCTCACGCCGGCGCCCCGATGCGCATGGGGACGTCCGCATCGGCCGGCACGCCGATGGCGTGGAAGCCACCGTCGACGTGGAGGATCTCGCCGGTGATCGCACGCGCCGCGGGGGAGAGCAGGAACAGGCAGGCGTCGGCGACCGGCGCCGCGTCCTCGACGTCCCAGCCGAGCGGCGCGCCGTGCTCCCACGCGGTCGCCAGGCGCTCGAAGCCGGGGATGCCGCCGGCGGCGGCGGTCTTCAGCGGGCCGGCGCTGACGAGGTTGACGCGCACGCCGCGCGGGCCGAGGTCACGGGCCGCGTAGCGGCTCGTCGCCTCGAGGGCAGCCTTGGCGACGCCCATCCAGTCGTACACGGGCCATGCTCGGCTGGCATCGAAGTCGAGGCCGACGATCGCGCCGCCGGCAGGGGCGGCTTCGAGCAATGGGGCCAGGTGGCGGGCGAGCGCGCCGAGCGAGTAGGCGCTGACGGTGAAGGCCGTCGCGGCGCTCTCGGCTGGCGTGCTGAGGAAGTCGCCGCCGAGCGCGTCGGGCGGCGCGTAGGCGACGGCGTGCAGGACGCCGTCGACGGCGCGCCAGCGCGCCTGCAGGTCCGCGGCGACCGCGGCGAGGTCGTCCTCGCGGGTAACGTCGAGCTCGAGCACGTCGCACGGCTCCGGGAGCCGCTTGGCGGCGCGCTCCGTCAGTCGGCGCGCGCGGCCGAAGCTCGTGAGCACGACCTCGGCACCGGCCTGCTGGGCGCGCTCGGCGACGTGCCAGGCGATCGAGTCTGCGGTGACGACGCCGGTGATGAGCAGGCGGTGGCCGGCGATGGTCATGCGCCGCAGATCTCCGGGGCGCGGCGCCAGAGCACGTCGAGCTGCATGCGCGCGGCGAGCGTGGCGCCGGTCGTGATGCGGCAGCGGACGGTGACGAGCCCGAGGGTCTCGTCGAGCTCGCGCAGCTCGGTGATCGCGCCGGCGAGGACGATCGTGTCGCCGACGTGCACCGGCGCCTTGAACACCACGTCACGGACGGTGCGGAGGGCGACGACGTACGCAGGGTCGAGCGGCAGCATGCCGATGGCGAGCGATGCGACGAGCATGCCATGGGCGATCCGCCCGCCGAACGGGGTGCCGGCCGCGAACGCCTCGTCGAGGTGCAGCGGATGGTGGTCACCCGTGAGGTAGGCGAACGCGACGACGTCCTCGTCGGCGACGGTTCGCGCGTCGCCGGTGAACGTGAGGCCGGGCGCGAGGCCGTCGAACGGGCGCGAGAGGAGCTGGCGGGTGATGATCGGGTGTGTGGTCGCGGTCATAGCGGGACGTTGCCTGCGGGTCGAGGTCGGCGGTCGGTGCCTGCGAGCGTGCGCATCGCCCACGCGAGTCGCTCACGGGTCTCGTGCGGCGCGATGATCTCGTCGATCTGGCCGCGGCGCGCGGCCTCGGCGGCGGACAGTTGCTCGGCCTCGTAGCGATCCGCGAGCAGCGCACGCTGGGCTCCAGGGTCGGCGGCGGCGGCGATCTCGCGGCGATGGATGAGCGCCACGGCCTGCGTCGCGGCCATCACGCCGATCTGCGCGTCGGGCCACGCGAACGTGAAGTGCGCGCCGAGCTGCTGGGAGTTCATCGCGATGTGCGCCCCGCCGAAGCTCTTGCGCAGCACGACCGTGACCTTCGGTACCGCGGCCTCGGCGAACGCGTGGACGAGCTTGGCGCCGTGCCGGATGACGCCGGCCTGCTCCTGGCGCGTGCCTGGTAGGAAGCCGGGGGTGTCGACGAGTGCGACGAGCGGGACCCCGTAGAGATGACACGTGCGAACGAAGCGCGCCGCCTTCTGGGACGCGTCAGCGTTGAGCACGCCACCGAGGTACTTCGGTTGATTGGCGACGACGCCGACCGGACGCCCTTCGATCCGGCCGAAGCCGCAGACCACGTTGCGCGCCCAGCTCGGGCAGATCTCGACGAAGCGCCCGCGGTCTGCCAGCCCGGCGATGACGTCGCGCACGTCGTACACCTTGCGATGCTCACGCGGCACCAGCGCACCGATGTCGACGCCCGGCGGCTCAGCCGGCAGCGTGCCGCTGATCGCACGCTCGCCGCCAGCGTACTGGGGCAGGAAACCCAGCAGATCGCGCGCTGCGCGCGCGGCGTCGTCGTCGTCGTCGGCGACGAGGTGCGCGACACCGTTGCTGCTGTGCACGGCTGAGCCCCCGAGCGACGCCGCGTCGACCTCCTCGCCGAGCGCTTCGCGCACCACGCCCGGGCCGGTGAGGAACATCTGCGCGTCCTTCGTCATGATGAGGAAGTCGGCGAGCGCGGGCGCGTAGGCGCCGCCCCCCGCGCTCGTGCCCGTGACGACGCAGATCTGCGGCACGACGCCCGAGAGCGCGACCATCGCGTTGAAGATGTCGCCGTAGCCACCGAGCGCGTCGACGCCCTCCTGCAGCCGGGCGCCCGCGGAGTGCACGAACCCGACGACCGGCGCGCGGGCCGTGGCGGCGAGGCGCAGCGTGCGGGCGATGCTGCTCGCGTGCTGCTGACCGAGGCTCCCGCCGAGGAACGCGCCGTCCTCGGCGTAGCAGAAGACGGGTCGGCCCTTGACGGTCCCGGCACCGGTCAGGACGCCGTCGCCGTCGACGGCGCGGTCGCCGAGCGCGGATGAGCGCACCCCGGTGCGCAGCAGCTGCAGCGACCCGGGGTCGCACAGCGCTTCGAGGCGCTCCAGCGGCGTGAGTTGAGCGCGCGGGTGTGGGGCGAGCTGCAGCGACGTGGTCATCGTGCCTCCTGGAGGCAGAGCACCGCGTTGTGGCCGCCGAACCCGAACGAGTTCGAGATCGCGGCGAGCGGGCGGCCGTTGCGCTTGAGCGCCCGCGGGCCGTCGGCGACGTAGTCCAGATCAAGCCCGGACTCGGGCTCCTCGTAGTTCAGCGTCGGCGGAGCGACGCCTGCCTGAAGCGCGAGCGCGGTCACGATCGCCTCGACCGCGCCGGCAGCGCCGAGCAGATGACCGATCGACGACTTCAGTGAGGAGACGGGTATCTCCTGCGCGCGGTCGCCGAGTGACGACTTCAGCGCGAGCGTCTCGGCGCGGTCGTTGAGCGGGGTCGATGTCCCGTGGGCGTTGACGTAGTCGACGGCCTCGGGGGGAACGCCGGCGTCCTGCAGCGCGCGCAGGATCGCGCGGCGGGCGCCGTCGCCCTGTGGGTGCGGGGCGGTGATGTGGTGCGCGTCGGAGGTCGCGCCGAACCCGGAAAGGCGCGCGATGACGCGCGCTCCGCGCCCTCGCGCTGCGGTCTCGCGCTCGAGCACGAGCACGCCGGCGCCCTCGCCCATCACGAACCCGTCGCGGCGCGCATCGAACGGGCGCGAGACGCCAAGGCGCGAGGTAGCGTCCATGACGGCGAACCCCGCCCGCGAGAGCTCGACGAGCGCAGCCTCGGCCCCGCCGACGATCATGGCGTCCGCGTCGCCCGCCTGGATCGCGCGCAACCCGGCGCCGATCGCGTGGGCACCCGCCGCGCAGGCAGAGACGGTGCTGTACGACGGGCCGCCAAGGCCGTGGCGCAGCGCGATGCTGCCGGAGGGCGCGTTGGCCATCATCAGCGGCACCGACAGCGGCGGCACGCGCTGCGGCCCCCCAGTGTCGAGCACATGCTGGGCGCGCACGAGCGTGTCGATCCCGCCGATCCCGGTGCCGAGGATGACGCCCACCCGGTTGGGGTCATAGCCGCCGGCATCCGCCCCGAGGCCGGCCTGCGCGAGCGCCTCCTCAGCGGCGACGAGCGCGAACTGTGTGCAGCGATCGGCGCGCCGGGCGGTTTTGACGCCCAGCGCGGCAACCGGGTCGAAGTCCGCGCAGCGCCCGAGACCGTCCTCGATCCCACTCTCGCCCGCCAGCCAGCCGTCGAACAGCCGCTGGGCGCCGGCGCCCAGCGGCGTGACCGCACCGACGCCGCTGATGACGACCGCGTCGCTCACGCGCGACCGACCACCATGTCTATTGCGTCGCCGACCGTGTTGAGGCCGGCCATGTGCGCGGCGTCGAGTTTGACGCCGAACTCCTCCTGCACGATCTGCGCAAGCTCGACGAGGTCGAGCGAGTCGACTTCGAGCGACTCGAACGTCGCTTCGCGGGTCATCTGGTGCGGTTCGACACCGAACGTTTTCAGGGCGGCGTACACCGCCTGTTCGACGGTCTCGGGCGTGATGGTCTGGGACATGTGTGCTCCTTTCGGTTGGTGGTTCAGGCGATCAGGCCACCGTCGACGACGAGCGTCTGGCCGGTGACGTACGCGGCGTCCTGTGACGCGAGGAAGGCGATGCAGCCGGCGACGTCGTCGGGCGTGCCGACCCGGCGCGCGGGGATGCGGCTCGTGACGTCCGCCGGGAGGTCGCTGGTGAGGTCGGTGGCGATGAAGCCGGGAGCGACGGCGTTGACCGTGATGCCGCGGCGGGCGACCTCGACGGCGACCGTCTTCGTCATGCCGCTGAGGCCCGCTTTCGCGGCGGCGTAGTTCGCCTGACCGGCGTTGGCGACGAGCCCGACGATCGAGGCGACGTTCACGATGCGACCGTGGCGGGCGCGCAGCATCGGGCCGAGCGCCCGCCGCGTGAAGCGAAAGGCGCCGGTCAGGTTCGTCTCGAGCACACGATCCCAGGCGTCGTCCTCGAGCTGTGGCGACAAGCCGTCGGCAGTGATCCCGGCGTTGTTGACGAGCACGAGCACCGGCCCGAACGCGTCCTCGGCCGCGGCGAAGGCCCGGTCGGGCGCCAGCGGATCGCGCACGTCGGCGCAGACGGCGATGGCCACGCCGCCCGACGCGGCGATGCCCTCGACGACCCGCGCTGCGGCCGCCGCATCGGAGCGATAGACGACGCCCACTGGCCAGCCGTCCGCCGCCAGGCGGGCGCACGTCGCCGCCCCGATGCCGCGCGAGCCGCCGGTGACCAGGGCGCATCCGTTCGTGGTTCTCATGCGGTCCCCCAGCGAGCGACGCCGCCGCCCCAGGGCAGGCCTGCCCCGAACGCGGCGAGCAGAACGCACGCACCGGGCATGGCCTGCAGCGAGACGTCGGTCAGGCGATCGACGGCTAGACGCTGCCCGTCCGCGCTGACGCGGCGGCCTTTAGGCATGCGTGGTCGCCCGGTCCGGAAGCGTGCGGCGGACCATGCCGCTCAGCACGTCGCCCGGACCGGCGTCGAAGAACGCGGAGATGCCGGCCTCGCGCAGGGCGAGCAACGACTCGCGGAAGAGCACTGGACGTTCCAGCGCATCGACGAGCGCGGTGGCCGGGTCGTGCATCGGGGACGCCGAGATCGACGACCACACGGGGATGGACGCAGGTGCGAGCTCGACGGCGGCGATCGCCTCGGCGAACGCCTCGCGGGCCGGAGCCATTGCAGGCGAGTGGAAGGCGCCGCTGACCGCGAGCCGGATCGCGCGGAGTCCCGCCCCAGGCGCATCGGCTTCGAGGGCTTCCAGACGACGCAGAGAGCCCGACACGACGACCTGGCCTGGAGCGTTGTCGTTGGCGACCGTCAAGCCGTGCCGTGCCGCGAGCGCGGCGACCTCGTCGACGCTCCCCTTGAGCAACGCGGTCATGCCTCCCGGATCGCCGACGGCTCCGGCCTCGTCCATCAGGGCGCCGCGCCGGGCCGCGAGCCGGATCGCATCACCCTCGGTCAACACGCCGGCCGCAGCGAGCGCCGTGATCTCACCGAGCGAATGGCCAAGCACGGCCCCGGCGGCGGGATGCGGGAGGACGGACCAGCGCGACAAGGTGACGCAGACGATCGCCGGCTGCGCGAAGCGCGTGCTCTCGGTCGAGCGCGCGAACGCGTCGGCGCCGGCGCCGGCGCCGGCGACGTCATCGAGCAGCAGGACGAGGTCGGGGCGTAGTCCCGCGGTCTCCTCACGCAGGCCGGCGACATCTGTTCCCTGGCCAGGGAACAGCGCGGCTGTGGTCGGCGACGGCATGCCCAGACATTCACCGCCGAGCGCCGCAGGGTCCACCGAGACGAACGACAACCCCCCGGTCGGGGGGGCGAGAGACGATTACCCCCTGTGGCTCTCAGAGGATCTCAGCCCGTCAGGCCGAGGCGCTCGGCGCGCTGCACTGCGGCCACCCGGTTGCGCACGTCGAGCTTGCGGTAGAGCGAGCTCGTGTGATCCTTCACCGTGTGCGGCGACAGGAACAGCGCGTCCGCGATCTCGCGGTTCGTGGCGCCCGTGGCGAGCAGCTCCAGAACGTCACGTTCGCGGGGGCTCAGCCCGGCGGGCGCGGGTGCGGTCTCGGGCTCAAAGACGCTCATGCCGAGCCCGACCATGCGCACGGCGCGCACGACGTCCTCGGCCACCCAGTCCTTCGAGATGAAGCCCGCCGCCCCGGCGGCCTTCGCCGCCTGAGCCGAGATCCGCCCGGCGCCGGAGATGAAGAGCACGCGCGTGCCCGGCGAGATCTCGCGGATGCGCGCGCAGATCTCTGCGCCGGGCTCCTTGCCGACGAACAGGTCGACGAGCGCGACATGCGGCTCGAAGCGGCGCGCGTGGTCGACAGCCTCAGCGCCGTCACGCGCGGGCAGGCAGCGCTCGACCCACGGCTGGTTGCCGAGCAGCAGCCGCAGGCCCCAGTGGACCACCTCGTGGTCGTCGACGACCAACACGCGCAGGCCGTCACTGAGCACGCCCTGCGGTCCGGCCATCAGCCGTTCTCGGGAACCGTCAGCCGCACATGCCAACGGCCCATCGGCAGCGGCCCGAACTCCACCAGGCCGCCATGCTGCATCGCTTCGAGCGTCGCCAGGCGCAGGCCCATCCCCATCTCGCTCATGGCCCCCGGTGCCACACCGTCGTTGCGGACCTCGAGCGCGAACGCTCCGGCGCCGCGCGTGATCGTCACTTCGATGCCCGTCGGCTTCGCGTGCTTGCGCGCGTTGCGCACCGCCTCACACAGTACCGCGACCGACACGGCATCGAGGCCGGTGGGAGGTTCCGTCAGTTCGCCGATCAGGGTCACCTCGTCGTGCAGCGCGAGCCGTTCCAGCTCCGAGCGCAGCGCGCGCTCCGGCCGTGCGTCCGACCGCACTCCCGGCGGCCGCTGGACCACGGCCCGGAGATCCGCCAGCGCCCCCTGGACCTCTGCCGCGCAGCGATCACGCTCGGCGCGATCGAGCCCGGCGTCCGAGCCGAGCGCGAGAGCCACACCGAACAGACGTTGCACGACCTGCTCGTGCACGTCGCTTGCGAGGTCGATGCGCTCGGTGAGCTGGCGCGCCTGCTCCTGCTGACGCGTGGCGGCACGCGCGCAGACCGCGAGCGCGGACACCTTGCCGAGTGTCCAGAGCCACTCGCGCTCGGCGTCGTCGAGCGGCTGCTCGTGACCGCGGTCGGCCAGGATCGCGCCGTACCAGCGTCCGCCCGCCGAGATCGGCGTGCACGTCGCGCCGACGATCGCGAGCTGTTCGACGAACTCGACGGGGATCAGGTCCTCCGCCTGCCCGGACTCCAGCACGCAGTCCTCCTCGAGCGCGCGGCGCGCGATCGGCGCCGTGTTGATGTCGACACGCACGGTGTCGAAGATCGACACGTCGACCGCGTGGGATCCCACCGCCCGGACGACGCCGAGATCCTCGTCGTAGAGGAAGATCGCCGCGCGGCGCATCCGCGCGAGCTCGCACGTCGCCTCGGCCAGGCGTCCGTAGAAATCGGAGGCCAGGGTGTCGCTCTCCACGCCAGCCAAGAGCCGCGCGAAGACGTGCAGCGCAGCGACCGGCGAGTCCTCGCCACGGGCCTGCAGGGCGGAGGCGGGCTCGGTCACCGGCTCTCCGATGATCCGGCCTGGATGAGACGCAAGCGCGTGACGGACGCTGCCATGAAACGCGCATGGTAGAACCATGCGGCCCGACCGGCACGCTGCATTGAGCCGGGCTGTTCCACGGAGACCTCCGTCAATCAGGGACGGCTCAAACGGTTAGTAAGCGTCTGACGTCGATCAGCTGACTGCTCGTGCGTCGGGGCGACAGGGACTCGTCAGCGTTTTGAGCTGTCGCTGGCTTCGGGTGGGGCCGCGTCGTCGTCGATGCGCCCGTACGCGAGTTTGCCGCTGTCACCCCGCTCGTAGACGGCGATGCCGGGTTGGGGCGTCATTGGTGTGTGGCCCCACCGCACGACGTTGTATTCCAACGCGCAGGCGCGGCCGTCGTCGGTGATGGTGCAGTGTTCCAGCGGAATGCCAGCCCCGTCAGCGAACTGCAGTCCGTAGATGTGGCGTAGCTCGTCCATACCCGTGTACCTGTACGGCCCACCCGCAGGCTCGCGAACGACCGCGTCGTCCTCGTAACACGCGAGGACCGCCTCGAGATCTCCGGCGGCGAGCGCGCGCTGATAGTCCCCCACGACATCCGGGGCCGCGAGGCCTGGAACTCGCGCTAGCAGCGGGGCGCGAACCACGTGACCTTCGATGAGCGGCCAGAGGCTGTGGTAAATCCGGATGGCCGTCAGCCGACCATCCGTTTCGCGCTCGGCGACGGTAGCCACCGGCAGATCGCGGCGCTCACCATTGACGGTGAGTTCGAGAACCACCTCCTCAACCGTGCGCGACGCGGTTTTGAGGAGATACACGGGCCGCACGGTCGCCCCACCCTCGCCCAGCCACGCCCGCGTCTGCTCCGCCCACGCGACGAGCTCGGCGCGGCCCCGGACGGCACCGCCGCGCGGATCGTCCAGGTGCGGCTCAACGGCCCATGAGGCCACGAGTCCGTGGGGTGGTATCCCCAGGATGCCCTCGTAGAACGGAACGACGTCGACCTGCATAGCCGCAGGCTGGCTGTACGTGGACGTCGTTGAAAGCTCTGGGAACCACGGCATAGGGAACTCCTGTCTGGCGTGTAGCGCGCCCGCCTAGCGGGTCGCGCTTTGTGATCGTCTCACGTTGTATGGACCGTGTCGCTGCGTTACCGATGACGAGGGTCGCTTCCGCTTCATCACCATCCAAGCCAGCCGTACCCGTGGGGCAACCATTTCAACGCATGGCACCCGGCGCACATCCACTTCTAGCTGCTTTGTCGCGCATTCGCGCAGCGGCTTCGTGACGCAGATGTATTTCCCCGGAGAACCCGCTGATGAGGTTCGGCCCCATCTTCACCGCGATTTCACCGCGATACATGACGAGCGCGCGCAGCAGCGCATGGTCTCGCGGTTCTCGATCGAGGGCAGCGCCGCGAACTGGGCCCTGGCGTATGAGTTCGGCACCAGGTCCATTCCTGACGCCCAGTCCCCGCACATCTATGCGCGAGGTGCCGACCGAACCCCGCTCAGCCCCGAACCGACACTCCATAAGGTCTAATAGGGCGCGATCTGGCTGAGCGGCGCGCGGACGATCCGCACCGGCGTGCCGAGCGGCACGACCTTGGCGAGCGCACGTAGCGGCGCGGTCGGAACGCGGACGCAGCCGTGCGAGCGCGCGGTTCCAACCGGGGCTCGCAGCGCGCCGGTCATGCCGTGGATCGCGATACGGCCCGGCCCGCCGGCGTATTCGTGCAGCACGTCGGAGTGCGCGGTGAGCTCGAGCACCCACGGGGCGAGGACCGTTCCTGTCGCCCGATAGCGGTCGTAGATCGCGAACTGGCCGTGCGGGGTCGGAGTCGGCGCAGCGCCTATGACGATTCCCGTGGTAAGCACGACCTTGCCGTCGTTGAGCAGCTGGAGCTTGCGCGAGCGCGTACTGATCCGCACCTCGTAGGGGTCGTCGGCGAGCAGCGCCTGGTCGGCCTTGATCCACCCCGTGGACCCGTTGGGGCGCGTCGGCAGGAGCAACTCGAGCCAACGCGTCCCGTGCTCGTCGGTGCGGTCTGTCAACACGAGCAGGCGCGCGCGATCGCCTCCGGCCGTGTAGGCGTCGACGTGCCCCACGACCTTCCCGCCGGCCGCCGCGCGCAGCGGCGTGCGCTCCATCACGAGCCGCGCGGTGCTCGCCGCCGCGGCGATGTCGATCACCGGCCCGGTCGCCGCGCACGCCAGCACACTGACTGCCGCGACGGCCCCGGCCTGCCAGCGGGCCGCGCTACCCGGTCGGAGACAGCCTGCGAACAACACGGTTGGCAGTGATGTAAACCACACGCGTCCGGCCTCGGCGCGCCTTCGCACTGACCTTGCGGGCGTTGCTGGCGTCAGCGGTCGCCTTCAGGACGACACGCCTCGGGGTCACTCGACCGTGCGCACGCAGACGCATCGTGAGTGTGGGCGTCGCGCCCTCTACTAGCGTGCCCACCTTCCAGCAGACGTTGCCACCGCTGAGCTTGCCTCCAGGTGCCGAGATCAGCGAGAAGCCATCGGGGATGGGCGCGCAGACGACGACGCCGATGGCGTCGACCGGGCCGAGGTTGCGTAGGTCGAGCTTCACCGTCAGCACGCTGCCACCGGGGACGGTCGACACGCTCGGAGTGAGCGTCAGGGTGATCGTGGGCGCCTTGGCCGACGCGGGCGGCGTCGGCGGCGGGCTGACCGGCGTCGTCGTCGGTGGCGTGGTCGTCGGCGGTGTGGTCGTCATAGTGGCCTGGAACGTCGCTGTCACGCTGATCGCCTGGTTGACCGTCACGTCACAGGTCGTCGCGGTGCCGGAGCACGCCCCGCCCCAGCCGAGGAACTGCTGGCCGGAAGCTGGCGTCGCGGTCAACGTCACAACCGTCCCCGCGGCGTAGGTCTCCGAACAGTCGCTGCCACAGTTGATGCCCGAAGGGCCTGACGTGATCGTGCCGCTGCCGACGACCGTCGCGGCCACGTCGTGAGTCACCGGCGGGATCGCCTGGAACGTCGCGGTCACGCTGCGCGCCTGACTCATCGTCACCATGCACGTCGTCGCGCTGCCAGAGCAAGCACCAACCCAACCCGTGAACTGCTGACCAGCGGAGGGCGTCGCAGTCAACGTCACGACGGTGTCCTGGTTGTAATCCTGCGCGCAATCCACGCCGCAATCGATGCCCGCCGGTGAGCTCGTGATGCTGCCCGAGCCCGCCACGCTCACGGTGAGCGGGAACACGATCGCCTGGAACGTCGCGCTCACGCTGCGCGCCTGATCCATCGTCACATCACACGTCGACGCCGAGCCGGCGCACGCTCCGCCCCACCCGACGAACTCCTGACCCGGACCCGGAGCAGCCGTCAACGTCACCAGTGTGCCGTCGCCGTAATCCTCCGAGCAATCCACACCGCAATCGACACCGAGCGGCGAGCTCGTCACATCACCAAGACCTGTGACGCTGACCGTCAACGTGCGCGTCACCGGCGCGATCGCCTGGAACGTCGCGGTCACGCTGCGCGCCTGATCCATCGTGACATCGCATGTGCTCGCAGTGCCAAAGCAAGCGCCAGTCCAACCCACGAACTCCTGACCGGGATCCGCGGTGGCCGTCAGCGTCACGACGGTGCCGTCGCTGTAATCCTCAGCGCAATCCACTCCGCAATCGACACCGAGCGGACTGCTGGTCACGTCACCGAGACCCGTCACGCTGACCGTCAACGGATAGATGATCGGCGGCGCCAGCGCGAACTCGGCCGTCACCGACCGGTCTTGGTCCATCGTGACCATGCACATGTCCGGGAACCCGACGACGGGCGTGCAGCCAGTCCAACCCACGAAGACCTGGCCGACGCTCGGCGTTGCCGTCAGCGTCACCGCTGAGCCGTCCGCGTAGTCCTCAGCGCAGTCAAGACCACACGTGATCCCGGTCGGGCTCGACGCAATCGACCCCGACCCAACCACCGACGCGTCGAGCGTGTGCGTCACTGGCGGGATCACCGCGAACGCCGCGGTCACATCACGCGCGACGCTCATCGTCACGTCGCACGCCAACGCCGTGCCGTAAGCCAAACACGCCCCGCCCCAACCGGTGAACTGCTGGCCAGCGACCGGCGTCGCGGTCAACGTCACGACGATGTCCTGATTGTAATCCTGCGCGCAGTCCACGCCGCAATCAATGCCGGTCGGTGAACTCGCGACGCTGCCCAACCCGGTCACGCCCACCGTCAACGGGAACACAATCGCCTGGAAGCTCGCCTCGACCAACCGGGGCTGGTCCATCGTCACCATACAGCTCGTCGACGACCCAGAGCAATCACCGTTCCAACCCACGAACTGCTGCCCGGCGCCGGGTGTCGCCGTGAGCGTCACGACCGTGCCATCGGAGTAGGTCTCAAGGCAGTCGCCACCGCAGTCGACGCCCACGGGCGAGCTCGTCACGGTTCCGATGCCGGTGACGACGACATCGAGCTGGTGCGTCGGGATCGCCGCAAACGTCGCCGTCACGCTCCGGGCGACGCTCATCGTCACGTCACACGTCAACGCGGTGCCGCTACATGCGCCGCCCCAACCGGTGAACTGCTGGCCAGCGGCCGGCGTCGCCGTCAAGGTCACGACGGTGCCGTCGCTGTAATCCTCAGCGCAATCCACTCCGCAATCGACACCGAGCGGACTGCTGGTCACGTCACCGAGACCCGTCACGCTGACCGTCAACGGATAGATGATCGGCGGCGCCAGCGCGAACTCGGCCGTCACCGACCGGTCTTGGTCCATCGTGACCATGCACATGTCCGGGAACCCGACGACGGGCGTGCAGCCAGTCCAACCCACGAAGACCTGGCCGACGCTCGGCGTTGCCGTCAGCGTCACCGCTGAGCCGTCCGCGTAGTCCTCAGCGCAGTCAAGACCACACGTGATCCCGGTCGGGCTCGACGCAATCGACCCCGACCCAACCACCGACGCGTCGAGCGTGTAGTAGGTGATCGGCGCGAAGCCGGCCGTGACGTCCCGGATCTGATCCATCGTCACGGCGCACGTCAGCGTCATGCCGGCGCACGCTCCGCCCCAGCCAGTGAACGACTGGCCGGCGCCCGGAGCCGCGGTGAGCGTGACGACGTCGTTGTCCTGGTAGAGCGCTTCGCAGGTCGCGCCGCAGTTGATTGCGCCGATGTCGGACGTGACGGTGCCGGTTCCGGTGACGGCGACGGTGAGTGGCCAGAAGGACTCGAAGGCGAGCCCCAGCGACGAGTCCGTGAAGTCCGAGTTGTAGTGGAAGCTGGAGCCGGAGAAGTCGTAGAAGAGCGACTGCAGGAAGCCGGGGGCGGCGTGCTCGATGGTGACGTTGTAAGTGACGACGACGCGGCCGCCGACCTTGCCGCCGGTGTAGTTGTCGGGGCCGACGCACTTCTTGTAGTTGGCCGTCCCCGGGTTCGGGTTCCAGCCGCAGGCGTCGGCGTAGGGTGAGGTTCCCGTCGCGCCGGTGGGGTTCTCGTATGTCGCCGACGCCGAGTTGACGCGGAAGATCGAGTCGGGGAAGTTGATGAAGGCTTCCACCTGCTCGTAGTTGCTGGCGGTCTCGCCGTAAACCTTGTAGGTATACGTCTGGCCGACCGTTAGCGTCACGTCGGGCGGGTCGCAGACGGTGTAGGCGAGGTTGCAGCCGCCCGGGCCTGAAATAGCCTTTGTCGAGTTGCGGTTCTGCGAGACGAGCTTCTCGACGTAGATCTGCCGCCCCACGGGCGTTTCACCCGTGGAGCCTTCTGTGCTGGTGAGCTTGATCTGGTGCTGGCGCGTGGCGTCGTAGGCAGCCGCGATCTGCGTGATGAGGACGTTGTAGTAGGTGTCGACGCAGGCCCCGGCCACCATGCTGCCCAGTGCGTCCGTCGGCACGTTCTGGAGGTTGATGTATGCGTTTGCCGAGTCCCATTCCCAGGTCGACACGACGTTCGTCAGCGGCCCGCCGCTCGTGTTGCAGGCGCGTGCGCCGACCGGAAAGACGTTGGGTCCACTCGCCGGGCTGTTGCTGTCGAGGCCGACCACGTCCCAGGTGATCGGAGTGACGGTGATGCCCGCCGCCTGCGCGCTCCCGCCCAGGAAGGAGAACACCAACACGAGGGCAGCCAGCATCAAACGGGCGTCGAGAACGCGCATCCGGTGGGATTCGGCGTCGGCAGCCAAATCCTTTGCAACGATGGAGGTATCCATGCCCGATGTGGCGATTTGGCGCGCAGAAGCTCGCTGGACACTCGGCTGACGCGCGTTTCAGACGCGCTGTCGCAGGAGCGCGAGAAGGTGAACAAAAAGCCCCGCGACGAGAAATTGGCGAGGAATCGGCCAATGGTGGCCCCGCCGAACGCGACGCCCTCAGGGAATGGGGGGATTGACAGCGGCGCTGTGCCGGAGCCGACCGCGGCTCCGCGATGACTGATCCCGATCGCTCACGAGGTGCTCATGACTCCACACGTCCTCACGCCCGCTCCCGCGTCCGCTCCGATTCAGGCGCCGTCGGCGCCCGCGACGCGCCCCGCCCGAGCCAAACGGCGCCGCCGCGACGACGCAACCCGCAGCTTGCCCGCGATCGGCGCCCCGAAGCTCGCAATCGTCGGCCTCGGCTACGTCGGCCTGCCCACCGGGCTCGCTGCGACGGCCGTAGGACTCGACGTGATCGGCATCGACACGAGCGCCGCGCGCATCGACCGGATCCGCAGCGGCGACGTCGACCTGCTCGACCGCGACCTCTCGCGGCTAGACACCGCAACCTTCACAGGCAAGCTCATTCTGACACGTGACCCGCGCGAGCTCGCGCGGGCCGACGCGGTCCTCATCTGCGTGCCGACTCCAGTCCACGCCGACCATCAGCCCGACCTGCGCGCGCTCCGCGCCGCCTGCGAGACGGTCGTTCGCCACGCGCGCGCCGGGCAGACGCTGATACTCACCTCCACGAGCTACGTCGGTACGACGGCCGACCTGATCGTCACGCCGCTGACGGAGCGCGGGCTGCGCGTCGGCGTCGACATCCACGTCGCCTTCAGCCCGGAGCGCATCGACCCCGGCAACACGACTCACGCCCAGGAAGACACGCCACGCGTCGTCGGTGGCGCGACGCCCGCGTGCGCCGATCGCGCCGCGTGCGTGCTGCGTCACCTGACGGCGTGCGTACACCGCGTCTCGAGCATGGAGGCCGCGGAGCTGACGAAGCTTTACGAGAACACCTTCCGCGCGGTCAACATCGCTTTCGCCTACGAGATGTCCGACGCCGCTGCCCACTACGGGCTCGACCCGATCGAGGTGACGCGGGCCGCTGCGACGAAGCCGTTCGGGTTCATGGCGTTCTACCCCGGCCCGGGAGTCGGCGGTCACTGCATCCCATGCGACCCGCACTACCTGCTCGATCCGCTACGCGCGAGCGGCTGCCAAACCCCGCTGATCGCGGGCGCGATGGGCGCGATCGCCGACCGTCCCGCGCGGGTTGTCAAGCGCGCCTGCAAGCTGCTCGGCGAGCCGGCCGGCAAGCGCGTCCTTGTCGCCGGCGTCGCTTACAAGCCGGGCGTCCAGGACGTACGCGAGTCGCCCGCGCTTGAGATCCTCGGCGCGCTCGAGCGCGCCGGTTGCGAGGTCGCCTACCACGACCCGTTCGTCCCGGAGCTCACGCTGCACGGCCGCACGCTTCACGCTCGCCAGCAGGTGTGCGGCGGCGACTGGGACTTGATCGTCGTCGTCACGCTGCACGCCGGACACGAGTACGACTTCCTCGACGACTGCGCGCTCGTGCTCGACGGGACCTATCGCGCGTCCACGTCGCGCCGATGCCACACGGTCTGACGAGATGAAGACCGCCAACATCACAGCTGGGCCGACGGTCGCGGATCGCGTCGTGCGACTGCTCGCAGGCGTCTACCTTGTCACGCTGCTGACGCTCGTCGTCGCGTTCAAGTGGGTTTTTGCAGACATCGTCCTCGTCGACCCTCTGTTCGGCGTCTACGGGATTGTCGTCTGCGCGTTCATCGTCTCGCGGTTCGCCTTGTCGGTCCTGTACCGGCCGAGCGAGGACCACGGGCTCGAGCCACGGGTCGCGATCGTGATGCCAGCGTTCAACGAGGAAGCGGCGATCGCTGACTCGCTCATCTCGCTGCTGCAGCTCGACTACCCGGCCGAGAAACTCGAGATCGTCGCCGTCAACGACGGCTCTACCGACGCGACGCTCACACGCATGACCGACGTCGCCGAGATCGCCGGGGGTCGCATCGAAGTGATCGATCTCGGCCGCAACCGCGGCAAGCGCGCAGCGATGGCGGCCGGGATCCGCGCAACCGACGCCGAGATCATCGCTTTCGTCGATTCCGACAGCGTGCTCGAACCGGACGCGATGACAAAGCTCGTGCAGGGCTTCCACGACGAGCACGTTGGCGCGATCTGCGGCCACGCGGACGTGCTGAACGTCAAGGACACGTGGCTCACAAAGATGCAGGCCGTCCGCTACTTCGTCGCGTTCAAGGTCTGCAAGGCGGCGGAGTCGGTGTTCGGCGCCGTCTCGTGCTGCTCGGGCTGCTTCTCGGCCTATCGGCGCACGGCCGTCCTGCCTCACCTGAGTTGGTGGGAGCACCAGACGTTCCTCGGTTGCGAGTCGACCTTTGGCGATGACCGCTCGCTGACGAACTGCGTGCTGCGCACATGGAAGGTACGCTACGAATCGCGCGCGATCTCGCGCACGATCGTCCCGGACAGCTTCAAGACGTTCATGACCCAGCAGGTGCGCTGGAAGCGCTCATGGACGCGCGAGAGCCTGATCCTCAGCTCGTTCATGTGGCGCAAGCACCCGCTCGCCGCGCTCGCCGCGTACGTCGGCATGGTACTGCCGCTGATCGCCCCTGTCGTCGCGGTACGCGCCGTGTTCGTCGCCCCTATTCAGGGCGCTCCAGTGCCGGTCGTGTACCTCACGGGCATCTACGTGATGGCCGTCGCCTACGGCCTCTACTACGTCGCCTGCCAGCGGCGCTACTCGTCGATCTGGGTCTTCGGGATCGTCTTCTGCTTCTTTTACCTCTTCTTCCTGCTCTGGCAGACGTACTACGCGATCCTGACCGCGCGCACGTCGTCGTGGGGAACGCGGCCAGCGACGGCGGGGATGGAGCCGACGTTCGAGGTCGCGGCGCAGGCTAGGTCGCGCGCCGGGGGCGCTCTCGGGGCTCGCTCGCCGGGGCTCGCGATGTCCGTCGATACGCGGCCCCCCGGCACCGGGTCGACGCCGCCACCGGCTAGGCCGGCCGCCGCGCACGCGGGAATCGCGCAGGGGATGAAGCACTCGTGATCGCCCGGCTCCGCCACCGCGGCGGGCGCGCGGGCGCGCTGTTGCTGCTGCCCCTGTCGGTGATCCCGATGCTGCTCGTCACCCCGGGACTCGTCTCCTCGCATGCGCGGTTCGAGCGCAAGTTCCACTCGCCGCCGTTCGCTGCGCTCGAGGTCCGCTTCAGCGAGACAGCGCGGGCGCGCTACGCCCCGGTACCGCCGTTCAAGGGTGCCGTGCCGGTTCTCGTCTACCACGGCATCAACGAGCAGAATGACGGCTACTCGGTGAGTCGCGAAGAGTTCGCGCGGCAGCTGGAGATGCTCGACATGGCCGGCTACCGGACGATCACGATCGCGCAGTACCTGCGCTTTCGCGCCGGCGACATCGCGGGCTTGCCGCCGCGGCCGATCCTGATCACCTTCGACGACGGCCGGCTCGACTCGTTCCGCGGCGCTGACAGGCTGCTCGCCCGCCACTCGATGGGTGCGGTGATGTACGTCATCACCGGCCCGGTAGCCGACGGCAACGGCTTTCACCTCTCGTGGGAGGAGCTGCATGGGATGCACGACAGCGGGCGCTGGGACATCCAGCCGCACGCGCGCGACGGGCACCGCAAGATCGTCGTCGACGGCGCCAACCGCTCGGGCCCGTTCTACGCGAGCCGGCGCTTCACGCGCAGCGAGGGCTACGAGTCGTTCGCCGACTACACGCGCCGGGTGGGCAGCGACATTTATGCGCTGAAGGAGGACTTCCGCCGGCAGGGATTCCCGTCCGAAACGTTCGCCGCGCCGTTCGGTGACGTGGGGCAGAACTCGCGCGAGGATCGAGCCGAACCGTTCCTGCGCAGTCTGCTCGCGACGCAGTTCCGCGTTGTGTTCGTCCAGGGTGCCGGAAACGACCCGGGGTACACGACGGCGACGGGGTCGACGGAACGCTTCGAGCTGCACACCGCGACGACCGCTGATCAGCTCCACCGGTGGTTGTTGCGCCACCACCCGGTGGCTGGCGCGACCGGAGTGGAGCGTTGATGCGCGCGCGCGCGGTCGTGCTGTCGCTCATCGTGATCGGCGGTGGCGCCGAGAGCGTGGGCGCGAAGCAGCGGGCGAAGGCCGAGCCGAAGCGGCATGCCGCGGCCTGCGTGAAGCTGCGCCCGCGGGCGCTCACGGTCGAGCGGCTCTCTGGCGAGATGGCCGTCGTGCTGACGTGGCGTGCGGCGAAGGGCTCGCGTGGCAGGCGCACCTATCGCGTGTACCGGGGGGGTCGCGTGGTCCGGCAGACGACGCGACGCTCGACCCCCGTAAAGGTGCGTCTCGGCCGCCTGCACAAGCTCACGGTGGCTGCCGTGGACCGGCGCGGCCGGCCAACGCGCTGCCGCGCGAGCATCAGCGCGCGCATCGACTACCGCCCGCCGACGCGGCCAGAGCTGCTGACGGTCTCGGACACCAGCGGCTCGAGCGCGACGCTCACGTGGGCGCCGGCAACCGGCGGCGATAGCCCGCTCGCCGGGTATCGCGTCATGCGCGACGGGGCCGTGTACAAGCAGACGGGGTCACGGTCAATCGAGATCCCCCTCGCCTCGAACCGCGCGATGCGCTTCACCGTCGCCGCCGTCGACAGGCGCGGAGTGCTCTCGTCCGCGTCCGCGCCCGTGGAGGTGGCGACAGGACACACGCCGCCGCCGACCCCGGCCGACCTGCGTGTCACCGCGACAACCGACAGCGCCGTCGAGCTTCGCTGGTCGCCCTCGCAGCCCAGCCGTGGGCGCCTTTCGGGCTACCGCGTGCTTCGCGACGGGAAGCCACTGTTCCAGGTGCCCGCGGGCCAAGCGCGCGCCACGAACCTCTACGCCGGCCGCAGCTACAGCTTCTCCGTGCAAGCGATCGACACGCTCGGCACGGCGTCCGACGCCGCCGCCCCGGTCAGGGTTACGACGAAGGACCCCGACCCCACGCAGGGGCGACTGCATGCGTTCCTTCTCGCGAGTACCGACCAGAGCTTCCGCGACTTCCAGGCGCACTACCGCCAGATCGGCAGCGTCTACCCGACGTACTACGACTGCACGCCCCATGCGGTCCTGATCGGCGCGGACGACCCGCTGATAACGAGCTGGGCGCAGGCCCGCCACGTCGAAGTGCTGCCACGCTTCAACTGCCAGCGCACGAACGTACTCACGAAGATCCTGACCGACCCCGACATGCGGCAGTCGTGGATCGACCAGATCGCCGCGAAAGTCGCCGCGAGCGGCGCGGACGGCGCCTCGCTCGACTTCGAGGCCGGGCGGGCCGTCGACCGCGCGGCGTACAGCTCGTTTCTCGCGGACCTCGCGGCCCGCCTACACGCCCAGGGCCAGCGGCTGACGGTCGCCGTGTCGGCAAAGATCGCCGACGTACCGAACCATCCGCGCTCGACGTTCTTCGACTACCGCGCCATCTCCAGCGTGGTCGATCACGTCTTCGTGATGGCGTGGGGGATCAAGTGGGCGACCTCGGGCCCGGGGGCGCAGGACAACGTCGTCTGGGTCACGAAGGTCGCGGACTACGTCACGACGATGCCCGACGTGTCGAAGTTCGTCATGGGAACCCAGCTCTACGCGATGGACTGGGCAAACGGTGGCGGGCCGGCGCACCCGGCGACGAGCTACGAGCACGCCGAGGCGATGGAGCTCGCGGCGGCGGTCGGGGCCAGCCCGCAGCTCGACCCCGTCAGCGGCGGCATGACATTCTCGTATACCGACGCGGGCGGCGCCCCGCACGCGGTCTGGTTCGCCGACGCGAGAACCGTCGAGCGGCGCTTTGAGATCGCGCAGGCGCGCGGCCTCGGGATCGGCGTCTGGCGGCTGGGGAAAGAGGACCAGCGGATCTGGAGGAGCGCGCTGGCGCCGTAGGAGCCGCGTTCGTCGTGCTTGACCTGGCCCGCGAGGCATCCGCGGCCAACCGTGCTCGTGGACGCGGTTCGGCTCAACCGGGCTCGGCGCCCTTGCCGATCGTGCGGCGCTCACGTGCGGAGCGCCGGAGGCTCTGCTACGCACGCGGCGGTTTCTCGCGCCCCTTCGAGGACGGGGGCAGTCCCGCCCGCACGAGGGCCGCCAGCCCTCGCGTAAGGGGGTCGACACGCCGCCCGAGCTGCTGTCGCTCCTCCTTGCGCCGGAGCGCGGCCCGGACGGCGTGGCCCCCCAGCGTCCGGAAGGGCTCGGGGGGGAAGAGCGCGCGCGGCCCGCCGACGAGGCCGCACCGCGACCACTCGTCGTCGTGGTCGAGCGCGAGCGAGGCGAGGATCCTGCCGGCCACGCGACTCGGCCCGACGCCGTTGCCCGCAAAGCCGGCGCCGTAGACGACGCGCCCATCCCCGCCGAGGCGGTCGAAGAAGGGGAGGTGGAGCCGACCCGCGGTCCAGTCCACCGGTCCGGCCCAGGAGTGGGTGAAACAACAGTCGGCGAGGTCCGGGAAGAGGGTGCGGAAGGCGGAGATGAGCTCGGGGACGACTCGCTCGTCGCCGTGCATACGGGCTGAGATACGCCCCGCCGAGCCGATCGTGCGTGCGGGACCGCCGAAGGCGATGCGACCGTCACGGGTGACGTGCGCATAGTGGAGCAGGACGCGGCCGTCGCAGAAGAGCTCGCCGCCGGTCCATCCCATGCCGCCGACCCGGCCGGGAATCGGCTCGGTGACGACGATCTGGCTCGCCACCGGGACGATCGCGCGGCGAAGATGCCGCTGCCGGGCCGTCCAGGCACCCGTCGCGAGCACGACGGCGGCGGCCTGGACCCGGCCGGACGGAGTCACGATGCTCGGCGACGGCCCGGAGTCAAGCCGCCTCATCGGCGATCCCTCGTAGATGCGAACACCACGCGCCAGCGCCGCCTTTCGCAGCCCGCGGGCGAGGAGCGCCGGCTGCACCGAGGCGCTGGTGGCCATCAAGGCTCCGCCGAGCAGCACGGGCGAGCCGATGCGCCGCCGGCACTCCGTGCCGTCCACGAGTCGCAGGGCGTCCGCCCGGCCGATAGCGGCGCAAGCAGCCACGGCCCGGTCGTAGACGCCGAGCTGGGCGGGCCCCGCCGCAGCCCAGAGGTAGCCCCCGGACCGGTAGTGGGCGTCGATCCCCTCCGTCTCGCAGAAGCTCCCGATGTCCACCACGGCCGCCTCGCTAGCGTCGGCCAGGAAGAGGGCGTGCTCCCGGCCGAACGCCTGCTGGAGCTCGCGAAGCTGGTCCCACCAGGCGGTCACGAAGCCGCCGTTTCGCCCGCTCGCGCCGGTGCCGCAGATGTCGCGCTCTAGCAGCACGACCTTGAGCGCGGGATCGCGTTCCGCGAGCTCGATGGCGGTCCAGAGCCCGGTGTAACCGCCCCCGACGATGCAGACATCGACCTGCGTAGAGCCCGCGAGCGGCGGGCACGGCTCGCCCGGGTCGGCTGCGAGCGCCTGCGCGAGCCACCACGATCGCACCGGCGCCTTCTCCGCCCCGCTGCCCTCCATCGGGTAGCCTCCGCGGCCGGAAAGGAATGCGGATGGCATCGACAGCGAGAGTACAGATCGACCGTCGGCGGATCGGGGAGCTGACGCAGCGCGAGTTCGCGCGGCTGAACGACGCGACGCCGGATTCGGCGCGGATGTACCAGCGCGCGCGGACCCACCTTGCGGGCGGCGTCGCCTCCTCTTACCAGGCACGCGACCCGTGGCCGATCTATCTCGCGCGCGGCCGGGGCGCGCGGGTCTGGGACGTCGACGGCCGCGAGATGATCGACTTCCACAACGGCTTCGGCTCGATGGTTCAGGGTCACGCCCACGCCGCGATCGTCGATGCGGTACGCGAGCGAGCCGCGCTCGGCACGCACTTTGCAGCACCCGTCGAGGACGCCATCCTCGTCGCCGAGGAACTCGCCCGCCGCTTCGGGCTGCCCAAGTGGCGCTACGTCAACTCCGGCTCCGAGGCGACGATGGACGCGATCCGGATCGCTCGCGCCTACACAGGCCGGGACACGATCGTCAAGATCATGGGCTCCTACCACGGCCACCACGACTACGTGATGGTCTCGATCGGCGTTCCCACCGACGAGGTCGGCGACCGGGAGAGCTACGCGTCAGTTCCCTACGGCGCCGGAATCCCAGACGCTGTGGTCGAGATGACGATCGCCGTGCCCTTCAACGACGCGGGGGCGATGGAGCGCCGGATCGAGCGCCTGATCGAGGAGCGGAGAAAGCCAGCCTGCGTGATCATGGAGCCGGCGATGATGAACCTCGGGGTGATCCTCCCCGAGCCCGGCTACCTGGAGGCCGTGCGGGAGCTGACGAGCAGGCACGGCATCGTCCTCATCTTCGACGAGGTCAAGACCGGCCTCTGCGTCGCCGCGGGCGGCGCGTCCGAGCGCTTCGGCGTGAGGCCCGACATGGTCACGCTCGCCAAGGCCCTTGGCGGCGGGCTTCCCTCCGGCGCGATCGGCGCCACCGAAGAGATCATTGAGGTCGTTGAGAGCGGCTCCGTCTACCAGGTCGGCACCTACAGCGGGAACCCGCTCTCCATGGCAGCGGCCCGCGCCAGCCTGTTCCAGGTGCTGACCACGGAGGCCTACGCCCACCTCGAGGCCTTGAACGACCGCCTCCTCGATGGCTGCCAGGCGGTGGTCGAGAAGTACGGGCTGCCCGGTCGCGCCGTCGGCATCGGCTCGAAGGGCTGCGTGACCTTCTCGCCGCGCCCGATCGTCGACTACGAGACCTATAAGGAGCACCAAGACGCCGACCTCTGCGAGCTCTCCTGGCTCTACAACATGAACCGGGGCATCTTCATGACCCCCGGACGTGAGGAGGAGTGGACGCTCTCGGTGGCACATGCCTTCGAAGACTGCGATCGCTACGTCGCTGTCTTCGAGGAGATGGCCGCCGATGTCACCCGCTAGTCCGGTGGCCGACGGCAGAACAGGGTTAGTCACGACCGAAGGAGAACACCATGACCCATCCGTTTGATGGCCGGCTCAACCGGCAGCAGTTCCTCCTCAGAACGGGTGGCGCGGCGGTTGCCTTCGCCGGCCTGAGCCCGCTGCTCGCCGCCTGCGGCGGTGGTGACGATGGCGGCGGCCCGGTCGGCGCGGGCGGCATTCCGCTCGCTCGGCCCGACAACCCGGTCAAGCTGCCGCTCTTCGACGACAACGCGCCAATCGCGTCCGGCCTCCAGCCCGAGAAGGGCTCGCTCAGGATCTACATCTGGGCCGACTACATCTGGAAGAAGAAGCTGAAGGAGTTCGGCAAGGAGTACGGGGTCGAGGTCGAGGTGACGACCTTTACGACGATGGACGAGGCGATCGCCAAGCTCTCGACGGGAGCCGTCGCCTTCGACGTCTTTTTCCCCCAGGTCGACCGGCTCGGGCGCATGGCGGTGGGCAAGACCATGCAGCCGCTCAACAAGGACTACCTCCCGAACCTCAACCGGAACGTCTGGCCCGTCCTCCAGGATCCCTTCTACGACCAGGGTTCTCTCTACACGGTTCCCTACACCATCTTCACGACCGGGATCGGCTTCCGCCGGGATAAGGTCGAGCCGGCGCCCGGCGACCGCCCGAATCCGTACGATATCTTCGGGGAGACCGCCTACAAGGGCAAGACGTACCTGCTCGACGACGGCCGCGAGGCGCTCGCGATGGCGCTCCTCAGGCGCGGGATCACTGATCTGAACACCGAGAACCCAGCGACGATCGCGAAGGCGAAGAACGATCTCCTCGGGCTGATCGACCGCGTCAACCTCAAGATCGCCTACGACGACTACGTAAAGATCCCGGAGGGGACGTCGTGGGTGCACCAGGCCTGGTCGGGCGACATGGTGGCAGCGCAGAACTACCTCCCCGAAGGGACGAGCGCGGACGTGCTCGGCTACTGGTATCCGCCGCAGGGTGGCGGAGCGATCACCAACGACACGATGGTCGTGCTTCGCGGCGCGAAGAAACCCGTCCTCGCCCACCACTTCATCAACTTCATGCTGGACGAGAAGCACGGCTACGAGAACTTCGCGCAGTGGACCGGCTACCAGCCCCCATTCGTCTCCATCCAGCCGGACCGGCTGGTCTCGGACGGCGTCATCCCCGCGAACCTGCGGGCCGCCGTCGTCCGCGAGAGCGACTTCAAGAAGGGCTACCCCCTGCTGGAGCTGAGCCCGGCCGGCGCCGTGCTCTGGCAGAACGCCTGGGCGGAGATCAAGGCCGGCGTCTAACGCAGCGCCGGCGCGAACGCTGCCGCGGAAGACCGCCGACTTCTGAACGCGCTGCCGCGGCGGGCGAGCCCCGGCGCAGGCTCGTGTTGGCCTGGGGAGCAAGGTCCGGTCGAGACCCTCGACACAACCCGCTGAACCTGAACGCGAACGGCGCCGCCGACGCGCTCGCAAGGAGGAATGCATGAGCGAAGAGACGGTGCTCTACGAGCGGCGCGGCGCGGCCGCCTGGCTGACGCTCAACAGACCGGAGAAGCTCAACGCGCTCGACGACGCGATCGTCGCCGGGCTGCACGAGGGCATCGACCGTGCCGCGGCGGATCGCGAGGTGAAGGTGCTTGTGCTCACCGGAGCCGGCCGGGCCTTTTCGGCGGGCTTCGAAATCGAGCGCGGCCCGGAGGATAAGAGCGCAGAAGGCTGGCGGGAGGCGCTCGAGCCGGACATCGCCGTGACCATGCGCCTACGGACGTTGCCGAAGCCGACGATCGCGGCCGTCCGCGGCTGGTGCCTGGGCGGCGCCTGCGAGCTCGCGATGGCCTGCGACATGATCGTGGCCGCCGAGGACGCGCGTTTCGGCGAGCCCGAGATCCGCTTCGGCTCGGGGCCGGTCACGCTGCTCATGCCCTTCGTCCTCGGGGAGAAGAAGACGAACGAGCTGCTCTTCACCGGGGACGCGATCGAGGCGAGGGAGGCGGAGCGACTCGGGCTCGTAAACCGCGTTGTCCCGGCTGCCGGGCTCGAGCCGGCAGTGGACGAGCTCGTCCGCAAGATCGCGCCAACGCCTCTCGCGGTTCTCAAGCTGACGAAGCTCGCGCTCGGACGCGCCTACGAGGCGATGGGGCTCTCCCAGGCCGTGACCGCCAACCTCGAGCTTTCGGCAATCCTGAACGCGGTCGACGTGCCTGAGAAGCGCGAGTTCAACCGGATCGCGACAGAACAGGGCTTGAACGCGGCCCTCGAGTGGCGCGACTCGCTCTACGGGAGCCTCTGACATGGAGCCGGACCTCAAGGATGAGCCGCGGCGGCCCGATCCGACCGGGGTCCGCGCGCTCGTCTTCCCGCGCTCGCTCGCCGTCGTCGGGGCATCGCCGCGGAACGTCGACGCGGTGGAGACCGTCCTTCGCAGCGGCGTCCGCGCGTGGGGGGTGAACCCCAAGCGGGCTGAGGTCTCCGGGCTCCCCTGCTTCCCGGGCGTGGCAGACCTGCCCGAGGTTCCCGAGCTGGCGTTCCTGCTCGTCAACCACGAGCGGGTGGAACAGGCCTTCGAAGAGGCCGCGGCAGCCGGAGTCCGCGCCTTCGTCGTCCCGGGCCTGGGGGTGGAGGCTGGCGCCGCAGCCCGGCCGGCAACCGAGCGGCTCGCCGCTCGGGCGCGCGAGCTCGGCGCGGCGATGGTCGGCCCGAACTGCATGGGGGTCGTCGTTCCGGACGGCTCGATGGCCTGGATCGGGCGCGCGCCGGAGACGACCGCTCCCGGCGGCGTCGCCGTTCTGTGCCAGTCCGGCTCGATCGCCGAGGCATTCCTCTCACTCGGAGGGCGCGTCGGCTTCCGCTGCATCGTCTCCTCCGGCGCGGAGGCGGTCACCGATACCGCCGACTTCCTGGCCTTCTTCGCCCAAGACGAGGGGACGAGCGCGGTCGGGCTCTTCCTCGAGACGGTTCGGCGACCGGACGCGTTCGTTGACGCCCTCGAGAGCTGTGCTCTGGCTGGCAAGACGGTCGTCTGCCTGAAGGTCGGGCGCTCGGAGGCCGCTGCCCGCGCCGCCCTCTCACACACCAGCGCCCTCGTCGGCTCCGGTCGCGCGTTTTCTGCTGTCCTGCGCCGCTACGGCGCGATCGAGGTCGACGACTTCCACGAGCTCGTAGAGACGCTCGAGCTCCTGGGACGAGGGGGGAAGCCGGCCGGGACGCGGATCGCAGCCATCTCCGAGTCCGGCGGCGAGTGCGCGCTGCTCGCCGACCGGGCGGAGGCCGCGGGGATCCCGTTCGAGCCTCTCCCCTCCGAGCTCGCCGCCCGTCTCCGGGAGGAGTTCCCGAACTACCTCGCGCCGGACAATCCGCTCGACGCCTGGGCTGTGGCCGATGCGACCCACGTGTACCCGCGCTCGCTCGAGCTGATGGCCGAGTCCGGCGCGTTCGACATTCTTCTCCTCCACGCTGACCTCTCCCAATTTCGCGACCAGGTGCATGACGAGTGGTGCGAGCTGACGCTGCGTACGCTCGCCGCCCTCCGCGACCGCACGGGCGTCGTCGTCGCGACGACGACCGTGCACAGCGCCGACCCGCCGCGGGCGTTCCAGGAGCTCGCCCGCTCGCTTCGCCTGCCGCTCCAGCGAGGCGCGCGCGACGCGATGCTCGCTCTCGGCCGTGTCGCGCGGCTGCGACCTGTTTCTATCGTGAAGGAGGACGGCCACGTTCCGGACGTCTCCGATCTGCTGAGCGTCGATGGCCCGCTCCCCGAGCACGAGTCGGCGCTTGTGCTCGAGCGCTTTGGCGTCCCGTTCGCGCCGCGCCGGCGGGCGGCGAGCCCCGAGGAGGCTGCCAGCGCCGCGGAAGAGCTGGGCTCGCCGCTCGCTGTGAAACTCGACGGCCCGGTTCACAAGAGCCAGGCCGGCGGCGTTGTACTCGGCGTTCACTCTCCGGACGAGGCGAGGGAGGCAGCCCGGCGGCTCGGCGGCTCGGTGCTCGTCGCGAAGCAGATCGGGCGCGGCGCCGAGGTGTTCTGCGGAATGACGAGGGATCCGGACTACGGCCCCGTGTTCGCGGTCGGAGCTGGTGGGAGCGCGGTCGAGGAGCTCGGCCGCGTGACGCTCAGCGTGGGGCCGCTCGATCTCGACACCGCGCTCGGGCTCGTAGCCGACGCCCGGATCGAGGACGGCTCCGGAGTCGTCGCGCGCACGCTCGTCGCCCTCGACCGCCTTGCGCGTGCGTACTCCGATGTCGAGTCGGTCGACGTGAACCCGCTGATCCTCACGCCCGAGGGTGCTGTCGCCGTCGACGCGCTCGTCGTGGTCCGTCCCGGGCATTGACCGGAGTTGCCCAGATGTCGCCGCTGTGCTTGAGTGCCGGGCCGAATGAGAGACCGGCAGACATGACCCGAGAGCGATCGCCCTGGAAGAGCGCGCGGACGGATATCGGGTCAGGTGTCTGAGGTAACGCGACGCCGGCAGGCGTTCTGGGCGGGACTCGCGCTGCCGGGCGTCGCCTGGCAGGCGGTGTTCTTCCTGCTCCCGTTCTACGTGATCGTGTGCGTCGCCTTCGGGACGGTCGATCCGATCTTCCAGACGCCGCGGCCCGCCTGGAATCCGCTCACATGGGACCCGCAGGCGTTCGAGTTCGTCTTCGAAGGGCTCTTCTCGAGCGGGGGCTCGCTCCAGCGCGTCTTCATCCGCACGTTCGTCTACGTCGCGATCGCCGTCGCGCTCTCGCTCGCGATCGCTTACCCCGTCGCGTACTTCGTGGCGCGGCACGGCGGGCGCTGGAAGGGGATCCTCCTGGTCGGGCTGGTCGCGCCCTTCTTCATCAGTTACCTGATGCGGATGCTGGCCTGGATCAACCTGCTCCAGGACGATGGCTGGGTGAACGACGTGCTCCTCTGGGCCGGGATCCTCGATGCCCCCCGGAACTGGCTCGACGGCCGCGCCTCGAGCGTGATCCTCGGGCTCGTCTACGGCTACGTCCCCTTCATGATCCTGACGCTCTACGCATTCCTCGACCGGATCGACCGGAGCTTGCTCGAGGCAGCCCGCGATCTCGGCGCCAGCCCGTCCCGGGCCTTCCGGCTTGTGACCCTGCCGCTCTCGACGCCGGCCGTGCTCGCGGGCTGTGCGATCATCGCGCTGCCGATGTTTGGCGACTACTACACGCCGGATCTCCTCTCCGGCTCGCCGAATACGTCGCTGATCGGCAACCAGATCACTCAATACATCCTGGGCGGCCCGCAGCAGAACGTCGGCGCCGCGCTGGTCGTCGTGCTGATGATGATGCTCTCGATCCTGCTCGCGTACTACGTGATCGCCACAGCCCGCGCGGAGCGGAGGCTCCAGAGATGACGACCACCGCGGCGTCCGCCCCTGCCACCCGCGCGCGGCGCTTCCGCGACCGGTTTTCGAATCCGTGGGGGAAGCCGCGGTTCCTCGTCTTCATCACGCTCACGTACCTGGCCTGGTCGATCGTCCCGATCCTGATCGCGATTCGCTTCTCCTTCAACGAGGGGCGCTCGCGCTCGACAGCCCAGGGCTGGTCGTTCCAGTGGTACTGGGAGAACCCGGATCTCTCCGTGCTGCACGACCCCGATCTCAGCGGCGCGCTCGTGCAGAGCCTGAAGCTGGCCGCGCTCGCGGTCGCGATCACCGTCCCGCTCGGCGTTGCGCTGGCGATCGGGCTGGCGCGCTGGCGCGGTCGCGCCGCGAGCGGTGCCCGAGGGGTATCGATCATCCCCCTTGTGACGCCGGAGATCGTGCTGGGGGTCGCACTGCTCCTCAGCTTCGTGCAGGTACTCACGTTCATCGATCTCGGCACGATCGCGCAGGCGATCGGCCACGTCACCTTCTCGCTCGCCTTCGTCCTCATCATCGTCCGCGGCCGGCTGCTCTCGATCAGCCCCGAGTACGAGGAGGCGGCGCAGGATCTCGGAGGGTCCACGTTCCAGGCGCTCCGGCTCGCGCTCCTGCCGATGCTCACGCCGGCCATCGTCGCGAGCGCGATCGTCGTCTTCGCGATCTCGATGGACGACTTCGTCGTGAGCGCGTACCTGTCCGCCGACTCGACAACCGACACCGTTCCCGTGCGAATCTACTCGGCTGGCCGCGCGGCGCCGACCCCTGCGCTGAACGCGCTTGCGACCTTGACGCTCGCGATCACCCTCGCAGTCGTCGCCGCCGCCTTCGTGCTATGGCGCATCGTCCAGAGAAGGCGGGGGAAGGGTGGAATCGTTGAGGAGCTCGCGCAGCGCGGTGCGAGCTGAGCGAGAGCCTCACGTAGTCGCCGACGTAATCGGACGGCGGCGAACTGTCCTAGAGCTCGCCGGCGATGTTGGACGGGGCGAAGCCCTCGCCGGAGAGGCCATCCTCGCATCAGAACGGCGTCTCGTGCGCGCCGAGGATCTTCGTCACGCTTCGCAGCGAGATCACCTCCTCGAGACGCAGGCGCCAGGCGGGGAGCAGCGGGTCCAAACGGATCCGCTCCGGTCAGGTTCGGCGCGACGGTAGTCCTCAGGTGACCAGCGGACTTCGCCCACGGGATCCTCGAGTACGACGCTGTCGTGCCCCTCGGCGACGTCGCCGCAGACGCCGGCTCCGGTCACGTTCGCCTGGAGCTCGCGCACGCTCAGCTCACCTCCACCTCGTCGTCAGCGAGGATCCGCAACGCATCCGGCGGCAGGTGAACGGTGACCGCCGCCCCCACGTCGTACTCCTCGACGTCTCCCGCGTTCGCGATGAGCGCCTGCAGGCGCTCGCCGCCGGGGAGCGTCACGAACACCTGGGTCGTCGAGCCGAGGTAGACGAAACGCTCGATGGCCACAGGGACGCGGTTCTCGCCGGTCGTTCCGTGCGGCTCGATCCGCACGCGCTCGGGCCGGATCGTGAGGCGCACGACGCCTCTCGTCCGCGTGTTCGCCGCCTCGGCGACGAGCTGGACACCGGCCACGTCCACAAGGCCGTCCCCGCTCGCGTGTGCCCGCATCAGGTTGGAGACGCCGAGGAAGTCGGCGACGAACGCCGTCTGCGGGTGCTCGTACACCTCGCGCGGCGTGCCGAGCTGCTCCACCTTGCCGTACGCCATCACGGCGAGGCGGTCGGACATCGTAATCGCCTCCTCCTGGTCGTGAGTCACGTAGACGAACGTGATCGCGACCTCGCGCTGGATGCTCTTGAGCTCGATCTGGAGTTCCCGTCGGAGCTTCGCGTCGAGGGCGCCGAGCGGCTCGTCGAGGAGCAGCACGTCGGGTGAGAGGACGAGAGCCCGCGCCAGCGCGACCCGCTGCTGCTGCCCGCCGGAGAGCTGGTGTGGCTTGCGCCTCGCTTGGCCCTCGAGTCGGACGAGCTGGAGCATGCTCTCGACCCGTCTCTGCTTGTCCGTCGACGAGATCGAGCGGAAGCGGAATCCGAACGCGACGTTCTCGCTGACCGTGAGGTGCGGGAAGAGCGCGTAGCTCTGGAAGACGGTGTTGACGGGTCGCCTGTGCGGCGGCGTTGTCGTCACGTCGATCTCACCGATGACGATGCGGCCTGCGTCCGGCCGCTCGAAGCCGGCGAGCATGCGCAGGGTCGTCGTCTTCCCGCAACCGGACGGGCCGAGAAGCGAGAAGAACTCTCCCTGCCGGATCGCCAGTGACACGTCGTCCACCGCCTGCACGTCGGCGAAGCGCTTGCTGACGCCGTCGAGGACGACGCCGTACCCCTCACTGGTCATCGCCCGGGGAACTCGTTCCGAAAACTGTGGTGGCCGTGGTAGAGCGACTCTACGACGAGCTCCGAGGTCGGATGGGTGTAGGTTTCGGGCGGCGAGTGGGAGCCGTGGACGACGCCGTCAACGACGACCGCGCCGTCGATCATGACCGGAGCGCGACGATCGTCAGGCCTTCACGCTTGGCGTGCCCGCGAACTGCTCGAGCCGGCCCCCGGCCTTGCGTCTGACCTTCGAGCGCACGAGCGGCGTCCAGCCGAGCAGCAGACCAACGGGCCCGAGGGCCTGGCGGGCCCAGCGGTGGAAGTCGAACTCGTCGCGGTGCTCGACGATCAGCCCGTCCTTGAATCGAAAGCTCGCGTGGATCTCGTTGACGACAGGACGGCACGTGTCGGGGAAAGTGTAGCTGGCCCGCCAATGGGCCGACCCGCTCGACGCGTCGGCGTCATGCTCGAGCAGCTCGATGCGCACCTCTGCCTCGCGCTTCGTGGTGAACATCCGCCACATCGCCCCGGCCCGGCTTCCGCGCAGATCTGGAAAGACCGGGTCGGAGAAGCGGACATCTGGCGCGTAGCAGGCCGCCATCGTGTCTCCGTCGCCCTCGTCGAACGCCCGGTAGAAGCGTTCGATCAACTGCACATGAGCTTCGGTCATCGGTCTTCGGCCCCCTTGGTTGGATCTGCAGCGTTCACAGCCGTGCCTCGATCCAGCTCACGATCTGCGGGCCGCTCCCAGCCCGGCTCCTCGGCGAGCCAGTGCCCGTGTCCAGCGTACTCGACGTATTCGCCCCCGTAGCTCTCGGCGATCCGCCGGGCCACCCGCTCAGAGATGACCCGGTCGGCGTCGCCGCGCACGTAGAGCACCGGGCAGCGGACCTTCGCGGCATCGACCCGCACCCTCCCGGTGAGGAGCTCTCGAAAGGCCGCCCCGGACTCGCGGGGAAAGCGCCGGTAGACGTTGGGGCGATCGGAGGCGGGCATGGCGTTGAGCAGGAGGCGCGACGCGCCCGCCTCGGAGATCATGAACGGGCGCCCGAGGACGATCGCGGGCATCCGCGAGTACAGCGCCAGCGTGGCGTGCGCTCCGGACACGAGCGCCCACGGCGGCGCCGCCGCCAGCAGCACGAGCATCCGGCACCGCTCCGCCTCGGCGACCTTCTGCCCGATCACACCGCCCAGGCTGTGGCCGACGACGATCGGATCGCCGCCGATCTCCTCGAGTACCGCGAACACGTCGTCGCAGTAGTCGGCGACCCGAACACCGTCGATCACGGAGCTCGGTCGACCGGCGCGACCGCGGCGTGAGATGGCGTAGCAGTCGAAGCCCGCGTCCGAGAACAGGCGAAGATAGTTCTCGTAGGGGAGGTGGTCGGCGAACGCCGAGTGCACGAGGACCACCGGGGGGCGCTCGCCGTTACCTCCACGCGCAACCAGGCCTCTGAACCCCGCCACCTCCACCGGCTCAGGGGCGCTCATTCGGCGGCGCTCATGTCTTGAAGCGAGGGTGGGGGCTGGACCGGGCCGAGCTGGCTCAGGAACGTGGCGGCGTCGAAGTACACGCGCTCGCAGACGAACCTGTCGTCCTCGAACAGGAAGAAGGCCGCGCTTCGGCACGTGAACTCCTTCCCGGTGGCGGGGATTCCACGCAGCGGGCCCTTGTGTGTTCCCTTCAGATCGAACTCGGCAATCACGCCAGCGTCTGTGTGATGCAGGGCAATACTCCCACTTGCCGGAGATCGGCGTCGACGAGAATCGGGTGGACGAGCTCCAGGAACGGCTGGAGGCTCGCCGGCGCGTTGGCCACCATCCGGAAGACGTTCGCCGTCGGCAGTGAGGAGAGCGTCTCGCGGATCCCCTCGGGCAGGTCTTCGTCGGCGCGCAGCGGGATGGTCGGGGTGTCGGTCATCGGGTGCCCTCCTGGCTCCGCGCTCCACGCTAAGTGCTGCCCGCCGCAAGTTCTGTCGGGTTGAAGGAGTCGGGGTCGGGTTGACGAACGTTGTGGCATGGGACGGGTGGCCACAGCGATCGAGCTGGACCCCGACACGCGCGGCGAGCTTGAG
>Ga0247727_10002130_pt1 | contig 45700 bp, 35 predicted proteins | sample WisWelCaveWW1625_FD_202498 | JGI IMG/M metagenome (GOLD analysis project Ga0247727, IMG submission 202498) | Biofilm microbial communities from Wishing Well Cave, Virginia, United States - WW16-25 | ecosystem: Environmental > Aquatic > Deep subsurface > Groundwater > Cave microbial mat | place...
TCGTCCGTCTTCTCCGCTTCCCGAGGAGGAGCCTCTAGGGAGGGAAGAGGAGGCGTGCCATGACGTGATCGCGAAGGCGCCGGGCGTACGTCACAAGCCTTGACGCCGGTCGCTCCATATCAGTCCCATGCTCACCCACCATTCTGTGCAGGGACAAGACCATGAGCCTCGCCGCGGTCATGATGATGCCGCATGGCTGCGCGGCCTGCCGATGAGCTCGCCGACGGCGCCGCAAGCGTCGCTTCCGCTCTCGGCCGGCCTCTCAACTGCGCTCCGCCATGTCGCCCTCCCCCGCCACCTCTTTGCCTCCCCCCTCCCGCCGCTTGGCGGGGTACACTCAATTGAGTTGTGACTTCACCTTCAACCGCCTCCCTCCTTCTCGCCCTCTGCCTCCTCGGACAGGATCCCGCCATCCCCGTCCGCGCAGGCTTGGACACCGGCTTCTTCTTTGAAGGCGACCTCCTTACCCCCAGCCTTCGCATCGAGATCAAGGGCGGCCACGAAGACGTCCTCACCGCCGACCTCATGGGCGCCTCGTTCGGCTCGGGCGGCGACATCCTCGTCACCGAAACCAAACGCTACGAAGGCCGCGTCGTCACCACCGAGCTCCGCCTGCGCGACGCGAAGGGCACGAACCACGTCCCAATGTCGAAAATCCAGTCGCTCTCCTTCAAGCGCCCCGTCGGCAACGGCGTAATCGAGACCCGCGACGGCACCAAGCTCTCCGGGCCCGTCAGCCCCGCCTCCCTCAAGGTCTCCGGCGACGTCGGCGAACTCGACCTGCCCCTGGCGAAGATCCAGGAGATCTACGTCCGGGAGGACCTCACCATCCTCACGAAGGCGGGCTCCCTCCAGGTAAAGCCCGTCACCGCCGAACTCACGATCAAGAGCGAGGTCGGCGACGTGAAGCTCCCCTGGGACAAGATCAAGTCCGTCACGTTCAACGCCTGGGTCCCGCCGCCCACCCGCCTGGTCGATCCCGGGCTGGAACCCCGGGCGATCATCAAGCTCGGCGCCAAGATGCCCGACTTCTTCCTCTCGCGCGATCGCAAGTGGCTCCACCTTCTCAACGCGAGCGGGACGAAGGTCCAGCGGATCGACGTCGTCAAAGGCACGCTCGACGAAACCTCCGCGGAGATCGCCGCGTTCAGCAAGGCGATGTGCGTCGGCCCCGACGGCACGCTCTACGTCTGCTCCGGCCCCGCCGCCGGCTCCGGCGACCCCAAGACTCCCGGCAAGATCCAGATCGTCGATCCCAAGACCATGAAGCTGGCCGCCACGTTCGGCATCGAGTTCGACCCGCTCGACCTGGAGGCGGATGACAAGGGCCATCTTGTCGTGACGTGCGCCAGCGGCCAGCATCCTCCGCTCGCCGTCGTCGACATCGCCAAGCAGTCCCTCCTCACCACGTGGGGCTCGGTTTCCCCCGGTACCGTCCTCCAGGCGACGACCGATCGCCGGCACTTCTATTTCTCCGCGCCCAACGGCACGTGGCTCCAGGGGATGGCGCTCACAGACGGTTTTCCGAAGGTCTTGCCGTCGATGTACACCGCCAAGGACGCGAAGGGGAACGGCGAGCGGTTCTTCATCACGCCCGACGCCAAGTTCCTCATCACTCCCAAGGGCGACGTGACCGCCCTGGCGAAGAACGAGAAGGACGACCTCAAGCCCGCCGCGAAAATCGCCGCGCACACGGCCATCGCGATCTGCGGGAACGACGCCCTCTATGTCGCGACGCAGGCGGGCGAGCTCCATCGCTACACCTACCCCGCGTTCAAGCTGGAGCGCACTCACAAGCTCCGCGGCGTCGTCACGCAGATGATCTGCGACGGCACCACCTTCTACTGCGCGTTCGAACCCGGAAAGCGCGCGACCGAATGGGTGAAGACTCCCGTGGACATCCACATCTACGAATTGAAGGACAAATGAAGACGTTCGCGCTTGCCCTTCTCCTCCTGGCTTCCCAGGAGGGCGTGCCCGTGGAGATCGAGACCGCCGACTCGAGCAAGGTCCGCGGCACCCTCGAGACGCCGTCGATCAAGTTCAAGAGCGACGTCGGCGAAGTGGAGATCGAAGCGAAAAAAATCCGCACACTCACCTTCGGCGACAGCGACACCCTCACGACGGAGAGCACCAGCCTCAAGGGCCGGCTCGTGACGGCCGAGCTGAAGGTGAAGACCGACTTCGGGACGCTGACCCTCTCGCGCGAGAAGATCAAGAAGATCACCTTCAACCCAGGGCCCGTCGTTGCGCCGCCGACGAAGCCGCCCCCGCGCAAGGACGATCCGCTGCCCGACAACGCCGTGCCTCCCGCGGCGATCGTCAAGCTGGGCGCCTGCCTGCCCGACCTCTTCCTCTCGCCCGACAAGAAGTGGCTCTACCTGCTGAACGTCTCCGACGGGAAGGTGCAGCGCGTCGACATGGCGAAACGGGCGCTCGATGCGGCCTCCGCCAACACGATGAACGGCACCGAGGCGGCCTGCATGACGCCGGACGGCGCCGCGATCTACACCTGCGCCTCGCCCGACGGCCACGCCTGGTCCAACAAGAAGCCCAACGGCAAGATCCAGTGGTTCGAAACCGCGACGATGAAGCTCAAGTCCACGTTCGCGATCGAGATCGATCCCGTCGACATCGAGACCGACGGCAAGGGCCACGCCTTCGTCAGCTCCGGCAGCCAGGGCCAGAAGGCCGTCTGCGTGGTCGACATCTCCAAGCAGTCCATCGTGGCGCGGTGGGGCAACGACAGCTGCGCGCCGTATCTCCGGATGAAGCCCGACGGAAAGCGGCTCTACTACGGCAACCAGCGCGTCAGCCCGGCCGACTTCTTCGCCATCGTGATTCCCGACGACGTCGACACCGACAAGGTCACGTCGTACGACTCGCCCTACCACGGCGAATACTCGCTCGGCGGGCCGTTCCAGATCTCGCCGGACGGCGCGTACATCGTCGCGGCGACGGGCGCCGTCCTCCGGCTCGCGAAGAACCGGCCCGACGACATGAAGTACGCGGGCAAGCTGGAGCCGCACAACGCGGCCGTCTTCCGCGGCGACTCCGTCTGGCTCGTCACGCAGGCAGGCATGCTGAAGTGCTACTCGTTCCCGGAGTGCGAGCTGCGCGAGTCGTTCGTGCTCGGCGTCGACGTCTATCGCATGGTCGTGGACGCCGACAACGGCATCCTGGTCTGCGCGATCGATTCGCAGAAGAAGGCCGACGGCCAGCAGGTCGTGAACGGCGTCGGCGATCTCTACTTTTATGACCTGAAGAACCTGAAGAAATGACCCGCGTCGCGTGGTGCGCGGCCCTGCTGGCGCTCGCCGGCCAGGATCCTCCGCTCGAGACCGAGCTCAAGCCGGACGGGGTGATCCGGCTCAACGCCACGCTCGGCGACATGATCCTTTCGAAGGACGGCAAGTCGCTCTACGTCCTCAACGGGACCGAGGGGAAGATCCAGCGGCTCGACACCGCGACGCGCACGATGGACGCCGGCGGCCTCGAGATCCGCGAGGAGACGCGCGGCCTTCGCCTCTCCCCCGACGGCAAGACGCTCTACGCGTTCGGGACGCCCGCCCAACCCGAGCAGCTCGGCGACCCGAAGCTCCAGAAAGGCGCGATCCAGACCATCGACGTCGCCGGGCTCCGCGTCAAGGACACGTTCAAGACCGAGTTCGCGCCGGTCGACCTGGCGCCACTGGAGAAGGGGCGCCTGATCGTGACTGGGAAGGGGCCGAAGGCGAGCGGCGCCATCTTCTACGACACGGGGCACAAGGTCGTCACCGCGGCCTGGGACGGAGTCCCGCCGACCACCTTCTGCGCCGCCAGTCCCGACGGCAAGCGCATCTATTTCATGCCGTCACGCGACGGGCGCGCGTCGTCCGCCCTCATCCCCGACGAGCCGGCGAACGGTCGCGGCCCGATGCGCCAGGGGATCAATCGCGCCAACACGCGGATCTACGGGCGCTTCATCGTCTCGCCCGACGGCCGCTATCTCGTCGCCACGTGCGGCGTCGTCTTCCGCACCGCGGCCAACCGCGTCGACGACCTCTTCATCGCCGCGAAGGTCGAGCCCCACCTCGCCGCCGTGATGCATGAGGGGACGCTCATCATCGCGACCGCGAACCGCCACCTGAAGGTCTACTCGGCGCCCGACTTCACGCTGCGCCGCGACTACGCCATCGGCATGGCCGCCTACCGCATGGCGTTCGACCCGGCGACGAAGCAGCTCTACTGCGCGATCGACAACGGCGGCAAGGCCGACGGCGCGTTTCTCACCGGCGTCGGCAACCTCTGCATCTTCAAGGACGACGGCTTCCTGCCGCCGGCGCTCCCCGTCGCCTCGACGACGCCGTCGAAGGACGAGTCGCTCCCCGCACCGACCGTCATCCGGCTCGGCGCCTGCCTGCCGTCGATGATCCTGTCGCGCGACCGCAAGTGGCTCACGCTGCTCGACACGAGCGACGGAAAACTCCGCCGCCTTCATACGGAAAAGAAGATGCTCGACCCGGCGACCACCGACGTCGTCTGGGCCACCGAGGGGCTGCGCACGTCGCCGGACGGCAAGAAGTTCTTCGCCTTCTCGTCGCCCGAAGGCCACGACCGCTTCCGGCAGAAGCCCTCGACCGGTCGGATCCAGATCATCAATCCCGCGGATCTCAAGATCACCAGCACGTTCACGATCGACGTCGATCCGTACGACCTCGCGGCGGACGACCAGGGTCATCTCTTCGTGGCGAACGGGAGCTGCCAGGGCACGGTGAAGCCGGTCGTCGTCGACATCGCCAAGAAGACCGCCGCTCCCATGAACTCGCCCTACCTGCTCACCGAACAGGCGACGGTGCTGATCTCGCCCGACCAGAAGCGGCTCTATGGGACGACGATGCTGACGATCCCGGACGAGGTGAACAAGGAGATGCCCGAATCGCCGCTTCCGCTCACGGCCACGGGCGGCTACGCATCGCTCTCGCCCGATGGGCGGTTCCTCGTCGACATGATGGGCGGGGTCAAGCGCACGTCGAAGAACATGACCGAAGGGTTGAAGGACCTGGCGAAGATCGATCGGATCACCGCCGCGGCGTGGGCTCAGGACTCCAGCCTGCTGCTCGTCTCCACCAAGGACGGGACGCTGAAGGTCTACTCGATGCCCGACGTCTTTCTCCTCAAGGCCATGAAGCTCGCGGCCGTGCCCTACCGCCTGCTCTACGATCACGCGTCGAAAACGCTCTACGCCGCCGTGGATCGCGAGAACGCGATCGAGGGCTGGGGCTCGGAGCAGACCCAGAACGGCGTTGGCGACCTGCACCTGTATGATCTCTCGAAGGTGCTCAAGTGATCCTGCTGCTGCTGCTGCTCCAGGAGACGGCGCACGACGTCTCGTTCGCGACGGCCGACGGCTCCAGCCTCAAGGGGACGACCACGGTCCAGTCGATCAAGGTCACGACCGACGTCGGCGAGCTCGAGATTTCGGTCGAGAAGATCCGCACCGTCACGTTCGGCAGCGGCAAGGTCACCATCTTCACCCACGAGGGGAGCGGCGTGAATGGGACGTGCAGCGTGGCGGAGTGGAAGTTCGCCACGGACCTCGGGCCGATCACCGTCAAGTCGGAGCGGATGAGGCAGATCTCGTTTCCCGCACACGCCAAGGCGCCCGAGGTGAAGCCGAAGCCGACGCCCGGGCCGCAGCCGGGCCCCGGGCCGAAGCCGGGGCCGTCGGCGACGGTGGACAACGACGTGGCGCCGGTGACGACCTTCAAACTCTCGGCGTCGGTCGAGGATCTGTTCCTCTCAAACGACCGCAAGTGGCTCTACCTGCTCAACACCACGACCCTCAAGCTCCACCGCATCGACACGGCGAAGCTCGCCGTCGACAGCACCGCGATCGATGTGCCCAAGGGGACCGAGGCAATGTGCCTGAGCCCGGACGGCGCGACGATCTATGTTGCCGCGTCGCCGGACGGCCACCTTCCGATCGACCGGAAGCAGACAACGGGGAAGATCGTCGTCGTCGACGCCGCCTCGTGGAAGATCCGCACGACGTTCGCGGTCGACGTTGATCCGTGGGACATTGAGGCGGATGACGCGCGCGTCTACGTCACGTGCGGCTATTCGGCCACGGGCGCCGTCGTCGTGATCGACGTAGCGAAGAGCGCGGTCGTCGCGCAGTGGGGCCGGCGCGAGCCGTTCGCGGTGCTTCGGATCACGCCCGATCGGCGCCGTCTCTACTTCGGCCAGACCGAGGTGCAGCCCGCCGACTTCTGGTGCGCGCCGATTCCCGACGACCCCGCCAAGACGAAGGTGGAGGTTTACGACTCGCCCTACCACGGCGAACATCCGCTGGGGGGCCGCTTCGAGATTTCGCCGGACGGTGCTTTCCTTGCCGCCGCGACGGGGTCGGTGCTGCGTCTGACGAAGGTGCAGGATGGCGATCTGAAGCACGCGGGCCGCGTGGAGTCCCACACGGCGGCCGCCTTCGACAAAGGTACGCTCCTGACCGCGACGGCGAGCGGCATGTTCCGCCGGTACGCGCTGCCGGACGTGACTCTCGTCCGGTCGGCCAGGTTCGGCGGCAAGGCCTACCGCCTCGCGTACGATCCGGCGACGAAGATGGCGTTCTGCGCCGTGGAGACGGAGAAGCCGAAGGACCCGCGCGCTCCCCACGGCACGGGGGACCTCGCCGTTTATTCGCTCACGGAGCTGATGAAGGAGAAGTAGATGCCGCGACTGCTGATGGCCGCCCTCGCCATCCTCCTGCTCCAGGAGTCGGAGAACGAGCTGAAGCCGGCGGCGACGATCAAGTTCAACGCCTGCCTGCGCGACATCGCGCTCTCGAAGGACCGCAAGTGGCTCTACGTGCTCAACACGTCGGACGGGAAGCTCCAGCGGGTGGACACCGCGAAGCGGACGCTCGATGCGGCGGCGGTCGATCTCGCGGACGGCACCGAGGGCATGTGCCTGTCGCCCGACGGCAAGACGATCTACACATTCGCGTCGCCGGAGGGGCACAAGGCGTTCCTGGAGAAGGACAAGGTCCAGTCGGGCAAGCTCCAGGTGATCGATGTCGCGACGATGAAGGTGACGAACACGTTCGCGATCGAGTTCGATCCCTACGACATGGAGGCGGACGACAAGGGGCGCCTCTTCATCACCGGCGGCAGCGGCGCGTGGTCGAGCATCGCGGTCGTCGACGTGGCGCGGAAGGCGCTCATCGCGAAGTGGGCGAACATCGAGACGAAGTCGGTGCTGCGGATCTCGCCCGACCGCAAGCGGCTCTATCTCGCCGGAAGCCGCATCACGTCGATCCAGATTCCCGACGACGTGACGAAGGACAAGGCCGAGATCTGGGACGTGATGCAGCAGGGGAGCGCCGTGTCGTCGATGTCGCTGCTGGTCGCGCCCGACGGGAAGCACGTCGTTTCGCCGACCGGGTCGGTGCTGCGGGTGGCGAAGAACCGGACCGACGACTTGAAGCTGGCGGGGACGGTCGAGGCGTGGTACGCGGCGGCGATGGACGAGGGGGCCGGCGTGCTGCTGGTCGCCACGCGCGGGATGATCAAGGGTTACTCCTATCCCGACCTCAAGCTGCAGCAGGCCTTCACGGTGCCGCAGACGCCCTACCGGATGGTGCTCGACGCGGCGTCGAAGACGCTCTACTGCGCGGTGGAGAAGGAGGCGAGGAACGACGCGCGCGACACGGCCGGCGTCGGCGACCTGCTCATCTTCGACGCGACGAAGCTGCTCGCCGCCACGGCGGATGTCGTGAAGCCGAAACCGCCGGTGCCCGATCCGAACGAGGAGAAGCTCGTCGATGAGACGAAGAAGGCGGCCGGGGCGGACTGGAAGCCCGTCGTCAAGGCGGGGCAGCCGTGTCCCGCGTGCGCGGGAAAGGCGAAGGTGACGGTCGACGAGAAGGACGAGAAGACGGGAGCGGTCGACACATTCGAGCTGTCGTGCGTGACGTGCGCCGGCCGCGGGAAGGTGGACCTCATCAGCTGCACGGCGTGCCGCGGGGTGGGAAAGACGTTCTACTCCAAGGTGATCGTGGCGGACGGCAGTGCGCTGACGGTGGACGGGTTCGCTACGTGCGCGCGCTGCGCCGGGTCGTGCTTCGTACCCCATTCGGCGCTGGAACAGGCGTTTCGCGAGGGGAAGAAAGAGATGAGCTGCCTGCTCTGCGCCGGTGCCGGCAAGGCGCAGTTCAAGCGGACGCGCGACGGCGTCACGAAGGCGGTGACGACGGACTGCGGCCGGTGCGCGGGAAAGGGGAAGCTGAAGATCGTCGTGTGCGACACCTGCAAGGAGACGGGGATCGAGATGAAGTCCCGGGAGGTCGTCCTGGACGGCCATCCTGTTTCAGTGACCGGGAGCGCGGCGTGCTCGAAGTGCGGGGGGTTGGGCCACGTGGCGGCTGCGGAGTGACGGCGGCTGCGGCCTACGTATCTACTTCATCTACTCCAGCCGCTTCCGGCACCACGCCACCGCGCCCTTCGTCTTCTCCTCCATTCCCGGATCGAGCTTGACGGCCTCCGCGAACGCCTCGAGCGCCGCGCGGCAATCGGGCTTGACGTCCCCCTTGCGCTTCTCGACCGCGAGCGCGCGGTTCGAGTGCGCGTTGCCGCGGAACTGCCAGTTCGCCGCGTTGCGGGGCCGGAGCGCGATCGCGCGCTCGAGGTCCTTGAACGCCGCGTCGTAGTACGGGATCGGGTCGCGGCCGAGGTCCACCTCCAGCAGGCCGCGATTGACGCGCATCCCGCCGAGCTCGGTCCAGGCCGGTGCGTTCGCCGGGTTGAGACGGACAGCCGCCTCGTGATCGCGGAGCGCGTCGTCCGCGAGCGCAACGAGGTCGGGCACGCCGGGCGCCCTGGACCAGTCGGCCTTCGCCCTCGCGCGTGCGAGCATCGCGTCGGAGTCGGTCGGATCGAGCCGGACCGCCTCGCCGGCGGCGCGCACCGCTTCCTCGAAATGGCGCGTGCCGCCGCGCCTCGCGACGGCGAGGTGGGCCGCCGTTACGCCGATCCACCCCTCGACCGATCCGGGGTTGATCTTCACGGCCGCGGTCGCGTCCTCAAGGGCGGCGTCGAGCAGCTTCGACACGTCGAGGCGCTTCAACGCGCGCCACACGGCCAGGTTGCCGGTCCAGCGCGCGCGCATCGTCAGCGCCATGGCGTCGTCCGGATCGAGCCGCAGGCATTGGCCGAGGTCGGCGATCGCCTCCTCGTAGAGTGCGGTGGGATCGAGGCCCCGGCCGCGCTGCAGTACGGCCAGGTTCCCTTTCGCCTGCGCGCGGAGCCGGAGGATACCCGCGTACGCCGGGTTTCGGTCAAGGGCGATGTCGAGCTCTTTCACCGCCTCGCGGTAGAGCGGAGCTGGGTCCGCGGCGAGCACGGCCTGCTGGAGCCGGATGTTGGCCCGGATCTGGACCGGCTCGGCGCGGCCTGGATCGAGCCGGTCGGATTCGGCGCAGTCGCGGAAGGCGGCTTCGAACCGCTCGGGCGCGGGAGTCCCGCGAGCCTGACTCCACGCGCCCCACGCCATGTTCACGACGGCGCGGAGTTCGAGCGTGTCGAAGCGGGCGCCATTGAGCGTGATGGCGCGGTTGAGGTCGCTGAGGGCAGCCTCGTAGCGCGGCACGGGGTTTTCGCCGCGCTTGGCGAGGTGATCGGCCCAGCGCAGGGAGGCGCGGCCGCGCGTGCGCCAGGCGAACTCGTAGCGTTCGTCCGCGCGGAGGGCGTCGTCGAGGTCGGCGGTCGCCGCCTCGTAGTGGGGGACGGGATCGCCGCCGCGCGAAACGACGTAGCGGCCCAGGCTGACGGAGGTGTGCGCGCGCGAGGTGCGGATCGACGGATCGCCGGGCAGGCCCGCCAGGGCGTCGCGGTAGGAGCGGAGGGCGCGCTCGTAGAGGTCGCGGGGGTCGCGGCCGCGCAGGGCTTCAAAGTGAGCGAGGCCGCCGCACATGTCGGCGTGCGTCGACAGCACCCAGGGCGCGCGGCTGAGGAGGAGGGCGGCCTCGGCGTCGCGAAGGGCGGCTTCGAGAGAGGGGCCGGGGTCCTTTCCCAGATCGCCGAGGCGCATCGACTCGCTGTAGTGGGCGGAGCTTCGGTTGGTGAGAAACGGGACGTAGCCGTGGTCGCGTTCGAGTCCGCGGCTGAAGGCATCGACGGCGTCGGTCCACCGTTCCGAGTAGAGGGCGAGGCGGCCGATCCACTCGAAGACCTCCTCGGGCGCGGCGGGATCGCCGGCGGCTTCGGCGAAGATCTCCAGCGAAGACTTGTGGCGGCCTTCGAGGAACTCGCAGATGGCGCGGGCGACGGGGGCGGGCGAGCGGCGCAGATCGTCCACGACCCGGCGGCGCAGCTCCCGGGCGGCGTCGTCCTCGAGCTTGAGGCGCGAAGGGACTTTGGGGCGGACGAGGCCGGGGCGGCCCGCGACGGCTTCGCCCTCCTCGCGGCGCCATGTGCGCTTGAGCTCGATGATGCGGGCTTCGTAGAGTCGGACGAGGAGGAGGCCGCGCTCGTGGTGCGCCTCGACGTTGTCGGGGTCCTTGGCCAGGGCGAGCTCCTGCTGTTCGAGGGCGCGGCCGAAGTCCATGAGAGCGCGGAGCATGCGGCCCCAGCGGACGTGGGGTTCGGCGAGCCAGGGGACGCCGTCGATGACCTGGCGGCAGGCCGATTCGACCTCGCCGAGGCGGCGGCGCATTCCCTCGACGTCGCCGGTGCGGCGGAGTTCGAGGGCAGCGTCGAGGCAGGCGGAGGAGGTGGCGCGCATGCGCTCGACGAGGTCGCGCTGGGCGCCGGTGAGGCGGGCTTCGCCGCCGCGGAGACGCAGGAAGCCGGCGACGCCGACGAGCGACGCGATCAGGAGGGCGGCGGCCGCGATGGAGAGGAGGCGGCCGTGGCGGCGGAGGGACCGGCCGATGCCGGGGCGGCGTGCGGTGACGGGATCGGAGCGGAGGAAGCGGTCGAGGTCGTCGGCGAGGTCGGCGGCGGACGCGTATCGGCGGGCGGGGTCCTTCTCGAGGCACTTGAGGACGATGGTCTGGAGGTCGGGATCGCCGCGGCCGGGGGGCGGCGGGTCGTCCTCGATGACCTGCAGGAGGATGGAGAAGGCGTCCTTGCCGTCGAAGGGAGGGCGGCCGGCGAGGAGGTGGTAGAGGGTGGCGCCGAGGCCGTAGACGTCGGAGCGGGCGTCGAGATGGTGGACGTCGCCGCGGGCCTGTTCGGGGGACATGTAGGAGGGGGTGCCGATGGCGAGGCCGGAGGCGGAGAGGGAGGAGTCGACCGCGAGCTGTTTGGCGAGGCCGAAGTCCATGGTGTAGAGCTGTCCCGTGGCGTCGAGCATCAGGTTGGCCGGCTTGAGATCGCGGTGGAGGATGCCCTGTTCGTGGGCGTAGTGGACGGCGCGGGCGGCGTCGCGGAGGATGCGGGCGGCGGTGCGGTCGTCGCCGGACCATTTCGAGAGGGGCTGTCCGTCGATGAACTGCATGGCGATGTAGGGGCGTCTGCCGTCCGGGGTGTCGAGGTCGCCGGCCTCAAAGACGGAGGCGATGTTGGAGTGGGAGAGGGAGGCGGCGAGGGTGGCTTCGCGGCGGAAGCGGGGAAGGTCGGAGGGGTCGTCGGTGCGGAGGAGTTTGAGGGCGACGAAGCGGGAGAGGGAGGGGTCCCAGGCTTTCCAGACTTCGCCGAAGCCGCCGCGGCCGAGGAGGAGGTCGAGGCGGTAGCGACCAGAGGTCATGGTTGCGTCATTGTAAGGCCCGCGGGCCGGGCGCTCCTGCGCTCGCGTAACGGCGCTATCGCTTCGGAAGCAGGAACTCGGCCTGGTAGAGGTTCGGGAAGGCCCGGCTCTTCGTCACCGCGAGAACGGCGCCGGTCTTCACGTGCACCGCGTGCAGGTCGAAGGTCTGCGACTGGTACTCGTCCCAGAGATCGCCCTTTCCCTTCGGCTGGCCGGCCATCGGCCGCCAGAAGTAGACGTACGACGGGTCGGGGCTCGTGGCGCAGGCGCGGCTCGAGACGCCCTCCTCGACGAGCAGGGTCGTCTTCTCCGTCGCCAGGTCGAACGCGTAGAGCGCCGGCTTGCAGCCGACGAAGCGGTGCTGGTGGAAGGTCTCCATCGGGCAGCGGTGGGACGTCGTCACGAGGACGCTGCTCTCCGCGTTCCAGACGGGGAGGCCGAGCTCCGGGCCGCTCTTGTGCTCGACCTCGAACCGCGTCACCTTCCGCGTCTTCAGCTCCAGCACGGCGAGGTGCGCCTTCCCGCCCTTGCGGTGCGGAAGCCATGCGACCTTCGCGCTGTCGGGCGACCAGGCCAGGCAGTAGCCGCCCGTGCCGCCGAGATCGAGGCCGTTCTCCTGCTCGACCTTCGTCGTTGTCGCGCCGTCCCACAGGTAGAGATCGAACTGCTTGTCGTGCGAATGGAAGAAGAAGTACTTCGACGAATCGGGCGACCATTCGCCGCCGAGATAGCCGAGCGAGCGCAGCTCCAGCTTCGCGATCGGCGCCATGCCTTTCTTGCCGAAGGTGCTCTCGGAGAGCTCCACGTCGGCGCCGTTGTCGACCTTCTTCGTCACGCTGCTCACAATCGATTTCATCGCGTCGGGCGAGAAGTCGGGCGTGCCGATGTTGTGGTAGTCGGAGTGGAGGCCGACGCGCTCGGCGAGGAGGGTCAGCCCCTTGCCGTCGGCGCCGACGGTCGCCGTCTTGATTTGATCCTCGCTCTCTTCATGCGGATCGACTCCCTTGGGCACGTCGCGCCAGGAGAAGAGGATCGCGTCGCCGCCCTGGATCCATCGGCCTCCGTGGAGCGCCGATTCGATGTGTCCGCAGCCGGGGTGGACGATCTTGGGCTTGTTGGCGATCACGGTCCGCTTGCCCGTGAAGTCGACGACGACGAGATTCTCGAGCTCGCCGACGAGGAGCTTCTCGCGGTCCTTCGGGTGGGGCCGGCAGTAGTTCACGCCCTTCGCGATGACGCGGTCCTTCCCGGTGGCGACGTCGACGAGGACGAGGCTGTCGCCGCGCATCGTGAGCACGCGGACGCCGTCGCGCAGCGGCGCGACTTCGATTTCCGCGATCACGCCGGCGAGCAGGTTCTTCAGGTTGGCGTCGCCTGCGTCCATCTCCTTGCGGAGCGCCGGCACGGCGGGTTTGCCGAGCTTGATGAGGGCTGCCGTGATCTCGTCGCGTCGATCGAGCGATGCGCCGTTGAGTTCGCGCGCGAGCTTGGCGACCTCGGCCTCCTGGGGAAGGAGGAGGACGAGGAGAAGGAGAAGTTTGTGCATGGGTCCACCTACGGCTTCTCGAACTTCACCTCGGCCGACTCCTCCTTGCCGTCGCGGAGCACCGTCACTTTGACGGCGTCGCCGGGCTTGAGCTTGCGCAGGACCGCGCGGAGGTCGGTGACGTCGGCGATCTTCGTCTCGCCGAGCTTCGTGATGATGTCGCCCGCCTTCAGGCCGGCCTTCGCCGCGGCGCCGCCCTCGGTGAGCCCGGTGATCTTCACGCCTTCGTCGACCTCGTCGGTCTGCACGCCGAGCTGGACGCGGTTGCGCGCGGGGGCGCCCCCGCCGCCGCCGAAGCGCTCGCCCATGCGCTCGTTGAAGTCCTTGGGCAGCGCCTGCGACGCGTTCTTCGTGAAGGGGAGGCGCTCGTCGCGGTCGGCGGTCGCGCGGACGATGCGGAAGGCGAGCTTGAGGATCTTCGCCTCGCCCTCGGCGTTGATCTTGTCGACGACATCGTCGGCATTGTGGTAGTCGGCGTGGACGTTGGTGAAGAAGAAGAGGACGGGGAGACCCTTCAGGTGGAAGTTGGTGTTGTCGCTGGGCGCGAGGCCACCGGGGTGGGTCTCGATCTTGAGGCCGATGCCCTCCGCGGCCTTCTCCACCATCGTGGGGAACGGTTCGCTCGTGCCGACGCCGCCGATGAAGAGGTAGTCGTCCTTCGAGCGGCCGATCATGTCGAGGTTGAACATCGCGACGCACTTCGCGAGCGGCACGGCCGGGTCCTTCACGTACGCGGCGGAGCCGAGCAGCCCCTTCTCCTCGCCGCTGAAGGTGAGGAAGAGGATGCTGCGGCGCGGGCGGGTCTTCATCGAGGCGAAGGCCTCGGCGAGCTCCAGGACGCCGGTCGAGCCGCTGGCGTTGTCGTCGGCGCCGTTCATCACTTCGCGGCCCTGCATGCCGATGTGGTCCATGTGGCCGCCGATGATGACGACCTCGTCCTTGAGCTTGTCGTCGCTGCCTTCGAGGAGGCCGACGCAATTGGGGACCTTCTCGCCGTTGTATTCCCACGACTTGATGTGGCCGCCGTCGTCGCCGACGCCCTTGAGGCCGAGCCGCTTGAATTCCGCGGCGATGTACTCCGCGGCTTTCGTGAGACCCTCGGAGGGCGTGTCGCGGCCGCCGAGCTCGTCGGAGGCGAAGAAGCCGATGTGTTTCTTCACCTCGGCGGCGGTGAGCGTCTTTTCCGCCTCGTCGGCGGTGAGGGTGCCGGGCTTCGGATCGGCGGCGTCCTGCGCGACGGCGAGAGCGGCGACCAGGAGCAGCGAAGCGAGCGTTTTCAAGGGACCTCCCATGGGTACCCGAGATTTACGTACGGGAGGCGGGAATGTGGGAGGCGGCGTCACGCGCCCGGGTTTGTCACTCTCAACGGCTCATTCGCCGTCACGCCACTCGGCCGCGTCCTCGATGCCCCTTGCGCTTCGGCTTCGCCGAGAGCGAAGTGACGAGCGGTGCCATGGGGACGGGCCGGGGCACGTCCCCTGACTTCCGGGGGGCTGGAAGCTTGACCGGCTCGGTCCGGGGGAGGTCCCCTGACGTTGGGGCCGCGGGATGGTTCACCGCCGGCTTGGTCCGGGGGACGTCCCCTGGCGCTGTGGCCGGGGCGGGCTTTACGAACGGCTGGAGCTGGCGCATCTGCTCGTCGCTCAGCGCCCCGGCTTTCTGGAGATGCTCCATCGCGAGTTCGAAATGGCTCTTGGGCGCCTTCGCCGTCGGTCCCGAGGTCCCGTTGCGCCGGCGGACGGCCTTCGCGGCCTCCTTGATCTGCCTGACGGTCGCCTCCTCGACGGGGACGCGGCCGGTCTTGGTGGGGATGCCCTTCCCGACGAGGTCGTCGATGTCGGTCTCCGGCAGGGTGATGATCGGGCGGACGTAGGAGTCGCCGCGTTCGACGATCTTCTTGAAGCGGGGCCCGGCGGCGCGGCGGTAACGCTCGGTCTTGATGCAGCGGCGCGCGTTGTCGAGGGTGAGCGGGTGGCGGATGCCGCGCTCGATCGCGCGGGGACGGAGGTCGTCGATCCACGCCGGGAGCATTTCCGCGCCGATCTCCTCCTCGACGGCGATGAGCGCCGCGCCGAGGTCGGCGTCGGCGTAGAGGAGTTCGGCAGAGGACTTGATCTTGAGCAGCAGGAAGCTCAACACCGTCTCGGTCTTCGGGTCGGCCATGGTCCGCTCCTTTCAAAAGCTCCTCAGCGGACGACGCGAGCCGCGAGACAAGGCAGCAAAATCCCGGGGAGCGAAAAAATAGGAGAAATAAAAGTGAGTAACAGTGCGGATGGCGGCGGGGAGCGTTTAAGAAAATCGGAGAATCGAAAGCAGGTAGACGCGACCGCGTCGCCAGGGTCTACGGCTTCTGGATCGCCTCGATCGCCTTCTGCGCCGCCTCGCGGACCATTTCCGACTCGGCGCCCTGGGCGATCTTCTGAAGCTCCGCGATCGACTGCGTGTCCTTCATTTTCTGAAGGCCGTGGATGGCCGTGAGCAGGTAGCTCTCGTCCTCCGTGTCGGTGAGGATCTTCCGGAAGAGCGGCGCGCTGGACGGGGAGGCGACGTCGGCGAGGCCGCCGAGAATCGCCAGGCGGTATTCCGCCGGGGTCTTGTCGCTGGCGTAGGCCTGCGTGAGCGCGTCGAGCCCGTCGGGCTTGCCGAGCTTCGCGAGCCCGTAGGCGGAGTTGACGCGGACGCCCCAGTCCTTGTCGGCCATGCCGTCGCGCAGCCCCGCCTCGGCCCCGTCGGTGCCGATGACCGCCAGCGCGTGGGCGGCCATGCGACGGACAACCAGGTCCTTGTCCTGCGTGAGCGACTGGTGCAGGGCGGGCAACGCGGCCGGATCGGCGAGCTGCTCGAGGAGGGCGCCGGCCATGACGCGCTCCTGGGCGGACGCTCCCTTGAGGAGCTTCTCGATGACCAGCTCCAGGCCCTCCTTGCCCGCGGCCTTGACGGCGGCCACGATCGCCATGAACTCGTCGCCCTTCAGGTCCGGCTTGCTGAGCCTGGCGAGGAGTTCCTTCAGGTCCGGCCTTTTCTTCTCGGGGTCGGCCGGCGGGACCGTCTTCGGCTCCTCCTTCGTCGGCTCGGACTCCGGCTTCTTCTCCGGATCCTTCGCAGGAAGGTCTGCCTTCTTCTCGGCGATCGGCGGCTCGATTCTCAGTTTCGCCGGCTCGGCGACCGGCTTGCGCGAGAGAAAGACCATCGCCGTGAGGCCGGACCCGAGGATGAAGCCGGCGAGAAGGCCGGCAAGCAGCGATCGATTCATCGTTACACGTCCAATCCGACCGCCCGCATCAGCTCCAGGGCATTGCTCTTGGTGACGACGCCCGCGCGCAGCTTGTAGTCGAACGAGATCCTTCCATTCTCCACGTGGTCCGCGAAGTGGACGTTCACTCCCTGCGGGGCGAGGGCGTCGGCGACCTTGGCGAGCGACAGGTCGTGCGTCGTGACGAGCCCGATGGCGTTGCGCTTCACGAAGCCGCGGATCACGCCCTCGGCGCCGATCGCGCGGTCGTGCGAGTTCGTGCCGCTGAGGATCTCGTCGACGAGGTAGCAGAGCGCGGTCGTTTCGCCGAGCTTCATCAGCTGCTGGAGCCGCGTGATCTCCGCGTAGAACCGCGACGTCCCCTCGTGCAGCGAATCGGTCCGGCGGATCGACGCGCCCAGGGCGAGCGGCGAGAGCCGCAGCTTCGCGCCGCAGACTGGCGCGCCAGCGAACGCCAGCACGATGTTCACGCCGACCGTCCGCAGGAGCGTGGATTTGCCCGACATGTTCGAGCCGCTCACCACCATCACGCGCACGTCGCCGAGCTTCACGTCGTTGCGCACGCAGCGCGACGGGGGGAGCAGCGGATGGCCGAGCTGATCCCCTTCGAACCGCGGCGGACCCTCGACGAACTCGGGGAACGGGTCCTCGGGATGCTCGTAGGCGTAGCCGGCCAGCGCGGAGAGCGTCTCGATCTCGCCCAGCGCGGCCACCCACTTCGCGACCGACGGACCGTGGTCGATCCGCCATCGCTCGACGGCGCACGCCGTCATCTCCCCGACGAGCAGGGCGTGATAGGCGATCGCGAAGAACTGGTTGGTGCGCGCGTCGAGGATCGAGATCAGGCTCCCGAGCCGGGCGATGCGGTGCGACGCGGCGAGGCCGCCGGTCTCGAGGGCCGTCCGCAGCTCCGCGAGCCGGGGCGACTCGAACCGCTCTCGCTCGAGCCGTTCAAGCAGCGCCGACAGCAGCGTGAGGTCGCGGCCGCGGCCCTCGATGTTGCTCGCGATGGTCGAAAAGCGCCGGCCGAGCGCGAGGGTGAAGACGACGCGCAGCGCGCACGCCGCGATGAAGGGCACCGCCCCCAGGCCGAGCCAGATCCAGCCGATAAAGGTGCCGAGGACGATGACGGAGATTACGGCCGCCGCCGCGAAGACGCCGCGGGTCCCGATCACCGGCGTCGCGCGGCTCCACTCGGCGAGTCCGTCGGAGTCGATGCCGGCCTTCGCGCTCTCGCCGAGGATCGCGAGCTCCTCGCGGAGGTCGAGCCGCCCCCGAAGCTCGGCGACCGCGGTCTGCCGCGACCGGGCGTCGGGCACGGCGGCGGGCGTCAGAAGCCAGCGGGCGAGCGTCGCCTCCCCGGTGCGCGTCCGCGCGCTGCAAAGCAGCTCGAAGAGCGACCCCTTGCCGAAGAGGTCGAGGTCGTCCGAGAAGAGATGGGCCTCGTCGCGGAACCGCTCGCCGTTCTGGCCGGTGCCTGCCCACGCGTGGTCGAGCCGGGCGATGCCGCGCTGGTAGAACGCAGCCGCGCGCTCGCACCGCTCGCGACGGCGGATGACGCGGCCGTGCAGGAAGACGAAGAGCGCGAAAAGTCCGATCGATCCGATCAGCAGGCTCGCGCCCGGCAGCCCCGACCGGTAGGTGAGCCAGAGGGCGACGAGCCAGACCGCCCCGATCGCCAGCCGCGTGTTAGCGAAGAGCCGGTCCTTCGGCTCGAAGCTCGACGCCTCGCGCTTGCGCGACTCGAGGCGGACGGCGTATTCGTCGCGCGGCGTCATTGCTGGTTGGCCCACTGCTGGAGCTCGTCGGCGAACTCCCTCATCGAGGGCCAGCGCGCCGAGGGATCCTTCTCCATCGCTCTTGCAACGATGACGGCGAGCTTCGGATCGACTCCTTCGAGCGGCGGCGGCGCAACCGTCCGCACCTTGGTGAGGATGTCGAGAACGCTCGTCCCGACGAACGGCGGCCGGCCGCCGAGCGCCTCGTAGAGCACCGCGCCGAGCGAGTAGATGTCGCTGCGCCCGTCCATGACGTCGTGCATCCCCGCCGCCTGCTCGGGGCTCATGTAGACCGGCGTGCCGGCGGTGATGCCGGAGCGCTGCGCCGACTTCGCGTCCATGTGGAGGGCGAGTCCGAAGTCAGTGAGCTTCGGAACGCCCGCGGACGTCAGGAGGATGTTCCCCGGCGTGATGTCGCGGTGGACGATGCCCTTGCGGTGCGCATGCAAAAGCGCGCGTGCGACCGTCGAGAGGATGCGCGCGACGTCGGGATGGCCGAACGCTCTCTTCTCGAGCGCCATCGCAAAGCTCGGTCCCTCGATGAACTCGAAGGTGATGAAGCGGTGGCCGTCGACCTCGCCGGTGTTCAGGATGCGGACGATGTTGGGATGCGAGACGCGGGCGCTGAGCATTCCCTCCGTGACGAACTGCTGGACGAGGTCGGACCGCGTGGAAGCGAGGACCTTGAGCGCGACGGCGACGTCGTCCTCTTGGCAGGCCTTGAAGACCAAGCCGACGCCGCCCCGGCCGAGGATGCCGAGGATCTCGTAGGGGCCGAAGAAGTCGGGGTCGCCGGTCGGGGGAAAGCCGCAGAAGGGGCAGGCGGAGTCCGAGTCCGGGGCGAATTCGGAGGTGCAGCGCTCGCAGGTCAGCTTCACGCGGATGCTCCGCGTGAAGGGAGAGAGAGAAAGAGGGAGAGAGGGAGAGAGGGAGAGAGGGAGAGAGAGACGGAGAGGATGATCACCGCTTCTTCTTGCCCAGCAGCTTGTCCATGAAGCCGCTCCAGCGTGACGCGACCGGCGCGGCGACCTTCTGGCCCTTGAGCCAGCGGTCGAGATCCTCGGCGAGCTCGCGCGCCGCCTGGTACCGCTTCGCGGGGTCCTTCGCCATCGCCTTGGAGATCACGGCGTCGATCTGCTCGTCGGCGCCGCCGACGGTGCCCTTGAGCGGCGGAGGCTCGATCGCCTCGATCTTCTTGAGCGTGTCGACGATCGAGCGTCCCTTGAACGGGACCTTGCCCGCGGCGCATTCGTAGAGGATGACGCCGACGCCGTAGATGTCGGTGCGCGCGTCGGCCTCGTTGGACCGGCCGGCCGCCTGCTCGGGGCTCATGTACTCCGGCGTGCCCAGGGCGATGCCGGTCGCGGTGAGCCGGGAGAACTTGCCGCTGAGCTTGGCGATGCCGAAGTCGGAGAGCTTCGCGACGCCGTGGTTGTTGATGAGGATGTTTTCGGGCTTGAGGTCGCGGTGGACGACGCCGCGCGAGTGGGCGTGGGCGAGGGCCTTCGCGATGTCGCGGAGCGACGCGGCCGCGGTCCGGAGGTCGATTTCCTTTTTCGCGATGAGCTCGCGGAGCGACTGGCCCTCGACGTACTCCATCGCGATGAAGTGGCGCTTGCCGGCGAGGCCGGCGTCGAGGACTTTCACGATGTGAGGGTGGTCGAGCTTCATCGTGGCCTCGGCTTCGCGCTGGAAGCGGGCGACGGCCTCGCGGTCGGGCTTGCCGTCGGCGACGAGAACCTTGATCGCGAGGGTCCGGCCCTTGGCGTCGAGCGCGCGGTAGACGGCGCCGCTGGCGCCGCGGGCGATGAGGTCGAGGATCTGGTAGCCCGCGACTTCGGACGGGATGTCGCTGCGCAGGTCGATGACGACGGTGTCGGCCTTGAACGACTTTTCCGGGATGCGATGGCCGCAGTCGGGGCAGAGGAGAAGGTCGGGCGTCGTGTTGTCGGGATACCGCACCGTCTGCGTGCAGTTGGGGCAGCGGGACTTCATCCGCGCGCATTGTAGCGCGTGGATGAAGGAGAGAGGGAGAGAGGGAGATAGGGAGAGAGAAGGGCTATTCGTCAATGCGGCGGTTGCGGATACGGTCGGAGTGAAGGCGCTTCGCCTCGATGCGGCGCTGCTTCGAGGCGCGCGACGGCTTCGTCTTGCGGCGCACCTTCGGGCGGACGAGCGCGGCGCGGATGAGGTCGGCGGCCTTCGACGCGCAGTCCTCGCGGTTCTGCGCCTGGTCGCGCGTCTCCTGGCTCATGACGAGGAGCCGGCCGTCGGCGTCGAGCCGCGACTTCAGGAACGTGCGGACGCGGGCGAGGTCGTCGTAGATGAAGCCCTGGACCTGGTCGAGGGCGATCCACATCTGGATCTTCGTCGCGAGCTTGTTGACGTTCTGGCCGCCGGGGCCCGACGAGCGGACCGCCTTCGTTTCGATCGCGGAGTCGGGGATCGTGACACGGTCGTTGACGGTGATGGCGGGCATGGTGGGGGGACTATACCCGGAAGGGAGGCGGAAGGGGACGGGTGGAGCGATGGTTCGTGCGGGGGGCGGGGGCGCGCCTGCAAGCGGCACGACAGGGAGGGTCGGGGTGGAGGCCGCTGAAATCTCCGGGAAGGGGGTCAAAACGTTACGTTTCGTAACGTGGTAGGTTACGAAATGTAACGTTTTAGCCGTGTCATTATAGGGCACATATGACCCGTTGCGCCGCAAGGGCTTGCGGGCGCCTTCGCGGCACGCCATTCGCCATGGCCTTGCCATGGTTGTCGCGGCCTATCGGCGTCGGAACCCGCGGGCGGGGGTGCTCCACCGGGTCATCACGGAGAACCTCCGGACGTTCATCGACCTCGCCGATGCGCGGGGCCGGGGTCTGCCGAAGTACGTGCGCATGGCGTTCGGGAAGTTCCTGGAGTGCGGCGATCTCACGAGGGGCTTTGCCCGGGTCCACTGCCCGAAGTGCGGGCTGGATGGCGTGGTGGCATTCAGCTGCAAGGCGAGGGGGTTGTGCACCTCCTGCGATGCCCGGCGAATGGCCGACACCGCCGCATGGCTGATTGACGAGGTGATCCCCGAAGTGCCGGTGAGGCAGTGGGTGCTGTCGGTGCCGTATCGCGTCCGGTTCGCGCTCGCGAGGGACGCGAAGCTCCTGACGAAGGCGCTGACGATCTTCGTCTCCGAGGTCTTCCGGGACGTGCGCCGCCGGACGAGACCTGCACCCGGCGCGGCCCCGAAGCACAAGGGGAGGCGGCGTCGAGTGCAGCCTGGTGCCGTGACGGGCGTGCAGCGCTTCGGCGGGGCGCTGAATCTGAACGTCCATTTTCATACGATCCTGCTCGACGGCGTCTTCGAGGACGGCCGCTTCCACGAAGCGCCGCCGCCGACCGACGAAGACGTGGTGCGGGTGCTGCTCCGGTCGCGCAAGCGGATCGAGCGGATGCTCGTGAAGGAGGGGATCCTGGCCGACGAGGAGCCGGCGGAGGCCGGGGAGCCGATGGAGCTCTTCCAGGCGGCGTCGATCCAGGGGCTCGTGGCGCTCTCGAACGAGGTGAAGGGCGTGACGATCCTGGGGGCGGATCTGAACGGCGGACCCGATCTGAAGCCGAAGAGGCTGTGCGCGCAGCGCAAGGGGTATCCGCCTTCGCCGACCGTGGGAGGCGAAAACCAAGATCACGCCGGAGCCGGAACCGCAGCGTCGTGGCGTGACAGGCTTCGGCGGGATCATCACTCCGTCTTCCTTGGGGACGGCGCAGGCGGACAGCGTGCACGCGGCGGTGAGGATGAAGGCGGACGACCGCAAGGGGCTTGAGATTCTCTGCAAGTACGTCTTGAGGCCGTCGTACTCGGCGGAGCGGATGACGCTCTTGCCGGACGGGAAAATCGCGTACGAGTTCCGGAGGGAGTGGGAGGACGGGAGTTCCTGCATCGTTCTGACGCCGATGGAGCTGATGGAGAAGCTGTCGGCGTTGATCCCGCCGCCGAGGCACCACCTGGTGCGGTATCACGGGGTGCTGGCGCCGCGGTCGAAGCGGCGGAAGGAGGTGCTGAAGAGGGCGGCGGCTGAGACGTGCAGCGGGCATGGGGCGGAGCCGGCGGCTCGTGAGGGCGTTGCAGGGCGCGATCCCGACCCGGCGGCGCGGGCGCCTGAGACGGCTGAGGCCGTCGCGGCACCGAGCATCGAGCCGTCACCTGAGCCGCCACCGGAGGCCGTCGGTGAAGGGAGTCCGGAAAGCCGGCCGCGAAGTCTTGACGATCGCGGAGATGAGCAGCGGAAGACGGCTGAGCCTTTGCAGCCCGCGGAGGCGAGGCGAAGCGAAGCGCCCCAGTCGACTGAGAGACCGATCGAACTGGGATCGCCGCCGCTTTCACTGGTGGCTGGGGGTTCGAGACTGGCGCCGTCCGTTGAATCTGCCGTGGCGCGGGTCGATGAGCCGACGCCCACCCCGCCTCCACGGCCGCCGGGCCGCGAGCGGCGACGCCGGTTTGCGTGGGCGGAGTTGATGAGGCGGACGATGGACCTTGATGTCCTCGAGTGCCCGAAGTGCGGCGAGCGGATGTCGGTCATCGCGACGATCGACCAACCCGAGGTCGTGGAGAAGTTCCTGCGGGCGGTTGGGCTTTGGGAGGAGCCGCCGCCGCTGGCGCCGTCGCGGGCCGGTCCGGACGACGGGCAGCCCTCCGAAGCGCCGCACTCGGGCGCGGAGGAGGGGCCTGAATGGGATCATGTAGGGGACGAACCCGGCCGGGGTCTATGAGCCGGGCGGGGTTGGAGTCCGGGTGGGTGGGGTAGAATTCCCCCGTGGCGGTCGATGAGGGTGGGAGGCAGGTCCGGGTTCCTGGAACCAGGGAACATAACCAGACCTTATGGGACGTTGCCGCGCCGTTTGGGCCGCTGGAACTTCCTATGCTCTCGTGGCCGAAGCCCGAGCTCGGATTCCTCGTGAGCTGCGTCGGCCGCAAGCTCCTCCTCAAGCAACGGATCGAGGAGGAGGTCGAGGGGGTCCGCGACGTGCTGGTGCCCGTGGCGCTGACGACCGGGTTCTACTCGTACGGCGAGATCGAGCCATTCGGCGTGCTGGAGCGGTGCGAACTGCACAGCCAGACGATGACGGCGGCGTCGATTGCGGAGGCGACGTAGTGTCGGCCCTGGTCGCTCCCCCGATCTCCGCGCGCGTCGGCGCCGTCGTGATGTGGCTCACCGCCATTGGCGTCGGCGTCATCACCCTGGGCATGTTCCAGCCCGCGATGATGCCCGGGGCGCCTGGTTGGATGGGGCCGGCCATGATCGCCTACGCCCTGGCGCTCGCCGTGATGGGCGGCGTTGCGATGTGGAGGTACTGGGCGTACGCCGGCTTTGCGACGCTCTACGCGCTGGGGGTGCTGCTCGTCATCTGGGAGGCGCGCGCTGATGCCGCGTCGTTCATCCTCCTCATCCCGCTGGTGCCAATGGCCTTGGGCTGGGCGGGGTGGCGGGCGAAGCGGCGCCGAAGCGGGTCCTGAGCAGCCCGTGTTCTTCCTCGTTCGTCACGGCTTCGACGCCTCACGGTCCCCTATTTCCCCCCCACCTCGATCTTCGCGGCCTCCGAGATGAGCCGGCCGGTCCTCACTCCCTTGAGCCCGAAGCGCCCGCCTGACTCCCGATTGAGGTAAAGGGCCTGTACGAGGTACGTCCCCTTCGGCAGACCACCGTGCACGAACTTCGATTCGGTCTTTCCTCCTACAGCCTCTCCTCCCACCACTTCACGATGACCTTCAGCCGTTCCAGCCTTCGGTCCGGCCGGCCGCTCCGCGACAAGTCGTGGTTCTCCTCCGGGAAGCGGATGAACTCGACTTCGCGCTTCAGCCGCTTGAGCATCACGTAGAGCTGCTCGGCCTGCTCGATCGGACAGCGCAGGTCGCCCTCGCTGTGCAGGATCAGGAGCGGCGTGTGCATCCGCTTCACGTGGGTGATCGGGCTCTGCCGCGCGTAGTTGGCCGGGTCGTCGTACGCCGGCCCCCCGAACTCCGCGTCGTTCTCGTAGCCGAAATCGCTCGTGCCGTAGAAGCTGAACAGGTTGGAGACGCACCGCATCGTGATCGCCGCCTTGAACCGGTCGGTGTGCGCGATGATCCAGGTGGTCATGTAGCCGCCGTAGCTCCCGCCGCAGACGCCGAGCCGCTTCTCGTCGAGCCACGTCTTCCGGCCCAGCGACTCCGCGGCGGAGAGCAGGTCCTTGGTGTCGAGGTTCCCCCAGTCGTTGACGATCGCCTTCGCGAACGCCTCGCCGTAACCCTGGCTGCCGCGCGGGTTGCAGAACAGCACGACGTACCCCTGCGCCGCGAGCAGCTGGAACTCGTGGAAAAACGCATATCCGTACTGCGCCCGCGGGCCGCCGTGGATCTGGAGGATGACGGGCCACTTCTTCTTCGGATCGAAGTTCGCCGGCTTCAGGAGCCACCCCTGGATCTTCGTCCCGTCGGCACTCGCGAAGTCGAAATCCTCCGTCTCGACGACCACGATCTCCGCGAAGAGCTCGTCGTTCACGCGGCTGACCCGCTTGCGCGACGACTTCTCCAGGATCGTGATCTCGCCGATGGTGCGGGGATCCGAATACGACATCGCGATGCGCCCGGCCGCGCGGGTGAAGTCCATCACCTCGTAGCTGCCGTGGGTGACCGGCCGGGGCGACCCGCCCGCGGCGGTGACGGAGTAGATGTGCGACGTCCCGTGGTCGCTGGCGATGAAGAAGATCGTCCTGCCGTCCTCGCTCCAGACGGGCGGCTGGTTGACGCCGTGCGCCCCCTTCGTGTCGGTGATGACGGTGTCCTCGCAGGTGCGGTCGAATCCGGCCGTGATGTCGATCGCGTCGCGGCGGCCGTCGGCCGGCACGGTGTAGACGTGCTGGTTCGCCGTGCCCCAGAGGGCGTCGGGCTGGTCGTGGCCGATGAAGGCGAGCGTCTTCCCGTCGGGCGACCAGCGCGGCCACGCGGCGGGGCCCTTCGGCTTCGGGAGCTTGCGGATCGCGCCGCCGCCCGCCGGGACGATCCACAGGTCGATCTCGAGAATCCGGGTGTCGGCGTCGGGATGTCGGTTGGAGGCGAAGGCGATGAAGCTCGAGTCGGGCGACCACGCGGGCGTCGCGTCGTCGAAGTCGCCCTTCGTCACCTGGAGCGTCCGGCCGTCGCGAACCCACGCGATCCAGACGTGGTCGCGCTCCGCATCGAGGAAGCCGGTGCCTTCTTCCTTGTAGCGCAGGCGCGTGATGTGGCGGGTGACGGGCGCTTCCTTCGGCTTGGCGCCGGGATGAAAGACGAACGCGAGCCGCGTGCCGTCGGGTGACCAGTCGAGCGACTTGATCTTGCCGGGCGGGAGCTTCGTCAGCGGCCGCGCGTCGCCGCCGGAGGTCGGCAGAACCCAGAGCTGTCCCTCGGCCTCCTCGCTGGTGCGGACGAAGGCGAGGGTCTTGCCGTCGGGCGACCAGCGCGGGTGGGAGTCGGAGACCGTGCCGTGGGTCCACGGACGGTCGTCGACGAAGAGGTGCGAGCGGTATTTCTTCGCCTCGACGTCGATCGACTTCACGACGTAGGCGACGCGCGCGCCGTCGGGCGAGATCTGCGGGTCGGAGGCGAAGCGGAAGCGAAAGAGGTCGTCGGCGGTGATGGGGCGCTTTGGCATAGGAGGGTAAGGATGAAGAAAAACGACGGAAGAGGAAAGGAAAGACGGAAGTCTCTTCTCTCTCTCCCTCTTTCTCTCTTTCCCTATTTCTCCTTGGGTGGCGGCGGCGCCGGCGGCGTCGGCCCCGGATTCGGCCGATTCCCGATCGGCGGCTTCGCTTCCACGACATCGAACCCGCCGAGCCGCGACGCAATCCACCGGGCCGTCCACGCCCACGGCGTGCCGGGATGGGTCTTGTCGATGAAGATGCACTCTTCGATCGCGGCGGCGCGGCGCTTCGCCTCGCGCGGGGCGGCCTTCACGAGGTAGAGCGGGTTGGGGCCGACCGCCCGCTTGCCCGAGGCGATCTCCTCCATCAGCATCCGGTACTGCTCGATCGCGTGGGCCAGCGCGCGCAGCTGCGCGATCGCGAGGTCGACATTCGCATACCAGCGCTTGTAGATCTTGCCGGTCTTGTCGGCTGTCGGCTCGCCCGCGTCCTTCCGCGCCTTCACCAGTGCGGCGATCCACTGGTCGACCTGCGCCTCGGCCTTCTTCGCCTTCCCGGCCAGCCCCTCGCACTCGCCCTTTCCGAACGTCGCCCGCAGGCCCATGTCGCGCGCCTTCACGCGCTCCTCGAACATCGTCAGGAGCGCGCGGCGCATCGGGCTCTTCCCGTTGCGCTCCTTCCAGAGCTCAACGGTGATGAGCTCGGGCTCGTAGCCCTCCATCGCCTTGGGATCGTAGGTCGGTTTCCCGCCCATGATCGTGAAGCTGCCGCCCGATTCCTTCGCGAGCCGCTCCAGCGCGCAGGGGCCGTAGCCGGCGGTGACGACATAGCCGGGGCCGAGATCGCATCCGAGCGGATCGTCGGCCTGGAACTCCTCGGTCTTCGCGCCGCTGTCGACGAGCCGCTTGAGGCAGCGGGGGTACTCCTCCTGGTAGCAGCAGATCGGGTTGCGATGCATGACCTCCTGCGCCGCGCTCTCCGGACCGGCGAGGACCGGCACCCACCAGCGGCCGTCATGCTCGTACGACTGCGTCCAGCCGAACCTGGCTTCGCGGCCGACGATGTGTACCTGGACGCCCTCCTCCTTGACGCGGTTGATCGTCGCCTCGAGCTTCTCGGCGTCGTCGCCCGACTCGTCGGTGATGAGGATGATCGCGCGCGTCTGGCCCTCGCCGTGGAGGAGCCGCGCCGCGGCGTCGATGGCGGCGCAGACGTTCTCCTTGCCCGAGCCTTTCGCGCCGATCTTGCCGATCGCCGCGCGGACGTCGTCGCGGACGTCGGTGAGGTCGCCGTATTTCTTCGGCTTGTCGTCGAAGCCGACGACGGTCATCGAGATGGTGGCGCTCTTCGGGAGGTCGGCGAAGATGGAGTCGATTTTCTTGGCGACGACGGCGCGGTCGTCGGCCATCGACGGCGAGGCGTCGAGGAGCCAGCAAACCGAGATGCGGCCGCCGGCGCGGGTGATGTTCCTGGCGATGGCGTCGATCGCCTTGTCGGTGGTGGTGGTGCGGTGGGGGACGTCTTGGGGGAAAGAGAGAGAGAGAGAAAGAGGGAGAGAGAGAACGAGGAGAAGAAAGCGCATGGCCACATCGTAAGACGGCACGAGACCGACTGGGTAAAATTGGGCGTGTGCTGGAACTGAAGGCGCTTCGCCGGCTCGAAGCGGCGGCGAAAGCCGACCCGGGGATGGAGTCGGACCACGACCATGATGAAAGCGGAGGAAATCAGGGAAAAAGCTTCAACCATAGCGGCCCATATGGGTGTCCGTACCCATGGGGGTAGAATCGCATGAAGCACGCACTCGCGCTGGTCCTGCTGTTCCTGCCGCTCCGCGACGAGAAAGAGGAGCTCAAGAAGGCCCTGGAGAAAACCGCCGCGGCGAAGAGCTACTTCTGCCAGTGGTCCGACGAACTGGCGTTGATGGGGAACGCGCGGCCGATCTCCGGGGCGACCGAATGGCAGGCGCCGGACCTCGTCACGTGGCGCACCGGCCTCACCGAGATCGTCAAGAAGGGCGACGTGGCGATGTCGAAGGGCAAGGACGGCTGGGTGAAGGCCGACGATGAGCGGCGCGGAAAGGCGATCGCCGCGAAGCTGAAGCCGGCGCACGAGACCGCAAAGGAGATCGTCGAGAAGATCGACGATCCGAAGAAGGGCAAGGAGGCCGAGGTCAACAAGGTGAAGTACAAGGTGATCTCGGGAACGCTCGCCGGCGAGGTCCTCAAGGGCCTTGTGATCGCCGCGCGGCCGACGATGGGAATGGTGGCAAACGCCATTGACTGGAAGGAATCGAAGGCGGGCGTCGACGTCCTGATCGACAAGAAGAGCGGCAGGATCTTCCGGATCGCGATCGCGGGCGACCTGAAGGCGGTGCCGCTGCCGATCAAGGGCGCCAGCGGCTCGAACACCGTGGCGTACAAGCACTCGCTTGAGTTCCTGGAGTACGACACGTCGAAGCCGATGATTGATCCCGAGGTGAAAAAGACGCTGGGGATCGAGGACGAGGAGAAGTAGCTGCCAGCTACTTCTCCACGTACTGTCCGGAATTCTGCTCCGCCAGCTTCTTCATGAACTCGCTCTTGCCCAGCGAGATCGTGTGGATCGCGATCTGCCGCGTCGCGTTGAGCTTCTTGATCTCGCGCAGGATCTCCTCGGTGTTGACGAACTTCCCTGACCCCGGGGCGCCGTCGGAGAGCAGGAAGATCGTGTCGCAGTTCGGGTCCAGGAACGCCATCTCCAGCGTGTCGTAGATGTTCGTCCCGCCGCGCGGCTGGAGTTCCGAGACTTTCTTGAGCGCGCCCTCGAGGTTCGGCTTGATGAGCATCATCTGCTTCTGCCACGGCTCCTGCTGGTTGTCGAAGAAGATCATGTTGACCATCGTCGCCTTGTCGAGCTCCTTCAAGACCCGCGAGAGCTCCTTCTTCGCCTGCTCGAGGCGGCTCTCGGTCCCGATCTTGGCCGACATGCTCCCTGAAATATCCAGGCAGAAGATGATGCGCTTCGACGTCACCGGCACGCCGCAGTAGGTCGTGCCCGCGCCCGCGCCCGCGCCAGCTTTCGCGGGGAAGGCGAATCCCTCGCGCTGCTGTTTCCACCAGTCTTTCCAGTGCTTCGCGTCGGGGCCCAAGTCCTTGCCGGTCAGCTTCGCGAGCGCCTCGGCGGCGTCGCCCGCGAGCCGCCCCTCCTCCTTGGCGAGTGCGTCGATGAGCGCGTCGACCGCCTCCTTCAGCTTGATCTTGCCGAGCCCCTTGATCGCCGCGGCGCGCATCGGCCACTCCTTGCTCTTGAGCGCCTTCACGAGCGCGGGGAGAACCTCGGGCGTCCCGATCGTGGCGAGCGCGTCGACGGCGGCGATGCCGACCTTCGGCTTCTCGGCGAGCTTGATCAGCAGGTCGACCGTCGACTTCGAGGGGTATCCTGCGAGCACGCGCATCGCCGTCTCGTCGCCCTTCTGCGCCTCCTTCTGGAGGAGCTCCTCGCTCTTCGCGTCCTTGCGATCGGCGATCGCCTCGATCGCCGCCGTGCGGACGGAGTCGGACTTGTCGTGCAGCGCGTCGACGAGGGTCTCCATCGCCTTGTCGTGGGGCAGCTTCGCCAGCACCCGCATGACGAGCATGCGAACGGCGGGCTCGAGGCTCTTGGCGCCGGCGACGACGGCGTCCCGCGCCGCCGCGTCCTTCAGGGCGGTGAGCGCCGTGAAGATGATCCCGGAGAGCCCGGAGTCGGCGCCGGGCGCGGCGGAGAAGAGGACCTTCACCATCTCGGCGGTGCCGACGGCCTTCCAGCAGTCGACCGCCGCCTCCTTCACGAACTCCGTCTCCTTCGGATCCTCGATGACCTTCCGCGCCGTCTCAAGGACCTTTGCATCCTTCAGCGGCGCGAGCGCCCGGAGCGCGTAGCCGACGATCGTCGGGACCGGATCAACCAGCAGGTCGCGCCAGAGGGACTCCGTCTCCTTGAGCGGGAACTGCTGGAGCGCGCCGGCGGCGCTCAGGCGGAGGGTGTTTTTCGGATCGCGGTTGCGGAGGATCGTGACGATGAAGTCGAGCGCCTCTTTCGACTTCGTCCTGCCGAGGCCGCTGAGGGCCGCGGCCCGATGCGAGACGGTGGCCGCTTCATCCTTCGCGACGGCAAGGAGAATCGCCACGGCTCGCGGCGTGCCGCACGTGCCGAGATTCGAGAGCGACGCGCTGCGGACGCTCTCGTCCTTGTCGGTGGTGAAGATCCGCTCGAGAAAGTCGGCCGCGGCGTCGGTCTTGAGTCCGCCGATCTTCGTGATCGTGCCGACGCGCTCCGCGTAGGGCTTCGCCTTGTCCTCGTCGAATTTCTTCTTGAGCGTTTCGAGGTCGTCGACCGGCAGAAGCAGTGCCGCGATCGTCAGCAAACGCATCATGGGTTCCTCGACCGACAGCACACCCTGCCTTGCGCGGACTGTAGCGCTTTCGGCCAAATTCTGAGTGTCCAATTGTGTCTCATACATCATATGCCGTCGGACTTCCCGTCGACGCACTGGTCGTCGCTGCTGCCGCTGAAGGACCCCTCCTCGCGGCGGGAGGGGCTGTCGCGGCTCATCCAGCGGTACTGGCGTCCCGCGTGCGGGTACGTCCGGAACCTCCGGCGCTGCGGCCCCGAGGAGGCGCTCGACCTGACGCAGGACTTCTTCGCCCGGATGCTCGAGAAGGGCTACTTCGAGCAGATGGAGCAGGGGCAGGGGAGCTTCCGCGGCTACCTCAAGACGTCGCTGAAGAATTTCTGTTTGAACGCGGCGCGCGCCGAGAAGGCGCGGCGGCCCCAGGACGGGGCGACGCTCTTCCACGTCGACGACGGCTGGGACGCGATCCCGGTGACATCGGGCGAGACGCCGGAGGACGCGTTCGACCGCGACTGGGCGCGCGGGGTGGTGCGCGAGTCGCTCGGGGAGCTCAAGCGGGTCCTGGACAAGGAGGGAAAGCCCGAGATGTACGCGATCCTCGCCGAGTACTACGACGGCAACGAGCCGTCGGTCGGAGCGCTCGCCGAGAAGTACAAGATGGCGGAGCACGACATCACCAACCGGCTCCGCACCGCCCGCGGAATGCTGCGGAAGATCGTGAAGGAACGTGTCATGGAGTATCTTGGCACCGGGGAGGATGTGGAGCAGGAGCTCCTCTTCCTTCTGTCGCGATGAACGATCCCTCGACCCGCTCCGCCCCCTCGGGACCCGATCCGATCACGCGCATGATGCGGGACCTGATGCTTCCCGAGGCGGCGCCAACCGGCACGCTGGAGCGATACGAGCTTCGGGAGCTGCTGGGTGAGGGCGGGAGCGCGTCGGTTCATCGAGCCATCGACCGCGAGATCGGCCGCGAGGTGGCGATCAAAGTCCTGCGCGACACCTACGATCCGAACCTGCGCGCGCGCTTCCTGCGCGAGGGGCGGCTCATGGCGTCGCTCGGCCATCCGAATCTCGTGAAGGTCTACGACGTCGGTGACGACCACGGCCGGCTCTTTCTCGTCATGGAGCTTGTGAAGGGGCGTCCGCTGCGCCGGACCGACCTCGCGCGGGACATCGAGGCGCTGGCGAAGGCGGCGCGCGCGATCCACAAGGCGCATGAGGCGGGCGTCATCCACCGCGATCTCAAGCCGTCGAACATCCTGGTCACCGGGGAGGGCGAGCCGAAGGTGGTCGACTTCGGCCTCGCGCGCCACACGAACTCGACCTCGATGACCCGGACCGGCGCGGTCATGGGCACGCTCTGCTACATGGCGCCGGAGCAGGCGCGCGGCGAAGGCGAGGTCACGGTGCGGACCGACGTCTACGCGCTCGGCGCGCTGCTCTACGAAATCCTCGGCGGGCGGCCGCCGCACGTGGGGGGGACCGACGCGGAGCTGCTCAACCGGGTGTTGAACGACGAGCCGCCCACGCTCGACGACACGGCCCCCGAGGATCTCGAGACGATCTGCCTGCATGCCATGGAGAAGTCGCCGGCGAACCGTTACGCGACCGCCGCGGAGTTCGCCGACGACCTCGAGCGCTGGCAGCGCGGGGAGCCGGTGGCGGCGACGCGGGCGTCGGCGGCGCGAAAGGCGGGGGCGTTCCTGGTCAAGCGGGCGGCGATCGCCATCGCGGCCGCCGCGGTCCTCATCATCGGGGCGCTGGTCGTGACCTTCGTCCTTCCGCGGTGGACGGCCGAGCAGCGCGCACGCGCGCAGCAGGACGAGTTGCGGCGCCGGCAGGAGCTGGCGCGGCAGCACCTGGGCGAGGGGCGGGCGCTGCTCCAGCAGCTCGACCGGCTGATGATGACGGCGGACTGGACGAACGACATGCGCCGCGCGCTGGCGGAGAAGGCGCGGGCGGAGTTCAACGCGGCGCTCGAGGCGCTGCCCGAGGATCCGGAGGCGCTCCTGGAGCTGGCGCGAACCTGCCGGTTCGAGGACGACGGCGAAGGGGCGTGGCGGTTTCTCGCGCGGGCGGTGAAGGCGGCGCCGACGCTCGTGACGGCGAGGCTGGAGCGGCTGCTGCTCGGCGTGGAGCGGTACGAGGAGTTCCGCCACAAGTCGAACGGCGACGTGAGCCCGGCGACGCCCGAGGCGCTGGCGGTGCGCGACGGGATTCTCGAGGACATCGGCGTGATCCGGTCGTGGTCGAGCGAGAAGAAGGAGCTGCGATTCGCGGAAGGGATGCTCCAGTTCGCGCACGGGGACTACGAGCCGGCGGCGAAGGTGATGGAGGAGTATGCGGAGGCGGCGGTGACCGATGCGCGCGCGTGGCAGTGGGCGGGCCATGCGTGGTTCCACGCGCGCCGCCACCAGGACGACGCGATCGAGGCGCTCTCGAAGGGGCTGAAGCTGCGGCCGCGGGACGCGTGGTCGCTGCGGATGCGCGGCGTGCTTCGCGAGGAGTGCGGGGAGAGCAAGGAGGCGCTGGCGGACCTGAACGCCGCGCTCGCGGTCGAGCCCGACCGGGCACAGACGCTGGCCGACCGCGGCCACGTGAGGATCCACCTGGAGGACGTCGACGGCGGGATCGAAGACCTGACGAAGGCGCTGAGCGTCGCGGCCACCGGGTGGACGGGCCGCGCGGCGGCGGAGCAGTACCTGTCTCGGGCCTACTTCAAGCGGGGGCTGGAGGGCCAGAACGCAGGGAAGCTCGACGAGGCGATCCAGGACTACACGGAGGCGGTGCGGTTCAACAACCGCTTCGCGGAGGCGTATGCGAATCGCGGACTGATCCTGCACCGGCGCCGGGAGTTCGACCGCGCGATCGCCGATTTCGAGCGGGCGCTCGAAGTGGCGCCGAAGCAGTGGAGCTTCCGCTCGATGATCGAGAGGACGCTTCAGCAGGCCCTGGCGGCGAGAGAGAAATAGGAGGACGGCATGCGCATGATCTTCGTCCCGGTGGCCGCGTTCGTCGGACTGTTGGCCGTTCCGCATTCGTCAATGACGCCGCAGGAATCGAAGCCGGCGGCGGTCCGATGGCAGGACGACCCGGCGTGCCGGATGGTCTTCTTCGCCGTGCTCGAGGGCCTCTACACGGACGGCGTGCCCAATGAAGTCGTGGACCTGATCACGCCCCGCGAGGGGGACGCGGTGCGCCACAGCTTCGTCATCGAGTGCCCGCTCTGCCATCCGGTTCTCGAGGCGTTCCGGCTCTACCAGTCGCGCCGGCCGTTCGCGCAGGACAAGGGCGACACGTTCGGAAAAGTGGAGATCAAGCCGGCGCTCCTGGCCGCGTTGAAGAACGAGAGCGTCTTCACCCGGATCCAGGCGATGGGCAGCCTCGTCCAGCCGTGGATCGAGCGGCGCCTCGCGCTCATGCGGCTCGACGCGAAGGAGATGGCGGAGTGGAAGGCGAAGCTGCTCGCCCGGGCGAAGGAGGGCGGCGAGCTGTTCAACCGGCTCAAGCGCGAGAAGGGGACCTCGTACGAAAAGGACTGGCAGTTCTACGGCGGCTGCCAGGCATGCGAAGCGGTCGAGCGGGCGGTCAACAAGTGACGGTGGCCCGGCAGCGGATCACCGCTTGATCTGTCCGGCCTCCACGACGATCGCGTTCGGGAAGCCGGTCTTCGGGTCGAGATCGACGGTCGAGCTGCCGACGTACTCGGGCTTCGCCCAGATCGACTTCCAGTCCGCGAGGCGCGCCTTCGGTTCGGTGTAGAGCTTCACCTGGTAGCGGCCCTTGGGCAGGACCGCGTTCCTGGCCCACCCCTTGGCGCGCTCCGACTCGCGCGGCGCGAGCAGGACGAGCTCGCCGTGCGCGAACTTGCCGAGGTTCGGATTGGCCGTGTAGCCGCCGTGGGTTTGCGCGATGGGATCGGCCTCGAAGGCCTTCTTCTTTTCATCCCACAGGTGGAGATCCATCCGGAAGAGCCGCTCGGCCCATGCGTCCGGCATCTTCGCGACGCGCAGCCAGTACTCGGTGCCGATCCGCGCCGGACCCTTCGCGGGCACGTCGGAGGCCTTCGTCATCTTGTCGCCCATGACGCGGCCGTAGTCTTCGATCCAGGCGCGGATCGCCGTGTAGGCGGCGTCGCCTTCGAGGATCTTCTTACCGCCGACGTGCTTGACGGCCATGAGGGGCTTCAGGAGGAGGAGGCTTCGCTCCGGCTGCTTGGGGTCGATGAGCTTGCTGGTGAGGAGGTAGTTCATCGCCTCGGCGGGGTCGCGCTTGAGCCAGGCGACGCGCTCGCCGTGCTCGGCGACGAGTTTCGCCGTGTCCTTTTCTCCGGGCATGTGGCAGTGATGGCATCGGAAGCGGTAGGCCCAGACATTCGACTCGAATGACTCGAGCAGGCGGTCCTTGCGGTTGTGGCGGATGACCTCGGCGGGACGCTTCGGCCCCGCGACGTCGCCGGCCGCGAGCTTGGGTGCGTCCTTCAGCGACGGATCAGCGCAACAGGCCTTGATCCACTCGGTGAAGGCCTCGAGCTCCGCCTTTCGCGCCTTCTCGTGGATGAGCGCGGCGCCCGCCTTGTCCTTCTCGCCCATCTGGATCAGCTTGAGGATTTTCGACTCGTCGGGCTTCTCGAGGTCGATGAGCCCCTGGTCGCGAAGGGAGAGGAAGGTCTTTTCCGACGACGGCAGGATGTACTGCTTGAGGTCGAGCCCGGAGAGGTGGCACTGGACGCAGCTGGAGGGGTTGGGCGATTTGAAGATCGGGAGGAGGCGGCGCTCGAAGAGCTCCTTGGCGGTGGCCTGCTTTGCGTCCTGGGGTCGTGCGGCGGCGGCGACCAGCGTAAAGCCGAGGAGGACGGCGGCGAACGGGGCGGCGGCTCGTTTGTGCATGAGGGGTATCCCCATGGAGTGAGCCGGGGATTGCAGTCGCGGTGCATCCGCTCGACCATGAACGCGCTCTCGTCCTTGAGCACCCGCGGCTTGGGGCACCTTCCCGATGAGCGTTTCGTTGCGAACACGTCTCCCGGAAACCGGGGGCTCCGGGAAGGTCGATCTACGCAATCGACGCGCTCAGCAGGAGCGCAAGCAATCCGAGGGCTGCCAGGATGCCCAGCAGCTGCCACAGCACCAGCAATCGGTCGGCCCAGCTGGTGGGGCGGGGGCCGGGCGTGTCGGAAAGCAGCATCGCGCCGGGGCCGCGCTGCCGCCAGGGGTGGCGGGCGGTCGCATAGAGCCGGTCGATGAAGGTTGCCATTTCTGTTTGAAGTATACGCCGCTCGCTACACTCTTGCCGTGGCTGAGAGCATCGCCGGCCTGCTCGTTCTCGTCGAGTCGTCGGGCGATTCTCTCCGCCCCCTGGTCGTGGAGAACGCAGCCGTCATCTTTCCTTCCTCCGCCGACTTCATGCGCTACAAGGAGATCCAGGGGCTCCGCGCCAGCGCGCAAGTCGTTCCGGCGCTCAAGAAGCGCGACCTGCTCGGCTTCCTGCGCATCGCCAAGGAGGCCGGGGCGCGGATGGTGCTGATCGCGAGCGAAACGCCCGACGTCGGCGACATCGACGCCCAGATCGACCGGCTCTCCGGCGGCAGTCCCGCGCCAACGCCCGCGCCGGCCCCCGTTGCAGCCGCTCCGGAACCCGAGCCTGTTCCCCTCTCGACAGGCGAAGAGGCGGCGGGACTTGTCGAACGCGGACTCTCCCTGGCGCGACAGCTGGCTTCGAAGCAGCCCGGCGATGCGGACGCGTCGCTCAAGGCGGTGCTGGGTGAGATCAACCGCCGCGGGGCGACGGGCCCGTTCCTCGCGGTCCGCGCGCGGCTGGCGAACGAGATCATCCAGCTGGTCGACCGCAAGGCGACGCAGGCGAACCTGGAGCTGCTTGCCGAGACGCGCGACCCCGGCGTCGTCGAGTGCCTCGCGCGCCACCTTGACCTGCTGGACGGCAATCTCGTCGCGCCGCGGCCGGCGCTCCGGGCGATCTTCACGTTCGGTCGCGCGGCCGTGCCCGGGCTTGTCCGGCAGGCTTCCGTCGAGGAGTCGGGCCTGCGGATGGAGATCCTCGCCGATGCACTCCTGACGATCGCGGGCGGACGGGAGGCGGGCGATGCCGTCCGTATCGCGGTCGAGTCGGAGCGCGATTCGCGCCGTCGCGAGCGGCTGCGATCGCTGCTTCAGCGGATGCAAGCCGCTTACGGCAACTAGCCGCTAGTTAGTGCTTGTGCTCGCCCGGCTTCTCATCGCCGCAGTTGCACGCCTCCTTCGGCGCCGCGCCGCCCTTGCAATGGCCGCAGCCGCAGTCCGCCCTCGTCTTGGAGCACGGGCACCAGCCCATCGCGTACTTCGCGGGGTCCCTGTCGAAGGTCACCTTGCACGTCTCGCTGCAGAAGCCGACCTCCTTGCCGTCGTGGGTCGACTTGAACTTCGCCGTCGCCGGATCGCCCTTCATCCCGCAGATGGGATCGAGCGGGCCCTTCGGCCGGGGCGCGGTCGGAGGCGCAGGAGGAGCGTGGTCGTGCGAATGCTGATCGCACCCTGCGAGCGCGAGCACCAGGACGAGGGGGACGACGAGTCTCATGAAGCGCCTCCTTGGATCTTCCGGGCCGCCCGTTCGCGGATCGCCGTGAAGATAACCGGAGTCACGACCAGGACGTGCAGCAGCGAGCTGAACATTCCGCCGAGCACCGGCGCGGCAAGCGGCTTCATGACCTCGGCGCCCGCGCCCGTCGCCCACATGATCGGGATCAGCCCCGCCAGGGTCGTGCCGACCGTCATCAGCTTCGGCCGCATCCTCAGCAGGGCGCCCTCGACGACGGCTTCATGCAGGACGTCGACCGTGATGGCCGTCCCGGCGGCGACGCGCTTCTCGAGCGCCTCCTCGAGGTAGATCACCATCACGATGCCGGTCTCCGCCGCGGTGCCGAAAAGCGCGATGAAGCCGACCCAGACCGCCGTCGAGAAGTTGTAGCCCAAGAAGGCCATCGCGAAGAAGCCGCCCGTCAGCGCGAAGGGGACCGCCAGCGCCACGTGGAGCGCCTCCTTCCACGAGTGGTAGATGAAGTAGAGCAGCACGATGATGATCGCCACCGTGAGCGGAAAGACGATCATGAAGCGCCGGTTGTCCTTCACCGTGTTCTCGTAGCGCCCGCTCCATTCGATCCAGCAGCCGTCCGGCATCGTCACGCTTCGTCGCACCGCCTCGCGGGCCTCGTTCACGAAGCCGACGACGTCGCGGCTGCGGACGTTCAGGAAGACCGTCGCGCGCAGGTTCCCGTTCTCGCTCGAGATCATCGCCGGCCCGGCGAGGAACTTGATGTCGGCGATCTGCGCCAGCGGGACGTTGCCGCCCTCGGACGTCGGCACAAGAACGCGCTTGATCACCTCGACGCTGTCGCGGACATCGCGCGCGTAGCGGACCCGGACGGAATAGCGTTCGCGCCCCTCGATGACGGTCGTGAGCGTGCGGCCGCCGAGGGCCGCCTCGATGACGTCGTTCGCCTCCGCGATGGAGACGCCGTACCGCGCCGCCTGCTCGCGGTTGACCTTGACCTCGAGGAACTGCGCACCGCGGACCGGCTCGGGGAAAACGTCGGCGGCGCCGGCGACCATCTGCGCCGCGCTGGCGACCTGGCGCGCGAGGCGGTCGAGCTTCTCGAGGATCTCCGCATTGTCGCGGCCGGTGCCGAAGACCTTGATGCCGACCTCAGTGCGGACGCCGGTCGTCAGCATGTCGATGCGGTTGATGATCGGCTGCGTCCAGATGTTCGAGGCGCCGACGAGCTTCGTCTCGGGGTCGAGGACGTGGTCGCGCAGCCGCTCCTTCGTGTAGCGCTCGAGGGGGTCGCCGAACGGCAGGCCGGCGACGAGGTCGCGGACGCGCTTCTCGTCGACCGGCTTGAGGAGGTAGAGCTCGAAGGACGGCGACTGCGCCATCTCGAGGAACGCCGCCGCGGCGGCGCTGTCGAAGATCGGCCGCAGCCCGCGCGCCATCTCGTCGTAGGCCTCTTTGCCGTAGACTTTCGACCGCGTGTAGCGGTCGACGGCGAGCGTCACGCGCTTGAGGAAGGGCTGGACGAGCTCCTTTTCCCACGCGTCCCTCAGCGACTGCCCGGCGACGCGCGACTCCTCGACGACCGACGGCTCGAGCTCGCGCCCCTTGATGCGCTCCTCGAATTCCTGGCGGCGCTTCCAGACGACGTGGCGATGGGGACGGAGGACGCCCTCGTCGGTGAGCGTCGACATCAGGCGTTCGAACGAGTCGCGGACGAGCCCCTCGCGGATCGCCCGCTTCGGCCATTCGGCGTACGGCTTCAGGTTGACGACGGTCTCGAACATGCTGACGGGGGCGGGGTCGGTCGGCGTCTCGGCACGGCCCGACTTGCCGACGACCAGCTCGACCTCGGGGAAGCCGCGGAGAACCTCGTTCTGATGCTTCATGATCTCGACGGCGCCGGTGAGCGACACGGTGGGTGAGGTGACCGGCATGAAGAGGAGGTCCTGCTCGTCGAGGGGCGGCATGTACTCGCGGCCCAGGCCGGGCGTGAACAGGGTGTTGAGCGTGTTGGTCCAGCGGAGGGTGCGGGAGTAGAAGCCGGGCGCGACCTCGCCGCCCGACATCGTGGTGGCGATTTCGACGGGCCAGCGGAGCGGGGCGACGACCACCGTGCCTGCGCCGAATGCGAGGCAGGTGCTGAGCAGGAAGAGGCAGAACGCCATCGCGACGGTGATTCGTTTGTGGCGGAGCGCGAGTTTGAGGACGGGGAGGTAGATTTTCCGGATGCCCCTCAGGAGGATGTTTTCCTCCTCGGCGTGCATCTTCCCGCGCAGGAGCATCGTGCAGAGGACCGGCACCAGCGTGACCGAGATGATCGCCGCGCCGATCATCGCGAAGGTCTTCGTGAACGCGAGCGGATGGAACATCTTCGCGGACTGCCCGGTCAGCGCGAAGACGGGCAGGAACGCGACGATGATGATGATCATCGAGTAGAAGATCGGGCGGCCGACGAGCTTCGACGCGTCGAGGATCGTCTCCCAGACCTTCTTGCGGTCCTTCGTGTCGACACCGTCCTTCTCGATGCGCCGGAACGCGTTCTCGGTGACGACGATGCCCGCGTCGGTGAGCTCGCCGATCGCGATGGCGATGCCGGCCAGCGACATGATGTTCGCCGTCATGTCGAACGAGCCCATGAACAGGAAGCTGACGAGGATCGCCAACGGCAGCGGGATCGTGACGATGAGGATCGAGCGGAAGTGCATCAGGAAGATGATGTGCGCCAGCGCGATCAGGATGATCTGCTCGATCAGCGCCACGCGCAGCGTGTCGATCGCGCGGCCGACGAGCTTGCTGCGGTCGTAGAACGGGACAATGCGGATGCCGGGCTTCAGCGCGGGCTGGAGCTCGACGATCTTCGCCTTCACGCCCTCGACGACGTCGGAGAACTTCACGCCGAGCCGCGCGAGGATGACGCCTCCGACCGCCTCGACGCCGTCCTTCTCGAGCGCGCCGCGGCGGAAGTCGGGGCCGAACTGGACGGTCGCGAGGCTCTTCACGTAGACCGGGACGCCCTTGGGGGCGTCGATGATGATGTTCTCGACGTCCTCGAGCCGCTGGATAAGGCCGACGCCGCGGACGATGTACTCGTTGCCGTTCTGCTCGAAGACCGTGGCGCCGACGTTGGTGTTCGACTTCATCACGGCGTCGAAGACGCGCCCGATCGAAATGTTGTGCGCCGTCAGTTTGTTGGGGTCGATGTCGATCTGGTACTGGCGGACGTGGCCGCCGACGGAGGCGACCTCGCTCACGCCGGAGACGGCGCTGAGCTGGTACTTGATGGTCCAGTCCTGGATGGAGCGAAGCTCGGCGAGGTCGTAGGTGGACGCGATGAGCGGGACGCTGTCGATCGGGCATTTTCCCGGTCCGGCGTGTGACGCCGCCTTCGGATGGTTCGGGCAGTACCAGCCGTTTTCGACCGTGTACCAGTAGACCTGGCCGACGCCGGTCGCGTCGGGGCCGAGGATCGCCTTCACGCCGTCGGGGAGCGCGATGATCGGGAGCTTCTCGAGGACGCGGGCGCGGGCGTAGTAGAAGTCGACGCCATCCTCGAAGATCACGTAGACGAGCGAGAAGCCGAACATCGACTGGGCGCGGACGGCCTTGACGTTGGCGAGCCCCTTGAGCCCGACGGTGAGCGGGTAGGTGATCTGCTCTTCGACCTCCTGGGGGCTTCGGCCGGCCCAGTCGGCGTAGACGAGGACCTGGTTCTCGCTGACGTCGGGGATCGCGTCGATCGGAGTTCGGTTCATCGCGACGTAGCCCGCGATGCCGAGCGCGCCGAAGACCATCAGGACGATGAGGCGGTTCCTCATCGAGAATTCGATCAGCTTCTCGACCATTCGACTCAGTCAGCGCTTGCGCGCTGCCCTCGCTCATGGCAAGCCAACATTCGACTCAGTCAGCGCTTGCGCGCTGCCCTCGCTCATGGCAAGCCAACATTCGACTCAGTCAGCGCTTGCGCGCTGCCCTCGCTCATGGCAAGCCAACATTCGACTCAGTCAGCGCTTGCGCGCTGCCCTCGCTCATGGCAAGCCATGGTCATTTGTCCTTCACTTCCGATGCGCCGCTGTAGAGGGCGCTGGCGCCGCCGGAGATCTGCGACTGCGAATCGAGGAGGTAGGCCGCGGTGATGACGACCTTGTCGCCCGCGTGGAGGCCCGCCTTCACGGGGTACCAGGCGCCGGCGAGGGGACCGAGCTTCACCTCGACGCGCTTGTAGAAGCCGGGGCCCGATTCGACGAACGCGAAGCGGCGCGCGCCGCTGTCGAGGATCGCGGAGCGCGGCACCGCGAGGGCGCGCGGCATCCCGATCTCCTTCTTCGCCGTCAGCTGCATCGGGCATTTCGGACACTTGCCGCCCTTCGGTTCGCGCACGTCCGGGCAGCAGGGACCGCAGACCCACACCGTGCGCTCCTCCTGGAACGGCTTGCGCACCTGGCGGTGGTCGAGCGGCGCCTTGCAGGTCGGGCAGGTGCCCGCGCCGGGCGCGACGCCGTGGGCGTGGCAGAAATACTCCCTGCTCACGACTTCGCCTTGCGGTCCGAGCGGCTCTCCGCCGGGGCCGAGCGCGACCCGGATGCCGGCGTTGACGAACATGCCCGGCAGGAGTCGGCGCTCGGGGTTGGCGATGTCGACGCGGACGCGCTGGGTACGCGTCTTCTCGTCGACGAACGGATGGCGGTAGCTGACGGTGCCCTCGAAGGGCTGGTCGGGCGAGGCGGGCGCGGAAATGACGACTTTCTGGCCGAGATGGATGAACGGAATCTCGTATTCGTAGACGTCGGCGAAGAGCCAGACGGCGCCGAGGTCCAGCACTTCCAGAAGGTGATCGCCCGCCTTGAGCCAGTGTCCTTGATGGGCGTCGAGCGTGACGATGACGCCGGCGACGTTCGCGTACTGAGTGATGCGCTGGCGGGCCTTGCCTTCCTTCTCGACGGCGGCGATGTCGGCGGGGCTCATGCCCCAGAGGACGAGCCGCTCGCGCGCGCTGGCGGCGCTCCGCTCGTCGCCCCGTTTGAGGGCGAGAAGCAGTTCGTCCTGCGTCGAGACGAGGTCGGGGCTGTAGAGATCGGCGACCGGCTCGCCCTCCGCGACCTCCTGGCCGACGAAGTTCTTGTGGAGCTTCTCGACGCGGCAATCGACGCGCGCGGTGATATCGCGCATGCGGCGCTGGTCGGCCTCGATGCGCCCGACGGTGCGGATCTCGAGCGTCAGCTCGCGCTCCTCGACGGGCGCCGTCTTCAAGCCGATTGAACGGATCATGTCGCTGGAGAGCGAGAGGGGCCGCTCCTGGGTGATGGACGACTTGCGGACGCGATCCCCGTCGGCGAGCGGCATGTTGCAGACGGCGCAGAGGCCCGGGTCGCTCCGCTGGAATCCGTCCATCGGGCAGAGATAGACCCACGGGTCGTCGACCGCGGCGGCGGCCTTCGCCTCGAAGTGCGGTGGCGAGACCCACTCGGCAAGACGCTCGCGGACGACGAAGAGGACGATGAGCGCCAGCGCGCCCAGGACGATCGACGACTGGATCAGGTTCTTCTTCATGGTCACCTCCGGAGATCGGCGCCTGTGGCGCGTTCGAGGTCGGCCCAGGCGAGTTCCACGCGGGCCGCCGCGCGGGCGGCTTCGAGCTCGACGGTGCGCAGGTCCTGCTCGGCCTTCAGGAAGCGGAGGAAATCGACGCGGTCCTTCTCGTAGTTGGTGCGGGCGACCTCGAGCGTCTGCTCGCCGCGCGGGACGAGGTCCTTCGTGAAGGTCTCGTAGGACGCGAGCGCGGACTTGAGCTTGTGCCACGCGGCGGTGACCTCGCGCGTGACGGAGCGGCGCTCCGCCTCGAGCCCGAGCTTCGCGGCGTCGAGTTCGCGGGCGGCGGCGGTCTCCGCGGCCTTGCGGGCGGGGCTGAACCATGGCAGGTTGAAGCCGAGCGTGGCGGCGAACGCGTCGTCCTCCGACGGCATCTGCAGGTACTCCACCTCCGCTGTGATGTCGGGAATCCAGCGCTCGCGGGAGGCCAGCGTCTGGGCGGCCTCGGCGCGGGCGATTTCGCGCTGCGCCCGGCGAAGTTCCGGCCGCGAGGCGGCGGCGATCTCGAGGACCCGGTCGAGCGGGATCGTGAGCGCCTTGGGGTGAAGCACGGGGGCGGGCGGCTCGAGTCCGGTGAGTTCGACGATGAGCGCGCGGGCCGCCTCGAGGTTGGAGGAGGTCTCGGTGAGCGAGACATGGATCATCGCCGCGCCGCTGCGGCCTTCGAGAACGTCCTGCTGGCTGACCTTGCCGTTGGAGTACTTCGTTTCGGCGACGTCGATGAACGCTTTCATGAGCTCGGCGTGGCGGTTGTGGATCTCGCGCTCCTTGAGGGCGATGGCGTAGTCGGCCCAGGCGCGGCGGACCTCGGCGGCGATGTCGTTGACGGCGCGGCGGTACTCTTCGACTTCCTTTCCGGCCTCGGCGAGGGCGATGTCGGAGCGGGGTCCGAGCTTGCCGAGCGCGAAGGTCTGGGAGAGGCCGGCGCTGCGGACGGGGTCGCCGCCGCCGGTGCCGAAGGGCGTGGAATCGGTCTTGAGGAAGAGCATGGGGTCGTCGAGGCTGCCCGCTCCGCCGGCGCGCGCCATCGCGGCCTCGGCTTTCGCGCGGGCCTGGAGGACGCGGGGATGGGTGCGCACGGCGGAGTAGACGAGCGCGGCGAGGCCCTCGAGGGGTTCGCTCGGCACACGCGGCGGCGCCAGGGCGGCACCCAGGAGGTCGTACCGCGCCTGCCAGTCCGAGGCGCAGCCGACGACGGAGAAAGAGAGAGAGAGGGAAAGAGGGAGAGAGAGAACGAAGAAGGTGCGCATGGGAGCTCCGAGAATAGAAAAGGAAGCGCGGCCGGACGGGCTAGATCAGGAGGACCGGGCGGAGTGGAGGGGGAGGGGCGTGGGAACGGGCGAAGGGGAGCGAGGGAGAGAGAGAAAGAGGGAGAGAGGGAAAGAGAGACGGAAGAAGAGGGGGAAGATCAGCGGCAACGAGGACCGGCGCGGCGGCGGCGGCCTCGACCGTGACATCGTGGGACGGTTGGAGATGCGTGCAGGCGGGCTTCTCGGGGGCGCCGCAGCAGCCGTGATCGGGCTCCGGCGCGGTGCGGACGGTCATGCCGCCTTCGTTGCCGCAGAACGTGCAGCAGCAGTCGATGATGGTCACCGTCTGGGAGGCAGCCAGCGTCACTGCCAGGATGAGGGCCTTCATTCACCCTTCAAACGCGCGAGCGCCTCCGCTTATTCATCCCGGGCCGGCTTTGTTCTCCCGGCGCCCCGCGTGTGCTAGACTCCCAGCCTTCCGGATCAATCCGTTTTCGAAAGGGGCGGCGATGCGAATCCTGACGCGCGGCGACCTCGACGGCATGACTTCGTCGGTGCTGCTGACGATGGCCGAGAAGATCACCGAGATCCGCTTTGCCCACCCGAAGGACGTGCAGGACGGCAAGGTGCCCTGCACCGAGGAGGACATCGTCGTCAACCTGCCCTACGTCCCCGGCTGCGGCCTGTGGTTCGACCACCACGTCAGCGAAGAGGCGAAGGCCGAGCACATGGGGCAGTTCAAGGGGCGGTTCGAGGTCGCGCCGAGCGCGGCGCGCGTCGTCTACAACTACTACAAGAAGCACGAGTTCGACCGGTTCAAGGACCTCCTGGAGTCGACCGACGCGCTCGACAGCGCGCGCCTCGCGCCGGAGGACGTGCAGAACCCGCAGCGCTGGATCCTGCTCGGCTACACGCTCGACCCGCGGACCGGGCTCGGCCCGGAGTTCCAGAAGTACTTCCGCTGGCTGGTCGAGTACGTGAAGGAAGTCCCCGTCGAGAAGATCCTCCAGCATCCGGAGGTCTCCAAGCGGGTGAAGCGCGTCCGCGACGAGCAGCAGCAGTACGCGCGGTTCCTTTCGTCCCACTCGAAGCTCGACGGCAACGTCGTGATCACCGACCTGCGCGGCGTGCGGGACGTGCCGGTCGGCAACCGGTTCCTCGTCTACTCGCTCTTTCCGCAGTCGAACGTCGAGATGCGGATCCTGTCGGGCCACCAGGGCCAGACGGTCATCGCGGCGGGCCACAGCATCTTCAACCGGACCTGCGGCGTGAACATCGGCAAGCTCTGCGCCGAGTTCGGCGGCGGCGGCCATCGCGGAGCCGGCACCTGCCAGCTCCCGGCCGATCGCGCGCTGGACGGCGTCCAGCAGTTCCTCGGGCGCTTGAAGGATGGAACGGTGCAGGTGGCGGCGGCTGCCAAGAGCGCAAAGAGGACGGCCGCGAAGGGCGCAAAAACCGCCAAGAAGACGAAGAAGAAGAGCGCCAGGAAGACGAAGAAGCCCGCGAAGACGAAGAGCAGGAAGTCGAAGTGACAATGCCCCTGAGCGAACGGCTCAGGGGCATGGAAGTACGATGTTCGATGTACGAAGTGCGAAGTGAAGTGCGAAGCAGGACATCGCCCCCCAGCGGAACGAAACATGGCGGAATCAATAGGGGGGAACGAGACCAACACTCCGCACTTCAATGCCCCTGACCTTCAACGGAGACTCGCATGAAGTTCGCCCTCGGCCTCTCGATCGTCGCGCTTGGCTTCTCGTTCGCCGCCGCGCACACCCAGCAGACCGACTACACCAAGCTCCCGCCCGACCCCGCCGTGGAGGGCAAACGGCTCCGCGCCATGAAAGTCACGCTCGCGCAAGCCGTCGAAACCGCCCAGGGGGCGGTCAAGGGCATTGCCGGCTCCGCGACCCAGCAGTTCCGTAGATAGGCTCGGTGAGATCGCTAAGCCGATGCTGAGCAGATAGATCGACCGGAATTCCCGGACCGAAAGACCCGCATCAAATTCGCGTA